>Ga0181594_10002190_pt1 | contig 18054 bp, 23 predicted proteins | sample 071ome_18_FD_145603 | JGI IMG/M metagenome (GOLD analysis project Ga0181594, IMG submission 145603) | Coastal salt marsh microbial communities from the Groves Creek Marsh, Skidaway Island, Georgia - 071413BT metaG (spades assembly) | ecosystem: Environmental > Aquatic > Marine > Intertidal zone... | reverse complement strand
AACTTTCCAGCCGGGCATCGTCGGCTCCAGCATCGCAAGATTTGTCTTGCCGCAAGCGGACGGGAAGGCTGCGGTGATGTAGCGGACGTCGCCCTCCGGTGATGTCAGTTTGAGCACGAGCATGTGCTCGGCCAGCCAACCTTCGTCGCGGGCCATGGCGGAAGCAATGCGTAGCGCGTAGCACTTCTTGCCCAGCAAAGCGTTGCCGCCGTAGCCCGAACCGTAGGACCAGATCTCTCGGGTCTCGGGGAAATGCACGATGTACTTCGTGTCGTTGCAGGGCCACGCGACGTCTTCGCGTGCCTCACCGGCGTCGTCCACTAGTGGGTAGCCGACGGTGTGGAGACAGGGCACGAAATCGCCGTGTTCTCCGATCTCCTCGAGTGCAGCCGTTCCCATGCGTGTCATGAGTTGCATGTTGAGAACCACGTATGGCGAGTCCGTGATCTCGACGCCAAGTTGGGAGATCCTTGAGCCCAGCGGTCCCATGGAGAACGGAATGACGTACATGGTTCGACCACGCATGCTGCCTGCGAAAAGCCCCTTGAGGGTTGCCCGCATCTCTGTGGGCTCGGCCCAGTTGTTCGTGGGTCCAGCGTCGATCTCCTTCTGAGAGCAAATGAACGTACGTTCCTCGACCCGCGCGACGTCACGCGGATCGCTCCTGGCGAGGAACGAGTTCGGTCGCAAGTCCGGGTTCAGGCGGATGAGCGTGCCGGACTCGACGAGCTCGCTCGTGAGTCGGTCCCACTCTTCCTGGGATCCATCGCACCACTCGATGCGGTCTGGTTGCGCGAGTTCGGCGATCTCCTCGACCCATTCGAGAATCTGCTTGTTGCGAGTCGGTGCGTTCTCGATACCTGTCTGTACAGCGCCCGTCATTGCCATCGTGACTCCGTTGTCCGATTGTCAGAAGGTGGGGAAGGTTCGGTCAGGATGGCCCTTCGGACCGCTCAGCGCGCGGCGAGACAGGCGTGTAAACGCTGTCCTGTGAGCAATGGCACAAAGCCGGTGTGACCGTCATTACTTGTGGAGCGATCCAACGCCCGAGGCGAGGCAGTTCAGAGTCGGTCGCTGTACGGCGCCCGCGGGGTGGTGACCGCCTTCCGGACCATTTTGGCGAACGCTGCTGCTCCCTCCGGTCGAAGATGAACCCCATCGGCGTAGAGATACTCGGGATTCTCGCTCGCGATCGCGTTCCAGTCGAGGAGCACTACTCGGTCGCTGCGGAACTTCGAGTCGCACTTGCTCAGCATCCGATTGTTCTCCTTCTCCCACGACCGAGGAACTTTCAGATTCACCAAATACACGGTGCGGCTCTTGCCGGCAGCGCGGACGAGTTGCTTGCACATCTTCAAGGTGTACGTGCCGTTTGTTCCGAGATGGACGACGACGTGCTCGGGTAGCCGAGCACCCTGGTCCCGCAAGAGTCCCGGACCGGTGTACGCCTGACGGCTCACTTTGGCATCCACCTTGCCGACTCCGGCGTCCTTGAGCTGGGACTTGGCTCCGAGCATGACCGAGTCCCCGAAGGCGATGGCGTCGAGATCGTCGGCAGCGGAAGCATTCGGTGCTCCAGCAATCACGAGCCCGGTCGCGATAAGTGCGGCTATTGCGCTTCGGACACGATGCGAAAGGAGCACGGAACTAGGACGCATGGCCGACCGCCACGGATCCGATACCGTCGATGACGCTCTCGAGGTTCTTCCTCGTCGTGGCGTAGTTGATCCGGGCGTGAGCGGCGCCCTGGGAACCGAACGCCGGACCGGAGTTCAGCGCAACCTTGGCGTGGTCGAGGATCGTTAACGCAGGGTCGTCGCCTAAGCCATCGAAGCGAACCCAGGCGAGATAGGACGCCTCCGGCCATGTCATGCGGACTCCCGGAATAGCCTCAAGCGAATCGAACAGGAGTCGACGGCGGTCATCGAGCGTGGCGAGCATCACCTCGCGCCAAGGACCACCATCGCGATACGCGGCGAGGGTGCCAAGAACTCCGAAGTGGCCCACCCCGTAGGTCGCTTCGATCGGGATTCCGTCTCGCAGATCGTCAAGAACGGCATCGCCGGCAACAAGTTGGGCGCACTTCAGCCCGGGGATATTCCACGTCTTCGATGCCGATACCGCTGCGACCGCACGCATATTGGAATCGTCGGCAGCCACCTTTAAGAACGGCGTATGAGCGGCGTCGGGGAGCGTCAGCGGTGCGTGGATCTCATCGGAGACCACTAGCACACCGTGCGTAGCTGCGAGATCGGCAACGCGGCGCAACTCATCAGGCGAGTGAACCGTGCCTGTCGGATTGTGGGGCGAGCACAGCACGTATGCCTGAACAGCGGGATCGGCGAAGGCGTGCTCGAGACCGTCGAGGTCGAGTCGGTACCGCTCCTCACCCGAGGTCCCAGTCCGCGCCAGCGGCACCTCCCGGACCGTTCGCCCGCACACTTTCTCGACTGTCGAGAAGAACGGTGGATACACCGGAGGGTTGATGACCACCTCGGAGCCGGGTTCGGTCAGACGGATGAGGGACTGAGCAATCGAACTCATGACATCTGCGAGCACGATCACGTTGTCGACCGGCACCTGCCAGTTCCACTCCGCCAGCGCGAACTCCGACAGCGCCTCCGGGACCTCATCGGCCCACCGATACCCCGTATCGGAGCGGTCCACCGCCGCGTGCAACGCGGTGGCGATGGGTTCGGCTAGCGCGAAGTCCATTTCCGCCACCCACGCGGGCAGAACATCATCCGGATATGCCCGCCACTTGGCGCTCGTGCGCTGGCGCAGGTGTGCCAGGGAAGCGTGATCGATGTGCACGGGCTAAGCATGCCGCGCCAAACGCCGTGATCGCGTCAGGCATACCCATTCATGAGCACGGACTCAGGAACACGAATCAAGGAATACGAATCAGGTTGCGAGCGCGCCTCGGACCACGCTGTCTGCGCTGTGGGTGACGTCGCCGTCGAACTGCTCGACAGAAATATCCACCACTGGAAAGACCTCCATGTCCATGCCCGATGGCAGCGGGAACTCGCTGACGGCACCGTCACCGAGGACGCCGACCGAGACCATGGAGTCGGCCTCGGGCGTGAGCATCCATACTTCGAAATAGCCGTCGGTCGCAGGTAGGTCGGCAACGTCGACCATCAAGACTGGACCGTTCGGAGTTTCCCGCACCTGGGCCACACCCCTTGCCTGCTGCCCGGGCAGCGGCTCGAGTTCGGCCTGGGCGATGGTGGGTGCCGGATTGCGCTGATCGGTCGCCACGAAGGTACCCACACTGCCCACCAGCAAGCCGACGGCGGCCGCGGCGACCGCTCCACGACGGACCGCACTGCGGCCCTGGGTGGTACGAGAGTCGTTCATGTTCGGCTCCTAGATGTTGTTACAACCCCGACCAGGTGGCCGGTTACCTAGGAGTTCGCACCGGGATGCCCCCTTGGATGCACCCGAAGCGAAAAACTTTTTCTAGGCGAGCGACAAGAAGAGCTTCTCGAGTTCCTCGGCGGTCATCGGGGCCTTCTCCCCGTCTTCCCAGCACTGCTTCAGGCCGGTTGCCACCACCTTGAACCCAGCTCGATCGAGAGCCTTCGAGACCGCGGCGAGTTGGGTGACGATGTCACCGCAGCTGCGGTCCTCCTCGATCATGTTGATCACGCCGTCGAGCTGGCCACGGGCGCGCTTGAGGCGCATCAGGACGTCGCGGCTGATGGCGGGATCTATTTCCATGGGCTCAGGATACATCAATACCCTGTGGGGTATCGTATTTTTCATGGCACATGAGCACGGCAAAGCCGTTCAAGAGCCCCTCGCTCCCCTCGCCCGAAACCTCCGGCAGGCGATTCCCGACGTCTACGCCGGCTTCAAGGAGCTGCACGCCGGAGCCATGGCCGAGGGTGCCCTGCCGACCAAGACCAAGGAACTCATCGCGCTGGCGCTATCCGTCGGCGCCCAGTGCGATGGCTGTATCGCCAGCCACGCCCGGGGAGCGTCTCGGGCTGGCGCCACCAAGGAGGAGGCGGCCGAGGCCATCGGCGTGACATTCCTCATGCAGGGTGGCCCGGCCACCGTCTACGGGCCGCGTGCCTACGACGCCTTTTGTGAGTACTACGACGCCCAGCACGGCGCATCCGAGTCTGGACCCGAGTCCTGAGCCAGACCGCGCCCGGGCGGATCGCCCTCGTCGGCAGCGGCGAGTATCTGCCCGAAATGCACGAACTCGAGGAGTGGCTCCTCGCGGACAAGCCTGCTCGCTACGTGCAGTTGGCGACGGCTGCTTCACTCGAGGGGGACGAGTCCCTGCGCCGCTGGCACGATCTTGGGGCGCAGGCGGCTGAGCGCCTGGGCGTCGAGCAAGTCATCGTCGATGTTCGACTCCGCGAGGACGCGATGGATCCAGCTCACGTCGAGGCGATCGAAGGCGCCGGTCTCATCTACCTCTCCGGAGGCAACCCGAAACACCTGGCTCGGACCTTGATCGACACACCGGTCTGGCGAGCTATGCATAGGGCCTGGCGTGCCGGCGCATCCATCGCGGGCTGTTCTGCCGGAGCGATGGCCCTGAGCGGCTACGTCCCCGACATCCGCCATCCACGCGCCGGTGGGCAAGAGGGCCTGGGTCTGATTCCGTCGCTGCGCGTCCTCCCGCACTTCGACGTCTATGCAAAGTGGATTCCTGACATGGTGATGCGGCCGATGCTCTCAGACACCACAACCGTTGTCGGTATCGACGAACAAACGGCGCTTCGCGCGGATCCACCGGAGAACATCGAGGATCCGTGGGAGTTCCGCGGCGTAGGCCGCGGCTCGTGCTGGCGCATCGACCACGAACGCAAGTACCGCATCAACTCTCCTCTCGCCCTCGGCGTGGACGTGGGAGATCACTAATCGCTGATCGCGGGCGCCACGCCCCACAGTCGCCCGCGATGGCGCGCGATGAACCGGTACACACGCTCGCTCACCGGAAGAATTGCCGGGGAAGACACAACGCGACCGACCAGTGGCCAATAACCCGAGCCCACCCCAAGGATGCGACCAACCGCGAGCGCACCGCTGCTGACTCCGGAGTCATCCACCCACTGCACGGCCGTCTCGCACTGCTCTCGACTGACGGGGAATTGGTCCAGGTCCACGGTCTGATAGGCGAGGAAATGCGCGCGAGCTCGTACGTACTTTCTCGCAAAATCCACACTCCATGTGCAAAAGCCGCATCGACCATCGAAAAGAACCACCGGCATCGTTGCCTCGGAGTCGGTCACGATGAGTCCTTGAGAACGAGCGCCTGCAACTGCTCACATTGATCTCGAGCGACAGCCTGCGTGTATTTCGCGAAGTCCCATCGACTCGTAGGGATTTGCGCGAATTGTTCGCTCGTCATGTCCTGGATCTCCTCTGCGAACGACGATGTCTCCTGGAGCGCATCAACCAAAGGAGTGAAACGATCATCGATGTCGGCGACCCTCACGGCTGCCGCCAATCGAATCGCGGCTCGCTGCACATTGCGCGCCCGCTGTTCGGCGTCAGCCTCGAGCACGGACACCACAGGCTCGTCAGTTGCGTTCCACCCGCACGCGACAGCGGCGTCTTGCGAGACCGAAGGCGGTGAGCACGATGCCAACACAAAGATCAGCGCCGGCGCGCCGGCAACCAATCGAGTCGCGAACACACCTCCACCGTAGGTGGCCTTATGCAGATGGGCCACACTGCAGCCGTGGAGCCGACGATTCTCAGCCCGGGAATCCGAACCTTCAAGCCTCGGCGTAGCCGCATCACACCCCGCCAGGCGCGGGCCCTGACCTCTCCCGGGTGGCATCTCCTTACGAGCGAGACGTTGTCGAAGGCATGGGAGTCAAACCGGCCGGTGATACTCGACATCGGATTCGGGTCTGCAGGGCCGGTCGTAGAACTAGCCCGCCATTTCCCTGACCAGACGATCCTGGCCGTGGATGTTCACACACCGGGTATCGGTGATCTTGTTGACCGGTGCAGCACGGAAGACATCGGCAACGTGTTCATCATCGAACAGGACGTCTTGGAACTGATTCCCCGACTCCCCCGTGCTGTCGCCGGTGTTCGCTCGTTCTTCCCCGACCCGTGGCCCAAAGCCAGACACCACAAGCGCCGACTTGCCCAACCTCGCGTCCTCGACGCCATGGCCACCGTGGTCGAGCCGGGTGGCTACTGGCACCTAGCAACCGACTGGCCGGAGTATGCGGAGTCGATGATCGAGACATTCTCAACTAACAGTCACTGGTCTGGCGGGATGATCAATCGACCCGACTGGCGCCCCCTCACCCACTTCGAGAAGCGCGGGATCCGTGAGGGGCGACCAATTATCGACGTGTGGTTCACCCGGAACTGATCTACCGTCATTCCATGCGTGTCCTTGCCCTGATCGCTGCGGCAGCCCTCCTCACCGCCTGCGTCAGCGACACGACCACCGGTGGTGCGAACACAGCGCGGTCGACGACGCAGGAAGAACAGAAGCCCTCCCCAGACCAATCTCGTGAAGCATCACCTCAACCCGAGGAATCGTCGACACCGGAGCCGGACGAAACCGTTCCCTGTGAAGACGTGATGTTCCAGCGCGCCCAGGGCACGATCAGAAGTCAGCAGAGCGCGTTCGCCAACGGAGACTTCGAGGCCGCCCGAGCATTCGCGTCCGGATCCTTCCGTGATTCGGTACCGGTCGATCAGTTCGAAGCGATCATCGAAGGCACCTACGCATTCCTGCTGACCGATCCCGCATTCGATTTCTTGGATTGTCAGCGCTTGGATGAGACTGCGCTTATTCAGGTTGAAGTCTCAGGATCTCCTGTCACCGTCATGGCCTACCGCATGGTCTTGGAAAACGAGTCATGGTTCATAGACGCCGCAAGTGTCGTAGGGACAAGAAACGACGTAACGGCGTAGGTGTGTTGCTACGCAAGCGACGCATTGATCGCAGCACTTGCCGCGACAAGGGCTTCGCGTTCATCCTCCGCTATCGCCTCGTCGACCACCTGCGACCAGCCCATCGGGTCGAGCAGCACGGGAACAGCAAGGGGGCCGTGTAGTCCTTCCATCTCGCCATCCACAATCACTTGAGCCGGTACCGCGATCTGCTGGCCATGTGCCAGGAAACCAACTATGTCAACGACAGCGTGGGCAGTTGCGAGTTCAGTGGTGCGACCGGCGGTGAAGTGTGTGAAGAACGGCTTGATCGCTGCTCGCACATCCGCAGGTTGCTCCTGGATGAACTCGTAGGCACCGCGAATGTCTCCCTCATTGACGAGCGACAGAGCTCGCGCTCTCGCCTCGGGGATTTCTTCGCAGAGATCCGACAGGTTTCGGCCCTCCCGTGCGGCACCGATCACGTCGGCGAGGCGCTGATCGTCGACCCCGCGGGCGTGGATTCGCGACCAGATCGGCACGAGGTGATCGCCGTGCTGGCCCCACATCTGCGCGTTAACCATCGGTCGCCGGATCCCTAAATCGGCGGCCAACTCGCGTCGAAACCGCAGTGAATCCGACCAGGCCGCCGCGGCGAGGAGTTTGTTGCGAGGCACAATCGAGCCGAACGCGTGGACCGCCATCTCGACCGGATTCGACTGGACGATCACCGTGACGTCGTTGTCCATCCCACCAACCGACTCTGCGGCCTCACCGAAAATCCGACGGTTCGTCTCGGCGAGCGCAGCCCGATCGGATGTCTCGCGAGTGACCGTGGCACCAGCCATCATGACAACCACGTCAGCGCCAGTGGCGGCAACGTCGGTTCCAATCTTGATCTTCGGCGCCTGGTCGGCGAACGCATCGTGCAAGTCCGCTCGAAGCCCCCACAGTTCGGATTCGTGAGCTCCACCGGCATGACCGATGAGGTGCACAGTGACCGTCTCCGGCAGAAGGGATCGTTCAATCAGTTGGGCGGCAACCTGACGACCACAACTTCCAGTCGCGCCCATGATCGCTACATCCACGTTCGGGAGCGTAGACGTCAGTTGGCCACTGCGCTAAGGCGCCTGGTTAAACAGATCGGTTACAGCGTCAAGGACCTCGCCTTGCACTGCATGCCACTGAGGTGCACGACTCGAATCCCCGCACATCCGGTGATAGATCTGCGCGCCAGACATCTCGATATCTCCATGGCCGGAGCCGGGAACAACGACGACGCACCCGGGCCTGTGCTGTTCGAGGAAGTCGGTAAGCCGACCGCGTCGATTGCACGGACTCGGTGGTGCCGCGACCGCACGGATCGGAACATGCGAAAGTTCAGGCCACGCGCGCTCGATGAGGTGGTTGGGGCTGTCGTTGCCATCCACATAGACAAGGCCACGAACATCGATTCCTTGGCGGATCATTACCGGCGCTATCCATGATCCGGCCGCAGCTCCCGCGGAATGGCCAACGATCACGACGGGTCCGGTTAGCCGCGAAGACGCCACCAATCGATCGGCCACATGATCCAAATGCCGACGGCTGTTCATCAAAACAGGCATCCATCGAGGAGCAAGCGCGGGTCGTAGGCAAGCCCAACCGAGCCGCTGACACGCTTCACTGAATGACGTCAGATGCCGTGGTTGGCGGGCGAAACCGTGAAGCGCAAGGACCGTGAGCGATTCCACCCTGACGTCACCTCAGCGACCTAGATGGTGGACACCGGCCGCAACGGAAAGCCAGCTGCCAGATAACAGGCGTCGATCAACTCGGCCTGAGTCACCGCATCCTCGGCATCGGTGTAGATCACGGCATCGCTTCGAATGTAATCGGCGAATGCTTCAAGTTGATAGGTGTATGTCGTTTTCTTCCCAAGTTCCTCTACTCGGTGTTGACCAGCCACATTCACGGTGATGCGGTCGTCGAGAGCAGCGACGCAGAAGTTGTGCGCGAATGCTTCACCCTCACTCCCGGTGATGCGCATCGTGAAGTCCATTTCGGGAACCACAAAGCTTGACTCAAAGTGGGCGGTTAGACCCGACGGGTAGACAAGATCGGCTTCCAGCACCTCATCCACCCCTCCAGACCCGGCACGCTCCACTGCCGAAGCCGCAACCACCGACGGCTCACCACCTCCGACCGTGCCCAGTGTGCGAAGACCGTGGATCGCGTAACAGCCCACGTCCATCGTCGCGCCGCCAGCCAGCGCGAAGTCCCATCGTGGATCCGTTGGATCGGTGTTTGGGAAAGACATGTGAACATCCACGTGCTGAAGCTGCCCGAGTTCACCAGAACCGGCAATTTCCAGCATGCGCTTCATGACGGGGTGGTAGCGGTAATGGAAAGCTTCCATGAACTTCACGCCCGCAGATTTAGCTGCATCGCAAACTTCCCGAGCCTCGGCGGCGTTGCTGGCCGAGGGCTTTTCGCTGAGCACGTGCTTGCCGGCGGCGATGGCACGCAGGTTCCAAGGGCCGTGCAGGCCATTAGGGAGCGGGTTATAAATGGCCTCGACCTCAGGATCATCGATGACCGCCTGATAAGAGTCCAAGACGCGCTCAATGTCGCTATCCGATGCGAACTGTTCCGCCCGACCTCGGTCACGCGCCGCGACCGCTACTAAGCGATGCCCCGTTAATCGGGCGGGTTCGACAATCGCTACTCCGCTAATGCGAGCAGCCCCGAGTACTCCAATGCGCAATGGCTCCATGACCTGAACCCTAGACTTCACGCGATTCTGTGGCAGGCGAGGGAGGCGCTGTGGCGAATTCGCGCTCAGATTTTCCCTCACGCCGCTCTCTGTACAGCTTGCTCGACTTCGACTTCTCCATCACCGATTGGCGCGATGCGTTTCGTGCAGCGTTAGTGACCGCCATCGTCGCCACGATCCCCGTTGTTCAAGGACACCCGGAGTTGGCTGTTCCACTTTCCATCGGGGCCGTCTTCGCCGCTGTGAGCGAGGCGGGACAGCCTTTCGGAACACGCTGGCGGACGATGCTTTGGACAACGGCGGCACTCATGGGAGCCGCGTTCCTAGGGCAATCCCTCTCAGATTCGACTCTTCTCGCGATCCTCGTTACCGCACCAGTCGCATTCCTCGCCGGCAGCATCGGATCCTTTGGCAAGCGGGCCGCCGTCGGTGGGCTGCTTGCCCTCGTCCTGTTCTCCATCTATGTGGGAGTCCCGGTTCCGCTGCAGGACGCCCCGACAACCGCGCTCCTCGTCGGTTTGGGTGGATTCCTTCAAACGGTCGCCACGCTTGGGGTGGGTTTGGCACGACACCAACATCGACATCAACAATCCACGGACGAGTCCGCCACATCCCGATGGCAGCGGAAATTCGTGGTCCACGGCGTTCGGCTCGCCGCAGTGATGGTGATAGCGACGTCGATTTCTGAGAGCGTTTCACTCCCACACCCCTACTGGTTACCGATGTCCGTCGCGTGGATGAGCAGACCCGACCGCGACGGAACAGTCGATCGCGTTCTGCATCGCCTTACAGGAACCATCGTTGGATTGGTCATCACTGGCGGCCTAGCGCTTACCTTTGGCCCGGGCACCGTCGGATTCCTGGCGATTTCTCTCATCGGCGCCGGAATAGCGATTGCCTTCATCTGGGCCAACTATGCAATGGCGGTGACCGGAGTGACGATGTGGATCGTCGCGATCTTCGCGATGGTCGGCGATCCAGTTGTCAGCACGATGGGCATCCGTCTGGGAGCAACGATCGGTGCAGCCGCCCTGGTGCTCGTCGGAACCTGGCTGCCGCAACTTCTCCGGCGATCGTCCCCGCCCTCCTAGCTAATCTCAGTAGCATCGGCCTTGGCTCGGCGCCTGCGCTCGGACAAGAACGGGAGCATCAAAGCTCCTGCAACTGCTCCGAAGAACATGGCGGTTCCGAGTTCGGTGACGACCGGCATGCTTATAGCGACCAACATGGACGAGACGATGGCGCCGACAGCCATTCCGAAGACACCAACCAAGGCCGCGGCCGAGCCTGCCGCACCGGGAAAGGGGTCCAGGCACAGCGCTGTGGCATTGGCGCTCACTGCCCCGACGGTGAACATTCCCAATCCGATGGCCGCCGTAACCACCCACAGATTTGGTGTGGTCAGCGCGGTCCACAACAGGATCATGGAGGCGACGAGTTGGAGCCCCACCAATGCCCGGATCAGTTGCTGCATGGAAAAAGAGTTCAGCAGGCGCCTGTTTATCGGCGCTCCGAGGGCAAAGCAAAACGATAGGAATCCAAAGAGCACGGCAAACGGCAACTCACCCAATCCGAAGAAGTCGATGAGCACCGCTGGAGACGTCGAGATGAAGCTGAACAAGATTACGTAGGTGAATCCGATCAGCATCGCCGGAGCAAGGAAGCGAGAATCGATGACGATACTTGCGTACACGCGTACCGCCGACGCTATCCCGTGGTCGGTTCGACGTTCGGGCAAGAGCGTCTCAGGAATCTGGAGACTCGCGGCCATGCACACGATTCCAAAAAATGCCAGGAAGTAGAACAGCGACCGCCATCCACCAAAAGTCAAGAGTACCGCCCCAAGGGTGGGGGCGAATATCGGAGCGAAGGCGAAGACCATTACAACGATCGATAGCGCCTTCGCCAATTCCTTGCCCTGATACAAGTCACGCACAATCGCCCGTGCGATAACAACACCTGCTGCCCCACCGAGAGACTGAAAGAACCGGGTGATGAGCAGAACGCCGAATGTCGGTGCCAACGCGCACGCAACGGATGCAACAGTGAAAAGGATCAGACCCACCATCATCGGCTTCTTGCGGCCATAGCGGTCCGAGAGTGGCCCGTACAAGAACTGCCCCACACCCATTCCGATCATGGACGTCGTCAGGGTCAGCGGAACGGTCGTAACCGATACTCCGAGATCGACCGCAACATCCGGGAAAGCAGGCAGATACAAGTCGATCGCCATCGGACCGAACGTTGTGAGAGCACCAAGGATGGCGAGGGAATATGCGCGACCTCGACCACTGGTCAGCGCATCGAGTTGCATCCGGCCACAGTAGAGCAGCGCCTAGGCAGCACGAGCGTCGGCGGCGAAGCGGTTGCCGAACTGCAAGAGCTAGCAGAGGTCGTCGGCCTCAACTCGTGACTGGTTCCCGGAGCACCCGGCTAGGTCGCCTACGAGAAGACAGCGAACAACAGCCCACCAGCGACCGCCACGGTGATGACGGCAACAAGGGCTCGATACATCGCCCAGGGTGAGTTGATGAAGTTCTGGCTGATCGCTAGATCACGATCCTCGGCTCTAATGTCCTTCGTGCTGGCCTGGACATCCTTGATGCCGGAGTCGTTCCACAGCCACAGCATGAAGTTGAGTCCCACCACGATGATCGCGAAGGCAACCTGAACCCCGCTTGACCCGCCGCTAGCGACGACATCGTTCGCAAGAGCGACGATGCCTAAAAGCAGAACATTGGCAAAGGCGAAGAAGCCGAACCCAACTAGGACATCACGTTGCCGGACCGAACCCCAAAAAGTGTTGTGATCAGACATTTCCTATTTCCTCTCTGTTGTTCAGCGGATGTGGATAGACGTGCTTAGGCAGATGCGGATGTATCGACGCTGAGGGGCTTTTGCTTCCAGTTCGCAATGCAGGCAACGAGCGTGACGATCGCCAAAGCCAGGATGATGAAGAATTGCCACGGCGGTCCGCCGGCGCTCTGCCCGTAGTCGTAGGTGACGCCAAGGTAGGAGGCCACCAATAGTTGGCTGAGTATCACGGTGACGATGGCAACGACTCCGACTCGCGCAAGACTGTGACCACTCACCAAGAGGGAAATCGCGATGATGGCGGCGCCCCACAGTGCAACGTTGAGTACCCACACGACTTCGACCGACGCGGCAATGTCCAGGGTTCGTCCCGTTAGGTCAACCCCATCCCATTGCTTGGACGCTTCGCTCTCAACCGAACCGATTCCACTGAGTGATCCGATGAGCAAGAAGATGCCAAAAACGATCAACCAGATACGGACATTAAGGAATTTCACTATTTCGCACCTTTGTTAGCAGTTGGCAAAGATCTCGAACGTGACCGGACCGACAATGCCGGCAGCTTTCAACATTTCTTGCATATCCGCCTGCTGCGCCATCGCCAGGAAGCCGTCTGCGGCATCCCGAGTCTCGAACTCATGCAAGACGACAACGTCGTTACCGTCCGCAACGGCTCTGAGGCCAGCTTCGCGGGTGACGCCGAGCGCCGCGAGTTCTCCGCGCTGAGCCTCGTAGAGAGCCATCCACTTGTCGAAATCTTCGACCTTGTGCCTGGCCAGCAATGTGAACATGTGCAAGTTCCTTTCCAGGACGGAATCGATGGGCCTAGGAAGTTGGGGCGAACAACGCGGACATGTCCGAGACGCCCCAATGGGCGACCAATTGCCCGTCCCGCCATTCGAGAACGTCGGCGAACGGCATGCGCACTTCTTGCCCTTGCCCTGCCATACCCATCATTTCGCCCGTGAAGGTACCGACGAACGCACCAAAGGCAGCCACCTTGTTGCCTTCTTCCACCATCATGTCGACCTCGACGCGAATATCCGGCATGCCACTTTTCATCATGCCGAACATCACCCGTGCCAGCTCTCGGCCTTCCGCGTCAATCCCCGGGATCGTGTCGTGTTCGACGAAATCAACCGCGAAGTACTTGTCCACCATCGCATCGACGTCATCCGTGGTCGACATCTCGGCGTATACGTTCGTCATCAAGTCTTTGAGCTCAGACATTCACATCTCCATCGGTACGTTGGGCCCTTAGCCCGGTTTGACCGTATGTCTCGCTTGAAGACTAGGGACGGGATTACAGGGCGGTCTTGTACGAAACGATCATGTTGTGGGAACTGGAGCTGATGCAGCTTTGGTATCCACGTTCCCATTGCGGAAGCAGGCGACCAGGATCGAAGCTCCCCAAACTGCAGGATGGAAGCCCAGGACATCTTCGTGCTCGGCAGTTGGCGAAGAGTTCGAATGTGATGGGATCGGCGGCTCAGCCCAGCCAGACGTCTGCAACTACTCGACTAGGAAAGTGACCCGTTGGGACTCGAGATCGACTCCCGCGTCCGTTCGCATCTTCTGTAGTTCGGGGTTGCTCATCGCTTCTTGCATCTTTTCCATGGACTCAACTTCAAGCACCTGGTACACGCTTGAATCGTTGTCCTTATCGTGACCGTAAGCCAAAACGGTAATGCCGAATTGCTCGCGCACAGACCCCGCGGAATGGAAGAGCTCAACCCACTTCTCGTATCCCTGCGTGATTCGCACGTTCATGATGATCTTCATTCCAACCCTCACATTCGTAGACCGACCAGACGGAGTGCTCGTCTCCTGGGGGCGTTCACGAAGATAGGCCGTCGCGCGCGGCGAGTCTTGTACGAAACGATCATCTCGAGACCGCTAGAACACGCGGTGATTACGCAGGTAACTTCTCGAAGAAGAGAGTGTCGATACCGACCTTCGACGCCGCACGGTATGCGGACGGGGTTAGTCCTGAGTATTCCGTGAAGTTGTGGGTGAAATGCGCCTGGTCGTGGTACCCACATTCCGCAGCCACCTCGGCCAGATTGAGCTCAAGTGCTTGCATGCGACCGAGGGCGTCACGGAAGCGAAAGAGTGCCTCGTATCGCTTCAGGGTTGTCCCCAACCAGATTTTCGCCAATCGATTCATGTGCACGGACGAGTAGCCGGATTTGTCAATCAGAGTCTTTGTCATCCAGAAGGGATCCGCGTCTCGCAATACATGCTGTCCATGACGCGTGAAAGATACGAAAGGTGGAATTTCTGATTGAGCACGTAGGCGCTGGAGCAGGTAACTCTCCAGGAAGGCAGCACGTTCGGAAAAAGACGGAAGCGAGTTCAGTTTGTCCTCAATCATCGCCAGATCACCTTGGATCATGGTGGGTTCGATAGTCCGGTTGTGCACCTCAAAGGCCGGGATTCCGAAAAGCATTTTCGCCGCGATCGGGGACATCATCACAATCACTACGCGCGAATTCGGAGCTATCACCACTTGAGGCTTGGTCTGTGCCCCAAACAGCAGTGAAAAATTGTTTCGGGACCCACGCTCTGAGGCGGCATCGTCGCCCATATAAAAGCCCTCGATTTTGGCCCCGTCGAGGAAAAAGACAATTTCGATGGTGCCATTGGGCATGATCCATGCTCGTTTTGAGGTATCGCCGAAGCGCGCCTCCGCGATGACGTCGACGATCCCGCCAAGACTTGGGGGAACGTACGTCAGGAGATCGTCGAACATTGGGGACCCCCACCTAGATCGACACAATGACGGAATCAACGTATCGGCGTTCAACACCTTGCGAGGCGCGTTCATCAGATCTTGGCAAGAATTCACACGTCCGTAACGCTCTGCACACCCCTGCGGGAACCCGGCAGGGACATTCAGGCGAGCCTTCATGCGCTCGCTGAGTGCCTGACGACTCTTGGTCAGAGGTTGACCTTCACGCGCGCATCGGGACGACCAGCGCTGATCCAGCATCAGAACCTGCGTAGATCGTGATGGGCGCAGGATTGCGCAGGGTCACATATCGAGCCGGGAACTGACCCGTGGCTGCGTTATGTGGCCACATCCATGAGGAATGCAACTCCACTCTCAACTCATCTCCAGCTCTCAAGGACGTCGACGACGCATGCATCGGAACGCGCAGCCGCACCTGCTCACCAACAGCCAACGGCTCGCTCGAAGAGTGGCTGAGGACAGGTGCGCCTTCGCTGCTCTTGACTTCATCTACTCGGCGCTGGCTCGCGCGCAGGAAGCCCTGGGTGATGTAGTCGTGGGCGAATCCGTAGGAGCCTTCGTAATCGATGCGCCGGCCGTCCCTCCAGTGGCCTATCGCGACGATGATGTCCGCATCCTCCGCATCGCAGGAGATCACGACATCGAGCTCCATGGTGCCGGTCAGGCGGACGTCTTCAGCAACGCGCCAAGTCAACGTCAAGGGCGAACCACGGTCACTCCATAGGAGTTGCCCTGCGCCCGGGGTGCGCCGGTCCAAGGATCCATCGGGCTGCACGAAGAGGCGAACCGGGCTGACATCGCCCGGAGGAAACTCATCAACCAGTTCGACTTGCTCCTGTGGTCCGTCCAGTGTCACCAGCCTGACTGCCGGTCGTTCGACCCAACCATTGTCTTCACCCTTGAGGAAGTGATCGAAGAAGGCGAGCTGATCAGCCTTCGCCTCTTCGCTGTAGAAGGTGGTCCACTTTCCTCCACGGTGGGTCCATAGCCACTTCTTCTCGCTCCCGGCTCGCCGGAAGGCTTCCAGAGATCCTCGCGAATGCAGAAGGTGGTCGGAAAATGAGCCGCACACCAACATAGGCACCTGGATGTCCTCGATTGGAGCCCGAAGCGAGTCGTAGAACTCATCGTCGAGTTCATGCTCTTGCACATCGGCCAGAAGGTCCACATCCGTTCTGGTGATACGAGATGTGAGATGACTCCACATCGACAGGAATCCATCTTCTTGGATGCCTCCCGGTCGCGCGAAGTCACGGTAGATGTCAGTGAACCCTTCCCATGGGCAGATCGCCTTCAGGTGCGGCGGGTTCAACGCCGACGATTGGTACTGCGAAAGGGCGAGATAGGACACCCCCATCATGCCGACGTTGCCATCGCACCACGGTTGCTGCGCGATCCACTCGATGACATCGGCAACGTCTTCCCCCTCCTGCTTACTCAGCGGGTTCCACTTGCCATCGGATGTTCCGGCGCCTCGTACATCACAATTGACGACCGCGTATCCGTGCTCGACCCAGAATGCAGGGTCCGGAGCTTCCCACCCGGTGTACTCCGAGAACGAGATAGGTCCGGTCATGCGGAACACGCGATACTGCGGCGACACCACCCACACCGGGCCCTTCTTATGGGGCAGTTTGTCTTTCCCGTACGGGTGGGCGCTCATGATCACCGGACGGGGCGCCGAGTCGCGATCGTCGGTGTAGACGTCCATACGCAGAATCGTTCCGTCCCGCACCGGTACTTCCACATCACGCGTGCGCTTCACCCACCCCGGAGCCAGCACAACCTGTACGTCAGGGTGGGTGACATGCTCGGCGAAAACTGCTAAGTCCGAGAGCCAGCTCATGCGCCGAAGATAGCCCTAGCCAGTCGTGGGCGACAGATCTTTCCTCGTTGTCACGACTGTCGGGAACGCACCGCGCGCATTCGATGGTGGGTGGTTCACAAAACTCTCAAGTCCCCTGACAATCCAGCACGGCGTGTTCATTCGGCACACAAAACGGGCACAGGCTGAGCAGAGGGGATAGGCGCGACGGCTTACGGCTAGGACATCGGCACTTGGAGAAAGACGGCGAGGAGCAGACCTAGCGTGGCCAGGATCGCCAAAGTCCCCAGGACGGTCAGCCGCGCCTGACTCTTCGGGGCCGCCATCCACGCCCGCAAGACTCGCCGGACTGTCGGGCCCGTGATCCACGAGACGCTGGCTACGGCCACCAGGTTGGACAGCAGAAGCATCGCGGCGAACGGCAGGGTTACCCCTCCCAAGAGCAGCGAGATGATGAAGATGGCCGGGTACAGGGCCAACACTGTCGATAGCCAGATCTTCCACGTCGGTGCTGGGACTGCGTGCGGATCGGGCCGATACCAGAACGGCGTCAGGTAACGCTCATCTGTCCCGTACCGATCCGTGCTGTCGACAAGGCTCTGTAGGCGTGCGTGAAGGCCTTTCCAATCACTGCTGTCCAGCCACTGACCGAGGCTGTCCGAGGAGTCGAAGCGCACCACGAGTGTGTAGAAGTCCTGTCCGCCAGCAACGGGTTTGATGACTTCCCGTGACATGAATCCAGAGAAACCCATCTCGATTCGGCCTGAGTCGACCAGCCACGCCTCATAGTCACTGATCTTGGAGGCAGGGACCTGATGAACGGCTACCAAGGTCTCGGGCTGGGTTGATTCCATCTCATGCGCCATATGCCACAGGCTATGACGCAATCATCGACCTCCCCCGTGGTTTGAAGGAGTCAGTCAGAACTTCAGGATGAGCGGCAACGTCCCTACACGCCGCTCACAGGCTCAAGGCCTCGACCATCCATACGTTCGCATCTGGTGTGACGAACAGGAGCCTGTTCAGCCGTTCGCGAAGACT
>Ga0181594_10002188_pt1 | contig 18061 bp, 11 predicted proteins | sample 071ome_18_FD_145603 | JGI IMG/M metagenome (GOLD analysis project Ga0181594, IMG submission 145603) | Coastal salt marsh microbial communities from the Groves Creek Marsh, Skidaway Island, Georgia - 071413BT metaG (spades assembly) | ecosystem: Environmental > Aquatic > Marine > Intertidal zone... | reverse complement strand
AACGTCGCGGGTCGCCATCGTCACGGCGACGGATGAGGACCGTATCTTCGATTGCAATCCAGCGGCGGAAGCCATGTTCGGCTATACGATGGCGGAGTTGCAGGGTGTTTCGTTGACGCGCTTGATGCCGGAACGGTATCGGGAGAAGCATCGCAGGGCCTTTCGGCGCTTCATTGAAACGGGCGGGCCTTCCATTGCCGGGGCCACGGTGGAGATTCACGGGCAGAGGCGAGACGGAACGGAGTTTCCCCTTGAGCTCTCCATTGCGAGTTGGCGCAGTCCGGAAGGTTGTGTCTGGTTTGCCGGCATCATGCGGGATGTGACCGAGCGTTCGAAGTCCGAGCAGGCGATCAAGGACTCCGAGGCTCTTTACCACTCGCTGGTGGAAAGCCTCCCCCTGAATGTGCTGCGCAAGGACGTCGAAGGTCGGATCACGTTCGGCAATCAGCGATTCTTCGAGTTCGCCGACATGGAGCCCGCGGCGACGATAGGGAAAACGGACCACGATCTCTATCCCTCGGCGCTGGCCGACCAGTATCGCGCGGATGACCTCCGAGTGATTGCAACCGGGGAGATTCTTGAACGCGTGGAGGCGCACCACACACCGAATGGCCGGACCGTGTATGTGGAGGTGTTCAAGGCGCCGGTGCGCGCCGCGGATGGATCGATTGTCGGCGTTCAGATCCTGTTCTGGGACGTGACCGAGCGCAAGGAAGCGGAGGACGCCCTCAGGAATGCCCGCACGGATCTGGAACAGCGGGTTCAGCAAAGGACGGTCATGCTGACCCGGGCCAACGAGGCGTTGCGCGCGGGAAACGCCGAACTTGCGCGGGCCAACGCCGAGTTGCAGGACTTTGCCTACATTGCGTCCCATGATCTCCAGGAGCCGTTGCGCAAGATTCAATCCTTCAGTCAACGCATCAAGGACAAGTTTTCTGACGCCATCCCGGAGCAGGGGAGGGACTACCTGGATCGCCTGCACAATGCGGCCAGCCGCATGTCCGGCCTCATCTCGGACTTGTTGGAATTGTCCCGGGTGACCACGAAGGCGAAGCCCTTCTCCCGGGTGGACTTGAAGGCGTTGGCGCAAGACGTGGTCGGGGATCTTGAGGCGCGCCTGGAGATGGCCGGGGGGCGGGTCGAGGTCGGTGAGCTTCCGGTCCTCGAAGGGGATCCGACCCAGCTGCGGCAGCTGCTGCAGAACCTGATCGGCAACGCCTTGAAGTTTCATCGAAAGGGTGTCGCGCCGGTCGTGCTGATCGCGGGGGAGTCAGATCCGGCCGCGGGCAGTTGCCGGGTGTCGGTCGCCGACAACGGAATCGGATTTGACGAAAAGTATGCGTCGCGCATATTTGCTGTGTTCCAGCGATTGCATGGAAAAAGCGCCTACGAAGGCACGGGAATCGGGCTGGCCATTTGTCGCAAGGTGGTGGAGCGTCATCGCGGCGAGATTGTGGCCCACAGCGAGGAAGGCGAGGGCGCGACCTTCGTCATCACGCTTCCGCTGAGCCAGTCCGAGCCCGCGGAACCCACCGGTCCATGAAGCGAACATTCAACATCCTGCTGGCGGAAGACGACGCGGACGACCGGCTCCTGGCGAAAGAGGCCCTGGAGGAGAGCCGGATATCCGGTTCGCTCCATTGCGTGGAGGATGGCGAGGAATTGCTCGACTATTTGCGTTGTCGCGGCCGCTACTCGGCCCGCGCCCGGGCGCCTCGGCCGGATATCATCCTGCTCGACCTGAACATGCCGCGCAAAGACGGCCGCGAAGCCCTGCGTGAGATCAAGGCCGATCCGGAGTTGAGAAGGATACCCGTGATCGCGCTGACGACGTCCAAGGAGAAGGAAGACGTCCGGAAGACCTACGATCTGGGCGCCAGTTCCTACATCAAGAAACCCTCCTCGTTCGATGGGTTGGTCGATGTCATGCGGACGCTTGGCAAGTACTGGTCCGAGATGGTGGAGTTGCCCGCCGAGTGAGGACGGCGACGCCGCCGTTCCGCGTTTGTGCGTCTCTGCGGTCGGCCGCTGCCCATCGCGTTGTTCGTTCAGGCTGAAAAATGGGCGAAGCGGTCCACATTCGCTTTGCGACGACAGCGGGACAATGCCCGTTGCCCAGCGTTCGAGCGCGGCGCAGCCCTGTGTGTTCGGCGTTTTTTGAGCCGTCTGTTTTCTGAGCTGCGTCGCGTCGTCGGCGGCTTTCCCCGCTGGACAAACATCCATCCCGCGCCAAGACTCCGTCCCATGCAGAAAAGAGAAGTCAAGTCCCCCCAACCGCTTTCCCGTCGTTCCTTTGGCCGATTGGCCGGCGTGTCTGCGGCGGCCACGTTCGGATTTCAGTTCATCCCCAGTCATGCCTGGGGGCAGTTGACCAAGCCGGCGTTGGCGGGCATTGGCTCCGGCGGCAAAGGCAAGGCGGACATCACGGGTTCGGACTACGCGGGGTTCAAGGTCGTTGCGCTGGCGGACGTGGTGGTCGGCAGGAAGGTGAAGAACCCAACGCGGAAGCTGAAGTCTGTCGCCGAGATGCAGGAACGCTACAATCAGGCGAAGCTCTACAGCGACTACCGCGAGATGCTGGATGCGATGGGCGACAAGATTGACGCGGTCACGGTCTCGACGCCGGACCATCACCATTTTCACGCGTCCATCCAGGCGATGAAGGCGGGCAAGCACGTGTATTGCCAGAAGCCGCTTTGCCACGGGATCTGGGAGGCGCGGATGATGGCCAAAGTGGCGAAGGAAACGGGGGTCAAGACCCAGATGGGCAACCAGGCCCACGCCAACGATCACATGCGCCGTTGCGTGGAGCTGATCCGCTCCGGCGTGATCGGCAAGGTGAAGGAAGTTCACGCCTGGACCAATCGACCCGTCTGGCCGCAGGGATTCAAGACGGCGCCCGAGAAGCAGCCCGTGCCGGAGTGGCTGGATTGGGAGCAGTGGGTCGGTCCTTCGCCCTGGGTTGATTACAATGAGGTCATTGCCCCCTTTGCCTGGCGCGGTTGGTGGGACTACGGCACCGGCGCGCTCGGCGACATGGCCTGCCACATCATGGACATGGGCTATTGGGCCCTCATGCCCGGCGCCCCCAAGAGCGTCAAGGCAAGGCAGAACGGAGCAACCGAGCTTTCGCCGCCCATCAATTCCATCATCGAGTGGGAATTCGGCCCGAGCCAGCACACCTCAAAAAGCGGATTCAAGTACTTCTGGTACGACGGCTACATCGACGCCTCCTTCGATCGTGAAAGTTGGACGCTCAAGAAGGCGAGCAATGAATACAATCATCCGGGAGCGGATGTCCTCGAAGGCAAGAGCTTCAAGGACTTCGGCAGCGTGATCATTGGCGAAGAGGGCAAGCTGTTCTTCCATCGCCAACGCAATAATTGGATTGTCGAGAGCTCCCATAAGATTGACGGGTTCGAATGGCCGGAGAAATCCATTCATCGCGCGGGCGGACCGGAGGACCGAAACGCCAACTACGTCGAGTGGATGGATGCAATCAACGGGCGCCTCAGGGATGGGCTCTCAGGCTTCGGTCACGCCGGACCGTTCACGGAGGTGGTGCTTCTCGGCGTGATCGCCCAGCGCAACGGAGGCCAGAAGCTGCAATGGGACTCCCGCAAGATGGAGATCAAGGGGCGTCCCGACCTGAAAAAGCTCATCAAGCGCGACTACCGCAAGGGCTGGGAAATCAAGGTGTGAGCGGAACGTCGCGCGGTGGGGGATGGAGCGCCGAAGCGATGCGTCGGCGGTCGTTGTCGGTCGTCGCCCCTGCCTTGCGCGCTACGCCAGCACGTCCTTAACCACATGTCCATGCACACTGGTCAGGCGTCGGTCGAGGCCATTGTAGTAGTAGCTGAGTCGATCGAAGTCCAAGCCCATCAAGTGAAGGATGGTGGCGTTGAACTCGTGCACGGTGACCGGATCCACGGCCGTCTTGAAGCCGAACTCGTCGCTGGAGCCGTAGCTGAACCCCTTCTTGACCCCGGCCCCGGCGAGAAAACAGGTGAAGCTGTCGGGGTTGTGATCGCGTCCGGTGCCGTTGCCTTGCAGAAAGGGCATGCGACCGAACTCCGTGCACCAGACGACGAGGGTGTCCTCCAGCATGCCGCGTCGTTTGAGGTCGCCGATCAGCGCGGCGGTGGGTTGATCCATGATCTCGGCCTGCATGGCATGGGTCTTGAGGATGTTGGCGTGCGAGTCCCAGTTGGTGACGCCGTTCCCGCCTGAGGGGTCGCTGCCGTTGAAAAGCTGGACGACGCGGACGCCCTTCTCAAGCAGGCGGCGGGCGAGGATGCAATTCCTGGCGTATTCGCGTTTCAGGTCGCTGCCGGAGTTCGTTCCGTATTCGTCCTGAATGTAATCGGGCTCGTTGGAGACCTCCATCACTTCGGGAACGGACGTTTGCATCCGGCCGGCAAGTTCGTAGCTGGCGACGCGCGCGGCCAGATTGGCGTCGCCAGGGTAGCGCGCGAGGTGTCGGTCGTTGAGGCGGGCGAGCAGGTCGTTGGTCGCGCGGTCATCCGCGGCGGTGTAGGCGGCGGGCCGGCCCAGGTTGGCGGGCGGATTCTTGGCGTTGAAATCCGTTCCCTGAAAGGCGGCGGGCAGAAAGCCGCTGCCGAAATTGTTCTTGCCGGAGCGCGCCAGTCCTCGTGGATCGTTGATGGCGACGAAAGCGGGCAGGTCCGCGTTCTCCGATCCCAAGGCGTAGGTCACCCAGGCTCCGAAGGATGGGAAGCCTTCCATGGTCATCCCCGTATGGAAAAAGTTTTCTCCTTGGGGGTGGGCGCTGGTGTCGGTGTGCAGGGAGTGGAAGAAGCAGAATTCATCCGCCAGGGCTCCGAGGCGGGGCAGCAGTTCCGAGGTCATCTTGCCGCTCTGGCCGCGGGCCTTGAAATCCCAGAAGGGCTTGGCGACGTTGCCCGGAGGGCCCTCGAAGGTCACCGCCGGAATGAAGGGGGCCTTTTGTCCGTGCAACCTTGTCAGCGACGGCTTGTAATCGAAGGTGTCCACCGCGCTGACCGCGCCGGGGCAGAAGATCACCAGGACCTTGTTGGCCGCGGTCGGGAAATGAGGCGGTCGCGGCGTGTAGGGATTGTTCGGATCGATGTCCGGGTGAATGGCGCCGCTCGTGGAATCGGCGGCCAGGAGGCCGTCCTGTTCCAGCAGTCCGGCGAGGCCCAGCGCGCCCAAGGCGCCGCCGGTGTTGCGCAGGAAATTTCGGCGGTCGAAGAGCCTGCGGCCGTGGGGCGAGATGTGTTCAGAGGAGTTCATGTTGGCTCGGTTGGCGGGCGCATTGGCGTTGTTGGTCTCTGTTTCCCCGCTATTTGAGGAACTGCTCCAAGCGTCGGGTCAACTGCGTCACCACGGCCGGCTTCGTGGCTGCCACGTTGCGTGATTCGGTCGGGTCGGTCTGGTGATCGTAGAGTTCGACGAACAGGGCCGGGGCTTGCTTGTTCCGGTGATCGCGCCAGGAAACCAGACGGTAGCGATCCGTGCGCATGGAATAACCCATGAGATGCTTCTCAAACAACTCGCGGTCCCAGGTGTCTCCCTGCTGTTGGATGATGCGTTTCTCGACATCCTTGATCAACGGACCGAAGAAGGTCTCGCGCATGCCGGGAGAGAGCGGGTTCGCGGCCCATTCCCGCAGCGCGGGATTGGGGAATTGACTGAGCGCGGCCGGCTTCCACGGTAGGTTCGGATCGTCGAGCAGCGGGGCGAAGCTCCGGCCTTCCAGGTGTTTCGGCCGGGGCGCGCCCGCGAGTTCGCAGAGGGTGGGGTAGATGTCCAGCAGTTCCACCAAGGCCTTGCTTTTCCGACCCCGGGCCTTCATGTCCGGCGTCCAGATGAGCAGCGGCACGCGGGCGGCAATTTCGTAGTTGGTGGCTTTACCCCAGACGCCCATCTCGCCGAGATGCCACCCGTGGTCACCCCAGACGATGATGATGGTGTCGTCTCGGATTCCCAGTTCCTCCAAGGCCGCCACCATTTTGCCAATCTGGGCGTCGACGTAGCTGACACAGGCGTAGTATGCGTGCAACAAGGTGCGCGATAGATCCTCGCCGATCGGACCGTATTTGGGGATGCCGTGACGGACGCGCAGTTCAAACGACGCGTGGATTCCGGTGGCCGCCCCGTTCTTGGGCGACTGTGTCTGGGTGGCGAGTTGGATGTCCTTCGGGTCGTAGAGATCCCAGTATTTCTTGGGCGCGACAAAGTTCAGGTGCGGGCGGACGAAGCCGAGTCCGAGGAAGAGCGGCTTGTCGGGCTTCCAACTGAGGTGGGACTTGAGGGTTGCAATGGCGAGTTCGGTGTTGAAGCCGTCGCCGTAAACATGGTCCTCGACATCGGCCGCCTCGTAGGCGGGGCCCTGGATCAGTCCATAGGATGCCTGGTCGCCATATTTGGCCGTCATCTTCTTCCGGTTCTCCTCGCGAATCCGCTGGTTCTCCGGCAGCGCGTAGCCGCCGGGTGTCGGCGTCCGCTTGATTTTCATCTTGTTCCATGCCGGGCCGCGACTCCACGACTTCTCCTTGTCCGTCATCTTGCCGTGGTAGATCTTGCCGCAATAGGCGGTCTCGTACCCGTGCGCGATCAGATGCTGGGGCAGGGTGACGATGCCAGGATTCAGCTCCCGGAAGTAGGCGGTGTTCTCCACCACGCCGATCGAGTCCGGTCGGGCGCCGGTCATCAGGCTGGCGCGCGATGGACTGCAGATGGCCTGTTGGCAATAGGCGCGTTCGAACAACATTCCGTCGGCCGCCAAGGCGTCAAGGTGCGGGCTCTTGGCGATCGGGGAGCCGTAGCATCCCAACTCCGGGCGCAAGTCATCGATGGCGATGAACAGGATGTGGGGTTGCTTCGCCGCGACGGCCTGGGTCAAGAGCAGGTGGAGACTGATGAGCCAAATCAATGGCCGCAGTCTGCGTGGCGGCGTTGGCGCGGCGGTTGAGTTGTCTGAGCCCGGCTTCATGCAAATTTCGGTCGTGTTTCTGGTTGCTTTGTCATATTGCTACTTCCGTCCCCGGTAAAATCCAACATCCGGCTGGGGAAAAGGTTGCCGCCGCCCCATGAATGAAGGCGGCGATCGGTTCGATCAACCATGAATTCCATGAAACGAGTTTCTCGACAGGCTTGGTTGTGGGCGCTTGTCCGGTTGGTTGGCGAGGGCGTGGCAGGAGCGGTTGACGCGTCGACGTTGACCGGCAAGGTCATGTGCGGCGACCAGGGATGGTTCAACCCGCCGGATGACGGCATGGGGCTGAAATGGACCCAGTGAACGCGGAAGCGCGGCGCCGACCACTGAGGCATTGCCGGACCGCGCGGAAAGAGAATAACCAACGTATGAAGACCATCAGTCCCCAGGAACTGCACAAGCGCATGGAAGCCGGATTGCCGGCGGCATTGATCGACGTTCGAACCCCCGCTGAATTTGGCGCCGTTCACGCCACCGGGGCGCGCAACGCGCCCTTGGAGTCGTTGCGACCGGAGGAGTTTGCGAAACAATTGGATGAGGACGGCCGACAACCGGTCTACGTGATCTGCCAAAGCGGCGCTCGATCGGCCCAGGCCTGCGAGAAACTGACTGCCGCCGGAGTTGGCGAGGTCCACAATGTCGAGGGAGGGACCACAGCGTGGGTGGCGGCTGGACTGCCGGCTGAGCGCGGTCGCAAGGCGTTGCCCCTGGAACGGCAAGTCCGGATCGTCGCCGGTTTCATGGTCGTCGCCGGCACGGCCCTGGGTTGGCGCGTGAATGAATACTTCTATCTCCTGCCCGCTTTTGTTGGCGCGGGATTGATGGTTGCCGGCATCACCGGTCGGTGCGGCATGGCCATGCTGCTGGCGGTCATGCCTTGGAATCAACGCGCGTGATTCTTCCTGCATTGAGTCGCTGCTTCCAACCCGCCATGAGTACGTTGAATTCGGTCTTCTGGAATCGTCTCGTTGCAACCTGGGCGCTCTTCCTTGTTGCATTTGATCTCGCGCTCGTGGTTCCAGGCGACGCCATGGCCGCCCCGTCCCCGTCGACAGGCAAACCCAACATCGTTCTGCTTTTCATCGACGACTGGGCCTGGAATGGCTCGCCCGTGCCGATGGACGATGCGATGGCCAATTCGAAGATGCCGGTTGCGGAGATGCCGAATCTGGAGAAGCTCGCGCGGCAGGGGATGAAGTTCCGCAACGCCTATTCCGGCGCGCCGCAGTGCTCCCCGTCGCGCGTCTGCCTGCAGACCGGCAAGTCCTCCGCGCGTTCCGGCTACACCGTCTATCTGGGTAGAACGAAGGACGATTACTACGACACCCGTCGCCAGTATCAGAAGCTGCCGCTCGTTCCCAACGTTTCCGACGGAACCATCGACGCCGACGCCGTCACGATCCCCGAGGCGTTGAAACCGCTCGGCTACACCTGCGCGCACATCGGCAAATGGCACATGGGCGGGGACCCGGGTGACGAGGGTTATGTCCTGCACGACGGCGACACCAACAACGATCCCGGCAACACTGTCGGCAGGGTCGCGCGGTTGCCCAAGGACCTGACCGATCCGAAACTCATGTTCAGCGTCACCGAAAAGGCGATCGGCTTCATGAAGGAACAGGCCAAGGCCAAGCGGCCCTTCTATCTGCAGGTCTCTCATTATGCCATGCACGAGGGGCGTGAATGCCTGGACAAGACCCGTGAAAAGTACGTGAAGCATCCGCTGGTGCAGGCCTACTACAAGAAGGCCAACAAAACCGCGGACAACATCAACCGCAAGCAGGATCCCGCCATCTGGCTGGGCATGGCCGAGGATCTCGACGGCCGCATCGGCGCCGTGCTGGACGAAATTAAACGCCTCGGCATTGAGGAGAACACCTACGTCATCGTCGTCGCCGACAACGGCTACCGCCACAAGTTCTACCCCGGTTTGACGCAGCCGCTGCACGCCACCAAGTGGTGGGTCTGGCAGGGCGGCCTGCGCGTGCCGATGATCGTCCGCGGACCCGGCGTCAAGGCGGGCGCGGTATTCAAAGAGAACGTCGTGAACTACGACTTCCTGCCCACCTTCGTCGAATGGGCCGGCGGCGATCCCAAGTCATTGGAGGACATCGACGGCGTCAGCCTCGCGGGCTACCTGCGCGGCGAAGAACCCGGCGACGCTTTCAGGAACCGCTATCTCTATTTCCACTATCCCCATTACCGCACGACCATGCCGCACTCCGCGATCGTGTCGGGGACGAAGAAGGTCATGCATTTCTATGAACGTCCGGACATTCCGATGCTCTTCGACATCGGCGACGACGAACGCGAAGTTGTCAACGTCGTCGCCCGCCGACCCGCCCAGCACAGGAAACTCTTCGGCGAGATGATGCGTTATCTGAAGGAGGTCGACGCCCGCATCCCCAAGGTGAATCCGGATTACGATCCCGAGTTCTACAGGCAGACCAAGGAATACGAGGCGCGCATGAACTGGGGGCCGTTCGAAGGACGACGCGAACTCGATGAGGACGAACGCCCCGGCCGCGCGGAGCGGAAACTGGAGCGATGATGCCGGGAAGCGAAAGTTTCTTCCGGAGAGCGCACGCGCCCTCGCGTGCTTTCATCGGCGCCTCGCCGATGAGTGGGGCGGACCTGCGCATTCAATGGGGAGAGTATTTTGTTCGTCACAATGGGCCGCCCAGGCAGGCTGAACGCGGCGGGCGAGTCGCCGATCACCATGCCACGACCGCGCGCAACAGCGATCGGCGAGGGCGCCGATCGCGACACGCGAGGCGCGTGTGCTCCCCTGAAGTCGTCGCACGCCGGTCGGTTGCCGGACAGCGCGGAGTAATGCGGAGTCGGCTCCGTGAAGCATCACAAACATCAGATCCATCCCAATGAAGACGCAGACCATTCTGACAAAGACTTTCATTCTCATGGCTGGCATTTGCTTCGGCGCCAGTTTGATCCCGGTGAATGCCGCCGCCGCTGATCAGCGCCCGCCCAACATCGTCTTCATGTTCGCCGACGACCTCGGCTGGGGCGACCTCGGCTGCTACGGGCATCCCTATGCCGAGACGCCGGCCATCGACAAGCTCGCCAGCGAAGGGACGCGCTTCACGCAGTTTTACGTCACCGGCGTCACCTGCTGTCCCAGCCGCACCGGCTTCATGACCGGAATCCATCCCGCGCGTTTCCAGAAATACCCGGCGGATCACGGCTTCGGCGATCGCGTCACCATCACCGACCTGCTCAAAAAGCGCGGCTATCGCACGGGCCATTTCGGCAAGTGGCACATCGGCCCGGACGCCCGATCCGGCCTCTACGGCCTCGATGAGTATGCCGGAGGCGCCAACACCAAGGGGACGCCGCGCGGTCGCGACGCGGGCCTGTTCGACAACGCGATCAAGTTCATCAAGGCCAACGCCGACAAGCCCTTCTACGTGAACGTCTGGGGCCACGCCACGCACTATCCCGTCAACGTCCACCCCGAACTGGAAGCGCGGTTCAACGACGTCACCGTCAACCGCAGGGACTTCTCCGCGCCGATGCAGGAGAAGTTCGACGAATGCGTGAAGATCGGCGGCGATCTGAACAAGGCCATGCGCCAATACCTCGGCGATGTCTGGGCCATCGACAAGAACGTCAAACGCCTGCTCGCGACCCTCGACGAACTCGGCCTGCGCGAGAACACCATCGTTGTCTTCTCCAGCGACCACGGCCCCGCGCCCGTGCTGCTGGGCGCGAAGAAGGAATCCAAGGAATTCTCCCACAACATGCTCGGCTACGCCGGCGAACTGCGCGGAGGGAAGCACAATCAATTGGAAGGCGGCGTCCGCGCGCCCTTCATCATCCGCTGGCCCGGTCGCATCAAGGCCGGGCACATCGACACCCGCAGCGTCACCTCCGGCATGGATTGGATGCCCACCCTCTGCCGCCTTGCGGGCATCGACGATCTCCCCGAACTCATCGACGGCGAGGATGTCTCAGACATCTGGCTCGGCAAGGCGCGGGATCGAAGGACGCCACTTTTCTGGCGGACCAGTTCGCCCGGAGCCGCACCGGCCATTCGCGAAGGCAAATGGAAATACCACCACAACCCCAAACGCGGCGGCGGCCCCGCGCTTTACGATCTGTCAACAGATCCGGCCGAGAACAGGAATCTGGTTGAAAGGAATCCGGAAGTTGCCGCGCGATTAAGGAAGACCCTGAACGCCTGGGTCAGCGAACTGCCGAAAACCTACGAGAAATCGGATCAGAAGAAGAAGCGGGAGCGGAAGAATCGCGGGAACCGGAAGGGGAAGGCGGGGAAGTAGATCGTAGGTGAAGGTGAAAGCCAGCGCCGCGCTATCCGACGCCAAAGGTAAGCCCCTGCGAACCCACCCCGACTTGTCGCGCCGAAGTTGGATGTAGGCGGATTCGCCCCTCAACGCAAAGCGTTCGTAGCGAATATCCCCTCCGTCGGAGGGGATCAGCGCGTTGGATTCCCGGACGCCAACGCCCGACACTCACCCAGACTTGGCCCCGTCGCCGCCCCCTTGCTACGCTCCCCGCCATGCGCATTCTCGTTTCGTTGTCTCTGCTCCTCTCCGCAGCCATCGCCTCAGCCGCCAATCCCGATGCGGAAACGCGCCCCCTCCAACCCGGCATCACACTCTCCCTCGTCGCTGAGAATCCCGATGTCGCCACACCCACCGGCGTCGATGTCGACGCACAAGGCCGCGTCTGGACGGTTTCCTGCCACACGCACTTCCGACCGGAGGATTACCAAGGCCCGCCCAAGGACGAGGTGGTCGTGTTTGAGGACAAGGACGGCGATGGGAACTATGAGGCCCGAACCGTCTTCTACGCCGCGACCGAGGCCACCATGGATCTGGAACTGGGGCCGGACGGCTGGGTCTACCTGGCGGAGCGCGACCGCGTCCTGCGCGTCAAGGATACCGATGGCGACGGCCGTGGCGATCTGGAGGAAAACATCGCCGTCCTGGAAACCACGTCGAACTACCCGCACAATGCGGTCGCCGGCCTGACCTGGGCTCCGGGCGGCGATCTGGTGTTCGGTCTCGGCGAGAACATGAACAAGCCTTGGACCCTCACGGGCACGGACGGGAAATACGTTCGAGGAACAGGTGAAGGCGGCATCTTCCGTTGTCGGCCGGACGGGACGAAGCTTCGACGCATCGCCCGCGGATTCTGGAATCCTTTCGCGGTGTGCGTCCGCAACGACGGCGAGATCTTTGCGGCGGACAATGATCCGGGCGCCCGCCCGCCCTGTCGTTTGCTGCACGTGGTCGAAGGCGGGGACTATGGCTTTCAGCGGCTCTACGGCAACGCCGCGCACCATCCCTTCGTCTGCTGGAACGGCGAACGACGCGGGACCCTGCCCATGCTTCACGCCAGCGGCGAAGCGCCCTGCGGACTGCTGCCCCTCGACGGCGGGTTGCTCGGCCTTACCTGGAGCGAACACCGGCTGGATTACTATCCGTTGACCCCGGAAGGCGCCAGTTATCGGACGGAACGCATTCCTCTTGTCCAGGGCGGACGCTACTTCCGTCCGGTCTGCATCGCCCGGTCCGACGCCGAATCGAACGCGGATCGCGAAGTCTTCTATTTCACGGACTGGGTCAAGGTGCACTACAAGATCCACGGCTTCGGCAGGGTCTGGAAATTGACCATCGATCGCAACGCGGCGAGATGGCTGGCTCCGGCGTCCCTGGCGAAGCGCGGTCCCGAGGGACTTCGGGCCGCGGCCCTCCGCGCCGGTCGCATCAAGGCCGACCTGCCGGCGCTGTATCGCGACGCCAATGCCGACGATCCCTTTCTCGCCCAAGCGGCGTTGCGGGAACTGTCCCGTATCGCGCCCAAATTCACCCCCGCGCAGGTCGGCAAACTGCCAGCAGCGCAACGTCCGGCGGCGCTGCTGGCGTTGAAGCTCGCCACCGACGACACCCATTCGGACCGGATGGGCGCGGAACGAACAAACCTGCGCAACACCTGGATCCAACGCTTCGCAAAGGACGCAGATCCTGCCGTGCAGTTCGAGACGTTGCGCTGGATCGCGGATACGCAGGCCAAGGAATTCCTGCCGCACGTGGAATCCGTCCTGAATCGACGCGGCGTGGATTTCACCTTGTTCGAAGCCGCCGTCGCCGCGTGGAACACCTTGAACGACAAACCGCGCGCCGGGACGCAGAATCGCGAACTGCTGCTGGCCAAGGTCCTGGACAAGGGGGCCGCGCCCGAGATTCGCGCCCACGCGCTCCGGCTGTTGCCCGAGGCGCCGGTGAAGGAGCCGAAGGAGGGTGAGGCCGCGGCAAGTCGCTACCCCCGGGGCCTGAACGCGCGCGTTCTGGAAGACCTGATCCGACTCGGCGATGAAGGCCTGTCCATCGCCGCCACGCGAACACTGGCCCAGAATCCGGAAGTCGGCTCGCCAGCCCTCGCCCGCGTGGCCGCCGATGCCAACGCGTCCGTCCGCCTGCGCGCGGAAGCCGCTGCCGGTCTCGCATCCGTCGCCGACGAACACGCGGCGCGCTTGGTCGGTTTGGCGGAAGATTCAGCGCCGTCCGTGCGTCGGGAGGCCCTCCGGGCATTGCGATCCGTGGAGTTGAACGACAGGCAGGTCGAACGCCTTAAGGCGCTCGCGAAAACCGACCCTGCGGACCGCGAACTCATGGACGCGATCCTCCGACCATCCTCCCTGGTCGAAGGCCGCCCGCCTCTCGATGACATCAAGGCTTGGTCCAAGAGACTCGATTCGCTCCCCGGCGATCCGGACATCGAAGCGGGCCGCCGCATCTTTCATCACCCACGCGTGGCGCTTTGTTCGACCTGCCATCGGCATTCGGACCGCGGCCGATTCCTCGGCCCGGACCTGACCGGGATCGGTTCGCAGGGAAGTCGCGGGCAACTCCTCGAATCGCTGCTCAAGCCGAGTCGTTCCGTGGCGCCGGAATACCAGGCGCGCCTGTTGACGCTGAAGGACGGCTCCACCTTTCACGGGATCCACCTGCGCACCGGCGGCGGCGGCGACAGCGAAACCCTGATGAACGGATCGGGACTCGAAGTGCGTATCAAGCGCGACGACATTGTCACCGACGCACAATCCACGCTTTCCCTGATGCCCGAAGGGTTGGTCTATTCACTCACGGATCATGAGCTCCGGGATCTGCTGGCATTTCTGGAAGCGTCCAAGGGCGGCTTGAGTCGCGATTGAAGAACGGGGGCGCCGGAGAACGTTCCTTGTTTACTCAATGAAGTATGCAGGCGGGAACTGCCGGACAGCCCTTGAGGTAGTTAGGATCAGCGGAGGGTCTTGGCCTGACCGTCAAAGATTCGAAGCGTCCAGTCGGTGAATTTATAGGGGCTTTCCCGGCACCAGATACTTGTGTATGGAACATTTGGAAACTCGGGGTGCGGTTCATTTACAGTTTTCCCGATGGAGTCGAGGTCGCCCGACCATGAGCCTGCCATCTGACCATTGATCATTACGACCACCTTGGAATCAACGCCGCCTGTCGGCTCGACCCGCGCTACGACCCGGCCATTGAGCATGCTCGCCAAAGATGGGATATTGCCGATCGTCACGTGTTCCAGAACCAACTTGGTTCGATCCTGGCCTATGGCCAAGGGAACGATCAGATCAGAGCGAAGTGGCAGGTCGATGTGAAAACCGGTGTTCACCGCCGTGCGGGTAAAAGCGACTTCAATTTCATAACTGCGGGCGGCCATTGCGACCGGGGCGGCGATCTTGCCGGACTTGCCGTCTGCCCGGAAGGAGAGGGCCCCTTCAGCCTTGATCCAGAGATTACTCCCCCGGCGAACTTGCCGACGCCGGGTATCCGGTCCTTCACCGGGGCGGTGAGGGCGAGTAGATCAAAGGTCTGAATCGGTCGGCTTGGCTCCTTGCTCGATGCGGTCCCTGTTTTTGGAGCGGCACGCGTGAATTCCCCCTTGCCGGTGACCTCGCGAACTTCAATGCGCTCGAAAACCACATGGCCGTTGTCATTGCCGACCCCGATATGTGAATCATCCCTCAGCTTCCAATTGCTGGTGAGTTGGAACTTCGTGTAATCGGTTGGCCACTCGACAGCCAGAGCTCCATCAACGATGGAGCGGACCACGTTGTTCCGGACCTGCACGACGACATCATACTTCCTTCCTGATTCGATCCCGCGTGACAGCGATGCAAGATGATCGGCAGGACTCGTTCGGCCGGCAAAATAGAAGCCCCACTTGGTGTTGTCGAATCCGCCCATACTCCAAACGAAAGAGCGGCCCTTCTTGGAGAATATCATCTCAACGCTTTTTTCGCCGCTTTGCCGGGTGAATGTGACATGGAAGTCGTATTCCTCGGGCGGATGGTAAGGCAGTTCGAGATTGGCTGACTTGAATGGGCGGGAGAAGAGTCGGGAATCCTTCAATTCCCACGTTCCCTTGATTGCGTCCTTGTTCACATCCACCAATGGCATCAGATCGATCGCGCCGCTTGGCGCATCCGCGTTGGCGTGGGGCGTCTCTTCGGGGGCTGCCCTTGCTCTCTGTCCGGAATGAACTTCATTGCCCCCAGCCCCACGATGAGCAGCGCCATGACGATCGCTCCCCATTTCCAAGCGCCTCCAGAGCTTCGTTCAGAAGCCGGTTCGTTCTCCGGATCCTCTGGAGCCGCATCGGCATCGACAAGATCATGCGAAACGGCGGGCACAGTGACCGCTTCTTCGTCGAACGCTTCCGCCTCCGCCGGAACGCTCAAGGCGGACACGCTGCCCGAGGGATGGATCTCCAGGCCGATCCACTCGGCCACCGCCGCGGCGCTGGGCGGCCGTTGCTCCGGTTGCTTGGCCAAACAAGCCATGACCAGGGCGGCGACATCAGCGGGAATCGGGTTGTCCAGTTCCAGGTGAGCCAGCCGCTCATCCATCGGGGTGGGAGCTTCCTCGCGAACCTGATATGGGATGTCACCGGTGTAGAAGGGCGGCTTGCTGGTGAGCAGTTCGTAGAGCGTGGCTCCCAGTGAATAGATGTCATCCGCCACTTTGGGCGGTTGTCCGCGCAGTTGCTGCGGACTCATGTAGGGAGGCGTGCCGCTGGAGCCAAGGTCTTTAGACAGCCGGCTCATGGAGTCCGCCGCGGAGGCCGCCAGTCCGAAATCCGCGAGCTTCAGCGCGCCAGTGGAGTCCACCATCATGTTGCCGGGTTTGAGATCGCGGTGAATGATCTTCTGCCCATGGGCGTAATCCAGCGCCGCGCACAGTTGCCGCACGAGCGGCATGAGGTATCCCCACGAAAATAATCGGTGAGGCTGCTCGGCCTTGAAGGTGTTCAGCGCCTTGCCGTCGATGAATTCCATGGAGATGAAGGGCAATTCGCCCTCGCTCTCGAAGAGGTCATGGATGCGGATGATGTTGGGGTGGGAAAGTTTGCGGCTCTTGAGTGTCTCCCGCCGCATGTCGCCCAAGGCCTCGGCGTCGTGGCTGATCTCACCCGCGAGAAACTTGAGCGCGAGCTCCTCTTCGAGGCGCTCGTCCCGGGCCAGCCAGACGACGCCCATGCCGCCCTTGCCGAGAAAGCGGGTGAGGGTGTAGCGCCCGAAGCCGACCTTCTGGCCGGGCTCCAGTGGGCCTTGAAGGCCGGCTGATTGATCCCCACTCATGGCATTTCTTTGGCTGGACGGGTGAGGTCTTACCAGAGGGGCAACCAGGCGGCAATCGTTTGCCCCTGCCAAAGGGTCCGACCTCGCCAACATGAAGCAGTCCCGGCGCCAATGCTTGACCGCGAATCCGCCAAACATCGTCAATAGCAGCTCGCAGCCGCTGGAACAGAACGAAGGACCGCGATCAGTCAGAACCAGGCAGACCGTTCGCATCCGAATCAACAACCTTGCGATGAACTTTGTCTGCGATAATTCTCCCGGCATGAAACGACTCTTTCCGACTTTGGTTCTTTTCCTTTTCCTGCAGACCTGTCCCGCGGCGATTCAAGTTGCCGCCGATCGCAAGGATGCAATCTACGACGTGGGAGACCCGGTCACGTTTACGATCACTGTCAGCGAGGGCAAGAAGCCCGTTCAGGAGGGCGAGATCAGTTATGCGTTGAGCGAGGACGGAATGAAGACCATCCGCTCCGGAAAGCTGCAGCTGGACGGCGGGCCCGTGACCGTGACCGGAAGCCTGTCTCGCCCCGGATTTCTCAGGTGCACCGTGACGCTGACCATCAAGGGATCGAAGCCGATACGGAAGCTGGCCGCCGCCGCCATCGCCCCCGAGGAAATCGGAGTGAGCCGGGAGGCCCCGGAAGATTTCGACGAATTCTGGACGCGACAAAAGGCGGCGCTCGCGGCGATCCCGATGGAGGCCGAGTTGACGGAAGTTCCGGGGCGCGACTTGCCGGTGTTCGACGTCCAGATCAAGAGTCTTGGCGAACCCGTGTCCGGCTATTACGCCAGGCCGAAAGGAGCCAAACCCAAGTCCTGCCCAATCATCCTGTGGGTGCACGGCGCGGGCGTGCGCAGCTCCAGCCTCGGGAACGCGGTCACCGGCGCCCAGAAAGGAATGCTTTCCATGGACATCAACGCCCACGGCCTGCCCAACGGCAAGCCAGCCGAATTCTACAAGCAAGAGGCGGCGGGCCGGCTTCGAGGCTATTCCCACCACGGCCGTGAAAGCCGGGACACCGTCTACTTCAAGGGCATGTTCTTGCGGCTCGTTCGGGCCATTGATTTCCTGACCGCCCAGCCCGAATGGGATGGGCGCACGGTGGCGGTGGTCGGCCACAGCCAGGGCGGTTACCAGGCGCTCGTCGCCGGCGGACTGGATCCCCGGGTCACCTTCATCGGGACCGGCGTTCCCGCGGGCTGTGATCACTCCGGCAACGCAGCAGGCCGCATCGCTGGCTGGCCCAAGATCGTTCCGTTGTCCGATGGCAAGCCGGACGCAAAGATCCTCCAGGCCGCGCGCTACGTTGACGCCGTCAGCTTTGCGGCCCGATGCAAGGCCGAGGCGATCATGAGCGTCGGCTTCATCGACACCGTCTGCCCGCCGACAAGCTGCTATGCCGCTTACAATCAACTGAAGGGCGCAAAGCAGGTGATCAATGAAATAG
>Ga0181594_10002186_pt1 | contig 18072 bp, 16 predicted proteins | sample 071ome_18_FD_145603 | JGI IMG/M metagenome (GOLD analysis project Ga0181594, IMG submission 145603) | Coastal salt marsh microbial communities from the Groves Creek Marsh, Skidaway Island, Georgia - 071413BT metaG (spades assembly) | ecosystem: Environmental > Aquatic > Marine > Intertidal zone... | reverse complement strand
CTCGTCATCGGTCTGGTAGGCAAAGGCATTCTGTACGAAGTTCAGCAAGGTATTTACGGCGGCTTCTTCCGTTTGCCCGGTGAGTAGCGGCGTCAGTTGTGCGGCCAGTGCCTGGCGGGTGTCGTCCGGCATGGCAATGACGGGGTAGCGCGGCAAGGCCAGTTGCGGCAGCGTATTTAAATACTCCACCTGAGCGGCGGGGTAGCTGACCGCGACTTGTATCTCCTTCCCGCGATGTTGAAAGGTCAGGTGTTTATCAATGTGTGTACCGGCGGCGGTAAAGGTTTCAGGTGGCTGAAAACGCACTGGTGTTGCGGCGGTTTCGTGCTGCTTTTTATAGGTATATACGCTACCGGCAATGGTTACTTTGCCGTCGATGGGCAGGGCGTAATAGCGCGTGCCTTTGAGGGTAAAGTAGGTCACCCCAAACACGTCGTCATCGGCAGGCATCAGCAGGTACAGGTCGTTGTTGTAGGCGAGGCGGGCGTCATAACCCATCTTCACCAGCAGGAACCAGCTAAGCAGGGTGCGGCTGCGGGTATCGGGCGCCGTGGCACGGCTGAAATCAGCAACGAGTCTCGCCGTGGCCCAGTCACTGAGTGCCAGGGTATCGCGTGTGTTCTCTAAGGCGGTTTGGGAAGCCTGATATTCACTGCGGGCCAATGCCTCCCAGCCAGCGGCGATGCTGTCGGGTGAGATCCGGCCTCGCTGTCGGCGAGTCATGGTGTTGTTAAAGGGCAGGCTCAGGCGGTGACCGTAAAACGCTAACGTGACGCTTGGTTCGTTGGTTTGAGGTTCTTGGGATGTTGGCGTCCGGTTTTCCGGGGCTTGGGGTTCCGAGGTTGGGAGTTCCGGAGGTTGAGGTCTCGGGGTTGGTAGTTCGGGCGCTTGGGGTTCTGGCAATTGAGGTTTTGGCGCTTCGGGAAGCGGCGCCACTATGACGACCGGAGTCTCAAAGGGGACAATCGCGGGCGGCGCCACTGGCATGGTATCTGGCTTAGGTGCGCTGTCCGCAGCTTGCCCAGCTTGTGTGTCGACGCTTTGCCAGCGTTGTTTCAGAAAGCCGATAAAGGCTTTGTCGTTTTCATCCAGATAATCCTGAAAGTCCTGCTGTGTCGACGCCAGCCAGCGCTGATAGTCTGACATGCCGTTTAGGGCATCACTGCTGTGTACGGCGGTTGAGGCGACGATGCTGCTAATGGCCACAGCCATCATCCCAGCGCGAGCTGTGTTCTTTGCTGCTTTTGTTGCTAAAGCGAGCGAGGCCCGAGAAAAACGCAGAACCATAAAAACTCCAGAATAAAAAAACCGGTACGGAGTTGCCTCAGTACCGGTTTGATATCAATGCCAGTCGTGAAGGCCAGCCATGAATACAGACGCGCGCTCAGCGCATGTTCAGCATTTCTTCACGCATCTCATCGAACGACTTTTGCGCCTGGAATTTCTGCCATAGGGCTTTTTCGTTGTTCATTGAGGTTTTCAGCGCTTGCTCAGCAATCTGGGATACGGTGTCGGCATCGAGGCCTACCAGTACAACCATACCGCCGCTTGGGGTTGGCATCTGGCGGAAAATTTTGCTGCCTTGCAGTTGCTGTTTAGTGATCTGCTTGGTGGTGGATGAGTTCACCTGATCGACGGTTTCGTCATCGGCAGTGCCTGTGGTTTCAGCGTACTGCTTGATCATGTTCTGAACTTCAACCTGCATGGTCTGAGCCAGCTCAACGCGCGCGGCGGTGGCGGCCATTTGCTTCATGAAGTTCGGGCCAGCGGCGGATTTGTCAGCGTAACCGACGGCTGACAGATCAATGCCATCGACGGGCGCACCACACACCCACTGTGGGGCAGGCTGCATGCTGCCGTCGGCGAAGACGCAGTCAGCCACTTGTGGCGCAGGTTCATTGGAAGAACAGGCTACCAGAGTGGCAGCCGCGGCAGCGGTAATCAGGTGACGGATGTTCATCCTTAATCTCCTTGCAATTAAATGACAGCCCTGCGCCTTCGGCGCGGGTACTGCGTGTCAGACTGCCTCCGAGAATAGCGGATGGCCTGAGAAAATACTACCGCGCGGCTAAAGGGCGTTAACAGGAGGTTAACAGGAGGTTAACAGGGGGTTAACTCAGTGCTGATGACCGCCCAGACCGTGCGCATGGCCGTGTTCCAGCTCTTCGGCGGTGGCGGCACGGACATCAACCACGTCCACTTCAAACTGTAAGGTTTTGCCAGCAAATGGGTGGTTAGTGTCGACGTCGATCATAAAACGGCCCACTTTGACCACGGTCACCTGACGCTCGCCCTGATCCGTATGCACGCTGGCGATCATGCCTTTTTTCCACTTTTTTGCACCTTGCAGGTGTTTGGCAGGAATGCGCTGAACCGAGCCTTCGACCCGATGGCCGTAACCATTTTCTGGGGTCACGGTGATCTCCACGTGATCGCCGGCGGCTTTACCTTCCATTTCGGCTTCAAACCCTGGAATCATGTTGTTGTGGCCTTGCAGGTACGCAATGGGATCGCCAGAGCCGGTGGTTTCGATCTGGTTGCCCTGATCATCTTTTAAGGTGTAGTGCAGTTGTACAACGGTGTCTTTAGCGATCTTCATTACAGCAATCTCGTGCAGTGGTTCGTAGCGCGCAAGTATCCTGACTTGATGCGGCGCTGGCAAGGCGTCTGCTGCAACCTGCCCCGGCCTGTGCGATACTTCGCGCTGTTCGGTGCACCATCATGCTGTGCGACTCGCGGTCAGCGAGCGCAGGTCGATTTCAGGTCAGGCATGTCATGGCGCTTAAAAGGGGAACACGGTGAGAATCCGTGGCTGTGCCCGCAACTGTATGCAGCTTCGCTGCGAGTCAGATTACCTGCCGGAACTTCTTCGTGACTGATCGAGCGGGTTACTCGATGGTGGCACGTCCTTCTGGGTGCGGCTGGCTGCACTCTCAGTGCGTCTCATCGTTGGTATCCGCCTTAACTGGCTTTGTGTATGTCGTCGCCTGCACTGGCACTGAATGTGTCGGATCTTACTTTGCGCCTCGCGCAGCGAACCGTCTTAAACGGAGTGTCGCTTCAGGTTGCCCCGGGTCAGGTGGTTGGGGTGATTGGCCCCAATGGTGCGGGTAAGTCCTCGTTATTGCGTTGCCTGTATCGTCACCCTTTTGACCGTGGTACTGAACTGTCCGGCGATATTCAACTCAATGGGCAACCACAGGCATCGTTTTCCCGCCGGGCGCTAGCACAGCAGGTGGCGGTGGTGCTGCAAGAGCCGGCGTTACCGTTTGATCTGCCCGTGCGTGATGTCATCGCTATGGGATTAACTCCCGTCAAACCTTTGTTGTCATTGCCCTCGCGTCATGACCGTCAGCGGTTGCGCGACGTCGCGGCCTTAGTTGACGTACGCGAGTATTTATCGCGTTCATTTTCGACCTTATCCGGAGGCGAAAAACAACGCGCGCTGATCGCCCGGGCATTGCTGACCGACCCACAATTATTGCTGCTCGATGAGCCTACGAACCATCTGGATATCCGTCATCAGTTAGACGTTCTGTCGCTGGTGCGGCAGTTGCCGGTGTCGGTGGTGGTGACCTTGCATGATCTGAATCTGGCGGCGACCTATTGCGATGCTTTGTTGGTGCTGGATCGTGGTGACGTCGTTGCCAGTGGTGCGCCCGCGCAGGTGCTGACACCCGAATTATTAGCACGGGTGTTTGGTGTTGACGCCGAGATCGACGTGCATGAACAGGACGGACGCTCAGTGCCTCGTTTACGTTTTATGTCATCGCAGGAGGCACCATGAGATTGCGTGGGCGTTTTTCAGCAGTGTCGTTAATGACTCTGGGCGCGTTGTTACTGTCGGTGATGACGGTGGCGACCCAAGGAACCTTGCCTCTGGGGCTGGGTGACGTTGTTGAGGGCGTATTGAGCTGCGGCCTCGGGCTTGGCGTCGGTGCTGGGGGGGGATCGAACGTTGGCTCGAGCGAAGCATCATGCTCTCTGTCGTCACTGGAATGGCAGGTGCTGGCAGACATTCGTTTTCCCCGGATTTTTATGGCGCTGATCACTGGCGCCGGACTGGCCATGACCGGTGCGATTCTGCAATCGGTGACGCGCAATCCGCTGGCCGACCCGTATTTATTTGGTATTTCATCCGGTGCCGCCTTGGGCGCCGTAGTGGCGATTTCGGCACTGTCGGGTGTTGCGATTTACCCAGAATTATTTGGATTATCAGAGCTTGAGTCCGTTACAGATATATTGGTGACGGATATCTCGGTGACGGCAGGTGCCTTAATTGGTGCAGCGCTGTCGGTGGTACTCATGCTGGTGCTGGCGGGGCGTGCGGCAGCTCAGGTAGAAACACTCCTGCTGTCGGGGGTGGCGGTGTCTTTTATGCTCAGCGCCCTGACCAGCCTGGTGATTTATTTTTCGACGCCGGATACCGCCACGACCTTGCTCTTCTGGTTAATGGGTAGCTTCACTGGCAGCCAGTGGGACAGTCTGATGTTGCCGGTGATTTTCCTGTGTCTGTGTTTGCTGGTGTTTTTACTGTTTGCGCCTTGGCTGCAGGTGTTGCAGCTCGGCGATGACAGTGCCTCCGCCCTTGGCGTCCCGGTGTATGCCCTGCGTTTATCCATGCTGCTGCTGTGTTCTGCCATGACCGCAGTGCTGGTGGCTGAGGTAGGCGGTATTGGGTTTGTCGGGTTGATGATTCCGCACATTTGCCGGTTGTTAGTTGGTGCGCGTTTGCCGCAATTATTAATGATGTCGGCCCTGTTGGGCGGCGTATTTATGGTGTGGGTTGATTATCTGGCCAATGCGCTGCTGACGGATCAGGTCTTGCCGGTCGGCATCGTGACCTCGGCGTTGGGCAGTGTGTTTTTCTTTCTAATTTTAAAAGGTCGTCATGAGCGTAGCTAAACGCTCTGAGTGTGTGCTGCCCGCGGCCGTTTTGCGGTCGTTCAGTGACCTATTGTGCAGGAATAAAGAGTGATGTTTGACGTATTCGGTGGTTCGGTAAAGGCATTAGACGGCGCAGCCGTGGCTAGTATTCAGGCGCGTATCGATGGCAAAACCAAACCGCCGGGGGCGCTCGGTGAACTTGAGCATCTGGCGCGTCAGCTTGCTTTGATTACCGCATCCGACGGACAGGCACCGATTAAATTAGAACGTCCGCAGATGTGGGTCTTTGCGGCCGATCATGGCATTGCCAGCGCGGGCGTGAGCATTGCGCCCTCGGAAGTGACACAACAAATGGTGATGAATTTTGCCAATGGCGGTGCCGCGATTAATTGCTTTTGCCGCTCGGCGGACATGGCGCTGACGGTGGTGAATGCCGGTATGTTGGCGTCGGTGGAGCACCCTGCCGTGATTGAGGCGTCGCTGGGGCGAGGCACACAGGATATTTCACGCGAGCCGGCTATGACTCTGGAGCAGTGTCATGCCGGGTTATCCAAGGGGGCGGCATTAATCACTGCGCAAGCGGAGCAAGGCACCAATGTCTTCGGTTTTGGTGAAATGGGGATCGGCAACACCTCGGCGGCCGCGGCGGTGTTGAGCGCTCTATTACAACGCCCAGCCAGCGATACCGTTGGGCGTGGCACCGGCATCAGTGATGAGGTGTTGGTACGCAAAACCCAACTCATCGAACAGGCGTTAGAACGGCATGCGCAGTTGCCGGAGGCCGACAGCGTCGACGTCATTCTGGCGTCTCTCGGTGGTTTTGAGATGGTACAGATGGTGGGCGCCATGATTGGTGCGGCGCAAACGCGTTCGGTGGTGCTGGTCGATGGCTTTATTGCGACCACTGCGGCGTTAGCGGCTGTGCGTCTGGTGCCTGAGGTTCGCGAGTACATGGTGTTTTGCCATCGTTCGGAAGAACAGGCTCATGCGTTGGCATTAACCGCACTGCAAGCGCGACCGTTATTGGATTTGTCGTTGCGTTTGGGGGAGGGCACCGGTGCGGCGTTGGCCTTGCCTTTGTTAAAGGCAGCGGCGGCGTTTTATAACGACATGGCCAGCTTCGCCGATGCGGGAGTGACCGAAGTATGATCCACCGCGAGGTGAATTTATTCTGGATTGCGTTGGGGTTTTTTACCCGCATTCCGATGCCAGCGTCGGTCGAATTCTCGCAGGCGCAACTCAATCGCGCGATTCGGTATTTTCCATTAGTAGGCTGGCTGATTGGCGGCCTGTCGGCGTTGGCGTATCTGGGATTATCACTGCTATTTCCTCCGGCGCTGGCCATTGCTCTGACGATGGTGGTGGGGCTGTTGTTGACCGGCTGTTTTCACGAAGATGGGTTGGCCGATACCTGTGATGGGCTGGGCGGTGGTTGGACCATCGAGCAGAAGCTGACCATTATGAAAGACTCGCGTCTCGGGACGTACGGTGCAGCCGGTTTGTGGGCAGCACTGACTCTGAAATTCGCCGCGTTATTCAGTCTCGCCGAGGCAACGCCGGGTTGGATTCCAGCCCTTGCCTTGCTGTTGGCTCATCCATTAAGTCGGGTGATTCCAGTCGTTCTGATTCAGGTTTTACCCTACGTCGCCGCTGCGGAAACCTCCAAATCAAAGCCTTTGGCTGAGTCCTCCAGCATGCGTGATGCCGTAATTGCCTTATGGCTTGCAGCACCAGCTGTGGCATTACTGTTTTGTCTCGAACTGTCCTCTGGTGTTAGCGGTACTCAGTTAGCGTTGACGGTAAGCCTTGTGTTACTGGCATGGGGCATGGTCGCGATGATCGGCAGCCGCCGTCAGCTGGGTGGCATTACTGGCGACGTGTTGGGCGCGGTGCAGCAAATAGGTGAATTGCTGGTGTATTTTGTGTGGGTCAGTCTGGTGACCGTCGCGGCAAATGAGGTGGGAGTCGGCTAATGATGCATTTGGTATTGGGCGGCGCACGTTCTGGAAAAAGTCGGTACGCCGAGTCGCTGTTTTCTCGCCATGAAAATAGTGCAAACAGAACAGACGAAAAAAACGGAGCGGCGGCGGTCTATGTCGCCACCGCGACCGCCGGTGACGAGGAAATGGCGGCTCGTATTGCTCGCCATCAAGCCGATCGCGCCACGCCTTCTGATGACGGTAACACGATTGATTGGACGGTGATTGAAGAGCCTCGTGCGTTGGCGGCCACGCTGGCGGCGTTACCGGATGGACAGGCCGTGCTGGTGGATTGCCTGACGTTGTATCTGACCAACTGGTTGTGCGCAGACGACGCCGATGGCTGGGAGCGTGAAAAGGCGGCCCTGCTGGAGGAAGTAAGCAAAGCACGCTTATCGCTGGTGATGGTCTCGAACGAAGTGGGCAGTGGCATTGTGCCGCTGGGTGAATTAAGTCGGCGCTTTGTTGATGAGGCAGGTTGGTTGAATCAGGCGCTGGCGCAGCTGGCCTCACAGGTGACGTTAGTCGTTGCCGGATATCCGCTGGTGGTGAAAGCGCAAGATGATAGCCGTGGCTCAGGCGCCAGTCATCCGACCGAGAATGGCTCGCGCGAGACTGACATGAGCGAGGAGATGTCATGACCTCAACCAATGACACGCCGCTAAAAGGCACCCTGATGGTTCAGGGGACGACCTCTGACGCCGGTAAAAGCCTGTGTGTCACTGCCTTGTGTCGGGTGTTGGCGCGCCGTGGCATTTCTGTGGCGCCGTTTAAGCCACAGAACATGGCGCTGAACAGTGCCGTGACGGACGACGGTGGAGAAATTGGACGTGCTCAGGCGTTGCAAGCCGTTGCCGCTGGTGTGCCGTTAACCACGGACCTCAATCCGGTACTGTTAAAACCGGCGTCGGACATGACCTCTCAAGTCATTATTAACGGTCGTATGGTGAGCGATCTGGAAGCGAAGCAGTTTGGCAATATTAAAGCTCTGGCATTTGATTCGGTGCTGGCGGCTTATTATCGCCTGACGCATCAATACGATGTGGTGCTGGTTGAAGGTGCGGGTAGTCCGGCGGAAGTCAACCTGCGTGCCAACGACATTGCCAATATGGGGTTTGCCGAGGCCGTCGATTGCCCGGTGTTGCTGATCTCGGACATTGACCGCGGTGGCGTGTTTGCGCACCTCACCGGCACAGTGAATATACTGGCGCCGTCGGAACAGGCGCGGATCAAGGGCTTTATTATTAATAAATTCCGCGGTCACCTTGGGTTGTTGCAGGACGGCCTGGACTGGCTGGAAAACCATACTCAGCGGCCGGTAATGGGCGTTGTGCCTTACCTCACCGGGTTGCACCTGGACGCCGAAGACGCCATTTATCAACCATCTGACGACAGCGCGTCAGACAGCGATAAAGTCAACTCAGGCTCGAATTCAGTCCCGCGAATTCGCATCAAAATTCCGGTGCTGCCACGTATCAGTAATCACACTGATTTCGAGCCGCTATTGGCGCATCCCAACGTCACGCTGGAATACGTCCCCGAGGGCGGTTCCTTGCAGGGCGCAGATTTGATTATTTTGCCCGGCAGTAAAAACGTTCGGGCAGACCTCGATTTTTTCAGAGCGCAGGGTTGGGAGACGCAGCTGCTTCGTCATTTGCGCTATGGCGGAAAAGTATTGGGTATCTGTGGTGGGTTTCAGATGCTGGGCAGTCGTTTAGCTGACCCGCTGGGCATTGAGTCTGCTTACGCCGAGGTTAGTCAGGCAGATAGCGGTGAATCGTCAGGACTTGGCTTATTAAAAATCTCGACCACATTGGCGCCGGAAAAACAGTTAAAACAAGTCTCAGGGCAGTTGCTGGTTAACGATCAGGAAACCGACATTACTGGCTATGAAATTCATTGCGGCGTGAGCAGTGGTCCCGGATTAAATCGTCCGTTTGCGACCTTGAAAACCACACAGAGCGCAGAAGGATTTGATACGGCCGAATTTGACGGTGCCATCTCAGATGACGGTCAGGTTGCAGGGACTTACCTACACGGCTTGTTTGAACACCCGCAGGCCTCACAAGCGCTGTTGCAATGGGCGCTGGGCAACTCTGGCGTGGGGGAGAGTGACCGCACTCAAATAGCCGCGCAGGACTGGCAGCAAAAACGCGAAGCCTCGATTGATCGGTTGGCGGATGCCTATGAAGAGCATCTTGATATCGAGGCCATTATTGAGCTGATTCGATCCCAGCATGTTGCCAGTTAAAACGTATTTTAAAAAATTAATTTAACCATTTTCTGCCAAGCAGAATTCAAGGTAAAAAAATGACAGATCAAGACAAGAACGAGCGTCATAAAAAGAAGGCGAAAAAGCAAAAAGAAAAGGTCGACGCCAGCATTGCCAAAGCCACCGAAGAGCGTGGCATTGTGATCGTGATTACCGGCAATGGTAAAGGTAAGTCGACTTCTGGCTTTGGTACCGTTGCTCGCGCGGTTGGGCATGGTTATGACGCTGCCGTGGTGCAGTTCATTAAGGGCCAGTGGGATTGTGGCGAGCGCACCTTGCTGGAAGGCCATGGCGTTCCGTTTGCCGTTATGGCCACTGGGTTTACCTGGGAAACTCAGGACCGTGAGGCGGACATCGCCGCGGCTGAGGCCGTATGGGAGCAGGCTAAAGTTTTTCTGGCGGACCCTAAGTACCATCTGGTTCTGCTTGACGAGCTGACCTACATGCTGGGCTACGACTACCTGAACCGCGAGGAGGTTCTGAATGCGATTCGCCAGCGTCCAGAAAATCAGAGCGTGGTCATCACTGGCCGTGGTGCCATTAAAGAACTGCGTGATCTGGCGGACACCGTCAGCGAAGTCAAAGACGAAAAACACGCTTATCGAGCGGGCATTAAAGCGCGCAAAGGCGTTGACTGGTGAGTCGGTATTTTAGGGATGGTGACTTGGCCATGAAAACTGCGACGAACATTACCGGGTTACCGGCCATCGGTTGGTTGGTCATCTGTGTGTTTGTCTTGAGTATGCTGTCCTCAATGGTTGCGCATGCTGCGCCCGCGGTGGAGCGTATTATTGCGTTGTCGCCGTCGTCGACAGAGATGCTGTTTGATATAGGCGTTGGTGATCGCGTGGTAGGCAGTGTTGAGTACGCGGATTTTCCAGAAGCCGCGACGCGAATTCCTCGGGTCGGCAACTACGCGGGCCTTGATATTGAGCGGATTCTGACGCTGGAGCCGGATCTGATTGTGGCCTGGAAGAGCGGCAATCGTCAGTCCGACCTCGATAAGCTGGCCTCCCTTGGTTTGCCGTTGCTGTACGTTGATCCAAAGACCATGCCGCAGGTGCGCGATGATCTGATTCGACTGGGCGATGCGGTGGGTGAACCGGACGCGGGGCAGGCCGCGGCAGCGCGTTTTGATGCACGCTATCAGGCGTTGCTGAATCAGTACCGTCAGAAAGCGCCGGTGCGGGTTTTTTATCAATTGTCGTGGGAGCCATTGCGGACCGTGGGGGCGGACAGTTGGGTCGAGGCTCTGATCCACGATTGCGGCGGGGTGAATGTGTTTGCACAAGCCAGTGCGCCTTATCCGGTGGTCTCGCTGGAGAGTGTGGTCGTGAAAGATCCGCAAGTAATTATTATGTCGAGCCACACCAATGCGCAGGCCTCGACCGAGGCGCTGTGGTCACACTGGCCAATGATTCAGGCGGTGCAGAACGAGGCTTTGATTCCGGTGAATAGCTCGGCGCTACTGCGCTCGGGGCCGCGTGCGACTGAGGGCTTGGCGCTATTGTGTGAGGCAATTGATGGCGTGCGTGCGCGCTAAGCGGTGCGCGACAGTTGAGTCATTGGATTATTTTGTAACTTAGCTGTCTTTTGTGTGCTTGTCGTATGTTCGTGAGCCGAGCAAAGCACTTCTCTTGAAACTCGCCAGACACGCCCCCATCTTCCCCTACACGTTACATCGCGACATATAGGTACAGAGTCATGACTACGATTGTATCCGTACGCCGGGGCGACCAGGTCGTCATCGGAGGCGACGGCCAGGTTTCTTTGGGCAACACCGTAATGAAGGGCAACGCCCGTAAAGTTCGCCGTTTGTACGACGGCAAAGTGCTGGCGGGATTCGCAGGCGGCACCGCCGATGCTTTTACCCTGTTTGAAAAATTCGAAGCCCAGCTGCAGGCCAATGGCGGTCAGCTGACGCGCTCGGCGGTGGAGCTGGCCAAAGAGTGGCGCTCAGATCGTGCCTTACGCAAGCTGGAAGCCATTCTGGCGGTCGCTGACCACACGGCGTCTCTGATCATTACCGGCAATGGCGATGTACTGCAGCCAGAAGACGACCTGATTGGCGTCGGTTCTGGCGGTAATTACGCCTTGGCATCGGCCCGTGCTTTGTTGGACAACACTGAGCTGAGTGCTCGTGACATTGTTGAAAAGAGCCTCAACATCGCTGGTGAAATTTGTGTGTTTACCAATACCAACCTGACCATTGAATCACTCGACGCGGGAGACAACGCATGAGCCAGATGACCCCACGTGAAATTGTGCACGAGCTGGATCAGCACATTATTGGTCAGCACGATGCGAAGCGCGCGGTGGCCATTGCCCTGCGTAATCGCTGGCGTCGTATGCAGCTCGATGCTGAGCTGCGCGAAGAAGTCACGCCTAAAAATATTCTGATGATCGGCCCGACTGGTGTCGGTAAAACCGAAATCGCCCGTCGTCTCGCCAAGCTGGCGAATGCGCCTTTTATTAAGGTCGAAGCTACTAAGTTCACCGAAGTGGGTTACGTCGGTAAAGACGTCGAGTCGATCATTCGTGACCTGGTAGAAACCGGCATCAAACTGCTGCGTGAACAGGAAATGAAAAAGGTCCGTACCCGTGCCGAAGAGCAGGCGGAAGAGCGCATTCTCGATGCGCTGCTGCCACCGGCGCGTGAAAGCACCTGGGACACCACGCAAGAGCCGAAAGAAGACAGCAGCACGCGCCAGATTTTCCGTCGTAAGTTGCGTAACGGTGAGCTCGACGACAAAGAAATTGAGATCGACGTGTCACAGACGCCGGTCGGTGTTGAGATCATGACCCCACCGGGCATGGAAGAAATGACCAGCCAGCTGCAAAATATGTTTGCCAATCTGGGTGGCGATAAGAAGACCAAGCGCAAAATGAAAATCGCCGATGCCATGAAGCAATTGTGCGATGAAGAAGCCGCCGGTCTGTTGAACATGGAAGAGCTCAAAGCGCGTGCGCTGGAGCTGGTGGAGCAGAATGGCATTGTCTTTATCGATGAGATCGACAAAGTCTGTAAGCGTCAGGAAAGCGGTTCGGGTGGCGATGTGTCACGTGAAGGCGTGCAGCGCGATCTGTTGCCATTGATTGAAGGCTGCACCGTTAGTACCAAACATGGCATGGTGAAAACCGACCATATTCTGTTTGTGGCTTCCGGGGCATTCCATCTGGCGAAACCGTCGGACCTGATTCCTGAATTGCAGGGTCGTCTGCCAATTCGTGTGGAACTGCAAGCGCTGACGCCAAACGATTTTGAGCGCATTCTGACCGAACCAAACGCCTCGCTGACGGTGCAGTACAAAGCCCTGCTCGCCACCGAAGGTTTGCAGGTGGAGTTTGCGCCTTGCGGCATTAAGCGTCTGGCCGAGATTGCATATCACGTGAATGAAAGCACCGAAAACATTGGTGCGCGTCGTTTGCATACACTGATGGAACGCCTGTTAGAGAGCGTGTCGTTTGACGCGACGGACCTGCAGGAGGCCGTGAACATCGATGCGGCCTACGTCGACGAGCGCCTCGGTGCCTTGTCGCAGGATCAGGATCTCAGTCAGTTTATTCTCTAAGGAGACAACGCCATGATGCCCGAAGGAATTAAAGTGCGTAAGGCCAGCCGCGAGGTTGAATTTACCTATCAAGGGACGCCTTATTGTCTGAGCTTTGAATTCCTGCGGGTGTACTCGCCTTCAGCCGAGGTGCGAGGGCATGGCGTGGGTAATGAGGTGTTGCAGGTCGGCAAGAAGGACGTCGGCCTGATGCGCATGGAGCCTGCGGGCAACTATGCGCTGAAATTGGTGTTCGATGACGGACACGATTCCGGCCTGTACGACTGGGCTTATCTTCATCATTTGTGTCAGGAGCGGGACCGCTTGTGGCAGGAATACCTTGATCGTTTAGCTGCCGCTGGCCAGCGTCGTGAAGCCAATGTGATTAACTTTCGCGCACTCTGAGCACTCCCTGAGGCAGGGTGGCAGGGCATCCGGTATACTGGCGGCACATTTACTCACAGGAGTCATCGCTTGAGCGATTCCAGTAAGCGTCCGCCGGTCATTCGCGACCCGAACGCCGCCCAAGAGGCCGAGAAATACGACAACCCAGTGGCCAGCCGTGAGGCACTGCTGATGCTGTTAGAGCAGGCGCCGAGCCCGCTGACGCATCCGGAAGTGTGTGAGGCACTGAACGAAACCGACGAAGAGCGTGTTGAAGCCCTGCGTCGTCGCCTGATTGCCATGTGCCGTGATGGCCAGCTGATCAGCAATCGTCGTAATCAATTCATGCCAATGGATAAAGTGAATCTGGTGCGCGGTACCGTCATGGGTCACCGGGACGGGTTTGGCTTTGTGCTGCGCGATGACGGCGATGATGTTTACCTCTCGAACCGCCAGATGCGCAAAGTCTTTCATGGCGACAAAGTCGCGGTGCAGATTCTGGGCCTCGACCGTCGTGGTCGCCCCGAAGGCAAGATCCTCGAAGTACTGGAGCGCAATACGACGCACGTTGTCGGGCGTTACTTTGAAGAATCTGGCGTCGGTATTGTCCAGCCAGACAACAAGCGTATTCCTCTGGAAGTGTTGATTCCTGCCGATGCACGCAATGGCGCCGGGCATGGCCAGTTCGTGGTTGCCAATATTACTCGTCAGCCGTCGCACAAAGGCTTGCCGATGGGTGAAGTGGTGGAAGTCCTGGGTGAGCATCTGGCGCCGGGGATGGAAATCGACGTTGCCATCCGTAGCCACAATATTCCGCACGAATGGCCGGCGGACGTTGTGAATGAAACCAAGAAAATCTCTGATGACGTCCGCGAGGCTGACAAAGCCCACCGCGTTGATTTACGTCATCTGCCGTTCGTGACCATCGATGGTGAAGACGCGCGCGACTTCGACGATGCCGTCTACTGTGAGCGTAATAAAAATACCGGTGGCTGGCGCCTGTGGGTGGCCATTGCCGACGTCTCACATTATGTGAAGGTGAAGTCGCCACTGGATAACGAAGCACATCAGCGTGCGACCTCGGTGTACTTCCCGGGCAACGTGGTGCCCATGTTGCCAGAGAAGTTGTCCAATGGCTTGTGCTCGCTGAATCCGCACGTGGATCGCCTGACCATGGTCTGTGAAATGACGGTGTCGAAGGCCGGGCGGATCTCAGGTTATAAATTCATGGAAGCCGTGATTCATTCGCACGCGCGCCTGACCTACAACAAGGTCTGGGACATGATTAATCCCGACGCCGAGCAGGACGTGCAGGCGCAATGGCGCGAACATTACGCCGACGTCGTGCCCCATGTCGATGAGCTGTACCGTTTATTCCACATTCTTCGTGAACAGCGCGAAGCGCGCGGTGCGATGGATTTTGATTCCGTTGAAACCCGCATCGTGTTTGACGCCGAACGCAAAATTCAGGAAATCGTACCAACCGAACGTCACCACGCTCACATGCTGATTGAAGAATGCATGCTGGCGGCGAACGTGTGTGCGGCGGATTTCTTTACCCGTTACGACATTCCTGCCCTGTACCGGGTACACAAAGGCCCAAGCTCTGAAAAGCTGGAAAACCTTGGCGCGTTTTTAGGCGAAATGGGCTTGTCCATGCCAAATGGCAAAGACCCGGCGCCGAAAGATTATCAGACGCTGCTGAGCCAGATTGAAAATCGTCCGGACTCGCACCTGATTCAGACCGTATTGCTGCGTTCACTGAGTCAGGCGGTGTACGACCCCGAGAACGAAGGCCACTTTGGTCTGGCGTTTAAGGCCTACACTCACTTTACTTCTCCGATCCGTCGTTATCCGGATTTGTTGGTACATCGAGGTATTCGCAGTGTGATTCGCAGCGATCGTGAATGTAAGCACGTACGCCGCGTGGATGGCGCGGGTGAGCTGGCGAAGCGCACGATTTACCCGTACGACCTGCAGGCCATGGTGCATCTCGGTGAGCACTGCTCAATGGCCGAACGTCGAGCCGACGATGCCACCCGTGACGTGACGGACTTCCTTAAGTGCGAATACATCCGCGATAAAGTCGGTGAAGACTTTGAGGGTGTGATTTCTGCCGTCACTGGGTTTGGTTTATTCGTTGAGCTGAAAGATGTGTACGTCGAAGGTCTGGTACACGTCAGTACGCTGCAAAACGACTACTACCAGTTTGATGCCGTAAAACATCGCTTAATCGGTGAACGTACGCGTCGCAGCTTCCGTCTGGGCGATCACATTTTCGTGAAAGTCGTGGGCGTTGATCTGGATGAGCGTAAAGTCGATTTCGAGCTGACTACCGCACCGATGAATCGGAGCAAAAGCAGTGACATGCCCAAACCGGCCCGGGTGCCGAGAAAACGTGTCAGTGAAAAAGGCACAACGCGCGAAGAGTTTCTGAAGCCAGGAACGAAATCGACTAAGAAAAAAGACAGCGGCGCGGGCAAGACAGGCGCACGTACTGAGTCGTCAGACAGTAAGAAAAAAGCCAAGAAAAAGCCCAGTAAACGTCAAAAACTGAACGCGAAAAAAGCGGCTAAGCCGGCGAAGAAGAAATCGGTTAAAAAGAAATAAATGAAATTAGAAAGCGTTTACGGCCTGCACGCCGTTACCACGTTATTGCAACGCTCGCCGGATCAGGTGGTGGAGTTGTGGGTACAAAAAGGACGCGTGGATGCGCGTATGCAGAAAGTACTGAACCTGGCTGAGCGTCTGGGCTTGTCGGTGATGGAAGCCGACAAGGGGCTGCTGAATCAAAAAGCCGACGGCAATCATCAGGGCATCATTGCACTGCGTAAGCCGGTGCAGGGCAAATCAGAAAAACACCTGCCTGAGATTCTTGATGGAATCAGCGGCGATCCGTTTGTACTGATTCTGGATGGCGTGACGGACCCTCATAACCTCGGAGCCGTGTTACGTACGGCCGATGCCGCAGGCGTACATCTGGTCATTGCGCCGAAAGACAAGTCGGCCCCTTTAACCGCCACCGCAGCGAAGGTGGCGTGTGGTGCTGCTGAGGCGATTCCCTACATTCAGGTCACTAACCTGGCCCGCACCATGAAAGACCTGCAGGAGCGTGGCGTCTGGATCATAGGCACCGCCGGTGAAGCACCGAACAGCGTGTACCAGCAAGACATGACCGGCCCATTGGCGCTGGTCATGGGCGCCGAAGGCCCGGGCATGCGTCGTCTTACCCGTGAGCACTGCGATCACCTGATCAACATCCCGATGGCAGGCGAAGTCAGTTCGCTCAACGTGTCGGTCGCGACCGGTGTATGTCTATTTGAAGCGGTGCGTCAGCGCCAGAGCTAATCCGGAGCTAATCCAGAGCTAATAATAAGGAAATCCGAGATGGAATGGTGGTCTGAACTTATTGGCCAGAACTATGAGTGGTTCTGGGATATGTGCATCGCGCTGGCACTGACGTTGCTGGCCGGTTTTATCTGGCGCGTGGTGCGCAAGCGTTTGGTGCAGATTGTCGCCAGCACCGAAAACGACTGGGACGATGTGGTTGTCGGCGCCATCGCCAAGCCGGTGAACTGGATGATTCTGGCGGTGGGCTTTACCTGGGCCGCCGACATCAGCGCAGTCTATTTTGGCAAAGAAATTCAGGACAGTATTTCCGTTACCCGTCAGCTTGCTCTGATTGTGCTGGTCGCCTGGGCAGCCTGGCGTTTGATTAATCGTGTTGAGAGTAAACAGCTCGATGGCGGTATGGACCCAACAACGGTTCAGTTGGTGGGTAAGCTGGCCAAGCTAGCGGTGACCATTCTCATAATTATGCCGGTCTTCCAATTACTCGGGATTTCGATTTCCGGGATTCTGGCCTTCGGCGGTATGGGCGGTTTGATTGTCGGTCTGGCGGCGAAAGATTTGCTGGCCAATTTTTTCGGATCGCTGATTATTTATCTGGATAAGCCGTTTAAAGTCGGTGACTGGATTCGATCACCGGACCGTTCCATCGAAGGCACGGTCGAGAGCATTGGCTTTCGCGTCACGCGGATTCGCACTTTTGATAAACGCCCGCTGTACGTACCGAACTCGGTATTCACCAGCATCTCGGTTGAAAATCCATCGCGCATGTTGAACCGCCGCATCTACGAAACCATCGGTGTGCGCTATCAGGATTCGCGCAAAGTTCACGTCATGATGGATGCCATCCGTACCATGCTCAGAACTCACCCCGAGGTCGATCAGGATCAGACCATCATTGTGAATTTCAACGCATTTGGTGCCTCCAGCCTTGATTTTTTTGTTTACGCCTTCACTAAGACTACCGACTGGGTGCATTATCACGAGGTTAAGCAAGACGTCCTGCTGCGCATTATGGACATCATCCATGAGCACGACGCCGATTGTGCATTCCCGACCCGGACATTGCATCTCGACAGTTTGCCAGAAGGGCTACACTTGAGCCGTCCTTAAAAGGGCGTAAAGGTTCCGTCACTTCGCCGTCATCTGCTCGCCTTACGCTATGCGTGAAGCTCAAACAGGTTGGCGCAGTACGGCCAAGTACACAGAATCAATAGTGATAGGCTATGCCTATCACTTAGTTTGAAAAGATCAATTTAACGCATGGGCTTTCGGGCCCTACCATGGACACCGTTCCTAACACTCAATAATGGAGAGACACCATGATCAACACAGAACTGAAGCCATTCAGCGCAACTGCGTTCAAAAACGGCGAATTCGTAGACATCACTGAAGCCGACGTTAAAGGCAAGTGGTCTATCTTCTTCTTCTACCCAGCTGACTTCACGTTCGTATGTCCAACTGAGCTGGGCGACGTTGCTGACAAATACGAAGAACTGCAGAAGCTGGGCGTAGAAGTATTTGCTGTATCTACCGACACTCACTTCGTACACAAAGCATGGCACGATGCGTCTGAAACCATCGGTAAGATCAACTACTACATGGTTGGCGATAACAGCGGCAACATCACCAACAACTTCGGTGTAATGCG
>Ga0181594_10002185_pt1 | contig 18074 bp, 18 predicted proteins | sample 071ome_18_FD_145603 | JGI IMG/M metagenome (GOLD analysis project Ga0181594, IMG submission 145603) | Coastal salt marsh microbial communities from the Groves Creek Marsh, Skidaway Island, Georgia - 071413BT metaG (spades assembly) | ecosystem: Environmental > Aquatic > Marine > Intertidal zone... | reverse complement strand
GACTGAAGGCTAATTGGCCCGATACGCTTGAACACGTTCGTGATCTGCGCGACATCCTGGTGGATCGGGTCCTCGCAAACTCTACCGACCCGATGGGTGATGAATTCATGGAAGGCTATGCGCGATTCGTCGAGCCGGGCGTGCTGCAGGTCGGAGAACACCGCGTTATCGCGAAGAGCATCGTTCTCGCATGCGGAACGCGGCCTATCGTGCCGCCTGCGTGGACCGACTTTGGCGATCGGATCGTTACCAGCGATACGGTGTTTGAGTTGGACGATTTACCACGCTCTGTGGCAGTAGTGGGTCTGGGTGTTATTGGTTTGGAGCTTGGACAGGCGCTGTCCTACCTGGGCGTATCGGTCACGGGGTTTGATCAGCAGGAGTCGGTGGCCGGTGTCTCGGATCCCGTCGCAGGTCAGAGTGCCATCGAACTGATGGGTCGGGCGTTTCCCATCCATCTCGGCGAGTCTGTGGAGCTTAAAGAGGAGCAGGGCCAGATTAGGGTAAGCGCAGGAGAGCACTCCATTGTCGTTGAGAAAGTGCTGGCGGCTATGGGTCGCGCGAGTAATCTGGACTGGCTCGGGATCGAGCATGCGGGCCTCGATTGCGATGCCCATGGCGCGCCAAAGTTTGATCGACAGACGATGCGATGCGGCGAGAGCCGAGTGTTTATCGCCGGAGATGTTTCTGGAACGGATCAGGTCCTGCATGAGGCGACCGACGAGGGCCGGATCGCTGGATTTAACGCCGCTCGAGACGAGTCGGTCTCCTTCAGGCGAAAAACACCGCTCGCAATCACGTTTACCTCGCCAAATATCAGTCAAATAGGAGCGGCTTTCGATTCTTTATCCGACCAGGTAGCCGTGGGGGAGATGCGATTAGGCCCCGTCGGGCGGGCGCTCATCATGGGCGCTAATCGGGGCATCGTGCGGGTATACGCAGATAAAAAAAGCGGTGTGCTTCTGGGTGCCACCGTAGTGGCGGAGCGTGGGGAGAACCTTGCTCATTTGCTCGCGTGGTGTATTGATGAACAGATGACAGTGCCGCAGTTGCTAAGGAAGCCGTTCTACCATCCCACAATGGAAGAGGCCGTGCAGGGCGCGCTGCGTGATGTGTTATCCAAGATTGAAGGCGGCGTGGACTCTTCCGATGTCCCGCCAGATCTTGAGCGGATCGATTAGGAAGCTCTTGCGTGGCTATCTTTTGATGGGCTCAAGGGTCCCCACGAAAGTGGGGAAGTGATCTTCTACCCGGTCTGAGAAATAACGCTTAAGGGATTGCACAACAACCGGAAAAGCCATCTCAGACCAGGGAATGTCTTCTTCTTCAAATAGCGCAGTCTCGAGACTCTCGATGCCGGGCGCGAAGTCTGCTACCGTCAGTGCGGCTCGAAAAATCATGTACACCTGATTAACGTGGGGGATATTGAAAACAGCGTAGAGACCATCGATCGATACTTTCGCACAAGCTTCCTCCCAGGTCTCTCGGGCAGCCGCCTGTTCGATGGTCTCACCGTTTTCCATAAAGCCTGCAGGAATCGTCCAGAGCCCATGACGCGGTTCAATGCCGCGCCGACACAGTAGAATCTTGCCTTCCCACTCGGGGATACAGCCCGCAACGATTTTGGGGTTCTGATAATGAATCTCGCCGCATCCCTCGCACACATGACGGGGCAGCGTGTCTCCCGCTGGGATTCGCAGGGATACGGGATTGGCGCATTGGGTGCAGAACTTCATTTTTTTGACGAAACAGTGCCGAACACGGGCACTATAGCATCCACCTATCGGCGGCCTTTTTGATTGCTGGATTGACAGACAGTCGCGATTTGAAAAACCAACCCAGTTTCACTGAGAATCCGCCCCCAACGTTTTTACGGAAACCGCCAATGACTGAAGAAATTGAAAGCCCACAGAAAAATGTATTTGGCGAGCCTTTGCAGCTTTGTTCTGAGAAGCCCTTGACCGGTTGGTTTCGAGACGGATGTTGCAACACCGATGAACATGACCGCGGGCAGCATACCGTCTGTGCGAAGGTATCTGACGAGTTTCTGGAGTGGCTGAAAGAAGATGGTAACGACCTCATCACTCCGCATCCGCAGTTTGGCTTTCCTGGGCTGAAGGCGGGGGACTGTTGGTGTGTTTGTGCGGGTTCTTATGCGAGAGCGCTAGAAGCCGGAGTAGCATGCAAAATTTATCTTTCGCGCACCCATATTGGCACGTTGAATGTGGTTCCGATGGAAAAACTTAAAGCCCATGCGCTCGATCTTTCATAAAGCTCGGCCCTAAATCGAGCCGCGCTCTTGACGAATGTGCGTGGGTGCTTTGTAATCGCGGTCCCGCCTGTTGTTTTCTATTGGCCAGGTAGCTCAGTTGGTAGAGCAGTGGACTGAAAATCCTCGTGTCGGTGGTTCGATTCCGCCCCTGGCCACCACATTCTGAACAACTTTTCGACAAGGTAGGGTTAAACGCTTTCATTCCCCCGACGCCGCCAATAAGATTCTGCGGACACCACCAGTCTTAATGTTGTCGCTTTTCGTCAGTCCAGCGCTTGAGAATCTCGCGCGGATCGCCATGACCCACGTCGCTTTCTCTGCCGACACGACGTGCCGTCAGTTCGACCACGTACCCGTTGGGATCGCGAAAATAAATCGAATCGATAAAGTCGTGATCGGAGATCCCGCGCGTCTCAAAGCCCATCTCTTCGCCGCGCGCCATCATCGGTTCAAGATGCTGTCGTTCGACCTCGACGGCAATGTGTAGGTCAAAATCGCGCTGGTCTTTGAAATCAAATGGCGTCTCGGGGTCTTCAAAGAATGCAAGAAACGAGCCGTCCTCCATCTGAAAAAACGTGTGTAGCACCTTCGTCGCTCGCCCTGATTTCGTTGTAGAAATCTCCAGTGCCCCGGCGAATGGCAACCCCAGAAAATCCTCATAAAACGCGCGCGTCTCCTCAGAGTCGCGACAGCGATAGGCGGCGTGGTGCAGTCCTTTAATCATGGTGAACTTTAAATATCAATTTAGTCCAGCAGTTTGTCAGCGCGGACGTGATGCTGGTGTGCTTGGATGTGTGCATCTGCGACTTTACCGTAGAGCTCTTTTGTTCGGGTAAGGCTGCCGATCATCCCCGGTTTTTCCGCAAAAGACATAATGAGCACGAGCCGGTCGGTCGCGCCTGTGTTGGGCGTGATCTGATGCAATGAAAAGCGCCCCAGGAAGAGCTGCAGATCGTCTGCCTTAAGATCGAGTCGCTTCACGTGGGATGTATCACCGGCCAGCACGGCTGCAACATCGTCATAGCGCTCGTCGGATTCATTTCTGAGATTGGGCGCATACTCAAAATGCCCGCCTTGCTCAGCGCCCTTGAGCAACAGGGTGATGGTGAACTCGTTGGTGTCAAAGTGCCAGTTGAACTGCCCACCGGGGGTAAGCACGTTGATGGGCATAGCCGCGACGGGATCTGCGTATTGATGGAGTGACGTTTTGCTGAGGCACTCCTGAATAAATCGCTTGAGTGCGGGCCACTGGAAAAGCGTCCGGCTCGCAGTCGCTTTATCGTAGCAGTCGCTCGGTACGAAGCCGTTTGTGCGATTGAGGAAAATCCGTCGTGGATGGCTCAGCGGCAGCGCTGGATCATCCTCCGAAAAATATACGTTGGTTTTCTTTTGGGTTGAAAAATAAGCAAGTGGGCGCCGCTCTTGTGCCTCGGCCAAGAGTTGGGACAGACCATCAGCGCTCAAGAAATCAGCAACAACAGCACAACCGTCTTCACGAAGTTGGCTTCTGACCTGCCGAATGGTGTTCTGTGTCTTCGTTGAGCTGATGTCCTGTATCGGATAACGCTCAGTGTTTAAAAGATGCGCCGGTTCAAAAGGAAAGGAAAGTCCCATGCGATGCTCCTCTCGAGGACGGTGACTTCAATAAGGATTGAGGGAGCTAAATTCGGGTGTTGTTTGGCGGCGACGCTCGATTACCTGAAGGCGAAACTTGATTGGGTCGAGTTGGTTTACCAGCATTTGGCGGTGTTGGAGCCTGTTGCGCCCTGTTGGCCGAGGTGTGTCAGGGTCAGGCTCGCACAGTCGGTGTCGTTCGTGGCTTGACCCCCCTGGGGCGTGGCCGTGAGGGTGAAGGTCGTCGAGGTTATCGCGCCGGTAATTTGGTAAAAACCCTCTGCAGAAGTCTGAGCGGTTATTGCCGTGTCGTTGGTGGCCCCAACAACAGCGCACCCACCGTTGTCGTAAGCCGAAAACTGCGTGTAACAACGCTCCAGTTCCTGAGCAATCTGCATCAAAGCACTTTGGCCATCGGTTCGTTTGCTCCGAGTCACATAATCTGAGTACATCGGCAGCGCAATCGACGCAAGAATCCCGACGATCGCGACGACGATCATCAGTTCGATCAGGGTAAAGCCGCTTTGTTTCCGCCGCATCGTTGCCACTCTTCGAAAGCCTTAACTGGGATCTAGTGTACCAATTCGCTAATCGGAAAAGAGTTGCTCCCACGAGAGCCGCCCCGAAACCGTGCCTTCATTTGAGATCAGCAGCGCCTGCTCGATCTCGTTTGCTTCGTCTGTCGCGCTGCCGGGGGTAAAGCGCCGGTTACCGATAATCGATGGGCCGGCCGGCATGCCTTGCTCTTCTTCTAGCTTTTTGCCTGCGTAGCCAACGTCCTCACCGCCCTCGGCGATGGATGCGCCCGTTACGCGGGCGGTATCACCCTGAATGGCAATGACCCCGTCTTCGTTGAAGTCGAATATGGGTCCAGAGGGGCTGCCACCATTTTCAAGTTTGACCGACATCTCCCAGCCGCTGCCGCCGGAGGCGCACACGCTGATATCCGGAATCACGGTATTGAAAAAAATCATATTGCCTCGCACCCGCGCTTCTGCAATCACCCGCTCACCGGCGGAGGGCAGGTCGATATACCAGCCGTACTGCCGTCCGGTTAGTTTCTCGTAGTTAACAGAAAGATGGGGATTCAGTACGCGTGCTCGTTTGGCATCATCGTTTAAATAGAAGTTCTGGGCTGCGAGGTCGGCTCGTGTGAGGCGCGCCTTGGCGCTATCCCAGATGCCGTAAAAGGATTGACCCGTCTTTAGGGTTTTGTCCGCGTCGTTTAGAAATCGGCCGGTTCCGAAATAAATCATCAGATTTGGCTCGTTTCCGAGGGCGCCGGTCGGATGCCTCGTAACGATTGGTTTTACCGTGATCGGCTGACCTGCCTTTGTGGAGAAAAGAGGTGCGGCATATGCATTTTGCCAACTATTTTGATCGGCATTTGTAATATCAAAAGCCCAAAGATGTCCTTTGAGATCACCGGCATAAACCCGGTCAGCGGTGCCGTTTCCATCGAGATCAATTATGGCGGGCGTGAAAAGTCCGTTTCTGTCGGAGACGGAGCCCACGCCGGTTGGGATGCGTAGGTAGTCTTTTCCTTCAGTCCAAACGCCGTCGATTCCACCGTCGAGATAGATAATGAAGAGTTGCGACTGTCCGCCGGTGCGATCGGTAGCGGTGTCATTAAGACCGTTTCCGGTAATTGCTGCCCAACGCCCATTATTCATCAACACAATGGTCGGCTCACTGAAGGTGTATCCGAGGTGTGGATCGTGCTGATTGGTGAACTCCCAAAGCACAACATCTTTTGCGCTGGAGTTTCTAAATATTTTTGGATTGGTAACGTCAAGGGCAAAAAGTCCGCGCCCGCCGCCGCCCTGAATACCCACCAACACGGTTCGCCACTGGGCGGGTGTTCGCGTGGCGATAAAGGCATCACTGACGGTGGGCGTGCCGTCCACGTATAAGTTGTTGTGATTGAAGTTGGGGTCCGTGAGACGGTGATAACCGGCATTAACGGTTGTGCTGAAAAGATTACCCGGCGCGTAGGCGATCACCTCATCGCCGGTGTCCGCGTCGAACCCGTGCAAAAACCCATCGTTGGAGCCCACATAGACGACCGGTGCTCTTGATTTTTGATCTCTCGCGAAATTCGAGTAGCGGTTTTTATCTGACGGGAATCCGCCTCCGCTATCCGGCCAGGGCTGCTGCGGCGCTCCCACATAAACGGCGCGCGAGTGCCATATGTCGCCAAGCACAGATCCACGCACGCGGTAACCAAAGCCTTTGCCCTCGTGGGCGCGATTGCCCCTGAGGTACTCAAGGCGAGTTGCGCCCTTAGATACGTTGCCGAGAGCGCCATTGGGTTCTGTGCGCAAATCGTTTTGCTGGGCTCCGGTGAGCTGACCCCAGATGAACGGCACGCCAACGATCTCTCCGCGCTGATTGCCTAGGGTGTATATGGTTCTTGCGCCCGTGCCCTTTCGATTCAGTTTGTCGGCAGCGCTCCACACCTTGTTGCCGATCGACGCATCGTCTTTGAGCTCGTAAGCAATAACGTCACCGGACCAGTCTTTTGCATTAAATAGGGTCTGGTATAGCCGCGTGTTCTCGGTAAATGACGGCGTATCGAAGGAGACTGCTGCGGCAGACCCCGCCTGAGCCATTCCGCCGGCCACGGCATCGAGAATCGCGTTGATGGTGGCTGCTGTGCCGCTGACCTGATTCGTCAGCGAGCCGCCTGTGGCTTCAGTGACGGATGCGGCCTGGCCGGGATCCGCTCCCCACATGCAAGATCCGATCCCGACGTCTGAAAAATGATCAATGCCTCGCCCGGAGCGACCCGAGTTAATTCCGGCAACAACCACGTTATTGGCTTGCAGTGCGCGGATCACCTCAGTTTTATCGACGGTTCGTGTCCAAGAGCAGGCATCCCCAAACCAGACTACGATTCGCCCGGAATCCTCCCGCCACTTGATGTCATAGCCGCTCGCAAAGCCTTTATCGGCACATTCTGCATAGGGCGCGCGGGGATAGGGCGGATCGATACAGAGTCCATCGGTCGATTGACCCCCGGTCGCTAATTGATGCAGTCCAAAAAAATTGGCCTCGGCCCAGTCTCCGCCGCAGCCGCCTGGGCTGCTGCAGGGACGCCACTCGTTCATTCCTCTTTGGGTTTGTAGTTTCGAATCCGTGAGAGGCTGATTGATCCTAAAAGCCCTACGCGCCGCGGCTGTTTTCTGCGCCTCGGTAGGCTCGCGACTCACACACTGCGAAGGCAGGTACCGCGCGCAGATGCCGTACGGGTTCTCGCATATGTATCGGTTGCACCAGGAATACGGGCAGGTGTCGCGATGACAGAACCAAAACGACGAATTTGTCAGATACTCGCGCGGATCACCCCAGTAAGTGGCAACGCCATAGCGGGTATCAATCCCCGCAAAGCGCGGATCGCCGCCGGATATGGCATCGAGAATTGTTCGGGCATTTCGCTTTGTGCTGTTAATCGGACCGCCCATGCTCCCGGTGTTATCCATGAGAAAGACAACGTCTGCGCGGCAGGCCCCTGCATCCGAGACGGACTGCGCAAGCCCAACGCTCGGCGCACCCCACAATGCACCAAGCAATAAAACAAATGGGACACACCGCATAGGAGTATTAGAAGACAGCCTTTTCATGGCCCAGTAAAAAGTCTTCATGGCAAAAAAAGAATGGGTTGTTCCTTAAGGAGAACCAGCTGCTTATCGGGAAAGACAAATACATCAATAGAGGCGACTGCCAGCGGCGCAAAAAGACCCACGTCGATGCTTGTGACAGCGGTTGGACTCGAACACTTAAATTCCCATCCAGCACTGATACCAAGCTCCGCGCCATCAGCACCTCTGATAGGAAGCGCATCCAAAGCGTTCATCACGCATCCTGCGTCCTCAGGAAACCCGAATAACCCCGTTGCTTTGAGAGCCGTCATGAGGCTGTTGCGCTCTGCCCGGCGCTCGTTTGGGTCCTCAGGAAGCAAAGAAAGCGGAATATCTGAAGTAATGAGAATGCTGGTCTCGATCTGAGCGACGGTCAGCAGTACGCTATTGGATGTGCTCTCGCCCCAGGCGATAGGGCTCATTAGGAGATACGCGCAGATCGCGATGTGCGGGCGCACTTTTGACCAAAAGGCCATTCTTTAAAAACTCAGTCTGCCCTGGCGTAATGGCTTCGCAGCACGGTCTGCGTTGCTTCGTTACCGCCTAGGCCCCGGGCCGTGATTCGGTAGACCGATGATTTTTGGCTGAGATCAGTCTCGCCGTAGCCACCCATATTTAAAGATCCATTGCTGCCAATCTCGCCAACTTTCTTGATCATGTATCGCGGAGCCTCTTTGACAAATCGTGCAGATCCGGGCAGTTGTTTGGAGTTTGCATTGGTCCACTCGACTGAAAAGGGAGCCGGCTCCTGATCTCTCGGGTCATCGCCCTGCGCATAAAGTCCCGCACCCGTTGCGTTAAAAACGCTGGCGCTCGGAAGATTCTCAATGAAAGCCTCGCCCGCGCGGAGCGCAATCTCGCTCGCCTCAAACGAAAGATACATATCGCGAGTGACGCCCGCCATTTTTTCTTCCATTCGGGTGGTCTTCATTAGTCCCATGGCGATAACGGTGAGCATCACGAGCATCACCATGCCAATAATCAAGACCCAGCCTTGCTGTTTCAGACCCGATGCACTATCCCGCGATGTAGTCATCGTAGCAATGATAGCGCCGCAGGCCGGCTTCGCGGGTGACGAAAATCACCGTCAAACGTAAGACACCGAATAAAAGCTGCCACGAGCATCATGGGGAACGGGTTAGCGCACCTTGTTGCGAAGTGTGATGGTTGTGGTGAACACTTTCCGCAAATATCGGTCGGACGCGCCTGGGGTATAGGTCGTGCCATTAAAGCTGTAGGGCGCGGGATTTGTCGTAAGGTTATTTTCGATTGAGCGAAGGAGAATCGATATCCGCAAACTCACAATGCGGTCGACATCAAGACCTGAGGTGCCAGCGGCGACATAGCGGTTGGCAACATCGTCGCCATTGTCGCCGTTCGCATCGGCATCTGTATCCTCTCCATAAAGAATCTGAATATTTTCCACACCCTCGATTAATTCCTCGCCGCCGCTCGGACAAGAAACACCCGGGTCGGTTGTTCGCTTAAGAGAGGGTACGTTAGGTGTGACGCCATCACCAATGCAGTAGGTGCTCTGCCGAACAGGGTGCACGCGGGCGTCCGTCTTGTAGACTTTACTGAGGCTGCCCGATACGTTAGCTCCGGCTGTGTGCGACAGCGTTAATTCAGAGGCGGCGGTAATAGCGAAGATATCCGCATTCTCACAGTCGCTGACCATGGCAATAGGGCTCGTGAGTTCAGCGATGCTCGTGACAGCGAGCTCCGCGGCCTCGCTCGTCATTGCAGCGGTAAGTGCCGTACCGTTGCCAAAGCCGCCTCTGAAGCTGATGCTGTCTGGGGCATCCGGTAGGTTCGCTCGAGCCTCGCCTTGCGTACCCGCGATGTGGCCCGCCGCGATATCTATGAAGGCGGCATTTGTACCACTGACTCCATTCGATAATGTTGCGTTGCTGTTGCAGCCCCAAAAACCCGCTGCTCTTGCATCCCGCCGAATAAACTCAAGCGCAAACCGTCCGTTTTCCTGGAGACGCGCAAGACCTTCATTGAATCGATACATTCGGCTCGCGTCGATATAGACCTTGAGCAAAGCCACAGTTACCAAAAGGCCTAACGCCAACGCAACCATCAATTCCACCAGCGTCACGCCGCGCTGACGACGTGCAGAGGTGGCGGCTTTTGGCGCAGTGAACTGAAGGATTGCGGGTCTCATGGCCGAAACTCGAAGACGAAGCTGTCATCCGCTGCGCCATCGCGATCATCGTCCCAGGTAATCGTGACGGTATATATCGGTGATACGAAGGTGACCGATCCGCTGCCGTCGGGCAATACGGCTGCGTTTGTTGTGTTCCATTGCCACCGATCGAAATCGCGCATGGCAGTTGCATCACAGCCAGATGTGAGGCAGGTTGAGGCGGATTGATCAGAGCCGATGCCGGACAGGTTCGCGTAATCCCCGTCGCGATTGGCTCGGACGCGGTCGGCAATATCATAAGCCTGGCTCGAAGCATACGAGCGATGAAGTGCGCTAGTGTTGAATTGAAGGCCTTTCGCCATAAGCGCCGCAAGCGCCAACAAGCCAAACGAAAAAATCACGAGCGCAATCAGCACTTCAAGCAGGGTAAATCCCTTAGAAAAAGATGCGCGATTAGGTGCCACAGTTTGAGAGTCCTGAGCCGCTGGCATTGGCTTCCATAACTTTGGTTCTTCCCGTAGCGCTGATTACCACGGCGCGTGCTTTGTCCCCAAACCCTCGGCTATCGCAAAGCGCAAACACGCCGCTCTGACCAGTTCCTGCCGTGGTGACTGATGCCCCGTCGTGCCGAAAGGCGACGTAGGTCGCGAATGTAGATGATCGGAGTGTATTTCCTCCTGCTAGGGCCGATGCTGCAAGGATCGTGGTCTCACCGGAGTCTAGGCTTGCGTTGGAATTGCTGTCGATAAAACCAATCCAGCCGTTCTCCCAGGTGCTGCCCGAGCAGCCGCTGGTCGATCCCGGACAGAGCGTTACCCGAGCGCCTGCCCGAAGGGCTTCGGTACGTGCTTGCGCCAAATGCCCCATCAGATCTCCAACCTGAGCGCGCATCCGGTTATTGCGTATCAGATCAGAAAAAAGCGGTGTGGCCAGAGTCGCAAGAATAGCGATGACGGCTATCACCACCATTATCTCGATGAGAGAAAAGCCATGAATCCGTCGCGCAACGGGTGCCTTATATACGTCAGAACAGCTTGGGCTTTTCATTTTCATAGCGATCTTCGAGAAACGACCTCAAGAGAAAATTATAAGCCCCTGTTTAAGTTTCTTATGAATAGGCGTCATCATCAGGTATATTTGCCGCGGTTGAGGGCTGATCTCAGTATCAAAGGCGCGCGCTTTGAAATCCAGCAAGCGCCCGTTTATTCATCATCACTTTGCTCATGATCGTTAGCGTCGTTATTCCGGTCTTTAATGAAATCGAGACCTTGTCTCAAATTGTTGAGCGGGTTCGCGCTGTTTCTCTTCAGACGGAAATTATTCTGGTCGATGACTGCTCCAGTGACGGGAGTCGGGAATTGGTGCAGTCTTTGGCACAAAGCGACGATATCCGGGCTGTGCTGCATGAGGTCAATCAGGGTAAAGGCGCCGCTTTGCGTGCAGGCTTTGCAGAGGCAACGGGCGATGTGGTTTTGATTCAGGACGCCGATCTTGAATACGATCCCCAGGAATATCCCAAGTTAATCGCGCCGATTGAAGCCAACGGCGCGGACGTGGTTTATGGGTCGCGTTTTGCAGGAGGCGACTCGCATCGGGTGCTTTATTTCTGGCACTCGGTGGGTAATCAGTTTTTAACGCTTCTCTCCAATATGATGAGTAATCTCAATCTCACGGATATGGAGGTCTGCTACAAGGTTTTCCGTCGGGAAGTGATTCAGAGTCTTGCTCTTAAAGAAAACCGCTTCGGTTTCGAGCCGGAGGTGACTGCCCGTCTGGCGCGCTATCGAAAGCCGGACGGGAGCCGTCTGAAGATCTTTGAGGTTGGAATCAGCTACGCGGGCCGCACCTACGAAGAGGGCAAAAAGATTGGATGGCGCGATGGGGTTCGCGCCATCTGGTGCATCTTCCGTTACAACCTGTTCGCTGATTAGCTCCGCGGCGCCGCGTACGCCGCGCCTTTAGCCCTGAATCTTCCAGCTGCCGTCAGCCTGACGGCAGGCGGTGCCATAGCCCTGCTGTGTTTCCCCGCCGACCTGAATCTCGGTGGTGAACTCGCGGCACGGTGTGCCGTCGGTTTTCACTACCGTAGCGGTTGGCGTCGCGCTGCCGTTATTGCCGCTGTTGGGGTTCTGCCAAGTGGTTACCGCTCCGTCTTTGGTGGATTCGAGCGAGTACTGTAGGTTCTGCGCAGCCAGCAGCCGATCACGTTCGTCGAGCTGCGCGCCAATCTGATCACCCACGATTGCCCCAAAAATAATCCCCAGTGCAATAGCCCATCCGCGATCCGCATGCCCGTCACCAAGCGCGCCGCCCAGGACACCGCCCAGCACCGCACCAGCCGCCGCACCTTGCTCTTGCTTCGTGGGCGCGGTAGTGCAGCCTCCCACGATTAAAGCGGCGCTGACAAGGACTCCAGCAATTAGATTTTTTCTCATGGTCAAATGACTCCGTGTGGTCTCTTTGGATCGAAGCAGTCTATTAAAGGGTTTTCTAAGGCAATGTGATGGCGATCACATTGTTCGTAAATTCGTATCGCTATCAAAATTCCAGTTGATCGAAAATGGCATCGATCCCAGCAAAAGCACAGAGATCGTCCATATCCCCACCAGGCGCACCCGAAACGCCAATACCGCCGACTAGTGAGCCGCCAGCCTCGATGACAACGCCGCCTCCAACAATTACGACCCCGGGCAGGTGTCTGATTCCGGCGGCCGGTTCGCCGTCGCCGGTGACCGCGATCATGTCAGATGTATTTACGCGAAACCCCGCCGCCGTTCGAGCTTTGCCGATGGCAATGTCAACCGTGCGGGGTGCGGCAAGCTGATCCCGCAGGACTACCTGCACCCCGCCAAACCGATCGACAACCGCGACCGAGGCGACAAAGTTTTCCTCACGACATTTATCCAGCGCCGCCTGCGCAGCCGCCAGGGCCGTTTCTGGCTTTAGCATCTGAAAGGTTACGGTCCCCTCTGCGGCGAGGACATGAGGTCCGCCAAAAGAAGAGGCGAGCGCGAGCAGGGCAATCGTTACGAATCGTTTCATAGGATGGGTTCTCGTGATAGGAAAATGCTATCACCCCGCGCCAGGCACAGGTTACTTAGCATTAATGATTTTTATTACGATCAGTTAATGATCACTGAAGACTATGGCGCACTCTCGGTGAATGCATGGTGTTTTCATGCAAGGCTCAATGTGCGCTCGTTTTTCGCGAGTTGAAAGTCGCTCGCCTTTTCAAAATCAGACCGTATGCTCCCGTAGTCCGAGGTGGTGCGCGATACAAATCCTGTGATGCCGGTGATCTCCCGCGCATTCTTATCAAGAGACTCTACGGCTTCCGACGTCGCCTCCCGCAGGAGTTTGATCTCGTCTTCGGTTCTTTCTAAAGAGGCGATGATGGGAAGATTTGGTCGAGAAGCCGTGTGTGCAACTACCTTGAGCTTTCTCGCCTCCTCATCAAAACGCTGCACAAGCGACCAGCTGACGCAGTCAATAGCGGCAATATCCGCTTTATTTTGGGCTACATGTTTAACCGAATCACGATGGCCGCCGCTTATTGAAAGCATGCCGAAAAAGTGCTGACTTACTCCCAAGTTTTTCATCATGCACTTCAGCGCAAGACATCCTGAATAAGAATCCAATCCATTGATCACAGCGCGGTGGCCTTCAAAATCTTGAAATTCGCTCGGCGAATCCTCTCGAGCAACAATGACGCTGTGATACAAGCCTGGCGACATGCAGTCGCGGTATGAAAAACCACCAATCACCTGTACTTGCCCAGCGAGAGAAGTTACCAATGGGAGTCCGCAGGTCTGACTCCATAATAGCTCTGGGGAGCGCCATGCCACTTCGGGGTCCGTCATTCGATCCAGCGCTGCCGGGCTGTCGAGATGCCGTGCCGTCAAGGCTTGCCGAACGGACCGCCACAGGGCGTCGTTGGCGGCGCGCGCCTCCGGCCAATCATACATGGGCAACTGAGCAATCACTTAACGTAGCTCCCGACGCAAATCGTGAACGATCGGTTTACTGCCAAGGCAATAACTGCACAGTCTGAGTTGGGATAACTCAATCAGGAAGAAGGCGAGTGGACTAAAAACGCTTCGATGGGTCTTGCGAAGCCTTTTAAGGTTTGCGGCCCGAGGGCCTGCGTTTTATGGGTTTCCTTAACAAAAAAGCAGGTGTCATCATCGATGACGATGGTTGTGGGTTCGCCAATACCCTGCAGTCTTGAGGCAAGATTTACGACGCTTCCAATCACCGTGTAATCGATTTTCTCAACGGGGCCGATGTTGCCCACCTTGGCGTAACCGGTGGCGAGCCCGATTCGAATGGCAAAAGGTCGACGATTCTGGGCGCGGTTTTTTTCATCCAGCGCATGAGCGCGCCGCTGCATCTCCACGGCGCAGGTCACCGCCCGGGAGGGACTGGTTATGCTTTCGCCATCGTTCTCAAAAAAAGCCAGGATGCCGTCGCCCATGTATTTATCGACTACGCCGTCGTGATCAAAGATTGCCGAGGTGGTGGAGGCAAAGTAGGCTTCTAGAACTTCTTGCACCTCTTGCGGGTCGGCGCTGTCCGAAAATGCAGTGAAGTCCACAATATCGCTAAAGAGCACCGTGATTCGTTTGCGTTCGCCACCCAGTTTGAGGATATCCGGGTTGCCTCGAATCTTGTCCATGAGCCGGGGCGACAGGTAGCTTTTGAGGCTGCCTTCCAGTACGCCTTTGTAGCGCTCCAGCTGCGAGTACCGGTAAACGCTGGAGAACAGATAGAGAAGTATCAGTGGAATCAGAACCGGCAACAGGCTTATCAAGAGTCCGGCAAAGGCAAAAGCGGCGTAGGCGATGACGATATATAGCGCCAGCACACCAAGGGCGCTCAGACTGAACCACAACGTATCAAGCCGCCAGGCCGCCATAACGATCAGTCCCCCAAGCAGAAGCACTGCCCCGATCACGAAGCCGTTTGAAAGGACCGGTTGGATCAGTGCACTGGTCAATAACATGCTTGCGGCGTTTGACCAGATGTAGGCGCGCGGGAAGAGTTCGCCGACCGGGGTGGGGCTCACGTCGCCGTATTGACCTTCCTGCGCTGAAGTATCCGCCATAAACACCAGCGAGCCCGAGAAGTCCGGATTCGCGCTCTGCGTCATCAGATTCCAGGCGCTGAAGGAATTGGGGTAAACCTCAATCTCAAAAGGGCCCGCGTAATTGACGATGAGATTGCCCTGCCCATCGAGAGGAATAGCAAGATCCTGCGCGTCAGCATCATTGCCAAGCGGAAAATCTCTGAGGATCACTTTTGACGCACTAAGCACTTCGATATTTTCAAGATCGTAATCGAGCTGAATAGCGAGCGCCTGAAGGAAAAAAGACGGTGCCAGGTAACCGTCGAGTTCAACCAATAGCGGCACGCGGCGAATCACGCCGTCTGCATCGGGCTTGAGATTTACAAAACCAAGACCGGCCGATTGCTCCATGAGCCCAGCAAAAGGTGTGGCCAAAACACCACTCGCGCTTGGCGCGATTCCGGGTTCAAGAGCCGGGTTGATATCAAGCGCCATAGCCTCTGGGGCTTTAGCGGCACCTCGGGATTCGTCAAATAAAAAGGGGCTGACCAGATTTCCCGCGTTAACCGCGGCCTCAACGAGGGAATCATTACCTTTTTGATCGGCCCAATCCACAAACATGATGTCAATCGCAATGGACTTGGGTCTGGCGGAGGCAATTTTTTCAATCAGCGCCGCGTAGAGCGTTTTTTCCCAGATGGGCTGGCCCGATTTTGTTTTGGTGAAGTTGTCGATATTGATGTGAACGATGTCGTCCGAAAATGTTGGCGCCATGCCTAAGGACTGCCGCGCATCGAAGCGGCTGTCGATGAGCTTAAGCTCAAAATCCTCGAGTATCGTCGGCACCAGGAGGACCACCAAAAGCGCGACGACGGCAACAAGCGCGTTGCCGACCAACAGCGTCTTTAGGGAGAAGGTCGTCGATTTCAAACTGCTTTACTGATGCTTGATCACAAAAACAGCTTCGGCGATGCGCTCACCCGTTGCCTTATGGGTCAGGCTATGCTGAGTAACCTCATCGTTAGTCACGCCTCGAAACGTCACCCCGCCCATGATCGGCGCGTCAAGGCGCTGCACAAGTTCTGTGCCCCCAGGCCCCTCAAGCGACTTATGCAGATCTGCAAGCGCATTGGTGATTCGTTTGGCAAAGCGCTTTTTGCTCGCGGCGCTTGCTTTTCCGTATTTCTCAAAGAGGGCCTCCAGATCTTCAAGCCGCCCTTCGCTCGCAATCAGCGTAAAGGTCTCGTCGCCTTTGTTCTGGTCCAACGCAAGCCAGCCGAGGGTATCAAAGCTGAGCTCGTTGTCAGGGTAAGCACCCTTGCTGGAGCCGTATAACAGCGCGTATTCGCCGGTGCTGGAAAGATACGTCACATAAAACCAGTTGCCGGTGGTGAACTGGAAGTTAAGCTTGAAGGTCTGCCCAGAGCGCATCTCGGCGTCGTTATCAACCACATAGAGCGCGTTGTCGGGCTGCTCGCCGATAAACCCATAGTGAAATTCGATGGGATCTGCTGAAGCAAAGCTTGAAAGCAATGCCCATAGGCTGGCCAAAGTGCTTAGGAGAAGGCTTTTCATATGTGTTTACCTCTCGTCTATCCGATCCAGGCTGTTCCAAAGACAGCGCGAAACGGGTTTGAATTTAACATTAACCGAAATGCCCCGGTGGGTGGCCTTTGAGTGGTATGGATGCCCTTGTGAGACCGTGCTACCTGACTTTTTATGACTAGGGGAAGGGCCGTGCGTACAGGGCACGAAGACCTTCTAAGCTGGCTGTTGACGGCTGCTTGTTACCGGCGTGGATATCCATCAGGCCTCCGTCCTCGGTGTGGCCGATGATCCCAAGACAGTGGCCGATCTCATGGGCGAGCACTATCTCGCTGCCACCGCAAATCGCAGTATTGTCCGCAAGTGCCTTATTCAGGAAGATGTCACACCGGCGTATCTCACCTTTTTTAATGTATGGCACCGCGTAGCCGCACACCGGGCGATGGGTAAATCCGCCAAAGCGAATTCGACCGTTTTTGTTGTGAACGATCCTCACCGCCGGTTGCCACCTCTTGGCCGCAGCCTCCCAGAGCGGGCCGGAGGCGCTGATATACACCGGTTGCCCAGACCACCTTGCGGAGTAGAGTCCTTTAGGGGTCTTGCTCAGGTCACCCACGATATGAATATCGTCCGCATAGATGTGTTGGACAGATGCGCTGCGGGTTACGGCTGTTGTGCCTTCGCCGCAGGCACTCAAAGCTAAAGCGCTCACACTAACGACGGCAATCCAGGCTAAGACCCGCCTTACGGTCGCGTGGCCGCGATTAGCCGTGATCGCTGGTCGTGATCGGGAGAAACCTTTTCGTCTTGTCTTGATCATTTGCTGCACCTCAATTCAGTGAGGTGCAGCATGACATCTGACGGCGCTAAGAGTGGGTGACGGCTATCACACTTTACAAGTTTTATTGGGTTGCATCGTTTTGGCGGAGAGATTCCCCTAGCGGCCTGCAAGCCATGCCCCAAGTGCGGCACGCTCCTTAGCGGTCATGTGTGTCGCGTTGCCCAGAGGCATCGCTTGGCTCAATACGGCTTGGGCCATGACTTTATCGCTGTGTTGCTCGAGAGCTATTAGGCTGTCGAGGATGATTCCAGCCGGGGGTGCCTTAAACGCCGGATGGGTTGGGCTGGCGGCATGGCACCCCGCACAGTGGGTTTGTGTGATCGCCAGCGCTTGAGCATCCGTGACCTGAGTTGCTGAGAAGTCCTCGCCGCGCGTATTGATAAAAATTGCAAGACCAACGCCGAGAAGTGCTGCGATCGGCCACTGCCACATGAGTGCCACACCTCGCCGACCGGCGTGATGACTGTTGAAGAAGTGCCGAACGATCCCGCCAATCACCACAATAAAAGCGATGACCAGCCAGCCCATGGCCGCCCCACCCGAGTAAAGCATGGGGTAGTGTGCGCTAACCATGAGCAGCAACACCGGAAGAGTCAGGTAGTTATTGTGCAGGGAGCGCTGCTTGGCCTGCGCCCCGAGGGCCGGATTGGGTGCGTTTCCTGCCATCAAGTCAGCAACGACTTTCTTTTGGTTCGGAATAATCACGACAAACACGTTCGCTGACATGATCGTGCCGATCAGGGCGCCCACGTGCAGAAACGCGGCGCGGTCGCTAAAGATCTGAGTCAGTAAAAACGCGCTCAAGAGAATAAGCGCTAGCAAAGAAACGGCCAGAGCGGCAACTGATCGCCCGATAGGACTTCGGCATAGGGCCTCGTAGATCACCCAGCTACCCACAAGAAACCCAAGGCTCGCGCCAATGGCCTGAATGGGTGCGAGATCAG
>Ga0181594_10002184_pt1 | contig 18080 bp, 17 predicted proteins | sample 071ome_18_FD_145603 | JGI IMG/M metagenome (GOLD analysis project Ga0181594, IMG submission 145603) | Coastal salt marsh microbial communities from the Groves Creek Marsh, Skidaway Island, Georgia - 071413BT metaG (spades assembly) | ecosystem: Environmental > Aquatic > Marine > Intertidal zone... | reverse complement strand
AAGACCCTTGCTTGAGAAATTTCGGGGTGAATCCGGCATAAGGACCAAACAACAGACTGGTGCGACCATCAACGACGCGGGCATCCAGATGCGGGACCGACATGGGGGGAGCCCCCACGCTGGCTTTTCCATACACCTTGGCTTTATGGAGGGAGGAGACCTCGTGATTGTCACAGCGAAGCCAAACTCCACTGACAGGGAACCCGCCATACCCTCGAATCTCCGGAATTCCCGACGCCTGCAACAGGTTCAGTGACATCCCTCCCGCCCCCACAAAGACAAAGGAGGCATCAACCCATAGAGGGGTGTTCCCTACCTCCGAGTGGACCTTGAGGGTCCAGCCATCACCACTTCGCTTCAGCGCGGCAACTCTGTGCTCTGTTAGCGACTTCAGCCCTTTGTCCTCAAGTCTCTCCACGAGTAACCGAGTGAGCGCACCAAAATCAACGTCGCTGCCTGAAAGGAACCTGGTCGCAGCAAGTGGCTCGCCTTTTTTCCGGCCATCGATCAGAAGGGGTGCCCAATGGGCAATCGTCGCGGGGTCTTCGGTGTATTCCATATTCGGAAAAAGCGGGTGATTTTTGAGCGCTTCATAGCGCTTCCTCAGATACGCGACGTTATCCTCTCCCCAGACGAAACTCATATGAGGCGAAGGGTGGATGAAGGAGCTGGGGTCAGGAACAGCCTTACTGGAGACTAGCCAGGACCAAAACTGCCTAGAGACCTGGAACTGCTCGTTGACTTTGATAGCGCTCTCGGTTGCGAGCGTCCCATCGGCACTCTCTGGTGTGTAGTTGAGTTCACACAGCGCAGAATGGCCAGTCCCTGCGTTGTTCCAGGCGTTCGAGCTCTCTTCGCCGACTCCGGAAAGCTTCTCAATCAGAAGAATTCTCCAGTCGGGCTCTAATTCGGCCAAGAGAGTGCCGAGTGTTGCGCTCATGATGCCACCGCCCACCAATACGGCATCAAAGCGTTCGTTCACACGCCCCAGTCTAGGACAGGCCGCTTGACGCTTAGACTGGGCCAGTGAGCCACCAGGAGGACTTAGCAAAGCCGTCGTGGCCGCGACTTGTCGCCGTTGGTCTCGTCGGCGGTTTCTTTGCTGGCATATTCGGCGTTGGTAGCGGACTCTTGATGGTCCCGCTCTTGCTCTGGTGGACATCGATGAATCAGCGCCAAGCAAGCGCAACGTCACTTCTCGCGATCACTCCTGCGGCCATTATTGGAGCCATCTCATATGGTGTCGGTGGGGTATTCGCCTGGTTGCCCGCAATCTTCGTTGCAGCGGGGAGCGTCACCGGAGCCCAGCTTGGTGCATGGATTCTGAAGCGCATACCCTTAGAGCCTCTTCGTTGGGCCTTTATCGCTTTTGTGCTCCTGTCGGGTGCGATGTTGTTTGTCACCGTGCCGAATCGCGATGCTCTTTTCGAGCTCGACGCCCTAGTCGCTTCGATTCTCATCGGCCTCGGTGTACTGATGGGAGTCGCTTCTGGGCTCTTTGGAATCGGGGGCGGTGTCTTGGTGATTCCTGCGCTCATGCTATTTCTTGGCCAAAGCGACTTGGTCGCGAAGAGTGTGTCTCTGCTCGCTATGGCTCCCGGTGCCATCAGCGGGAGTGTGTCTCACCTGCGAAACAAGACAACAGCCCTCCGGGATGGCATGTGGGTCTCCGTGGGCGCCATTGCCACGACACCCCTTGGCGCCGTTGTCGCTTTCGGGCTCCCTGCCCAGGCTGCAGCAATTTTGTTTGGAGCGCTGACGGTCTTCGTCTCCAGCAGCCTCGTGTATCGAGCCATCAGGGATCGACGTCGGGGCTAAAGCCTCGCTGCCACGATCTCTGCGATTTGCACGGCGTTCAACGCAGCACCTTTTCGCAAATTGTCGTTACTGATAAACATTGCGAGCCCCCTGTTTTCCGGCACGCCCTCATCCTGACGAATCCTGCCCACCAAACTCGGATCCTTGCCAGCAGCTTTGAGAGGTGTCGGGACATCAACTAGCGATACCCCTGGAGTCGATGACAAGATCTCTCTGGCCCTCTGTGCGGTCACAGGCTTCTCGAACTCTGCATTGACCTGCAGGGAGTGCCCCGTGAAAACGGGAACCCGCACGCAGGTTCCGCTCACCAGCAGGTCGGGGATACCTAGAATCTTGCGACTTTCGTTTCGAAGCTTCTTTTCCTCATCGGTTTCCCCGAGACCGTCTTCGACAAGGGTGCCAGCCATCGGGAGTACGTTGAACGCAATGGTCTCAGAAAACACCTTAGGTTCCGCCATCGAGACAGATGAACCATTGTGTACCAGGCTCATCACATCCTGGCCACTTGCAGAGTCCACCTGGCCGGCAAGCTCCTCTCCACCTTTGAGCCCCGCGCCAGAGACTGCTTGATAGGTGGACACCACCAAGCGGGTGAGCGTTGCCTCGTCATGGAGTGCTTTGAGGGCTGGCATCGCTGCCATGGTGGTGCAATTAGGGTTCGCGATGATTCCCTTCGGGGGATTCACCGTCTGCTCCGGATTAACCTCTGAAACCACCAAAGGGACTTCAGGATCCATGCGCCATCCGCTGGAGTTATCGATAACAATGACTCCCGCCCCCGCAAACCTGGGTGCCTGATCTTTGGACAACGTGGCACCCGCGCTAAAGATGGCAATGTCGAGACCTGAGGGGTCCGCGAGCGCAACGTCTTCGACAACGACCTCAGCATCACCAAAGGGAAGCCTGGTTGCTGCACTCCGTGATGACGCGAAGAAACGCACAGACTCCAGTGGAAAGTCACGATCGAGGAGAAGCTCTCGCACGACTTGGCCCACTTGACCGGTGGCACCCACCACACCGAGTGAAACCACTAGCGGCCGGTCCCTGCATACACAGTGGCGTCCACATCCCCATCAAGACCAAAGGCTGTGTGGACGGCCTTCACGGCATCAGAAAGAGTGTCTTCTCGCATAATCACGGAGATACGAATCTCACTGGTGGAAATCATCTCAATATTGATCCCAGCAGCGGACAGAGCCGTGAACAGTTGCGCAGAAACTCCTGCATTGGTCCGCATCCCGGCCCCCACAACCGAGAGGCGACCAATGTGGTCGTCATAGATCAGTGATTCGAAACCTGAATCATGTTGGGCAGCATTGAGTGCGTCAACTGCTCGCTGCCCGTCTTCCTTGGGCAACGTGAAGGAAATATCGGTGCGCCCCGTGTCCTGAACAGACACGTTTTGCACAATCATGTCGATATTGGCCCCGGCACCGGCGACGATGGTGAAAATCTCAGCAGCTTTGCCAGGAATGTCGGGAACGCCGACCACCGTAATCTTGGCCTCGCTCGTGTCGCCTGCGACTCCAGCGATAATCGGCTCTTCCACATTGATTCCTTCCTCAGGGGAACTCACCCGCGTTCCCGATTCTTCCGTAAATGATGAGCGAACGTGGAGGGTCACCCCGTGCCTTCTCGCAAACTCGACCGCCCGAATGTTGATGACTTTTGCCCCAGCAGCAGCCAACTCCAACATCTCCTCATAGGAAACTCGGTCAAGTTTGCGTGCTTTCGGGACAACACGAGGATCGGTGCTAAAGACACCATCGACGTCGGTATAGATCTCGCAGACCTCGGCGTCGAGCGCTGCAGCCAGAGCCACCGCGGTCGTGTCAGACCCGCCACGACCAAGAGTTGTGATGTCCCTGGAATCATGGTTGAAGCCCTGGAACCCAGCGACTATAGCGATCGCCCCATCATCAAGTGCCTGTCTCACCCTGGTGGGGGTGACATCAACAATTCGGGCCCGGCCGTGTTGCGCATCGGTCATCATTCCGGCCTGGCTCCCTGTAAAGGACCTTGCATCGAAGCCCAGGTCCCTAATTGCCATGGCAAGGAGCGCCATCGAGATGCGCTCACCGGTGGTGAGCAGCATGTCCATTTCCCTGGCGTGAGGCTGACCGCTCACGTGGTGGGCAAGATCAATGAGCTCATCGGTGGTATCCCCCATCGCAGATACTGTGACGACAACGTCGAACCCGGCCTCTTTGGTCTTGGCAATCTTTGAGGCAACCCGTTTGATGCTCTCAGCATCGGCGACGGACGAGCCGCCATACTTCTGCACAATCAAACTCACGGTTCACTCCAAGCCCCACGAAGACCGCGAAAGCGGTCAAGCACCAGAGGATTCTATCGCTCCCGGAACTGCGCCCGTCTAGGAGGGTTTAGGAGAAGGACCTACGGCCCTCGAACGCTCGGCCCAGCGTGACCTCATCGGCGTATTCGAGGTCGCCTCCTACAGGAAGCCCACTAGCAAGGCGTGTGACAGACAGGCCTGGCTGATGAAGAAGTCGGCTCAAGTAGGTTGCAGTTGCTTCACCCTCCAAATTGGGATCCGTCGCAATGATGACCTCAGTTACGGATGAGTTCGCCAGCCTGGAAAGCAATTCCGAAATTCGCAGGTCATCGGGACCAATTCCATCAATGGGGCTAATGGCGCCACCCAATACGTGATAAAGCCCTCTGAATTCTCTTGTGCGCTCAATCGCCAAAACATCCTTGGCTTCTTCCACCACACAAATGAGCGCCTGATTTCGCTTTGAGTCGGAGCAGAAACCACAGGTGTCACTATCGGAGATCATTCCGCAGATATGACAGAACTTCACCTTCTCTCGAACGGTGTCGAGAAGCTCAGACAGCTTTGTGGGGTCATAGGCGGCGTTTTGAATGATGAAGAACGCAATCCGCTGTGCGGATTTAGGGCCAACTCCTGGAAGCTTGCCAAACTCATCGATGAGGTCTTGAACACCACTGTCATACATCGCTAGCTCTCGCCCTCGTCACCTACAGGATGCTCCTCAACGAGCTCTCCCCCCAAGACCTCTCGAATAACTGCTTCACCAATCTGAGCCTGCGACGCCGTGGTCGTCGGAATCTCCTCGACCACTTCGCGAGCCTCAATTTCCGCTATCTGCGGGTCTTCCGAGCCCGGGGGAGTGACGGTGGGCCACGATGGTGATTCTGGCGAAGGTTCAGGCAAACTCTCAGCGGGTCTAATCTCTGATTCTGGCGATGCGATCTCTTGAACTTTGAACCTGACTCGATGACCCGTCACAGTGAGGATTGCTTCCCTCACAAGTTCAGCATTCACGGGAAGACCAGGCCCTTGTGGCTTCTTAAGCACCTCAGCGGAGCCAAGCGATGGGAACCCGATAGTCACCACATCATCAACCAACGCCAACGGCACTGTATCGAGAACAGAGGACCAGACCGCACGCTTCATGTCAGCCACTGACTCAATGACGGCTGGCCATGACTGGGTAAGGAGCTCCAGACTCAGAGGCTTTGAGCTCACTGGCACTTCCTCCTTGTCCTCTTGCGACGTATTCACCACCTGAGTAAATGCGGGTGCCTCAGACGAGTTTTTTGATTCCGGATTAACCGTCAGCACCGACGAATGGGGTGGGGAAGAAGGGGCTTGGGTACCTCGAACCAGAAGCCGGGCCATCAAGAGTTCTAGGTGGAGCCTCGGAGAGGTTGCCCCCGTCATCGACTGAAGTCCGTCACTCATATCATCCGCCATGGCGGACAACCTGCGTGGCCCAAGCCTCTCTGCCACACTCCGCATGTGATCAAGCACTGGAGCACTCACGCCGGGAAGCAGTGCTCCAGCTTCTGCCCCTGCTGCAAGAACAAGAATGAGGTCACGAATGTACTCCAAGAGGTCCTCGGCGAAACGTCTGGGGTCCTGACCTGTGTGCATGACCTTTTCCAGAGCCACAAATGACTCGTGTCCGCTTCCCTTCGAGATTGCGGAGACTACTTCGGCAAGCAGTTCCCCGTGGGTGTAGCCGAGCAATCCGATGGCTCGGTCATATGTCACGGACGAATTGCTCGAGCCCGCCATCAACTGATCTAAGACTGACAAGGTATCTCTGACTGAACCACCTCCAGCCCGGACCACTAACGGCAGGACCCCCTCCTCGACACTGACGCCTTCGCTCGCACAAACCGACTCCACGTAGGTAATGAGGTCAGCTGGGGGAACAAGTCGAAAGGGATAGTGGTGTGTCCTGGACCGAATGGTGCCGATGACCTTTTCAGGTTCTGTCGTGGCGAAGATGAACTTCACATGCTCCGGAGGCTCCTCGACAATCTTGAGAAGAGCATTAAACCCTTGTTGAGTGACCATGTGGGCTTCATCCAGAATAAAAACCTTGTAGCGATCTCTGGCTGGCGAATACACCGCCCGCTCACGCAGATCTCTCGCGTCATCAACACCGTTGTGACTCGCTGCGTCAATCTCCACGACATCGAGCGAACCACCACCATCCCTCGACAACTCAACACAGCTGGGACAGACACCACATGGTGTGTCAATGGGGCCCTGATGACAGTTCAAACACCGAGCCAAGATTCTGGCCGAAGTTGTCTTCCCACACCCTCGAGGACCGCTGAAAAGATATGCATGGTTGACGCGATCGGAAGACAAAGCCTGCATGAGTGGCTCGGTGACCTGGGATTGACCGATCAATTCAGCAAAAGCCTCAGGTCGATATCGCCTATAGAGAGCAGTCACCACGTCCCGAGCCTATCGGGCTCCACCGAATGCGAGCTGGTTTTGTTTCCCCAGTGCAATCGCCATAAGCCAGCCATTTGAGGGAAGGAAGGGCGAGAAGGAAAGACTCCCCGCGCACCCACCAGAGCCTAGGTACCCTTGCTACGTTTCCGTCCTGGGGGAGTTAGCCAAGTTAGTGCCACGCGAGGAGCCGCCCCAAGTTTATCGTTAGGATAGGGGACGCGTTGGTCGATCACTTTCCTCCATCGCATCGGAGGATTCGCCTAGTGGCCTATGGCGCACGCTTGGAAAGCGTGTTGGGTGAAAGCCCTCGGGGGTTCGAATCCCCCATCCTCCGCCAAACTCCCGCGAATTTTTCCTCGTGGAGAGGCTTCCTCCAATTCTTCACAAACACTGACGAAATGCGATTTGTGCGCAACGTGTAGCGCGCAGGGTCAATCATTCTATGAGCGAGAATATTCGTTCATAAATCCGGTTAGCTCCAAAAGTCAGGCTCTTCTGCAGCCCCCTCCTCCCCATTAATCTTGTGGACTGCGGATATTTCATGACAGATTCTGTGATTCGAAGCAGTTCCTCTGGTGTCGAATACTCGAAATAATCAATACCTGGCTCCAAACCCCAACGAGGCCACAAGTGACCGGTGATGAGGGTCTTGCCTGCGCGAAGACAGACCGCAGCCTCATAGGGAAACGTTCTGCTCACTGCTTCCCCTGGAACTATCCAATGACTTGGCCAAGTTGAGGTTAAATCTAGAACGGACTCTCCGTGAAAGGAGATGACTTCAGGTGGTAAACCCGCCACAAAGTGCCGTGTGTAAAGGGCTCCGCCCTTGTCAGCCCACACCCCTACTGTCGTCGCATCTGAGGAGCTGAAGGATGCGGCAACATCAGAGACCGGCGGCGGGCTCAGGACAACCGCCATACCCAACTCTTGACAATATGCATATGAAGCTTCGTCAGAAACAACAACAATCCGCGACTTTGTCAAATCTGTGTTGGAGAGAAAAAATCTCCTCCGCTCAAGGCTTCTAGACTCGAGGTCCAACAGCCGGGGGGACTCTTGGAGACTATAGCCAGGGTCTTGTACCAATGGCCTCAAGAACCATAACCACGTGTCTCCTCTTAGTGTGTTGATAGCTCTATTGTCATAATCTTCCGGATTCACTATCAGTGTGAGCGACCGGTCAGGTGTCCCATCCAAGAATCGAAAAACCGAATCCTCAGGCTGAGTGTGGAGAAATTCGACAGTCCTGAAGGCTGTGCAATTCGATGGAAGAAACAATTGAAAGATGCTTCGAGACCCAATGACCCTCAGATTCTGGGCACCCGACATCACATACCCTCCGCGCTTCGTGGCAATTATGTCATGAGAAACTTGCGCTATGAGAATCGGATTTGTTCTCAACGACCTCAGACTATCCGGAGGGGTCAACGTCGTTCTTCAGCATGCCTCCCGCATGGCATCACGGGGGGACGAAGTTTTCCTTTTGATCCGAGAGGAAGTCCTAGATACCCGATACAAGCCTCTACTTGGTGACGCAGTTGTCGTCCCACCGGATAAGTGGGAGGACAAGACCTACGACATCGCGATAGCAACATACTGGGAGACACTCTTACTGATGGGTAACGTGAAATCAGAGTCGTATGTCTGGTTTTGTCAATCCTATGAGGACCGCTTTTTCCCCGACCGGAATCCAAGTATCTCCAGCATGCAAATCGCTGGAGCATTGCCACTCCCCACGCTGACAGAGGCACACTGGTTACGGGACTTATTGGTGTCGGAGAATCCAGACAGATCGGTAGAGGTAGTTCTGAACGGGGTCGACAAAAAGATTTTTACCGAAGGAGAGAATCCCAACAATCCTGGAGGAGGTTTCAAAATCCTGATTGAAGGTTCATTGGACGCTATCGCCAAGAATACGACCTATGCAATTGAGGGAAGCCTAAAGTCTCAGGAAGCCACAATTATTACGCATGTCGGAAATCGACCTCACAAGACTGACGACTTGCGATACCGCTTTGTACCGAGTGGCCTAAGTTTTGACCAGATGGCCGGCCTCTACCGCACACATCACGTTCAGGTGAAGACGCCCATCGCAGAAGGGATGTTTGGCCCACCGCTAGAGGGTTTTCATTGCGGGCTACCAGCCATAGTTACACCTGTAACGGGCGCCGAGGAATACATCGAAGATGGAGTGAATGCAATTGTCGTTCTTTGGGACGATACCTTCGGGATTGGGCGAACAATTGACTCGCTGGCCCGAAACCGAGAGCTCTGGAAAGAGCTGCAGCACGGCGCCCGGAGAACTGCAAAGTTGTGGCCCGATTGGGAATCGCAAAGTGCAAAGTTTCGAGAATCTCTCATCACACTCGCAAACACTTCCAAATTTACCCAAGCCGATTTGGCGAACCTCGGACGAACAATTCAGTTTGCCGACATGATGCACTGGCTTGCTATGAGGCGACTCTCCGATAAATCAGCTGGCCCACGAACCTTGGAGGGCCTCATGTTCGGCGCATCCACCCCGGACACATCATTATTGGAGAGAGTGAAACGCAAGATGAAAACTATCCGGAGTGTCCTGTGAGTACCTTGGCCGACGTGGCGCAGCAGGCAGGGGTATCAAAGTCAACTGCATCGCGCGCGCTCTCAGGACGTGGTTCGGTATCGCTCAGAACCCAGGAGAGGGTTGCAGCAGCTGCCAAAGATTTGGGATTTGTACCCTCGAGCGCTGCGAAAAGTCTCGCGACTGGAAGATCGCGAAACATCGCGGTTGTCACACCGTTCATCAACCGCTGGTTCTATGCCGAAGTCATTGACGGCGTGGAATCTGCACTCATTGGAGCGGGCTACGATCTCACTCTTTATCGACTGACTGATGACAAGGATCAAAGGAAAGCTCTCTTCGACTACTTCTTGGTGCGAAAAGGTGTCGACGCAGTCATCGCTCTCACACTGTTTATCAGTGATGACGAGGTCCGAAGGCTACGAAAACTTGGAAAGCCAATCGTGGGAATTGGAGGTCGAATCCCGGGCGTCCCGACGTTTTCTATCGACGATATCGGTACCGCTCGAAGGGCCACGGAACACCTCATCGACTTAGGCCACACCACACTCACCCATATCGGGGGCGACCAAGAGAAGCAGTTGGACTTCGAAGTGCACTCCAACCGGCTCATAGGATTCCGCCAGGCTCTTGCGAACGCGGGGATAAGCCATGCTAACGACTTCTACGCTGACGACTTTGGCATTTCTGGTGGATATCGAAGTGCGCTCAAAGCTCTCCGTGATTCCACTACTCGACCAACCGGAATCGTTGCTGGTTCAGATGAAATTGCCGTAGGAGTGATGACAGCTGCCCGGGAACTAGGAATTCGAATCCCAGAGGAGCTCTCGGTCATCGGAATAGACGGTCATCCCCTGGCAGAGACGCTTGGGCTCACCACCATGAACCAGCATCCTTCGCGCCAGGGGAGCCTGGCTGTCTCACAGGCCCTCGCTCAGCTCGGTGGAGCCTGGGACGAAGCCGACGATTCTCATCTCGAACTCACCGTCGATCTCAAAGTAAGGACCAGCACAGCACCACCGCAGGTTTAACGACTGTGGGCACCCACGAGAGTGAGCGCCCACAGACCACAAGCAGTGACTATTTGAGGGCGACGGTTCCGCCAGCTTCCTCGAGGGCAGCCTTCGCCTTCTCGGCAGTCTCCTTGTTGGCACCTTCGAGCACAACACCGGGAGCGCCGTCAACGAGTGCCTTAGCCTCACCGAGACCGAGGTTGGTGAGTGCACGCACCTCCTTGATGACCTGGATTTTCTTGTCGCCGGCAGCTTCAAGAACGACATCAAAAGCGTCCTTCTCCTCAGCGGTTCCACCAGCGTCGCCACCATCAGCAGGTGCGGCACCTGCAGCGGCAACAGCAACGGGGGCTGCAGCGGTCACTTCGAATACCTCTTCGAACTTCTTCACGAACTCGCTGAGCTCGATCAGGGAAAGCTCCTTGAAGCCTTCAATGAGCTCATCTGTTGAGAGCTTGGCCATGATTTCTCCTTAGTTTCTTCTCTTGACTGAATTCCGCCGGGACTAACCAGCAGACTCTTGCTTCTGGCGAAGGGCGTCGACAGTGCGAGCGGCCTGCGCCACGGGGGCAGTGAACATGTATGCAGCGCCAAACAGCGAAGCCTTGAAGGCTCCTGCAAGCTTCGCGAGCAGAACCTCTCTGGTTTCGAGGTTTGCCAACTGCATCACTTCTGCTGGGGAGATAGGGGCGCCATCGAAATAGCCACCCTTGATCACCAGCGCGGGGTTGTCCTTGGCAAAGTCACGCAGACTCTTCGCAACCGTGACGGCATCGCCGTGCACGAAGGCGAGAGCAGAAGGGCCCACAAGCATGCCATCGAATGCATCGACGCCTGCCTCCTTGGCCGCAATCTTGGTCAGCGTGTTCTTCACCACGGCATAGGTAGCGTCAGACTGCATGCCTCGACGCAACTCTTTGAGCTGCGCGACACTCAATCCGCGATACTCAGTCAGCACAATGGCCGACGAGGTACGGAAATGCTCCGTAAGCTCAACGACCGTTGCTTCCTTGCTCGCCATGGTGCTCCTTAGTACGAGTGATGTGGATGCCTCGTCCACCAGGAATGAAAAAAGCTCCGGCGCGGGCGCACGGAGCAAGAAATCAGAAGATTTTCACTGTCATACACCTGCGCAGGCCCTCAAGATTGCTCTTGATGCTTCGGTGACGAGAGCTTTCACTCCCACCACGACCGGCGGTCTTCGGCTCAAGAAGGCTATGGGATAGGAGAGTTTTTCGCAACCTCTATTTGAGGCAGGGAAACGCTGAATACTGTCTTTCCAGGTTTCGAGGTGAGCATCACTGTCCCTCCGTGGGCTTTGACAATCGTGTCCACAATGGACAACCCAAGCCCAGTGCTCCCTGAGGAGCGCGCTCTGGACGAATCTCCTCTGGCAAAACGCTCAAAGAGTCTTTTTCTCGCATCTCTAGGGATACCGGGTCCAGAGTCCTCGACCTGAAGTACCGTCGTGTCAGCCGTCTGCTTCAGTCGAACCTCCACTGATGTGCCAGGGGGTGTGTGGACCCGGGCGTTCGCGAGGAGGTTTACTACGACCTGGTGGAGCGCTGAGGCATCGCCGATGACAAGGACTGGTTCCTCTGCGCCGGCTGCACCCCAATCGTGTTCAGGACTCGTGACATAGGCATCAGACAGGGCATCTCTCACAATCTGGGCAAGATCCACCGATTCCATCTCGAGGGTGTCCCCCTCGTCGAGCCTTGCTAGGAGCAGGAGATCCTCCACAAGGGATGTCATGCGGATTGATTCAGACTCAATCCGATCGAGAGCCTGCTTCATATCGGACGAGAGCTCGTCGCCTGCTCGCTTGGAGAGCTCTGCGTAGCCTCTGATGCTCGCTAAGGGAGTCCGAAGCTCATGAGAAGCATCGGCCACAAACTGCCGCATCTTCTCTTCGCTCTCATACCGTGACTGAAAAGCGTCATCAACGTGCTCCAGCATCAGGTTGAGTGCAGCTCCAACCTGACCTACTTCGCTCTCGGTGTTCGCATATTGGGGTGGGACTCGCAGCGCTAGGCGCACGTCGCCTCGATCCAGTGGTTGTTTCGTCACCGCGGCAGCTGTCTCTGTAATCCGATCGAGTGGCTTGAGGGCATAGCGAACGAGGAGTGCGCCAATACTGGCTGCCACCATGACCACAATGGCCACCACAGCGATGATTACTATGTTGAGGCGGGCTATGGTCACTCTGATCTCTTGGAGAGGCAGACCCACCACAATCTGTGCACCGTCGATGGTGGCTACTAACAGTGTTCGATACTCACCTCGACCATCGAGTAATCGAACAATCTCCGGCTCGCCTCTCGACCATTCGACCGACGCCAAATTTCCGACCTCGTTTGACTCAAGCGCTCGCAAGTTGCCATCGGCATCGATATAGGCCCCGGAGATGTCATCACCTGCGATGATGGCGACCACCGTACCCACGTCAAAACCTGGACGATTGAGCTGACCGGCACCAGGGCCCTCCAGGCTGACCGCTAGTCTGCGAGCGGTGTCGACGAGCTCTTCATCTAATCGATCCAACAAAGCTCGTCCCACCGCAAACGAAGCGGCAATACCAATAACGATGCTGGCAAGCGCCACTAACGCCACACCACCGGCGACGAATTGCCGCCTCAGCGTCGTGGGTTTCGCTCTGCGGAATCCTTGGAGCGGTATCGGCGAGGTGACCACTTAGTCGCCTGGTTTGATGATGTAACCCACACCTCGAACAGTGTGAATCAAGGGCGGACCAAGCGTGTCAATCTTTTTCCGCAAGTAGGAAATGTAGATCTCAACGATGCTGGCCTTGCCGCCAAAGTCGTAATCCCACACCCGGTCCAAGATATTGGCTTTAGACAGAACGCGCTTAGGGTTTCTCATCAGGTACCGGAGCAACTCAAATTCAGTGCTCGTAAGGTCGATAGGAACACCTCCGCGGTGAACCTCATAACTGTCTTCGTTGAGGACAAGATCCCCTACCCGAAGCTCGGCGTGCTCATTCTCTGTGACTCCAGCTCCTGCCCGGCGCAATACGCCGCGGAGTCTGGCGACCAGTTCCTCGAGACTGAAGGGCTTGGTGACGTAGTCATCTCCGCCTGCGGTCAAACCAGCCACCCGATCATCAACGGCGTCTTTTGCCGTAAGAAACAAGACAGGGAGTCCTGCGTGAACTCCCCTAAGGCTCTTCATCAGTGAGAGGCCATCACCATCAGGCAACATGATGTCCAATACGGCGATATCTGGAGCAAAGGATGCCGCCTGCTTCATCGCCTCAGCCACGGAATGGGCCGTCTTCACATCCCAGCCCTCGTATCGCAGTGACATTGCGACTAGGTCAGCAAGGCTTTCCTCATCATCCACCACGAGCGCTCGCATGGGGGAACCATCAGCGTGGGAGAGCTTCTGGGACGATGCTTCAATACCGGTGTAGTCATTCATGACGACAAGATTTCCACCTAAGTCTTGGTCTTGTCTATGAAAATGCTATACGCACGCTCTAGAGAACCTTCTCTCGAACAAAGTCGTCCTCAAGGCTTTCTCCCACCTGGAATGATCTCTCGCCCACAATCGCGAATCTTTGACGTTCATAGAATCTGTTGGCACGCTCATTGTGCTTGTTCACACCAAGCCACACCGACTGTGCGCCCTGTGTCCTCGCGTCCTCCACAGCGACGCTCATCAGCTCGCTGGCCACTCCGCTGCCGTGAGCACTTTCTAGGACGTAAATTTTAGATATCTCCACCGTGGGCCGCATCCTGACAGCACCAGCAATCACCGAATCGGCTGGTTCACCACCAACACTCATCAGATAGCCCACAGGCTCGTCCTTCGTGGTGGCTAGCCAGATACGAATATGCGGATCAGCGAGATAACCTGTAAACGCCTCGACGGATAGCTTTGTGTCACAAAAAAGCTCAATGTTCTCCCTAGTTGTTCCTGGCGGGCAGGCCAAAGGGAACGTTTCTCGTGCGAGTCCGGAAACACGGTGAGCATCAGCGGGCGGTGCCCGACTGATGCTCACCGGAGTCACGACGTTAGAGAGCGTTAACGTCCAGCGCGATACCTGGGCCGAACGTGGTCGAGACCGCTGCCTTCTGGATGTAGCGACCCTTGGACGATGAGGGCTTCAGGCGCTGAATCTCCTCAAAAGCAGCCGAGAAGTTCTCCAGAAGCTGGGCTTCGCTGAAGCTTGCTTTACCGATGACGAAGTGCATGTTGGAGTGCTTATCCAGCTTGAACTCGATTTTTCCACCCTTAATATCTGACACTGCCTTCCCCACATCGGGAGTCACAGTTCCGGTCTTCGGGTTTGGCATCAATCCACGGGGGCCTAGGACCTTACCGAGAGTTCCGACCTTGCCCATGAGCTCTGGAGTCGACACGGCCGCATCAAAGTTCGTATAGCCACCGGCGACCTTCTCAATCAATTCATCGCCACCGACCTCGTCGGCACCAGCCGCCAGGGCAGCCTCGGCGGCGGGTCCCGTCGCAAACACCAGCACGCGAGCAGTCTTTCCGGTTCCGTGCGGGAGGCTGACAGTTCCCCGCACAATCTGGTCAGCCTTACGCTGATCAACACCGAGCTTGATGGCGACCTCAACGGTGGAATCAAACTTCTGTGATGTGGTCTTTTTGGCAAGAGCTACTGCCTCGCTCGGTGCATAGAAGTGTCCTTCTTGCACGAGGGCCTTCGCATCCCGGTATGCCTTGGATTTCGATGCCATTGTTGTATCTCCTGTACTGAGGTTGCGGTATCTGAGCGTGGCTCGCTCTCCCGCTACATGAAAAAGGGATTAGCCGACGGTGATGCCCATGCTGCGGGCAGTACCTTCGATGATCTTGGCGGCAGCCTCGATGTCGTTGGCGTTCAGGTCAGCCTGCTTTTGTTCGGCAATCTGGCGAACCTGTTCGGGGGTGATGTTGGCCACCTTGTCCGTGTGTGGGGTTCCGGACCCCTTCTTCACACCGGCTGCCTTCTTGATGAGCTCTGCTGCCGGAGGAGTCTTCAGCACAAACGTGAAGGATCGGTCCTCATAGACTGAAATCTCCACCGGAATAACGTTTCCACGCTGATCCTGAGTTGCCTGGTTGTATGCGTTGCAGAACTCCATGATGTTCACACCGTGCTGACCCAGAGCCGGTCCCACGGGGGGTGCAGGGTTGGCGGCACCGGCTTGAATCTGGAGCTTGATAAGGCCCACAACTTTCTTTGCCATTACTTTTCCTTTTCTTTCTCGAACACGACGCGGTGTCGTGCGCTCCCACATGCATGGCTATTCCATGCCGTGGTACGTCTGTTTAGAGCTTGGTGACCTGGTCGAATCCCAGTTCGACGGGGGTCTCACGTTCGAACAACGAAACAAGCACCGTGAGCTTACCGCTTTCAGGCTTGATTTCGCTAATGGTTCCAGGGAGCCCCGCGAAGGATCCTTCCTTGATGGTGATGGTCTCTCCGACCTCGAAGTCCACTTCGGCAGGAAGCATCCGGGAGACGCCCCCACCCACTGAAACAGCCTGGCCCTTGATAGGCGCAGCTTCTGCCACCTGGACTGTGGACTTCAGCATGTCAAAAGCTTCCTCGAAACGAAGCGGCGTGGGGTTATGGGCGTTACCCACAAAGCCGGTGACTCCTGGGGTATGGCGAACCGTGGACCAACTGTCTTCGTTGAGATCCATTCGCACGAGAACATAACTGGGGATTCGAACACGAGTGACGAGCTTGCGCTGACCGTTCTTGATTTCGACAACGTCTTCCATAGGAACCTGGATTTCGAAGATGTACTCCTCCATCCCCAGTGACGTGCGGCGGTTTTCAATATTGGACTTCACGCGCTTTTCAAAACCGGCGTACGAGTGCACGACGTACCATTTGCCGGGCTTACGACGCAGTTCTTTGCGGAAATCAGCGTAGGGATCTTCTTCCGCAGCCTCTGCGTGACCAACAGAATCCGCTTCGTCTTCTGTTGCCTCTGCAGCAGCTTCTGCTTCCGAGGCGGAGTCGATATCGAGAGCGTCATCGACGACGGCGTCCGCTTCGTCGTCCTGGGAGCTCTCGAGTGCCTCGAGTGTTTCGTCCACGTTCACCCTCTCGTCATCAACGACGTGCATCGCCTCGTGCTCGGCAGAGTCTGAAGAGTGCTCCTGCTGGTCGAGGACCATGCCCTCTTGAGCTTCGTCTTCCTCGGAAGACTGCTCAGCTGCGGTTGCCACATCGATGTCGTAGCTCTTGTCGTCTGACACTGTTTTTCTCTCTTTTCCTATCCAGGCTTAGCCGAAGAGGCTTCTGCCATCACCAAAAATCCAGGAGACACCCCAGCCAAAGAAGATGTCCAACACCGAGACAAACGCCATCATGATAATCACGAAGACCAACACCACCAGGGTGTAGTTGATGAGCTCGCTCCGGGTCGGGGTTACCACCTTCCCCAACTCATCGACGACCTGGCGAATAAACAGCACGAAGCGGGACCAGGCGCTCTTGCGAGATTCGCGATCACGCTTCGCCTTACCGACGAGGTCGTCGCCCGCTTCTTCCGATGACGTTGTCGCCACGATGTTCCTTACGTTTTCTCTGTGGTCACTCCCCGTTACGGCGTAACGAGTCCGCAGGGCGGACAGGACTCGAACCTGCAACCTGCGGTTTTGGAGACCGCTGCTCTACCAATTGAGCCACCGCCCTAAGGCATGAAATCCAAGCTTGTGGGCACAGCAAAGCTTGGCAGATTTCAACTACCGCTCCCCAGTGTAGGTGGCGCATCCTGGTTTAGCAAAGGCGATAGCCCCCGCTCACTGAGCCTGTGTACCCTACAAGGGTGAGCGAAGCACCCCGCGGTCTATCGAAGCGCATCACCTCGATTGCTGAATCCGCCACGTTGAAGGTCGACGCCAAAGCCAAAGCCCTCAAAGCAGAAGGCAGACCCGTCATCAGCTTTGCCGCTGGAGAGCCCGACTTCCCCACTCCCGCCCATGTCGTAGACGCAGCACTCGCGGCAGTGAAAGATCCCGCCAACCATAGGTACACCCCTGCCGCTGGTCTTCCCGCTCTGAGGGAGGCCATTGCGAAGAAAACCCTCCGCGATAGCGGGTGGGAAGTGTCCGCCAACCAAATTGTGGTGACCAACGGAGGGAAACAGGCTGTGTATCAGGCCTGTGCTACCCTTCTCGATCCTGGTGACGAGATGCTGCTGCCAGCCCCTTATTGGACGACCTATCCCGAAGCGATCACCCTTGCTGGGGGGAAACCTGTCGTTGTCTTTGCTGGCGCTGACCAAGATTACAAAGTCACGGTCGAGCAGTTAGAAGCTGCCAGAACACCCAAGACCAAAGCACTGATGTTTGTCTCACCATCCAACCCCACGGGGGCAGTAATGACTCTGGAAGAAACCCAAGCAATTGGTGAGTGGGCCGTGCAGCATGGAATCTGGGTCATTGCCGATGAGATCTATCAAAACCTCGTCTACGAGCAGGGATTGGAGCACGCGGTCTCCATTGCGGAGGCTGCGCCTGCTGTGCAGGACCGCTGCATCCTGGTTAACGGGGTAGCCAAGACCTATGCCATGACAGGCTGGCGGCTCGGCTGGATGGTAGGTCCACAGGACGCCATCACGGCCGCCGCTAATCTCCAATCGCACCTCTCGAGCAATGTCTCCAATATCTCCCAGCTCGCAGGGCTCGCCGCACTGGAGGGAGACCAAACCGCCGCTCAAGAGATGCGAGATGCGTTCAATAACCGCCGGAGGGTCATTGTCGATGGCCTCAACGCCATCGAAGGTGTCTTCTGCCCCGAACCGACGGGAGCCTTCTACGTCTATCCAGACGTCACGGGCCTCTTGAACCGAGAATGGGCGGGACGAACTCCGACCACGAGTCTCGAGCTCGCCGATCTCATCCTGGATGAGTGTGAGCTTGCCGCAGTGCCTGGTGAAGCGTTTGGCCCGAGTGG
>Ga0181594_10002183_pt1 | contig 18088 bp, 9 predicted proteins | sample 071ome_18_FD_145603 | JGI IMG/M metagenome (GOLD analysis project Ga0181594, IMG submission 145603) | Coastal salt marsh microbial communities from the Groves Creek Marsh, Skidaway Island, Georgia - 071413BT metaG (spades assembly) | ecosystem: Environmental > Aquatic > Marine > Intertidal zone... | reverse complement strand
TAGCGCTTCGAAATCGCGTAGTTTGAGCAAGTCGGCCGACGCCTCGTTCACTAATGCTACGCAGACTCTCATGATGAAAGAAGATGTGCGTTGAGCAAGGAGGCAATCCATCACTCTACCACTGAAGCGTACTGAAAAATCGGAAGCAAAGGCACTCATGAACCATCCAGATGCGTACAACACGGGCGCCACATCTTTCTCCTCCAAGTGAGCCGCTAGCGTCGGGTTTTTAGCTCGAAGAACTACAGAGAGTTGGCGAAGACGTGATTTCAAGCCTTCCATCCCGTGGCCGTACATTCCTCTAAAGTCACCGTTTTCCATCAAAGTGACAAACGCCGCAAATGCGCGGTTCTCGGGCAGGTATATCAAAAGAAGACCTGCAACGAAAGCCATGCCTTGACAGTAGCCGACTTTCGGGTCGTGCACAGCGTAAGCCTTGAGAATACGAGCCAGCGCTTTTCTTCCATTTGCCCCCTTTTCAGTCGCGGCGACAAAGTGCTCGTGATTGGGAAAAGTGCGAGCCAAATCTCGTTCAATCGATGCCCCAATGTTTTCATTCCAAGCGTCAGAAGAGGATCCAACGTCTTTGCTGGCGTTCGTTCGCTCGGTCATTCCAAATGCGTCTTGTAGCGTTTCGTAATAACCATCCGCCGCGAGCACGGCACACATGTCGTCTAAAATATCTTCACCATCGCTCAAACCACCATCAGTGGTCTCCTTACTCGCCTGAGTAGCTTTGCTAATCATCGACGACTCCCCGGACCGATCGAGCAACGATTCCCAGAGCTGCGTTCGCATAAAGCCCGGCGAGTCTTCGTAACAGTTTTGACCAACTTGGAGGTCGCACAGTTCGTCCGTCTCGACGTCCTTACTACGACGCAAAGCAGCCGCCCTTTCGAGAGCTCGCGACAGGCGTTCGCCAAACTCTCCCCCGACTCGCGTGAGTGCCGACGTCGTCGATTTCGCCGCTCTGGCGCGAATCGCAGCATCGTTTATGAGCGAGTTGATCCCCGCGCTGGCTCGCTCAAAAAAGTTTGGCATCTTCTTCGCCGCACTGCGTCGCCGGGAAACGATGCGAAACAATCACGCCGGTGCGATGAGTCTTTTCGCGGATGCCGTCGAACTCGATGACTCTGTGATCCAGAAAGCGAGTGCGCGCTCGACAGTGAGTGAGGTGAAACCAAAGCTTTGAATTTGTTCAACACAACTACGTTAGGCGGACGCGACGAGTTCTTCAATAATTTTTTGCATGGCGCGGCCCTCCTCTTTCGCGTCAGGCTTGGCCTGGTCACCCTCAGCGAGAATGGTGGAGCCGAGGTTCATCTTTTGCTCGGCGATCGCGACAATCTTCTCATCAACAGAGTCCTTCGTCACTAGTCTGTACACGGTCACTTTTTTCTCCTGTCCTAGACGATGACACCGATCTTCCGCTTGTCGATCAATCTGTGGATTGAAGTCACAATCGTGCAGGATGACGGTATCGGCACCGGTCAAGTTCAATCCTTGTCCGCCCGCTCGAGTGGATAATATGAACGTGTCGAGGGCGGAATCCTTCGCATTGAACCTGTCAACCAAGTCTTGTCGATCCTCGACTGCCGTGTCTCCGTCGAGCCGAGCGTACTTCCATCCGAGGTGACTCAGCACCCATTCGAGAATGTCAAGCATGATTTTCCATTGTGAGAATATGAGAGGTCTCGATCCTTTCGCCCTCAGCTCGATTAAAAGCTCCTTCAGACGCTGAACCTTTGCGCTTTCCATGCCCATCTCTGGGTCGAGTAATTTGTGTCGCAAAGCTCCCTGGAGCATGTAATCGCCACACAGTTGATGGAGACCAAAGTCACTCAGCCCGTTGATGTGCTCTTGAACTCTTTCGAGTCGCGCATCTGGACCAAATATTCTACGTTTGTGGCACACGTCGGCGATTTCATTGAGATCTTGGTCGGTGTATTTGTTGCGCACGAGCAATGGATGGTTTGCAACTTTTCTGAGGTGCACGAAAATTGCCTTAAGCCTTGATTGGGCGAGACCTGTCCCATTCTTCGCTCTTTCCCTACCTGCTTGGGCCTCGGCACGAATGCGATCGACGGCTAGTTTGTAAGTCTGGGCTTGATGTCCGTTCATATCGATGACCTCTTTAATTTGAGTTTTCGGAGCGAGCTGTGTCGCTACGGTCTCCTTCAAGCGTCGCAACACGAACGGTTCGAGGATACGTCGAACCTTTCTAACTCGACGCTCAGCTTGTTCGTCGTCGATTCCATCCCCCAATTCGCCCTCTTTAAGGAGACCTGGTAAAATGAACTCGATGAGCGCTTCCAACTCTCGCAAGTTGTTCTGCAAGGGCGTACCAGTGAGCAACAGGCGGTAGTGCGCTTTGCGCGCTGTGCGAGTCAACCTAATAGTTCTCTGTGCTTCGCGGTTTTTCAGTAAATGCGCCTCATCCAGAATCAAATGCGAAAACTCCATCTTTTGAAGCCAGGCTCGATTGTCTTGCGATTCAACAGAGTCACGCTCAAAGAGCGAATAACAAACAATGATGACGTCGTAGCAGCACTTTCCAGTGCGCTCTCTGTGATATTCCTCGGTATTCCGTACTTCTTCGCGGCTATCACCGTGGAAGACGCCAACCGTCATGCTCGGCGCCCACATGCCGAGTTCACGCTTCCAGTTTTCCAAAAGACTCGCCGGAGACACAACCAACACTGGATTGGACGCGGATTCAACCCGCGGCCAACGAACGCCGTTTTCTGCAACCACGCCAGTGTCTGGGTGATACCTACTCATCGCGACAAAGGAAATCGCTTGGGCGGTTTTCCCCAGGCCCATCTCATCTGCGAGAATGGCCCCTGGAATTCCATTTTGCTGCAAAAGCATGAGGAAGTTGACGCCGACCATCTGGTACGGCTTCAAGTTCACAGCAAACGTACCACTCTTCATACCACCCATCGCCTCGACAGCGTTGTCGACGGAAAACACTGGGAGTTTACCTTTTGCAGCACTTTGTGCTTCCTTGAGCGTGCTTCGTAACCTCTTGGACATGTTCTTACACTCTTCATACGCTCTGTCTTCGTCCAACTCCTCTCCGCCAGATTTTTTCCAATCGTCATGGTCGGGGCGATAGTCATCGAACTCGTCATCCTCGCGCTGCATGACGTAATCTTCTCTCTGTCGGTAGCCGACGGTGTCCCTCTCTTGACGGCCTTGTCGCGCTTGCTTCGCCAGAGCTTCCAACTTTGTGCGCGTTTCACTCTTGCTTGAAATCCGCAAGTTGTCTTCGCTATCGTCATCTGTCGTGCTTCCACTATCGCTATCTTCATCCTCACTATCGTACTCTCGTCTCGTCGTCGACGGTTTCGTAGACGTCTTCATGCAAAAAGTGGGCCTAGCGGCGGGCTTGGCTCCGCCAGACGGATTCGACTTAACGACCGGCGCTCGGAAACCACTCGCGACGTTGGGGTTGGTCGAGTAGTCGTAATCACCTCCTCCGTACGCCCCAAATCCGTTCCCCGCACCCTCATCGCTCGCGCTTCCCAGAGAACTCTCGGAATCCGAATCCTCATCATTCAGCTCATCTTCATCGTCATCGGATTCCTCGTCGCTCTCCGCTTCGTCGTCGTCGTCGTCGGCTATGAAGTCGCCCTCCGACTGACTCGTGAGCAACGCTCTCGAACGTTTCCTCGAACCATTCGTCTTCGACGGTCCTCTCTGCATCCACGGCGGCGACGATTGACTCGACATGATGCTCTTCAGAGGCTTTGACGCCGTGAGCGCCGTTCCTTCGCTGTCATCGACGACTCTCACCAAGCCGCCGTTTGCGTGTCGGTACTCTTCGAAAACGTCATCTTCTGCGCCGTTCTCGGTCGTCATGCTGATCGCTCTCACGCGTAACAGAGCTCGTGAGCGCGCACGCGAGTCGGTGATACGAACCCTTTGGTGTGGGATAGCGACCAGACGAATCAAAGGAGGTGCCTCCGCCGCGCAACGGCCTCTGTGGTCTTGGCGCGCAAACGTGCATTTGAAAAGAAAAGCCGGGCGTTCGGCAGACGTCTGCGATAGTTTACATTTTCAACATTTACAAGCACTCGCGGGTTCAATACGAAAAGATGACAGAATCATGGATCATCGTCGCTATCGCTCTCGGATACGTAATGAATGGCGGCTGGTGTGCGATTCGCGATGACTGACGGGTTCGGCATAGCTACGAGACATCCTCTGACGTTGCCACTGGAGCTGACGAGCGACAGCGAGTCATCGAGAGATTTTTCAAGCGATTTGGTAAACTCGTATGCGAACTCCCGCGTTTTACTCGCCCCTTGAAGCATGTAATCCAGGAAGCCGATCGATTTCGGTCGTTTTCGCAGTGGGTTTTCTTCATCCAGAATTCGATGGTGCGAGTCCACGACGTCCATGGCTCGGTTGCGCAACGAAGACGCAACCTTGATCAAAGCGCTCGCGTAAGACGCCAAAGATGACAAAGCCAGGTCTGCGTTTGTCTTCATCTTCATTTGTTGCAGTGAAGTGAGCTCGACATCAGGGTAACGGGCGTAGATTGTGCGACGATACAAACTTGAATTGCGAATGCGCTTCGTTAACGCTTTCGCGCGTACGCCGTAACCCCAACCTTTAACAGACTGCAGCGAGTCGACAACCTGTTGATCCCTTAGTTTCGCATTCCAGATTGCTTCGGCCTTTTCCAGAAGGTCTAACATCGCCGAAGCCTCCATGGTTGTCTTGACTTTCTCGTCGGCGTAGTCTGCTCCGAAGAAGTATTCTCGATCCGCAAGCGCGTCTGGGTTGAACTTTTCGTCAACGCTCAACTCGTTGTACAACGACAGCCCAATTTGTTCCATGGCGGTGCCCGTTAACGAGCTTTGCCAAAGGTGCGGCATCTCCATCGCTTCCAAACTGAGCAAAAGTACACGCATCGCTCCTTCCACTGCCCCGCGAATCCACTGCGACACGCCAATCAACGCCCCGTATTGCTCCTTTGTCAACCCTTTCCGAGACTTGAGGATCGGTTTCGGCGCGCGAAGTTCGAGTACGGCCCCGTTCCACTCTCTCGCAACCTCGTAAGCGCCGCTGTACGAAAAAGGAACATCCTTACCTGCGAACGAAGCCACCGAGTTGCACAGCTGTCTATCCAGAGCCTTCAGATATTGCCAATTCTCCCGAAGCATTTCCCCGCTGGAAGGTTTCCCAGCCGACGACTTCGATCCCGGCGATGCCAGTGCGTTTCCCGGCATCGTAATCATATCAGTATACGGCGCCGCTTCACACGCTCTCGCATAAAACCCATCCAACTCCTTTCCCGTCTCTTCTCTCTTCCCACCATCCACTGGTTGAAGGGACGGCACCCGTCCCCAAAGCGCCGCATAGGCGCTCTGAATCCTCTCGTACGCCTCCGTACATTGTTGCACCGCGCGCGCCTTATCCTCATCCTCCGCGTTCGGCGCATCCAACGCCGCCGAGGACGACGATACCGACAACGGCCCAGAGTCATAGCTGCGCGACGTCGATGCCGCTGTTGTCGACGCTTCCGACGCAAGCGCATCCCCCATCGGCGTCCTATCGTGCTTAAGCGGTCGCGCGGAGTTCACTTCGGCAATCGGCGTCGACGCATCGTCTACCGTCATCGTCCGTCGTCGGCGTCGTCGAGTGACGTGGTGTAGCGCATTTTGGATGTTACACGAGACGTGTGCGGTTCATCTTGGATGTGCCGCGACGGCATAAGAGCGCGCGCGGGCGGGGTGACTCGCGAGTCCACCGGCGACACGCGCGCTCTTCGGTTTACTTGAGGCACCCCCTCGGGTATCATCCATCGGTCGTTTCAAAAGAGAGAGAGATGCGTCTCTCTACGACGACAGAGACAGAAACAGAAACAGAAACAGAACCGTCGACTTGGGCCGAGGTTGACACGTCGTGCGTCGGGTCGACAGCGCTAAGACTGAGCGCGAGGCGACGGGCGAGACATCGTTCTGCGGCTGGTGCGTCGTCGGCGTCGTCGTCGTCGGCATCGCGCGCGGCGAGCGGGTTCGTCGATCCTTTAGGCTACGGAGTCGTCAACGTCGAGGAGTTGGTCGCGCGGGTGCTCGGTGAGAAGGGTACCGAGAGCGATTCGGACGTCTCGCTGGAGACGTTGCGCGCGCGTCGACGGGTTCGGGATAAGGTTTTGATCACGAGCGAGGGTTTCGATCCGCTGACGTACCTAGGCGCAGCGCACGGGACGCGGTCAGAGGAAGAATTGCGAGTGGGCGCCGACAACGTACGTTTGTCGATAGAAGACGAGGAAGGTTCGAGGAAAGATTTCGTGGCGGAACATTTGCCGAATTATTTGGCGTGTTTAGACGCGATGGAAGACGCTCGGGGTTTGTTGAGGCAAGCGAGAGAGGAGAATGGAGAGTTTGGTGTCACGTACGAGCTCGAGACGAGGATGACAAAGACGGCGGAGAGCGCACATCAAAGTCTTGGCGAGATCTTCGACCTCGAGGATAAACGAGCAAAACTTGTTCGCGTGTTAGATCTGTTTGAGAAGCACAAGGATTTGTTCTCTCTGCCGTCTAATATCCGTGATGCCCTTTCGAAAAACGACTACGACGCCGTCGCCAAGTCGTCCGATTACGCCTTTGCATCGTTGAGCGACCAGCACTCGCAAGTCTGGGACATCGTGCTGGATGAAATCAGGATGGACATTCACAAGACGCGAGAAAGACTGTACGAAAAGTTGTACGTCGGGGAGTTGGACGATTCAGAGGCTGAGAAAACTATTCTGGCGTTGCGCACTCTCGCACGTTGCGCCCAAGGTTTGCCAGATGCGAATTTTCCCGATCCTGTGAAACTGTACATCGATAGACTGGTTCAGCATGCACGCGATGGGATGTTTGCATTCATGTCGAGTGACGGCGCTAATGTTCAGTTGTTGAGTCGCGAATTCCGATCGCATTATGTTCGAGCTTGGCGATTTATCACATTGTTGGGCGACAGTCGGGAGTCCAACGCCAAGGACGATTTGAAGAGTTTGCAGATCGATTATGCTGATCTGGTGAAAGCAAAGTTTGACGAGACACTGCACCGCTCGACTGTATCGGTGAACACACCGGCTCTCGATGCGGTGATGGCGAAGTGCGACAGCATGATGCGCGTCGGAATTGAGCCATTGGTGACTTTTGACATTCTTCGGGACAAGTTACAATTCTCATCGTCTGAGTTGGGACCGTTGCAGCAGCTGAATGTGCGATGTGGCGTGAGTTTACGAGTACACCTAGAACAGGCTACGAAACTTTCGTTCCAAACTAGTCTAAGCGGACAGTCTCCTATGGCGTTGGTCAACACTGTTTTTGCAGTTGCCATGCCAAGAGTGTTTGCAGTCGCCACACAGTACTGGTGTAACCCGCTCGTCGGGCGGGGTACTCGTAACATGTGCTCGCGCGATGTTGCATCGCTGCTACAGTGCTACCATCGTCTCTCTGTTGAGTTCACACATCGCTTGGTTGAACACGCGAGTTCAGACGTTACTGGTGAAACCACCTATCTCGATTGCATTCGTCTTGTTAACGAGATTGAGGCGAACATGCGACAATGCTCGGACCAGTTTCACGTCCTTGACGTCCTGTTGACAGAAGAGCAGTCCGGTCTCGTGCTATTTCAAGAGAAGAAGGCCGATGTATTGAAGACGTTGACAACAAGCTTCGTTGACTTCCAGGTCGCTCGCGTCAAGTCACTCCAGGAGTCATGGATGTCAACGAAGTGCGCTTCGAACGTTTCGACTCTCACTGCGCGGGATGGGGTAATTGAAGTGATCCGACTTTTGTCGAACGTCCGACGCAGCGCTGCGGGAGTGTTTTCTCAATCTAAAACCCGCCTGATTTCAGAGGCAGTTCAACAGCGTTGCGTTGATGATTTACGAGACCGTTACACGCAGCTTCTCAATAGCACCGCGGGCGATTCATCGTTGCGAACCTCACTCGCGGCGTTCGCGTTCGAGTTTGAGTTCTTAAAAATAACTCTAGAGAGCGCGGCTTCTGAAGCCACATTGAGCGGTTTGTCGCGACTGACGGATATCGCCCGGCGAGTGAGTCCAACGAGCGACCAGATTGCGTTGAACAGAGCGTTGCAGAGTGAGATTTCAAGGCACCAGCCGCTTTTAGATAGACTTAATAGTTTATAGGAAATGAATAGAAAGTATTAGTCTGGTTTAAGAACCGTACTCGATTGAGACATTTGCCGCTTCTTCAAAACGACGAGGAAAGTAATCCTCAGAAGGCGCCGCGCGCACCGGCTACCTCTCAGCAGGCTCGCGATGTCGCAGTCTCGCCTCGTGCTCGTGACGTTAACGTTTGCAGCTGCGTTCTGCTGCTATTTGGACCGCGTCGGCTTTCCGATTGTCTACACAGTCTTGGCCCGAGACGCGTGGATTCCCAAAACGATCCAAGGTTCCGTTCATTCCGCGTTTTACAACGGCTACACCGCAACTCAGGTTCCTGGCGGGTATTTGGCGACGAAGTACGGCGGTTCTAAAGTGTTGCAGTGGGCGTTCGCGATATGGGGCGTGATGAGCGTGGTGACGCCGAGCGATGGGAGTAGAACTTCGTCTCTGTGGTGGTGTCGCGTGGCTGTTGGCGCAGCCATGGGAACGGTTTTCCCTTCCATGCACTCGATGCTCGCGCAGGCTATACCATTAGAAGAGCGTAATCGCTCCGTTAGCTTTATGACTAGTGGTATGTACTTCGGTAGCGCGTTTGCGGTCGTAGCCGTGCCCGCAGCTATGAGCGCCGGAGGCGCCAAGCTTGCGACGACTTTGACGGGGTGTTGCGCATACGTGTGGTTGCTTGTGTGGAAGTCTGCGAGCGATCACATTGCTCTCGTGAAACCCACAGCAGATAATTCCACGCTTCCCGGAGGCGTAGGCGCCCGTCGAGCTCGCGGGACGCCTTGGGGTGAACTACTCACGTCTGCGCCAGTATTGGCCATCATGCTCAACAATTTTACATTTCATTACGCATTCTTCGTTCTCATGTCGTGGATGCCGACGTTTTATGAGCAAAAGCTTGATCTCGAACCAGGCTCGTACACTTGGCTCAAGATGGTTCCTTACCTCGTCATGGGCATTTGTTCCAACGTTGGTGGAGTTTTAGCCGACAAACTCATGGCTGGGAGGGTTTATCATCCGACTCAAGTGCGCAAAATGTTGAACACGGCTGGATTTTCTCTCGCCACCTTGGCGCTGTGGATGCTCCCGCATTGCAATAGCGTCGTTTCCGCCGCATTCGTGAGCTCTATCGCCTTGGGATCTCTCGCTGTGGCGCGCGGTGGGTATTCCGTGAATCACATTGACATTGCGCCAAGGCTCGCGGGCGTTCTCATGGGCATGAGCAACGGCTGCGGCGCACTTGCCGGAATGATCGGACCGTGGTTGACGGGACTAGTATTAGACACAGCTCGCGATCCGTGGGTCGCAGCCTTCGGCGCGCCTGGGTATTTATGCATCGGGGGCATGTTGGTGTATCTTCGCTACGCGACAGCGGAACAATTATTTGATTAACTGTAGAATGTGTGGTGGCCGAGTTGAGAACAATGTAATGTAAAATGCAAATTAAAATTACTCGAAATGTAGAGTACATGTAACACCTTGCAAGGCGCCCTATTGTAACAACACGTCCGCGGTAAAAGTATAGCTGGCTGCGATGCAAAGAATTCTGAACAAAATTTACTCGCTCTTCGTCTTTTTGCACTGACCGTACAGAATGACGCCCGCAATGGCCATCGCCGTTCCGGCAATGTTCGTAGCGCTGACTGGGTTGCGGAAGATGATGACTGACGCGGCAATGACGACGACACGTTTTAACGAGTTGCCGACAGAGTGAGTGACCGGTGTCACCTTGCTCAAAACCATAAAGCTCAGTTGTTGGTACAGTTGGAAGCACAGCGACGCGAAGAGCAAATTCTTTGCCGTGACGGCGAGTGGAACCCCGCTGGAGGCAATGTATGCGACATTCATCTTAGGAATCTCAAACATCAAAGCGAGCGGCAAAGCGAGCGCGGCGGACGCGATCGTGATGCCACTAAAGAGATTGATGTAATCCAACTTTTTCATGTCTTCGCCCGTCATGACAAACTTACTCAAGACGTTTCTCGACTGAAACGCGAGATTGGATCCCATGGCGGAGACGAAACCAGCGAGGTTGAAGCTGACTTCCGTCGCTGAAGCGATTGCGACACCACCAATGATAGGCAGCAGGCTCGCCACCATCGCCAAACTCGGAATGCTTCCGAGAAAGACGGCGCTGAGACCAACGCTAAAGACGGGCTCGAGCGCCTTGATGGTGTGCGTAAAGGACACTGCCACCTTACCCAGAGACACGTTCGTGAGCGCGTTACCGAGCATGTGCGCCGCGCCCAAGGTGAGCAACGGCTTGACCATGGTCTTTTTCATCTCGGGCGCTTTCTTCAACCCACCAACCCACGCCAGGGCGCACATGGCGCTCCCGAGCGCCAGCTCGGCAAATGTCACCGTGAGGGGTATGGGCGCCGCCTTTAAAAGCGCCTTTTGATACACGTTGAACGCGATGGAAAAGTAATACCACCCGGCGAAAAGCCCCCCGAGCTCGATTGTCGGCCAGGCCTTCGCGAACACACGTTTCACGCTCGCCATCATCGCCTCGACTCCTCCATCCGAGCCCTCTTCGCTCGTCGCCTCGAAATCCGCCGAAGCCCGCGCGCGCGTCGCTCTTCTGGCTCCTCGCGCCGCGTCGTCCTTCGTCTTTTCATCCGGAGCGTCACCCATCAGAGACGAACGCACGAAGACCGCCGTTCGTCGAAGATGACGCACCCTCGTCGTCGCCATCCTTCGTTCGATCGCACATCGTCGCGCGTTCGTCGTCGGCGTCTTCGGTCGTCCAACGGAAGCACCCTTTTGTACAGTCAGCAGCATGCTTTCTTTGTTCGTTCGTCGGGTGCGCGAGTGCGTGCGTGCGCGCAGGGAAATCAAACGTCGATTTCGGTGTCGTAGCTTTTTCGCTTCGACGCCCGACGCGAGCGCGTATCGCGTGCGGATGAGTGTCGCTTCGGCGCCTCGTCGAATTGGAATACAAAAACAAGATGTTGTGGGCGTGCCCAGGAAGGCACAGCGCAGGCCTGGGGGGGCTCTTGATACCTGGTCAAACAAATTGCGAACTTTCTATTTCAAATCTGTGTTCTAGAAACATACTTCAAACAAGAGCGACGGGAGACGCGCACACGATCTGGGGAAACCCGATCGCGTCGCCTCGCGCGCGGCGCGCTCGTGTGCGCTGTCCGTGTACTATGTGCGCTAGCCTAAAAGGCGCCAGCCGAGCCCCAGGTACGACGCGTCAAGGCGTATTCGACGCGAAGTCGAATATCCTCGATTCGCCACGGGGAGCGACGCCCAACTACTCGCTAGATCTATCTAGATCTTATGGTATGGTACGGTTACGACGTTGAACCGAGGACAGACTTGAATCGAGCCCATCCTTGGTCGTCGGTCGATCTAACGCAGGCGGAAACTCTACTTCGGAAAGTCGAGCTCCATCGGGCGCTCCCACTGGCTGACGCCAGTCCTGCTGTTGTAATAGTACACGTAGCCCTCAGGGGCGGTGTGTTCGGTCCAGCCGTGAGACGGTGCTTCGGCACCGGTGGCGCCCGCAGCCTTTTGGTCGGCGTAGCCGTAGCCAGGCTTTTGGGCATTGACGTCGCCGCCGAGCGCGTTCATGCCCCACGGGTTGGTGCCTTCGTACGCGCCTTGCGCACCCGACTGAGCTTGGCCGTACTGTTGGCCGCTGTAGCCGTAGCCCGGGCCGCCAGCGCCGCTCGGGCCTCCACGCGGTTGACCGTAGCCGTAGCCTTGGCTGCTACGCGGCGGACCGCGTTGCGGCGGCGGAGCTTGGCCCCGCGGCACCGCTGACTTGACCTCAACGCGCTTGCCGAGCATGTCGTGGTAGCGGTTTTGCAACACTTGCTTGGCGCTGTCATCGCGCTGGAAAGTGATGAAACCGAAACCGCGGGATTGATGGTTGTGCGGATCACGCATCACTAGGACCTACGGGTGTTTCATAAAACGGACGGGAGGGCGGATAACCGTCAGTCATTCATTGGCTCCGTTTGAGGCTTCCAGTTCCAAGCCAGGCTCATCGCGCGCACATGTTTTATATGACCGAACAGTAAGAGATAGATCGAAAGCCACGAGATTCGAGAGTGGCGAAACCCTACGAGGTTGCGGGTCCCGCGCCTCGACGACGGTCGCGGTCGACGTACCTCCACGACGGGTCCGAACTGGGAGAAAAAGTTGCGCACGACGCCTGTTGAGTTTACAAAAACCCATTCCGCGCGTTTCCGTCGTCAGTCACTCTCCTTCTTCGCGTCGCGCGCGTCGCGATGCGCGTCGTCTCGGGCGTATCCCGAGGCGATCGAGCGATCTCTCGTTTCGTCGTCGTCCCCTCGTGCGGCGCGTTTCCGAACGCAAACCCCGCACGCGGAGGCGATGACGAAGGATAAAAAATTACATACCCTCATCGACGGTGCGATCGAGTCCACCGACAAAGATCTTCGACCCCGCGGACGCGTCCGCGGCGCCGGACATGTCGCTCATGTGTCTCTGTCACAGAGTCGCGTAGTGCCGTGTCGGGGAGAGTCGTCGCATCGGACGCATCGGGGGCGAATCCGACGGGTCACGAAGCGTCGATTCGTTCGAGGAAGATCTTCCGATCGAACGATCGAACGATCGGTCGTACTGTAGTCTTGGCTTGAGCAGTCAAATGGGCACTTTGGGCATTCGATGGGGTTTTGAGTGTGTATAATACAGACCGTATCTGATTACGACGCGAGGTAACGACGCGATTCGGCGACGCGCGCGCGTGGACGCGTGTTTCAAGACTACGCGAGCGTCTTCGTCTTCGCCGCATTCAAACGTCGTTGTCGTTGTCGTCGTCGTCGTCGTCGTCGGGGGCTCGAGCGGTTGAGGAATTCGCTACGTTGAAAGCCAACCGGTCGTGAAATACATCTGGTTCGGTTGGCGTGGAAGAAAATGTCCGTATCGCGCGCGTCGGCCGCGCGCCCCGTGAGATGTGACGCGAGCAGTGGACTGAGGAGAGATATCGTAAAGTCTGTGAGCCGAGCGGGCGTTCGATGCCAAGCGTCGGTGGCAACGCGAGCGAGGAAAGCAAAGGAAGCGCCGGTTGATGTGGACGAGGACGGTTTGCGACGCGCGTTGAACGCACAAGGTCTTATTCTTGGGGAGAGAATCGATCAAGGTTCGTTCGCGGTCGTATATAAAGCGGAATCGACGGGTTTGAATGGGTACGGCTCGTCGTCGTGGCAGGGTGAGGCGGGGACGGTGCACGCGGTGAAGATTTTGAGTGCCACGGCATCAACCGTCAGTTCTAGAAGGGACTTCAAGCGAGAAGCCACGCTGCTGACGAGAGTCGATCATCCAGGTATCGTCAAGGTGTCGTACTACGATGAATCTCCTCAGCCATTCATGGTTACGGAGTTTTGTACGAGTGGGAACTTGTGGAACGCGCTGCGAGCGGAGGATATCAAGGCAAACAAATTCGATGACGGTTCTACGGTGGATATACCCGATGATATGCCATTATTGGATTTACCGACGCTGATGAAAGACGTTGCCGATGCGTTGGGGTACTTGCACTCAGTCGGTTTCGCGCATCGTGACATTAAAACGTCCAATATATTGCTAACGTGGTCGTCACAGCTTAACCGCATACAAGCCAAACTCTGTGACTTTGGAAGCGCGGCGCCAGTCAAGCTCATGCCTCGGCGTCCCAAGCGTGGAACTCTTGAAAAAGTTCTCGGTCTCGGTAAAGGGTGGCAGCCCGTAGGTACCATGCTTTGGATGGCACCAGAGATGCTGCGTCCCCCGATCGATGGCGAAGAACTGGATGGCTTCACGGGCGATAAGGCGGACGTCTTTGCGTTGGGCGTCGTTCTCTGGGAATGCCTAGAGTGGCGTGTCCCTTGGACCTTCGAAGGCGCTCCAACTCGGGCGCGTGTACTCGAAGAGGTTGTCGACAATGGATCTCGCCTAAAGCCGAAATCGACGGCGAGCCAACCCATTCAGTCGTTGCTCAGGGGTATGTTCAAGACTATTCCCGCCGAGCGACCCACTGCATCTGAAATTTCAATTGCGCTTTCAGCCATGCAAAGGCGATGGGATCAGCGAGGGATGTTTCAGCATATCGGTAGACTCGCCGACTCTCGCGCCCGCGAAATCTCAACCTTGCTCGAGAGTGAGTCTGTGGATCGCGAGACGCAAAACGTCATTGAAGAGGAAGCCGCCGCCGTCGCCGGTGTCGCCGCCGAAGAATTGCGAGTCAAAGAGGCTGAAGCGAAGGCGGTTGACGTGCAACAGGCCTCGGCATCAGCCGTTGATGATCGGGTCGAGATGGAAAAGACGGATGAACCGCGAGCGACTTCAACTGCCCGAGACGTCTCCGCAGCGCCTCGGGACGCTGATAAAATCGACGACATTAGCATCAGATTGACCGATATTGACCCAGAAAACTGGCTCGGTGAGCCTGGGACGATTGGTATTGAGGCTATTAGTAACAACCTCGTCAATATGATTTTCCCGCACGTTCTCGATTCTCAGTTTTCGCCTGAGATGGCGAGCGAAATGGCTGAGGACATAGAAGAACTACAAACGCTTACCGACAAGTACAACGAACTCAAACGCCGCTCGAGAACTGATCCGTTTGCCGCTCTTGCCACCGATTCGAAGGGGCGAGAAGTGAAGCGAATGACGCAAAAAATTGAAAGAGTCGAGGTTGAAGCTCAGGTAAAGGCTTGGGAGGTGACTAGAAATATTTTGCGTGAGCAGCTTAAAAAGGCGGAGGAAGAGCACTCTTCTTGGAAGAGAACGCTCCGCCGCATTTAAGGCGCACCGACATTTCTCACAAGAAATTGGTGCTGTAGCAGCAGCTTTAATTTAGACATCTGTTAATATTGATATTGATACACGCGTGCTTCTCTACGGTATTATGCTTGCGACTTAACAAACTCAATCGCGATAGTGCTGTAATGCGCGTGGAGCTGCATGCCCAAGTGTGTGGCACAGTGTCTTATTCCCGTGTGTGTCGAAAACAAGAGGCAAGTATTCCTCGTTTTCGCATGGGAATCTACTATTCTTAAAGTGTTCAATCATGGCTTCCTTACCTTGAACTCTGGCGTACGTAACTTCACAAACCTTCCTCGAGTTGAACTCCTCCCACCGCTGCCTGTGAAATTCCTTATAAAAGTCAGCCGTGGTCTTTGTACACTTGAAATTCACAAACGCGTATCCAAGATTGCACTTATTTTTGAAGTCTATCGGCAGGTAGAAGAAGTCGTATTGCCCCGCGTAAGAGCGGTTGAGCAGATCCAGCATCATCGCCTGATTGTATTTATTCGGTATATTGCGAATCATGAGCGTTGTTCGACCATGTTCGGATGGAGCTGCCGCGCCTTCGTCGGCCTCCGCCTCCTCCATATTAAAGATGAACTCCTCTGGGTTGAGAGCTCGGGAACTATCATTGACCGTACTGTTTTGACTCGATCGCGAACGAGGCATGTTTTCGCTCGTTCTCGGCGATCGCTGAAACTCGCCGCTCGTTCTCGGCGATCGCTGGTTCGAGTAACCTTTGTTTTGAGTGGAGAAACCGTACTGGTCAGTGGACCAGTTCGGGTGATATTCGTATCCCGCCATGCTCTCGCTACCAAGTTGAGCCGCAGGCATGCCGGCGCCATACGGCCAATACATGCTCGGCATCATAAACTGTTGCATAGATGGGGGCGACGGTGGCGAGAGCTGCATCGGCATGTGCGGAGTCGCCCACGAAAAGTCTATGTGGCACGGTTTCCCTCTGAAACCTCCACTTTGTAGCTCTATGACAGCGAACTCGGCGTGTCGTACGTCGTAGTACTCGACAAATCGGTGGTTGCCGTGCCCTCGCGGCGCGGAGAGTAGCTTCAACTCACCAAATTGCTCCAGATGCGCCCGCAATTCGACTTCGAGTTCAGCGTCATCTGTTGAACCTATATCTAGGATCAAAAACCTTCCTTGGTTTTCCATCCCCGGAATCCAGTCGCAAGTACCAGAGTAAGCGACGCTGGAAAAGACGTTGCTCGTCGTCTGCAGCGTGCGCTTTGCATTCTCAGCGCACCGCACGTCAAAGAACGACACGAAAACAGCGTTCAACGAACGTCTCATCTCTGTTGATAACGTTCGAATGTCACCAAACACTTGCAGCGAGGTCCAAATCGCGTGATCACTCATCATCGGATCGCTCAGCGTGAGGTAGAGCGTTCTCGACGGATCGTCGTTGGTCCAAATCGCGGGAAAGTGCATCAGATGCGGTGCGCCCTGCGTCATGGTCGCAGCGATGACATCCATATTTGGCATGTAATGCTGCGGCGCACCGTATGCCATTTGTGCGTACGCGCTCTCCATGTATGGCATCGGCGGCATCGGCGGCTGTATCTCAATCGCCCGCGTGCCCGCGTCCGCCTCCCTTCGTCCGTCAGTGATTGAAATCTCAGACGACGATCCCGTTCGCACTCGACGCAAGTTTCCAACCTTTCCACGATATAGGTCCCTCGCGTTTTCCATCGGCATCATATCCACGCTCGCGTCCACATCTCCCGCCCCGCTCGACGTTCCGCTTACCAACACTCCCAGCTCAAGCGGCCCTCTCGCCGAGCCGGAATCTCTGCTTTGTCGTCGCACATCCGCGTCGCCGCCACCCTTCGCACCGACGAGCGCATCCACCATTTCATTCTCATCATCACGATTCTCGCGATCCCACGGGCGTCGCGGTTCCATCGCCCTCGCGACTCCTCCTCCTCCTCCTCCTTCTTTTCCCTCGCCACCAACACCCGGCGCCATCGCTCCCCGCGTTCGTCTAGACTCCCGACGCGTCTCGCGATTCCTCCACCCCGCGCTCGAGCCCCGTCCCCGCGGTTCACGCGCAGACTTCACGGAAACGAAACGAAAACTTTTTCGTCGCGATAGTTCCCGCGCGATCGCCCCTCGATCGTCGTCGCCGCGCGCGTCCGCGGTCCGAATTCCCCCTCGGTCGGCCGACGCGAATGCCGACGCGGATTACCGAACGAACCGGCGTGTTTTTCGCGAGACGAACGATCGATCGCGATTCCGTTCGCTACACACCGCGCGTCGTCGGTACCGATACGACTGATGTTTTTTTGCTCTCTCTCTCAGTCAGAGTCTGTGCTTCTTCCGCGCGTCGTCCGTCGTCCGTCCGTCGTCCGTGCTCTCGCTCGCTCTCTTCGTCGCGCAGTGCCGCGTCGGCATCGTCGTCGTTCTCGGGTCTCAAAAACGAGAGGGAAAAGCGGGGGGACCAGCGCACGCACGCGCGAGCAAAAAAAAAGCGAGTCGCCCGCGTGCGTTCTTTTTTTATATGTGTATTCAGTATCACACACCATCGGGTACGCCATCGTCCAGAGCGGGGCGTCGCCATCATAAAGCGGTCGTCCGTCCGATTTTTTTTCCTTTTCGCGGGAAAACATCCTTGGGATATTTCGTCGCTTTTTTCTCTCTCTTTCTACCGGTATGACCATTCAGTGTGTGTGACGTGCGCGTCGCGTCGTCCCGCGGAAAAAAAAGGCGAGAAAACACACCCCGAGCGCGGCGCCCACGCACGCACCACCCCCGGGATTTCGGGATTTCCAATCGCGTCCCCCGCGCAGGTCTCGCCGGGTCGATCGAACGGGTTTAGAGAAGACTTCGTGATGAGTGAGATTTCGAGTCGCGAGTGGCGACGACGACGACGACAGACGGCGGAGGATAGACGGCGGACCCGCGACGGAGCGGACGGACGAAGGGAGCGATGGCAAAGATTGAAGAGATCACGGCGAGGAATGAGGGCGCGGGGGCGACGTCGAACGAGGGTGGGAAGACGACCAACGCGGGAAAGGGGAAGAATGCCGCTGATGTGAACGGAACGACGACGACGACGACGACGACGACGACGACGACGATGAACGCGACGACGACGACGAACGCCGACGTGGGAAAGCCGGAGGGACCGCAACTGAAGCCGAAGATGTTCATCTCGCCGATTCTGCT
>Ga0181594_10002177_pt1 | contig 18126 bp, 14 predicted proteins | sample 071ome_18_FD_145603 | JGI IMG/M metagenome (GOLD analysis project Ga0181594, IMG submission 145603) | Coastal salt marsh microbial communities from the Groves Creek Marsh, Skidaway Island, Georgia - 071413BT metaG (spades assembly) | ecosystem: Environmental > Aquatic > Marine > Intertidal zone... | reverse complement strand
TATCGACGCGAGGCGAACTGCGCGATGGTCAGTGGCATATCAACGGACACAAGATCTGGACCACGCGCGCCTATGAATGTACCCACATGTTCGCTCTCGTGCGGACCGAGCCGGACGCGCACAAGCATGAGGGCATTTCGTACCTGCTGCTCAAGCTCGACCAGCCGGGCGTAACGATCCGGCGCATTCACCAGATCAGCGGCCATTCCGAATTTTGTGAAGTGTTTCTCGACGATGTAACTACGCCAGCAGACTGGATCGTGGGCGAACGCGGGAAGGGCTGGAATGTGTCCCGCACAACCCTGAAGCATGAGCGTAATTCGATTGGGGGAGTGCGCAGCTTGCGCCTGTTCGAATCGTTGGTTCGCCTGGCACGAACGAAGACCCGCAACGGCAAGGCGATGATCGACGATCCGGTGATCCGCGACCGCATTCTGGAAATCGAGGGTCACGTCAGCGCCCAGATGTATTCGGGCTACTATCAGATGACCTGCAACCTTGCTGGAGAGTCGCCGGGCATCCACGGTCTTACCAACAAGCTGGCGGCCACCGAGATCGGCCTGCGCATTGCGGAGTTGGCGAGCGAAATCATCGGCGAGGACGCTCTCGCGTTTCCAGAAGAGGGAGATCATTCCGGAGCGCGTTGGCTGAACCAGATCTTTGGCGCGCTCGCATTGTCGATCGCGGGCGGAGCGTCGAACATCCAGCGCAATGTGATTGCCCAGCGCGGGCTCGGGCTGCCTCGCCCGGCGAAGGGATGAGCCCATGCTATTCGATCTGACAGACGACCAGAAGCAGCTTTGCAATTCGATAGAACGTGCCCTGACCGACCTGGTCGACTTGAACGCGATTGCGCGCGATTCTTCGTTGGTAGGAGTCCTGGAGGACAAGGTTGACAGCATGATGGCAGAGTTCGGTCTGCCGATGGTGCTCGTCTCCGAAGGGCATGGCGGACTTGACATGGGCCTACTCACCATTGCCGCCGCAACGCACGTGATGGGCCGTTTTGCGGCACCTGGCCATGCGATAGACAACGCGCTGTGTGCCTGGGCCATAGCCGAACTTGGCACCGACGCGCAGCGCGACAAATGGCTTCCCCAATTGCTGTCAGGCGAACTCTCCGCGACATTCGCGCTGCGCGAGGAGAGATGGGAGCCCGACAGCTGGCAGGCCAACAGCAGCCAGGGGCTTATTGAGAAGCGTAATGTGCGCCAGCTGCGCAGCGGCGGACTGGCGGTGATCGGAACGTGCGATGGCCTCGCCATCGCCGAAGTCGGACCGGATGCATTCCGGCCCGACGAGACGCCGCTTGATCTCTCTCGTCCGCTCGCCACGCTTTCGGCCGCAGGCAGTGCGCTGGAATCCCTTTCAGGCAAGGAGGGGGCGTGGCGCCTCTACGACGCGCTGGTCGTCGTAACCGCTATCGATGCGGCCGGGGCTGGGCAGGCGGTGCTGGCCATGTCGGTGGACTACGCCAAGACCCGCAAGCAGTTCGATCAGCTAATCGGCTCGTTCCAGGCGCTGCAGCATCAGCTGGCCGAAATGGCGGTGGACATAGGCCCCGCGCATTTCCCGGCGTGGTTCGCGGCCCACGCTTGGGATCGCAAGGCACCCGACGCCCATCGTTCGGCACTGCTGACAAAGGCCCATGCGACCGACATGGCGGTAAAGACCGGGCGCAAGGCAGTCGAGTGCCATGGCGGCATCGCCTATACCTGGGAATATCCGCTGCACCTGCTTCTCAAGCGGGCCATGCATGATCGCGTGGTCTTTTCCACACCAAGCGACCTGCGCCGCCGGATTGCCCAGCTGGACGACGAGGCGATGGCTGCGGCCTGAAGTCAAGTCGTCTCGTCGGCACGCCCATCGGTAACGGTTCTTCGCTTATCGATCCAACACCGCGTCGGACGAAGCTTCCCCAAGGAGCGCGACTGGTTGGTCACACCATCCAATGGCGCTATCCTGCCTGTGCAACAGCACCCATATCGCTGGCGAACCGGCGAAGGTGATCCTCGGGGGTGCCATGGCGCAGCGAGTATACAAGCAAATGCTTGTAATACTGACCAACGGCATATTCATCGGTCATGCCGACGCCTCCGTGTAGCTGGATTCCCTTGTCACCTACGAACCTTCCTGCGTGCGATACCTTCACCTTCACCGCTGCCGCAAAGCTCTCCCGCTCATTATCATCGGACAGGGCGGCGACCGCGCGCCAGATCAGCGACTGGGATTGTTCAATCTCGGTCTGCATGTCGGCCAGGACGTGACGGATGACCTGGAAATCTCCGATCCGCTGCTTGAACTGCTTTCGGATCGCCACATAGTCTCGAGTCGCCTCGAAGGCGCCGCGCATGGCGCCCAGCGCTTCGGCGCCAGCGATGACATGCGCATAGGACATTGCCTTGCTGAGCACGGGCAAGACGCGATGTGATTTTTCGAGCAACGCCTCGGGCTGAACGGGCACATCCGACAGGACAACCGTTGCGCCTGAACGCCCATCGAGCGCTTCATAACGGATCAGGTGCATGGCCTCGACCGGCACAAGGAAGAGCGCAAGCTCGCCGTCGATCCTGGCAGATACAATCAGCGCATCGGCATGATCAATGCCGAGCAGGCCGGTTTTCCTGCCATTGAGTACGAATCCGTCAGCGGTCTTGTCGGCGCTGCATTGCACCCAGTCGAGCATGCCGCGAGCGCCCGGCTCGTCATGAGCGAGCATCGGCAGGCTCTCGCCGGCGATGACTGCCTCGAGGCGGTCGGGCGCAACCTCGAGCAAGATCTGCGCAGCCGCCACCGCAATGTCGACAAACGGCTGCCGCACCAGTTCGCGGCCCAGCTCTTCGGCAATCACCGCCAGATCGAGCGCGTCGCCGCCGATACCGCCCAGTTCCTCGGGCAAGCCCGCCATGGTCACACCCAGCTCGACAAGCTCTGACCAAAGGGCAGGGTCCGATCCGCGCTTGCTGGCTGAAATACCATTGGCGGCCGACCATCGGCGCACGCTGTCACGCAACTGCACCTGCTCTTCGTTAAGGACGAAATTGATGCTCAACTCAGTCTCTCCAATGTTTGCAGACCGCACTGGTTCAAATCACGGGGCCGCCTTTAGCTATAGGGCGCGTCCAGCATTCGCTTGGTACGATGGCCGGGTTCTTCCGACACCACGGAGGGCATGCGGCCGTCAAGGTCCACCATGCGATAGCGCAAGCACTCCATCTTGAAAGCGGCAAAGGCCTCATACCATTCGATATCGTCGGCCGGTTTGCCGCAAGTCTTGCTCCAGAGCGCGATGGTTTCATCCCGGCTGCCCATCCCCTCTAGTAGGGGGAGGCCCCGGCCGGTAGTCTGCAAGTGGTCCGAATAGAGCCACCAGCCCAGATCATGCAGCGCACCGCCGAGCGAGGGCTGCTCCCAATCCATCACCGCTACGACCTTGTAGTCATTGCCGATCATCATGTTGCCGAGCCGCGCGTCACCCCAGACGATCCCTTCCGGGCGGTTTGCCGGACGTTGTTCCTGCAGGCGATCAAATTGTGTCCGCAAGAGCCTGAGTCCAAAATCGGGGTCGATCCAATCGAGATAGCGGGACCAGCGGTCTAGCTCCTGATCGAACCTCTCGCTGAACGTTCCCGGCCTGTCGAGGAACATTGCCTCCGCGACAGGGACGGTCTGGATCAGCGCGAGATTACGCACCGCATCTTCCCATGTCCTGCGCCGGTCGGCGGGCGCGGAATCGAAAAGCCAGCCCTGCTTAGAATAGGGCGGATAACTCACGGCAACGCGGCCATGGACCTTTTCAATGACGAAGAATGGCGCGCCCAGCAGGCCGCCCTCGGCCTCGAACCAGAGCGGCTCGGCCACGGGCACCGCGCCGGCACGGTGCATCAGCTTGATCAGCGCATATTGCCTGTCGAACATGTCGTCCTGATAAACGGGCAGGCCGGTAGGCTTGATCCGCACCACCATGCCGCGCTGCTGCGGCGCCCCGTCCTCGCGCCATTGCGCATCGAACAGGATCGTTTCGTGCGACATTCCGGCGCCCAGCGGATAGCTGAGATTGGAAATGCTGATTTCCCGGGCCTCGGGCATCTTGTCGCCCAGCCAGCCGCCAAGTTGCCGCGCAAGTTCATCAAGATCGCGTACTTCGGGGGCCACCACGGTCGGCGCGGCGACCGTGGTGTCACGACCTTTCAGGCCGCTGGACCGATCCACCTCGTGCGATGCGGTCTTATCTCGATCATCTGTTCGGGAGTCGCCATCAGTATTCACGCTGATCAACCTTGCCTTCCAGATCTCACGTCGTCGCGCAGGGCGGGCACGACCTTTGTGCGGATCATGCTATATATAAATACCTATTTCGTGCAATTGGCTTGATTGTAAAAGACCATCGAGACAGCGAGCGCATTGGCCTGGATTCTCCCATCATCTCCTCGGGAGCCTGCGAGCCCTTGCGTCATTTCGTCGGCGGTACGTTCGACCCTATAACTCATATGGCGGCTAGCGGAGACAGCAGTTGCAGCCGGTCTTGGAAGTAGAGAGCGAGAGGATGGAAACATGGATTCGGTTTTTGGGCTGGAAGGCAGGAAAATCCTTGTACTGGGCGGAGGACAGGGCATGGGCGAAGCGACGGTCAAGCGCATTGCCGAGCAGGGCGCGCATATCGCTGTAGCCGATCTGGTGCCGGAGCGCGCCGAAACCGTGGCAATGGCAGTGCGCGACGTTGGAGGAACGGCGACGTCGATCGGGGTGGATGTGCTTGACGATAATGCGCTGGTAGCCGCCATCAGGAAGGTGGAAACGGATTTCGGCCCGCTCGATGGCATGGCGACTGTGATCGGGATGGCCGGGTGGGCATCCCTGCTCGAACTCGAAAGGGAAACATGGGACGCGGATCTCAATCGCAACGTGCGCTATTTCTTCGTCGCAGCGCGCGAGGTTGCGCGCTCGCTGCTGGAGCGTGGTGCGCCAGGATCGATCGTCTGCGTGGCATCGGTCGACGGTTTGCGCTCTGCGCCGAATCATGCGGCCTATGGCGTGGCAAAGGCCGGGCTGATCCATCTCGTAAAATCCATGGCGGTGGAATGGTCCGGACAAGGTATCCGGATCAACTGCGTGGCGCCGGGCGGCATCGTCACTCCGCGCCTGCCGGATCGCGGCGCGGAGGCCGAGCGCAAGAACATGGCGCAAATTCCCATGCAGCGGCGTGGTACGGTGGATGAGATCGCCAAGGCCATCACCTTCTTCCTGTCCGACATGTCGAGCTATGTGACAGGTCAGACGCTGGCGGTGGACGGCGGCTTCATGGCTGCAAGCCTCTTCAACGTGCAGTTGCCGCCGAAGAATACCGTGATGGGCGCGGAACGCGCATGACCATGGCTCGTGAGACTTTGCTTGTTTCGCGGACAATCAAAGGGGGAGAGGCGCTGCCGGGTTTCGGTCGCCCCCAAGGTTGCGAATGCGGCGGTGCCTATGCGGTCACTACCGCAAGGCGGTTATGCAACTCGCCCAGATAGGGTGGCACTTTGGATATGTCTCCGTCAATCCGGGACGGATGCTTATCGGCATGACTCTTCCGAAGGTCCGCGTTGTCCGGTGAGTAGACCAGCCGCGCCATTGGCAGGATTGCCTGGTAATCCGTCGTTATGGTGACGTCCGCGTCGTTGATTTCGCCGCTGTCGGCTTGCACGCTGGTTCCGTTTATCCGGAAATGCCAGCTTGCAAGTCCCGATGGGGCTATGCTGGCAGGAGCATCGGTGAACCGCTCGCACAGGCTGAAATAATCACCGGGCTTGCCGTGGCGCGTCACGATCTCGTTCAATACGTCGCGCGCAACTTCGAGCCATTCCTCGCTCAGGAACCCGACCTTGTTGCCTGGTTCAGAAGCCATATCATCAACTCCCCCGGATTGGCTGTCTCGCCAAAACTCGTCTTTATTCCGCTACCTTAATGTGCCAACAAATCCGCCAATATCGTAATATCGAGAGTGCGCTTCGCAACCGCATGGATGAATTTCAGGGCGCACTCGCCAAACAATCGGTCATCCCCGGATGATGAGCGCGTCGGCAGCGACAATGCGGTCGCCGTTGCAGATCAGCGGGTTTACGTCGATCTCGGCGATATCGTCTCGCAGGTCGGCAGCTAGCTCCGACACGCGGACCACGGTTTGCGCCAGAGCTTCGATATCGACCTTGGGCAGGTTGCGCGCGCCTTCGAGAATTGCACGACCGCGAAGCTCGCCGATCATCTCGCGTGCTTGCTCGACTGAGACGGGTGCCGGTCGCAGCGCGACATCGGCCATGATCTCGGTCAGAATCCCGCCAAGCCCCACCAGGATCATCGGGCCGAAATGCGGATCGCGCGTAGTTCCGACCAGCATTTCGACACCGTGGCCCAGCATGTTTTGCACCAGCAGCCCGTAGATCCGTGCTTGTGGAGCATAGGCGGACACCGCCTCCAGCGCGGCCTTCGCTTCGCTCAGCACTTCTTCATCCGAGTTCAGGTTGAGGCGTACGCCTCCGGCCTCGGACTTGTGCGGCACGTCGGGCGATTCGACCTTGACCACGACAGGATAGCCCATTTCGCTGGCGGCCTTGACCGCCTCTTCCGGCGTGGCGGCACTACGTTCGCCGACGACCGAGACGCCGTAAGCGCTGAGGATTTCCTTGGCCGTCCGTTCGCCGATCACCTTGTCCTGTGCGTCCTGCAGCAAGGCTTTCACATCGGCGGCCGTCGACTCGGACGAAAGCCGCGAGCCTGCGTCCGCACCTTCCACCCCGATGGCGGCGGCGCGCTTGTGCCAGATAGTAATGGCGTTGAAGCAGTAGCGGGCCGATCGGAACACGGCAACCGAGTCGTTGCGCTCGGCGACCGCAACGCCGGGGCCTTCGAGCCAGCCCGTCGACCAGATCATGCACGCGATCTTGCCGTGCTCGCGCGCGGCGTCGCCAACTCCGTTGAACATGGCTTCATAGCCGGCTTCATTGCGCTTGGTCGTCCAGACCTGCGGAAACACGAGAAGACCGTAGCAATCTTCCCGCAACATGCTTCCCGCGGCCTTGGCGAAGGATTCGCGGTTCGCGAGAATCTGCGCGGTAACGTCGCAAGGATTGGCGACGGCGCCGAAGTCCGGAATGAGCGATGCCAGCGTCTCGCGCGTACGCTCGGGCAGGGGCGGCAGTTGGACACCTGCCTCTTCCGCGTGATCGGCGCAGATTATGCCCCAGCCGCCCGATGAGGTGATGATCGCCACGCCCTCGGAACTGGGAGTTCCGGCCTTGGCCAGGAACGAGGCTGTGTCCAGCAAGGCATCCTGATCGTCGATGAAGATGGCGCCGACGGCTTCGAGAGCCGCGACATAGGATTTGTGCGACCCCGCCATGGAGCCCGTGTGCGACATTGCCGCTGCGGCCCCGATCTCTCCTCGCGCGGCCTTGAACAGGATAAGCGGCTTGCCAGCGTCACGGACCTTCTTCGCCGCGGTAACGAGCCTTTGCGGATCGTCCATGCCCTCGATCATGCACACGACCGCCGCGCATGTCGGTTCTTCAGCGAGATAGCCGACATAATCGGCGATATCCACGTCCGCGCTGTTTCCGCACACCAGCATATGCGACAAGTTTGCGCCGTGGTGCATCGCCTGCGCCTGCGCGTAACCGACCGCGCCGGACTGGCTGACAACGCCCACCGCAGCCGTGGGCGTTGGCGGCAAGATCAGCATGTCGGGAGAGAAGGTCAGCAGCGCACCATTGACGAAATTGGAAGAACCGACGGTATTGGGTCCAGCAACCAGTACGCCACCCTTGCGCGCGGTCTCGACCAGCTTGCGCTGCTCTTCGGCACGTTCCGGGATGCCGACTTCCGCGAAGCCCGAGGCGAACACGATCGCGCCGCCGACACCGAGTTCGACGCATTCTTCTATGACTGCCTGGACGAGCTCTCGCTTTACCGTGATGACCACGCTATCCGGAACGACTGGCAGGTCTGATAGCGAGGGGTAGCAGCGCTGGCCGCCTACCTCTTCGTAGCCCGGATTCACCAGATAGAGGTCGCCCTCGTACCCGGCGCAGTTGTTCCTGACATTCTCACCGAAAGATCCCGCGCGCGGAGAGGCGCCGACGATCGCAACCGATTTGGGAGCGCACAGCCGTGCCATCTCCGCGTGGCTGTATAGCGTGTCCCTGCGTGGTGATTCCATGCTTTCGTCAGCCTTTCTTCCGAGCCCAGCGATCGCGCAGCGCAAAAACGGCTTCGCGGTGTTCGGGGCCCAGCAACGCAAATGTTTCCAGACCCAGTGACGCTTCGACCAGTCCATCGATATTACGATGCAGGACCTTGTTCATCGTGATCTTGGTGGCCTGAACACCGGGCCCCGGAAGTCGGACGATCTTCTGGACGATCTCGTCGACCTTGGCATCCAGCTGATCGCGCGGCACCGCATGGTTGACGAGGCCGATTTCGGCCGCAATCTTCGCCGGTACGCTGTCGCCGGTGAGGAGATATTCCTTGGCGCGCATGAAACCCACATGTTGCGGCCAGATGAGCGCGCCACCGTCACCGGCGCTCAGCCCGAGTTTCACATGTGGATCGGCGATTGAGGCATCATCGGCGATCACGCAAATGTCGCATAGCAGGCAAAGTGACGCGCCAAGGCCAAAACAATTGCCGTTGATCCTGGCGATAACGGGCTTGTGGCAATTGACCAGCGAATAGATGATGTCCACCGCCTCGGCCACCGTTTGCGGCCAGGTTTCGAACGCCTTGTCTTCCAGCCTCTTGGCAAGGGCCTTCACGTCGCCGCCGGCGGAAAACACATCGCCCGGCGCAGTCAGGACGACAACCTTCACCTCTTCATCGCGGTTCACGTCCTGGAAGATGGTCGAAAGTTCGCGGTGTCGCGCGCCGGCGATCGGATTCATCGGCGGGTTGTTTAGAGAGACCGTCAGTACCGGGCCGTCCTTGGTAATCTCAAGGTATTCATAACTGTCGTACAAAGTCACGGTCTCGCCTCCGCTGATTGATTGGGTAATCTCTTTATATCGCTGATTTTCTGGCGTCCTAGACGCTGGCGTTGCGCACTGCAAGAAACATGGCGCGCGCGCAGGGAGCGCTGAAAGCGGCATGCGCGCTGCCTCCAAACCGGGGCAATTTGCGATGCACTACCAAGTCTATGAAAACATGTAAAAGATACGAGGAAATCATTCGTCAGATTGCGCAACGGCTATAGCGATTCGCTCGCCCGGTGCCATGCGATTGCGGGGCCTCGCCGGCGATGCACAGGCCTTATGCAGCGAGTAGCCAATACGTGACGGTAAGGTCGGTCTCTGCCTCACACGTCGATCAGGCCGATAAGAGTTCCCTGATTGCTGCCGTCGAATAAGGCGCTGTAGGTGTCGGGAAGGTTTTCGAACCCGGGGCGCACATCTTCGCGATGGACCATCATGCCAGCCTCTTTCCATTCGCGGAGCTTGTCGCGCGCTTCGGGAAAGACGTCCGCATAGGCAAGGCAGAGGAATCCCTCCATGCGGATGTTGCCGTAGATTAGGCGCATCATGTTATCCGGGCCGGGGACGGGGCCGTCATCGTTGTAGCTTGCGATCTGGCCGCACAGGACTATCCGGCCGAAAACGGCCATGTTCTCGATCGCTGCCTGCAGGATCTCGCCGCCGACGTTGTCGTAGTATACGTGTATGCCTTCCGGACACAGTTTGGCCAGTTGACCCTGCACGTCGCCCTCTCGGTAATCGATTGCGGCATCAAGCCCGATCTCGCCAGTGAGCCAGTCGCATTTCTCCTTTCCGCCGGCGATACCGATCACGCGGCATCCCAGGTTCTTGGCGATCTGGGCGGCAGTCACGCCGGTGGAACCCGCGGCGCCGGAAACGACGACCGTTTCCCCCGCCTTGGGCTGACCGATACGGGTCACGCCGATATATGCCGTAACGCCGTTGATGCCGTAAAGACCAAGGGCATCGACGTCGCTCATCCAGTTCGGCACGGGAGTTACGTCAAGACCGCTTTCAACGCGCTGAAAGTCCTGCCAGCTGGTTATCGCGGTCACGCGCGTCCCGACCGGTACGCCGTCACGCGCCGACGCCACGACCTCGCAAATGGCAGGCGCCATGATCGCACTGCCGATGGGGATGCTGGGATAGAGGCTGTTGCCCGGCGCTTCCATCCAGTTGCGCATCGTGGGGGCGCAAAGAAATGCCTTGTTGCGAAGGATCAGTTCCCCCAGTTGCAGCGATGCGCCGTCCGGTGCCGTTTCCTCCCGATAATCAAAGTCGCCGCGGGTGGCGGCGCCATTGGGCCGACGCCGGAGCAACCACTGCCTGTTGATTGCGCTCATCGGACGCTTTCCGCTCCGATGAGGCGGTTAGCAACGGGATCGCCGACCGCTGCCGGCTTTCCCGCTTCCCACGCGTCGGTAAAGACGCTCCAGTCGGGCATCCGACCATAGGCATAGGGCAGGAATTCGTCTGCCGGAACAGCCGTAGAAACGCGGCACCGCGCCTGGAAATCCGAAGCGATGTATTGTGCTCCGACGATCCTTTTCACGGGGATTTCGTGCAGCGGATCATGGATTGTGCCGTTGAGCTTCAATGTCGCCATGCCTGTCCGGAATATTGTCGGAGCGAGATGCAGTTCCGAGACGGTGAGCAGCGGATCGGCGGCCATCCCGTTGCCATCGGCGGCAAGGCTCGCCTTGTAATTGAAATCGATGTCGACCGCCGAATCGAGAGAGAAATCGGCGTCGAACCGGGCGTCGATCTCGATCAACCGGGCGCCGCCTCGATCGACATGCCCGCCGCCTTTCTCCCGGCTCGCGTCGAACTCGACATAAGCAAGCTTCTTGGGCTCACCGAAGATGTCGCGTCCGAACAGCATGGCATTGTCGGAATTCATGTACATGGCGAGGGTATACTTCCCCTCGATGTTTCCATGCCTGGCAGCAACGTAGATTGCACCGCCGGTGAAGGGGCCGGCAGAGCCGCCCTGAAACCTGCACACCATTGCGGACAAGATTTGGTTGCCGCGAGGCTCGAGGCCGGGAGGTAAGACCGCTTCGATAAAGGCTGGATCACTTTCAAAATCCACACCGATATATTCGCCGCCGCGAAACTGGACGTCCGTCAGCGACGCGGCAATCCTGGCGATCTCTTCACGTGTTTTCACGAAACCCATGGCCATCCTCCTGGTCTGTTGCTCTGGAAATTCTCGCAATGCACCGGCGAGCGTGTCGAAGGGCTCGCGTTACCGAACCTCAACGAACGTTTTGCTGACGCCTGACTCCGCATCCATCCGATCTATCGCGCATTCGGAGTGTTTGCGGAAGTGATATCATCGTCATGTATTTCGAAAAAGCAGAAATATCGGGCGATCGATGCTCCAATTCGCGCCGCGCGGCTTTTCCATCGATGTCGGCCACGCAATCGACCGTCCTCTTTCGGCACGAGGCCTCGCCCTGGTCCTTGGGCCATCAAGCGGGAATGATAGCTGTGTGGATATCACCATTGTAGGTTTTGATATTTGCAAAGCGTAATTCTGGTGCATTAATCTCGAATGACCGATGGGCAGCTCGTCCATCGCCAATGACAAACATTGTCGGAGAGTGTGATGGCAACTCAAGTCGCTGACCGGAAGAGCGTCGATTCGAAGGAGAGCATCGATGTCGTCGACGCCGATGCCCACGTCAGCCCGCCGGCCGAGATGTGGGTGGATTATCTGCCCGAGGCCCTGAAGGAATTTGCGCCCAGGATCGAACACGGGGAAGAATGCGATTATGTCGTCTTCGAAGGCAACCGCAAGAAGGTCAACCTGATTGGATCGCAAGCCGGCCGCAAGGGCAAGGACTTCAAGATGCACGGCCGCGTCAACGATGCGCGCAGCGGCGGCTGGATGCCTCAGGCCCGTCTCGATGATATGGACCTTGACGGCGTTCACGCCGCCGTCCTTTTCGGCGGCGGCCCGCTCGGCACGGCCAACATGGAGCTCTATATCGAGAGCTTCCGCTCCTATAATCGCTGGCTCGCGGATTTCTGCAAATATGCGCCGGACCGTTTCGCGGGGGTCGGCTATGTGCCGATGCATGACGTCGACGTGGCGATCTCAATCATCCGCGAGTGCGTGGACATGGGGCTGAAGGCGGTCAACCTTCCGGCTTTCCCGATGATCAAGCACGGGATGCTCAACGGCGGCAGGGAACCGGGCAAGGCGCAGATGGTAGCCCTGACCGGCGATCCGAACTCCGAAAGGCTCTATTCGGACCCCGAATACGATCCGCTGTGGAAAGCGGTCTGCGACCTCTGCATCCCGATCACCATCCATCTCGGCGGTCGACCCGTACGGTTCACTCAGCCGCGTCACTTCTTCCCCGATATGCTGATGTCTAAGTTCAGCATGGGCGAGACGATCGCCATCATGATCTTTGGCGGCGTATTCGAGCGCTTTCCCGACCTGAAGCTCGCTTCGATCGAGAGCGGGGTCGGCTGGTTTGCGTTCGCGGCCAATTACATGGACGAAACCTGGGAGAAGCAGCGTTTCTGGATGAACAATGACCTGCCGCACCCGCCTAGCTACTATATGGACAGGAACATCTACGGATCGTTCATCCATGATCGCGTCGGCGTGCTGACGCGCGATATGCCCGGCGCGCGCAATATCATGTGGTCGTCAGACTATCCGCATTCCGAGACAAGCTTCCCTGATTCCCGGCAAAAGATCGAGGAACTGTTCGTGGGCGTGCCCGAGAGCGACCGGCGCATGATACTTTCGGACCGGGCAAGGGGCCTGTTCAACATTTGACCGACGGACAGCCGGTCGGATGCGCTGTCCGGTTCAGTTCAAAATATTGGAATTTTGTGCCCCAAAGCGGCATGGTAGAGGGAAGCGGGCGCTTTCCGGGACGGCCCGGATTTGCGCATTCAATGAGGAATGGAGAGAGAAGTGCTGCTGAAGGATAAATCCGTCGTTATCATGGGAGCAGGTTCCGGCGTGGGACGTGCCGCTTCTCTGATTTTCGCGCGCAACGGTGCGAAGCTGATTTGCGCCGACGTGTTGCGTGACCGGGTCGACAAGACTGTAGCCCTCGTGACCGATGAGGGCTTTCCCGCACTTGCAGTGACCTGCGACGTCAGCAAGGCGGATCAGGTCAACGCAGCTGTTCAGGCTGCGGTCGATGCCTACGGGCGGCTTGATGTCATCTACAATAACGTGGGGATTTCAAGCACGCGAGGAACCGGGGCTACGCCAGGGTTCATGGAGATTGACGACTCTGAATACGACCGTCTCGGCGACGTCAATTTTCGCGGCATGTTCAACGGCTGCCGGGCGGCGATTCGCCAGTTTCTCAAGCAGGGGGACAATCAGGGCGTGATCGTCAACACTGGATCGGTTGCCGGCATGGTGGGCTGGGGCGGCACACTTTATGGTGCGACCAAGGCGGCCGGCATCCAGTTGACGCGCGGCCTTGCGATCGAATTCGCAAAGCAGGGAATCCGCGTCAATACGGTCTGCCCAGCCGCGATGGCCACCAACTTTGGCCAGGCCGATGGATCCGATCGTGAAATTACTTCCGAGGTGGAGGCACGCTACGGCATGCAGCATCCGAATGGCCGGGCGATCTCGCCGGAAGACACGGCCTACGCCGCCCTGTTCCTGGCTTCGGATCAGGCGCGCAACATAACCGGAGTCGCTCTGCCGGTTGACGGCGGCTATGTTGCTGCCTGATCTAACAAAGGGTCGAATTTCCGAGGTGCGAACCGGAAACTGTCTGTCGTGAGAGCCGGCCAGGTCATCTTGATCACTGGCGGGACCGGTGGAATCGGCTCCGAGATCGTTCGGCAAGCGGCTGCAACGGGCGCTACGGTTGCGATTCACGGTGCACACGAGGAAAAGGTCGAGGCGGCGATAGACCGCCTGACCGCCGAAATTCCGGGTGCGCGATTGCTTTCGGTACCGGCTGATTTTGTCAAACCGGGTGCACTGGAGGATACGGTCGCGACGGTAATTGCCGCAACCGGGCGCCTCGATGCCTTGGTCCATTGCGCCACTTCCGGCGGTGGGGGGAAAGGCATCACCGGGCCCTTCGCTTCGACCGACCCGGACCGCTACGCACATCTCGCAACTGGTGGCCTGGCCGTTTTCCAGCGGCTCTGCGCTGCCGCGCTGCCGCATCTGGCGCGCCAGGGCGGAACCATCGTGTGCTTCACCTCCGATGCAGGACGGTTTGCCGCTCCGCGACAATCGCTGGTCGCTGCAACTGCTGGTGGGGTGATGACTTTCATCCGCAACCTGGCAGTGGAAGTGGCGCGAGATGGTGTGCGCGTTCACGGCATCGCGCCGACATTCGTTGAAGACACGCCAATATTCGCCGCGCTTGAGCAGGCCGGGCGGGCCGAATCCGCGCAAAAACGTGCCGGACTGGGGCTGCCATCTCCTTCCGACATAGCGCCGATGGTGCTGTTCCTGTGCGGCGAGGGGGCCGCCAAGATCACCGGGCAGATCATCAGTATCAACGGCGGGCTGAACGCCTAGAGCGAATCCGGTCGGACTTCGCAGCGGCAGGCACCGATGGTCAGCCGTCGCTTCCATTCGGCTGGCTGGCAGGCCAGTTGCGGATCAGGTCTTTCAGGACTTCCAGCGTGGCAAGCGGCTGGTCCAGCATCAGGTGATGGCCAGCTCCCGGTACGGCGATGAACGGCGTGCCGGTTGGCATCTGGCTTTTTTGCATCGCGAGGCGCTCAGCCGTCATCAGTGAAGATCGCTCCCCGTAGACGCACGCGAGCGGGCAGGGCGGGGCTGCTAGGATCGGCCAAGGGTCGTCGAGCGCGGTTTTGGTCAGGAATCTGGGATCGAAGCGCCAGGTCCAGCCATCGCTGACCTGCTTCAGCGACGCACGCGCGACCTGGTCGAGCAGGAAAAGATTGTCGCAGTCCTGTGGCGGCTTGAGTCGAAAACGAGCGAGCGCGGTTTCAAGATCGGGATAGGTTCGCGGCTTGGATTTCAATTCGGATCGCGGCTTGTGCGAATCCGGCCTTATCGACGAATCGACAAGCACGAGTCCGCGAAAGGCTTCTGGAGCGCGCTTGACCACGCCGGTCGCCACTATTCCGCCGAAACTGTGCGCGATCAGGAGCGGAGGCTCGCCTGATGAGGCGAGACCGGTGACATCGCACACAGCGAGCAGTTCCTCGGTCAGCTGCCCGGTAGTGTACATTTCCAAGGATTTGCCACCGCCGAGGCCCGTGACTGTGGCGGTTGCGACGCGATAGCTGGCAGCAAGCTGGCTGGCTACAGCTGCCCACCAATGCGCGTGCCCGCCCGCACCATGGACAAGCAGGATGCCCTGCCGGCCAGGTTCGCCCCAGGCCAATGTCTCTGCCTGTTGCGGACCGGCGCACAGGCTCTCCGGCTCGTTCCTTAGAATGGACTTGAACCACACCGGTGCCGGAGGCCGCTTGCCACGCAAGGGAGAGAGCGGCCCGATCCCGGAAGCAGCCTTCTCCGGTTGAGGTCCCTTGCTATTGACGGTTGCTGCCTCCGTTTCGTCAGTGGCTTCCTCGTTCAATTGCGTTTGCCTTCAAGCAGTCCTTTCAGGTTGGTGCAGAAGATTTTCTCCTGCTCATCTGCGTTGAGGGTGTCGAACTCGTCCACATAATCCAGCGGCTCGTGGGTGCCTTCGGGATGCGGGAAATCGCTGCCGAAAAGAATCCGTTCCACGGGCAGAACGGATTTCACTTCCTCAAGATCGTCTTCATAGAATGGCGCCACGAAGACATGACGTTGGAAGGTATCACGCGGATGCTCGTGGAATTGCCCTGGCAGGCGTCCGTAAGCCATTTCGAGCCGTCTTATCAGAGGCGTGAGCCAGGAAGAACCATTCTCGATCGAAGCCACCCGCAGATTGGGGTGGCGCTTGAAAACGCCGTGACAGATCAGGGAGGAAAGCGAATCCGCAATGGGGCGTCCCAGAAAGTCCATCGTTTCCGAAAAGGCATTGCGCGTGAAGGCTTCGAATTCGCCTTGACCGCCGGTCCACCATTTCGTGATCTTGTCATAGCCGCTGTCCGACGCATGCAGGCAGACGAGCAAGTTTGCTTCGGCAACGCGGGCCCAGAAAGGGTCGAATTGCTCAAATCCGAAGGATGTGCTGCCAACCAGCAGCGGAACCGGCGCGGGGCGAATACCAATCGCGCGAACGCCGCGTGAAATCAGGTAATCTACCTCGGCAACCGCTTTGTCGACGTTCGTCAAGTTGACCATGCCAACTGAAAAGAGTCTCTCTTCCCGTGCAAAACCCCATTCGTCGTCAAGCCACTGATTAAGGGCGTGGAACAGGGCTGAAGCCACATCGCCCTTATGGCCAAGCCTTTCCTCGATTACCGAGGCCAGGGTGGGGAACATGAGCGCGGCATGGACACCCTGTTTATCGAGTGTCTTCAACCGTCCTTCGCCGTTGCGCCACTCTTCAGGCGGCCTCATCGGCTTGCCAGCCATTTCGCGCAAGGTCAGGTTGTCCTTGTTCTCGCCGCGATACCAGACTTCATAGGCGCCCGGCGCTGCGACAACCTCGAACGTCGGGTTGGGGATGTAGGCCGAAAGCTGGCCATCGATAACCAGCTTCTTGCGCCCTTTCACTTCGACGAAGAAAAAATCCTTGGCATAACGATCTGGTAGATGCCGAGTGAAAGCCTCCTCGGGTTCGTAGAGATGGTTATCCGCATCGTACACGGGAAAGGGCAATTTGCTCATTGTTCTCTCTTCGGTTCTTTCCAGGCAACGTGGAAGTTAGGGTCTTCCCAGTGCCCGATAATAGAGGTACTTGATTGCGCATTGCAAGCGAATTGGCCGGGGCTCGCAGCATTCGAGTTGGAGTTCCGCGATATGGCCTGTGCTGTGGACCGGAGCCGGCGATTGCGTGCCGAGTTTCGCTGAGCGGCATAGGCCAAATGGCGGGGCGGCGGCGAGAATCGAACGCGTGAATTGTTTGGTCGTGGTCGGTCTCGTCGGCCCGGTCAGAGCTAGTCAATGAATTTACTGAGGGGCAAAGATGTATTCCAGCCATTGGGCAAAGTCTCATCCGGACATGGCGGCGATAATCACCGCAGAAAGCGGTTCGACACTGACCTACGCCGAACTCGAACGCGCGGCCAATCAGGGCGCGCATCTGCTCCGCTCGCTTGGCCTGCAGCGTGGCGATACCTTCGCGATCTGGTCGCGAAACAATCCAACGGTGATGGAACTGACGCTGACCATGCAGCGCACCGGACTTTACATGGTGCCCTTGCCGGTGCGGCTCAAGAAGGCGGAGGCTTCCTATATTGTCGCCGACAGCGCTGCGAAGGTTCTGATTATCGATGCCACGATAAGCGAGGCGGTTGCTCTCGGAACGGAAATCTGCGCCCTGTGTCCCAACGTCAGCCAGATGTTTTGCCTTTATGACGACGTGGAAGGGACCGATCGGTGGGAAGCGGCAATCGCGGCCATGCCCGACACTGTGATCGAGGACCCTTCGGCGGGTGCTCCGATGGTCTATTCGTCAGGGACGACGGGGCGCCCCAAGGGCGTGCGGCATGCCTTGCCGGGCGGGCCGTTCGACGAAGAGCACCCCTATGCCAAATTGCACGCCAACCGCTATTCGGTAGAGCCGGGGTCGATTTTCCTGCTGTCCTCACCCCTGTATCATTCCGGTCCGCTCGCTTTCGCCCAGGCTGAGCTGAGGAACGGTGGGACATTGCTGTTGTTCGACAAGTTCGATGCCGAAAAGGTGCTGGAATCGATTGATCGCTACAAGGTCAAGCGCGCCCAATTCGTCCCGACAATGCTGATCCGCATGCTGAAGTTGCCCGAGAATATTCGCACCAGCTACGATATCTCCTCGCTCGAGGCGGCGATCCATTCGGCCGCGCCCTGTCCTGTGGATGCCAAGCGTGCGGCGATCGCGTGGCTCGGCCCGATTCTGCACGAGATCTACGGCGGTACCGAAAATGCCGGATCGACGTTGATCGACAGCCATGAATGGCTGCGCAAGCCCGGGTCGGTCGGCCGGCCGATGGTGGGCAAGTTTCACATTTGCGACGAAGACGGCAGGGAACTGCCGGTCGGAGAAAGCGGAACGATCTATTTCTC
>Ga0181594_10002169_pt1 | contig 18148 bp, 13 predicted proteins | sample 071ome_18_FD_145603 | JGI IMG/M metagenome (GOLD analysis project Ga0181594, IMG submission 145603) | Coastal salt marsh microbial communities from the Groves Creek Marsh, Skidaway Island, Georgia - 071413BT metaG (spades assembly) | ecosystem: Environmental > Aquatic > Marine > Intertidal zone... | reverse complement strand
GGACTGAGACGCTCCAGAGTGCCCCCGAGGGGACGCTCCGAAAAGTCGAGCTCAACGACGACGAGAGTGGCAAACGTCTGATCGGTTACCTTTGGGCTTCTCTCGGCTCCCACGGACGAGACGCGGTCGCGATGCTTCTCACTCCAGCGGAGGGAGCGGAAGGAGATGAAGGGCGCTATAACGCGCTACTGAACGATATGCTCTCGTTAGATCTATATCCGTCGATGGAGGGAGCGCCTCTAGCAAAGCGAGGCTATTATAATCAGCGCTATGGCACGCCAAGTTGGGCCGATGTTTTACAGGGGGTCCCGAGGGTACTCGGCGATGAGGAATACAAAGCGGTCAAGGCCCTTGTGAGCGTTGACGCGCCCATATCGTTGAAGCTAGAGCGTGCCTCGAGAGCACAGAAGTACTCGAAGAGGAGCGAGAAGAGGCGCGGGAGGAGGGCAGGGGGGCTGCCCTGGATCAGGTTCGCAGTAATACTCATCGTTGGGTTGCTTATGATCACCTATCAGCTCGCTCTTGAAGAGGGTAAGACCCTCGGTTTTAAAGAGGGCAAGACCCTCGGTTTTAAAGAGGGCAAGACCCTCGGTTTTAAAGAGGGCAAGACCCTCGGTTTTAAAGAGGGGAAAGCGCATGGGCGCGCCGAAGCTGCTACGCAGGCCCCTTAAAACGTAAACCACGCACTCCAAGGCTACCTTTAAGCACCCCCTTCTCCGTAGCGCTCCCGGGAGAGGGGGAGAGAGGGGGAGAGAGGGCAGCCTTTTATAAAGGCTAAGGGTACAGTAGAGCTGTTTTATGGGCTATATCCAAGATCGTCGCGCCTAAGGGCTGTGGTCAGAGCTGGTCACCTTGAGCGCAGCGGGCGCACAGGGTGATGAGCCACAGGCGCGCGTTAGCGTGATCCGGCTCGATCAAGCCCCTCTCTGCCTAGCGCTCCATATGAGCTTACCTGTTACTCAGCTCACCTCACCTGAGCGCGCGCTTCAACCTAAGCGACCCAAGGTGATCTCGTCTCCATCGCCTGGCGAGGGCTGAGACGCTCACATGACTTGTAACGCGCCCCTCGCCTGCGTGATGACGCGGAGCGCCTCTGTGATGACCTGCCTGCGCCACGCAGGGTCACTCGGGCAAAACACCTCCTTAAGCTCTGCCCGCGCGCGACGCCCCACCTCAGAGCTTGGGTCACCCCAGTGCGTGGCTCGGTTCTCGGCCCGCAGGGCGCTTAAGACCCTCAAGATGTTGTACGTCCCAAACTCAGCGAGGAGCGGGTAGTACTGGCGGTCGCTCATGCGCTGTCGACAGGCGTAGGTGAATTCACCACGGATCGTGTAGAGCACCCCGCTCGAGTTCAGGCCCTGCACCTTGTCTTGATCAAAGTGGCTCAGTAGCCCGCTCAGCTCAGCTCTTGGGACCCCCTCGCTCGAGGCGAGCACATAGCTCCCCCAGCGCCCTAGCCCTGTGTGGAGGTCAATGTGGATCACGCGCTCCGCTGAGCCGAGCCACTCGGGGAGGTGCTGGGTGATGAGCTCATTCGACTCAGAAGGCCCGCGCCCGCCAAAGAACAGCCCCCGCTCAAACTCATACTGCCCTTGGGCGATCGAACTCTTTAGGGCTTGGAAGCCATGACGAGCGATCTGGCCGAGCGCCTTGAGCCAAAACAGCTCCCCTCGCTGAGGGGGAGAGGTCGGGTTCAGGAGCCCGTCTAGGCTCGCGTAGGTCGGGTCTGCCCCCTCAAAGCGCTCGCCAGGGAGCAAGAAGTTACGGTTCAGGTCGATGTTCTGCTCATTGACGCGCCTCAGGTGCGCGAAGCCGTATGGGTTCACGGCGTGGATCATCACCACCGCGAGGCTCGGGTCTTGAGCGACCGCCTCCTGTAGCTCATGCAGGGCCGCGAGCTGGACCGCTGAGCCAAAGTAGCCCTCTACCCCGTGCGTCCCGCTTGAGAGCACGAGGGCCTTAGTCGCGTCTTGAGACCCAAGACGAGCGACGTCGATGCTGAGCGCCTCACCTGAAGGCCCCCGACAGCTCAGCTCATACCGCCACTGGGTGGCGCTAGGCGCGCCTAAACGTTCTACGAAGCGCGTGCGCGCCTCTTGGTAGCTAGAGGAGTAGTAGGGGTCGTCGCTAAGCATTTGGATGATCGTCATTTTAAATTTACAGCACTGTCAAAGGGCAACAGAGTCGAGTCGTTGGATAAATTTAGCTTGGTTTTTACCTCAAAAGTCCTTAAAGAGCCACAGCCTAGCGCCTCGGCGTTAGAGGCAGGTCGCACGCCCTCTTCACCCTCACTCATGTGAGCGGAGGCCCTCTATGTTGATCCTCTTGATCCTGTTCACTGGACTGTTACTCGCTGGGACCGTTGAGCTCTGGGCCCATAAGCGCAAGATTAAGCAGATCCCATACCGTGTGCACGTCAACGGCACCCGTGGGAAGTCCTCTGTCACTCGCTTGATCTCTGCGGCCTTGAGGGCCGGCGGGCGTCGCGTCTTCGCTAAGACCACCGGCACCCTACCTCAGATGATCTTCCCCGACGGCTCAGAGCTCCCTGTCTATCGCGCGTCTAAAGCGAACATCATCGAGCAACTCAGGATCTTTCGGGTCGCGGCGGAGAACGAAGCCGAGGTGCTTGTGATCGAGTGTATGGCCCTCCAGCCCACCCTCCAGTCGCTGTGTGAGCTCAAGCTCGTGCAGGCGACCCACGGCGTGATCACCAACGCCCGCGCCGACCACCTCGACGTCATGGGCCCCGATGAGGTGAACGTCGCCGAGGCGCTCCTCGGCACGACCCCCGTCGGACAGAAGCTCTTCACCTGTGAGCGCGACTACCTCAAGGAGTTCCAGACCGCCTGTGATGACCGCGGGAGTGAGCTCGTGGCGATCAGCCTCGATGAGGCCAACGAGATCTCCGATGAGGAGATGCTCGGCTTTAGCTATGTCGAGCACAAAGATAACGTCGCCCTCGCCCTCAGCGTCGCCAAAGACTTTGGTATCGAGCGGGAGGTCGCGCTCAAGGGGATGTATGAGGTCACCGCTGACATCGGCGCGCTCCATGAGTTTAGCCTCGACTACTTCGGCCGTACCCTCATCTTGATTAACGGCTTCGCGGCGAACGACCCTGAGTCCACCGAGATGATCTGGGACATCGCCCTCGCCCGCCACGATGACGCTCAGCAGAAGGTCATGATCATCAACTGTCGCGCAGACCGCCCCGATCGCTCTCGTCAGATGGGCGAGTGCATCGCGGGCTGGGCGCCCGCCGACTATTATGTGGTCATCGGGAGCGGGGTCTACCCCTTCATGCAAGGAGCGCTCGAGTCAGGGATCTCCCCCAACAAGCTCGTCTATGCGGAGCGCATGAGCGGGGTTGAGATCTTTGAGAAGCTCCTCAGCATCTCCACGCCACACACCATGTTCATGGGGATCTGTAACATCAAGGGGCCCGGCCTCGAGCTGATCCAGTTCTTCAAGAACCGCTCTATCTCAACCGTCATCGGGCGCTGACCCAGCGCCTCTCACCTCACACCACAGACTCCTGCTAAAGCAGACACGGGTGCCAGAATGGAAGACCTCATCATCACCTCCATAGGGCTAGGGCTCGTCGTGAGCCTCGTCTTCTCGGAGGTCCTTGGGATCGCGGCGGGCGGTATGGTCGTGCCGGGCTACTTCGCCCTCTACCTCGACCAGCCCATGATGATCCTAACCACGATCATGATCGCGTACCTCACCTATATCATCGTCCACTCTCTGAGCTCGTTTATGATCATCTATGGTCGGCGCAGGACGGTCTTGATGATCATCACGGCTTTCTTGCTCGGGGCGCTCCTCAGGCACTTCGGTCAGGTCCCGATCGCCAACTCCGGGCTCGATATTAAGGTCGTTGGCTACATTATCCCTGGTCTCATCGCGATCTGGATGGATCGTCAGGGCCCGATCGAGACCCTCTCCGCGCTCACGATCGCGAGCGTCGTCGTCCGCCTTGGGCTGATCATCATCAATGGGGGAGATCTGCTGTTATGAAGAAAGTCTACTGGCGCCCCTCAGGGGTCTCTCGGAGCATGATGATGATGATGGCCGGCTTCGCGGTCATCGGCTTACTCTCGGTTGAGCTCTTCAAGACGAACATCACCCAGAAGATGTACAAGGAGAAGCTCCGGGCCGCTAAGCAGATGGAGAGCGCGATCAACATCCTCAGCCAAAAGCGCGCTGAGGTGACCGGTCACATCGACCTCGAGTCCGACCCCGCGCGCTCTGGGCTCATCGGTCAGCTGATGAGCGACATCACCTCGACCTCAGGTCACCTCCAGGCGAAGCAGACCTCGATCAACCCCAACTGGGCCGCGGTCATGGTAGAGCTCTTTCGTCGCGCCAAGCTCAAGAAGGGCGACACGGTCGCCCTCGGGCTCTCCGGCTCCTTCCCCGCGCTCAACCTCGCGACCTTCATGGCCGCTGAGTCGATGGGGCTCAAGGTCATCTCGATCGTCGGGGTCTCGGCGTCGATGTGGGGCGCGAACGTCCCTGAGTTCACCTGGCTCGATATGGAGGGGATCCTCGCCGAGCGTCAGCTGATCAGCCGTCGCACCGTCGCCGCCTCCCTGGGCGGGGTGGGCGATCGAGCGCGCGGGATCTCCGCGAAGGGCCGTGGCCTGCTGAAGGCCGCGATCGACCGTCACAGGATCCACCTGATCACCTCGAAGACCCCTGAGCTTGGGCTCGCTGAGCGTATGGAGATCTATAAGCGTGAGGCGGGCGAGGAGCCGATTAAGGCGTACGTCAACGTGGGCGGGAACACCCTCTCGGTTGGGAGCATGGTAGGGAAGAAGCTGTATCGCTCAGGGCTCAACATGAACCCCTCCGCAGACGCGCTCAGCATCGACTGTGTCATGACCCGCTTCGCGCGCGAAAACATCCCCGTGATCCACATGATCCGCGTCCACGGGCTCGCCGATCGCTTCGGGCTCCCGCTCTCCCCGCTCGAGCTCCCTAAGGTCGGTGAGGGCAAGATCTTCACCAAGGCGGAGTACAACATCAACCTCGTGCTTGGGGTCCTGATCTCTCTGCTCGGCCTGCTCTATATCTTCATGAAGTCCGATATCGGCTACCGCATCCTCTACAGCGGTGAGGTGAAGGAGGGCGCTAAGCCCCCAACCCCTATGGTCTGAGCGCGCCTAATCGCGTCGAGTTCTGACTAGTTGTGTCTACCTAAGCGCCGAGCAGGGGCGCGCCCGTCGAGGCGCTCACCTCCTCCGCGCTCACCCCCTCCGCGAGCTCAACGAGGGAGAAGCCCTCAGGGGTGACGTCGACCACCCCGAGCTCTGTGATCACGCGGTTGACGCACCGCACCCCCGTGAGAGGCAGACTGCACTCCTCAAGGAGCTTTGGGGCGCCACGCTTGTTGGTGTGGGTCATCAAGACCACCACGCGCTTGGCGCCACTCACGAGGTCCATCGCGCCCCCCATCCCGTTCACCTTTTTACCTGGGATCATCCAGTTGGCGAGGTCCCCACGCTGGCTGACCTCCATCCCCCCGAGGATACAGACGTCGATGTGCCCGCCACGGATCATCCCAAAGCTCGTCGCGCTGTCAAAGACGCTCCCACCTGGGAGGACGGTGACCGTCTGCTTCCCTGCGTTGATCAGCTTCGGGTCCTCCTCCCCTTCGTACGGGAAGGGGCCCATCCCAAGCAGGCCGTTCTCGCTGTGAAGCCAAACTTGTATGTCCTCTGGGAGCGCGTTGGCGACAAGCGTGGGTAGCCCAATCCCAAGGTTAACGACGTCCCCATCACTCAGCTCTTGCGCCGCGCGGGCGACCATCTGCTCTTTAGTCCACGCCATGTGAGGCTCCTGTCTATCTCTTGAGGGTGTACCGCATCATAGTCGCGCTAGAGAGAGGCTTGTCAATCTCGTCTCACGGCTCACTTCTTATCAGGAGGTCCATCACGGCTGTGATAGGGTCCACAAGGCGGGTGTTGATCAGCGAGGAGCGCACATGATGTTGACACGACCTCATACTCATTTAGCCCTAGGCAGGCGCCTCACTCTCTTGGCGTTGAGCTCCACGCTCTGCGCCTCATGCACACCAAGCGCTGAGCAGGGGTCAGGCGGTGGACAGGCTGGGGGTGAGCTTCTCAGCGGGGTGAGCGCTCACCTTGATCTAGGGGAGACTGGAGAGGCAGGAGAGCCACGACCAGAGGACGCTGAGCTCGCGCCTGACCGCTCCCCTCCTGACGCCGGTCCCCCCACGCCTCAAGAGGCCTACGAGCTTGTGATCTTGGATCACGCGCCCATCTACAGCTATGGGGAGGAGAACTTTCAGAACACGCTTGGGGCGCTCGACTTTGGGGAGGGGCCCTTCGCCTCGGTGACCATGGAGGTGGAGCTTCACACCACCTGCTTCCCTTTTGAGGGCTGGTCTGATGACCCTCCCCCTGAGGGGCACCGCTGGCCTCCAAGCTGTGACGCGTTCGATCGAAACTTTGAGCTCCATCTTCGCCCGAACAGCGGGCCACTTGACCCCACAAGTCAGATGCCTGCTGAGTTTGAGGTGATGCGGGCCATCACCCCCTTTGGGGGCCCCTCACGCTATGAGCTTGACCTCACGGACTACGCCAACGCCTTCCCGGGTGAGAGCGGGGCGCGCGTACACATCACGACCTGGTCTGACGCCTCAGGGCAGGTCTCAGGGAGCCAGGGGATGTGGAGGGTCTCCCTTAAGGCTCGCGTCACGCCTGGACCTCCGCCTCGAGAGGTCGTGGCGCTTGTCCCGATCTTCAACCGTAGCTTGAGGCTCGCAGATGGCCCGCTTGAGGTGCCCTTTATGGTCCCTGAAGGGGCTCGTGAGGCGAGGCTTGAGTATCGCGCGACAGGTCATGGCGGGGGGGAAGACTCCTCCCCTCGCTGTATTGGCCCCGCTGAAGAGTTCTGTGAGCGGACGCACATCTTAGGAGCCGATGGCTTTGACCTTGAGACCCTCACCCCGTGGCGTGAGGACTGTGAGGCGGGCTGTACGCTCACCCAATATGAAGACCCACAAAACAGCTTTGAGTACTGCGCAGAGAACCCAACCGGCCTCCCCCAGAGCGTCCGCGCCTCGCGGGCGAACTGGTGCCCGGGCGCGCTCACCCCTGCGTATGAGCTGAGCGTCCCTCGCTTCACTCAGGCAGGAGAGCGCTCGCTGTACCTTGAGGTGCAGGGGCTCCATCCAGATGGCCTGTGGCGGGTGAGCGCTCACCTTTACCTCTACCGCTGAGCGTGGCTCTCCTCAGCTTAGATGCCCTCAGCTCAGATGCCCTCAGCTCGGAGCGCGCGCGTAAGGATCGGCGCGAGTCGCACCGGCCCGTTGAGGCTACCCTCCCGCTCTAACGCTCGTTGATACAAGACCTTGGCGCTGTTAGGTGCCCCATTGAAGCCCGCGACGATCAGGTTCCCTGTCTGTGGGACTCGCCAGACCAAGGTGGACTCAAAGGCCCCTTGGATCGAGCGGATGTCTTGAGCGACCTGAGGGTGCTCATTGAGGTTGACCATCAAGACCCCTTGTCGAGTTAAGCGCGCGCGCACCTCTTTTAAAAATGCCACCGTCTTGAGCCGGAGCGGGGCGCCTGTGCTGTCGGTCTCGTCGCTAGGCTGTAGGAAGGCGTCCATGTAGATCACGTCATACTGACCCGACTTCGGGTCACGGAGCTGTTCAAAGCCGTCACGGGTGATCAGCTGAGCGCCTGTTGACTCTACCGCGAAGCGCTCACGAGCGAGCTTGACCACCACAGGGTCGATCTCCACGACCTCTAAGTTGAGCGTAGGGTCATAGCGCTTAAGCGCGTGGAGCATCCCCCCACCACCAAGCCCCACGATTAAGGCGCGCTTATGCTGAGGGGTGAGCGCATATGAGAGCAAGAAGTCTCGTGTGTAGGCGACCTGTAAGAGCTCTGGGTGCGCGAGGTCAAGCTCCGACTCTAAGACCTCCACCCCGCCCGGTCGCACGAAGTACATCCCCCTCCTTACCCCACGGTCCCGGACGCGGATCTTCGAGAACATCCCCTGAGCGGTGAGGCCCTCGGTGGGTAAGGGGTCGAGCTTAAGCGTAAGGTCGGTGTGTCGCCAGAGGCGAGGCGGATAGCTCAGGCCAAAGCCACCGCTGACCTCGCCTGTCTTTGGGTGAATATGTGGCGTCTCCCACGACCCGCTGAGCGCCCACAGGCCTCTCATCGCGAGCTGAGAGCGGAGCGCAGGGTCGCGTGGCGCGCTGAGGTAGGCGCTCACCGCCTGACGCAGATGCCTTTGGGCGACCTCCCCAAGCGCGCGGTCACCAAGGCGCGCGCTGAGCTGAGCGAGGGCGAGCCCTTGGATCGCCATGAGCGACCCTTGGTCGGTTGACCCGCTGGTAGGTGGCAGGAGCCCCTGTTGAGCTCTCCAGTACGTGACCCACTTCGTGAGCTCCGCTGTCTCAAGCGTGACGCTCGCGAGCAACATCACCCACGCGTTGTGTGACGCGCCTCGGCTCAGGTGTACGGTAGGGAACAGCTCCCCAGCTTGGCCTCTGACCCACGCGAGGAGCTGTCCCCAGTGTTGAGCCCACGCCTCTCGTCGCGCTGTGTCGCTGGCCTTTGAGGCGCCATGGAGGATCGGAAACAGCGCTGGGTTGGCCTCTCGCCACGGGGTGCGAGCGATCGACCCAAGCCAGTACAGGGCGCTGAGGCAGGCGGGGCTTGACGCGGTCTCGGCGACACAGTGAGCGCTCGCCTCGCTGGTTAAGCTCGCCATCTCACCCCACAGAGGGACAAGCCAGCCCGCGTCCCCTGTGCTCATCAGGCTCTCGTAGGTGAGGGCGAGCCTCCACGCGCGCTCCTCTACGCGCGCGCTCAAATTCTCGCCCTGAGCGTGAGGAGGGAGCGACCACCAGGCGCTTGGGTTTAAGAGCGCCTGCCCTTGAGGGTCGAGGTGTGCGCCTCCATGACCTGTGACCCTACGCTGTCTCAAGAGCGCCCAGCGCGCTTGGGTAGCCCTGATCGGGTCGCCACAGCCCGCGCGAGGGTCAGCGGACGTTCGTGCCCTGCTTAGACAGTAGAGTGGCCAGCGCGCGAGCTCTTGGCTCCAAGCGAGGCTCATGTCTCGCTCACGCTGAGTGTGCGGGTCGGTTTGGGCGAAGGCGACACCTGCATACATGATCATCAGGAGGAGCGTGAGGGTCGTCTGCCTAGCTCGTCGGGATGGGGGCATGTTCATGGGGGCTCCTTGTCTGAACTTGGCGGGCTCAAGTAGGCTTTGTTCACGCCGAGTGATGCGTCGTGAGCGAACAGGTGGTATCATGAGCGAGAGCGCGGAGAAAGCACCTCACGGTGATGCGCGTCTTGATGAAGGAGCGAGATGAGCCCACGTGACCCGAATGACTTGAAGACTCGTTTAAACTACCTCATCCGGCGCGCGAAGGGAGAGTCGGAGACCCAAGCGAGGTGGCGCGCGCACAACCCGCAGACGCCAACCTATGTACCGATCGAGCGTACAGAGACCATGTGGGCTACCCAGGGGTTATTTGGCCTCTGTGTGTTGTATTACTTCCTTCAGAGCCAGCTTGGTGGTGGCCTCATAGAGCCCTTCACTCGAGATGAGAACGGGATGAGGCTCCTAGCGAGCTTAGGCGCGATCTGGTCTGCGGGCCCAGGTCACCCCTTTCATTACGATCAACAGCCGTGGCGACTGGTCACCTACTCCTTTATGCATGGTGGCTTTATGCACATCGCCTTTAACTGTATGGCGCTCTTGCAGATTGGCCCGCTGATTGAGCGGAGCTTTGGTTTAGCGAGGACGCTCTTCTTTTGGGTCGTGACGGGCGCGCTCGCGATCCTGCTCCCCGCGCTGATCTTTGGCGGTCAGACACACATGACCGTGGGCGGGTCTGGCTCTATTTTTGGGCTGATTGGCGTCGCGATGGCGTATGGACATCGACTCGGGACGCCTGAGGGGATCTTTGTGCGCAACAAGATGATCGAGTGGACGGTCATCTGTACGATGTTCGGGATGATGATGGGTGGCGTAGCCCACTCCGCGCACTTTGGGGGGCTGTTTGGGGGGATCATCTTGAGCTTTGTGATCTCGCCAGCGCGCCAGCGCGCCAGCTCTAAACAGCTTGGGGTGGCGTTGCTCCTGAGCTCTTTAGCGCTGATCTTGTGGAGCTTTTATGAGGCGTACCACTTCGCGCTTGAGGTGCTCTAGAGCTCTTTTCACGCTTGGATCTAAGCGAGCGGGGGCCGTGGGGCTTGCAGGGTGGGCTCAGACTGCTTACAACCCTTGAGCACAACAGGGCTCACACGTCGCGGAGCCTGCTCAGAGTAGATCACTTGGGAGGAGTTACAGATGGGACTGTTTGACCTGGTCGGTGGCCAGAAAACTCAGAAGCTGATTGAGAAAATCAACTCGCTCCGCGCGGAGCTTGAGCTAAAGAGCCAGAAGATCGAGGAGGCCAAGTCGGCCGCTCGTGAGGCGAAGGAGGCCATGAAGAAGGCGAAGGGGGAGCGGGCTGGCCTTCAGGGTGACCTCAAGCAAGAGCAGCGCAAGAACCGCAACTTAAAAGACGCCAAAAAAGCGCTCGAGGAGCGCTTAGACTCTGCGCTCGCAGACCTCGAGGCCTCTAAGGCGAAGGCGTCTCGCGCCTCGCTTCAGGTTGGGGAGCTTGAGGAGCGGGTCACTGAGCTCGAGGGGATGAGCGGGGAGCTAGAGGAGCTCAAGAGCGCGCAAGGGGCGCTCACTCGTCAGCTCCAGGACGCTGAGCGCTCAGCGGAGCTCGCGCCAACCGAGGCTGAGCTCCATGATAAGATCGACATGATGGGGAAGACCCACACCCTCCTCCGTGATGAGATCGCCGGGCTCAAGAGCCGGCTCCGTAAGGCTGAGGCGGAGCGGGAGACCCTCAGGCAGGAGAAGGCGAACGCGGCGGTCCGCTTGAGCACAGACCTCCGTAACCTGAAGCATTACCTCATCCTTGAGCGACGCGCTTATTTGATGCAGAGCCAAGAGCTTGAGCTCGCTCAAGATCGCGCGCTTGGCGCTGAGCAACGCTTTGAGATTAAGACGAAAGAGGCGATCGAGTCTGCGCGCGCTGAGGCGCGGAGCTTCGTTGACGCCGAGCGTCAAACAGCGCTCGAGGAGGCTCAAGCTGAGGCTCAAGCGCTCCGCGCAGAGCTTCGGAGCCTCGTGGCTCGAGGCCCCGCTCAGGTGCCTGTCGCGGAGGTGGTTGAGTATGATGAGGAGCGCGCTCGCGCTGAGCGACGTCGCGTTCAAGAGGCTGTGCAAGAGGCCTCAAAGAAAGAGCCTGTGGCTGAGGAGCCTGTCGCAGAGGCGCCTGTGGCTGAGGAGCCTGTCACAGAGACGCCTGTGGCTGAGGAGCCTGTGGCTGAGGAGCCTGTGGCTGAGGCGCCTGTCGCAGAGGCGCCTGTGGCTGAGGAGCTTGTCACAGAGACGCCTGTCGCAGAGGCGCCTGTCGCAGAGGCGCCTGTGGCTGAGGAGCTTGTCACAGAGACGCCTGTGGCTGAGGAGCCTGTGGCTGAGGAGCCTGTGGCTGAGGCGCCTGTCGCAGAGGCGCCTGTGTCTGAGGAGCCTGTAGCTACGGAGCCTGTGGCTGAGGAGCCTGTGGCAGAGGAGCCTGTAGCTACGGAGCCTGTGGCTGAGGCGCCTATGGCAGAGGAGCCTGTAGCAGAGGCGCCTGTCGAAGAGGAGCCTGCTCTTGAGGGTGAGCCTACCCCTGTGACGGCGACCTTTGTGGCGGACACAGAGGGCACTGAAGAGGGCACTGAGGAGGGCTAAGGGAGGCTCGTTTTTTGAGATATCTCTGAGCCGATTTACGCGCTGAGGTGTCTCTAAGAGTGTTCAAATATCATGAGATCATGTATCTCTTCGTAGGTCGCTCTCATCTGCGCGGATCAGGATATACTCGCGTGATGGTATAGTCACCTGTGTTGGGTGGAGGAGGATCACTTGGCTCACACTCGCTTTGGAATCACGAACGCCCCTGACGTCGAGCTCAACCGCTCACCCGCAGCGCACGTGATCGGCGCGCATGCGCAGGCCTCATCGCTTTTCTTGACGCACTTCGAGCATCGACACCACCTCCCCGCTCCCTCGTACTGGCTCCCGCAAGACCGGCCTGACCTAGATGGTGAGGTGCGCTGGCAACGCGGTGCGCTCAAAGAGCATAAGTTCCTCCACTTTCGCTATGACCAACCTCTAGGGAGCTTCCACCCTGGTCACAGGGCAAAGTGGACCGCACATGAGCTGTGCCATGGGCTTGTGGGCTTCGCGTGGAACCCACAGATGACCCCGTTCTCTCATGTGCTCGTCGCGCGCCTCGCTGAGCTGTTACCGGTCGCGCTGTGGTATTTCTTTGATGAGCTCCAGCTCAGACGGTGCCCGCTCCACTACCTTCAAGGCGCCTTGTTTCAAGAGCAGTGCGTGTACTGTGAGCGCCTCGCGACCGAGGGCCCTCGGCTCCATGAGCCCGAGGATGAGCTGTGGTTACAGCGGGGGATCGACTTCCTTCAAGGTGAGCTCACGGCGGTCGCGCGGAGCAGGCGCTTTAAGAGGCCCCTCCCTCATCGCTTCGCGACCCTCGATCTAAACAGCGACGCGATGGCCTTCACCGCCCAGAACCTCGCGCGCCTCGAGGACCCCATTTTTAGATCCTTTGTCGAGCGCTTCCATGGCCCTCACACTGGGATGTGGGATCACCTCGACGACCTTGAGGGGAGGCTGTGGGGGATCTCGGAGGCCTTGAAGGGGGGGCTCTCAGCGCCTCCTTTAACGGCTGGACGACAGCACTGGGTCGCTCAAGATGTCGCGTGGCGCCTGCTCACGGTCTCAGCGCAGTGTGAGGATCAAGAGGCGATTGAGGCGCTCGAGCAGATGGTGGATTACCTCGCGGAGCAACCCCAAGACACCCTCGGCGTGACGCGACTCTACTCGAGCCTCCATGAGGAGTTCTACCTGCCTGATCCAGAGGATGTCTTCGCCCTAGGCTATGACCTCGGCGGTGGCTTCGGCTCCGATGTCAACCAGCTCGCTCGTGGCGTCGCGAGCGCCTGCCCTGCGCTTGAGATCGCTTTGGGCGCGGACGGGCTCCGTGAGCAGGTCAGCGCCTTCGCGACCTGGGATCTCCTCAGGCCTCAGCGTCTGCCGATCGCGAGGCGCTTTGCGATGTTCCTGAGAGAGACTGGGGGAGGCCCTCTGTCTGACCTCGCGACCTACGAGGCCTCGATCAACAACCCTGACCCACCAGACCCTTGGTCAGCCTGCCTCGCGTGGCGTGACGCAGATGGGGAGCTGATCAGGCGAGCGCAGGGCGTTGAGGTCATCCAGGTGGGGGTCGACATGGACCAGCTCATCGACGCGCTCCGCTCAGATCAAGAGGAGCTCGAGGTGACCGAGCGTCTACATCACCTGATCATCGTCAACAAGCCTGGCGGGATGCGAGAGATCAGTGAGGTCTCGCCTGAGGCCGCGCGCTCTCTTGAGCTCCTAAATGACGGCCCTATGGAGCGCTCCTTACTTGGGATGAGCCCCGACGAGCTCAGCTCGCTCGCTGAGATGGGGGCGCTCACCCCCTGCGCTTGGCGTACTGAGCGCCCTTACGAGGAGCTTGAGCAGGTGGAGCGTCCTCAAGTAGATCAAGAGCTCCCGATCGAGGGCCCGGTCACCGATGAGCCCCTCCCAGACGCGCTCTGGCTAGAAGCAGAGCGTCAAGCTCCTCCCTCTGTTGACCCAGCTCAGAGCTCAGCGACCTCCCTAAGCTACCCTCCCGCTCAGGTCGATGAAGAGCAGGCTGACCTGCCTCCATACAGCTCAATTGACGTAGACGCTTACCGATCGGTTGACCTTGAGCTCGATCATGAGCGACCTCCCCTGAACTCCTTTGAGGCGGCCTTACGGAGCGCGATCGCTGGCCAATCTGACCCTCCTCCACCCGCAGAGGTTGATATGAGCCAGTATGAAGACTTATTTGTCTTTAAGGACATCGACAAAGAGGGCCCTGAAGATGAGTGACTGGTATCGAGCGAGCGTTGGACATCGTACCCCTGTGAGCGCAAGAGGGCTCTATGCGCTACTAGTGGGCGCACCTCTAGCGCTCAGCGCAGTCTCTACAGGGTACGGGGCGCCACCGCGTGAGCCTCAATCCCATGAGGAGCGCCTCGTGAAGCTGTATGGAGCGGACCCGCGCTTTACGACTCAAGGAGAGCCGATCGTGAGCGTGGGTGTCGCCTCAGGGATCCATGAGCTCAGCTTGTCTAGCCCTTCAGGGTTTAAGCTGTACCTCGATGGTGACCCTGATCATGAGGTGGTGGTCTCAGGCGTCAGGCGCTGGGTGATGAGGCTCAAGAGGCGTGGGGCTCCTCGGCAGACAGAGCGCTGGGAGCTCTTAGATGAGCGCCCGGTCTCTCAGGTCTCTGAGCTCAACCAGCTCGAGCAGGAGTGGCGAGCGCGTGGCGTCGAGAGCGTCGTCCGCTTCCAGAGCGGGCTGTATGTGCCCGGCGACGACACGAAGGGGCGCGCGCCACTTGAGGCACGGGCGCTGATGCTCGCCCATCAGCCGAGCCCCACCCTAGACCTCAGCAGCCACCTAAAGGGGCGCGCGCTCCCTACGCTCGAGACCCTCGTGAGCCCCTCGAGGGGCGTCATCATCGCAGAGGGCTACGAGGATAAGCGCGCTAAGCGCTCAAGGCGTAGCCGGGCGAAGCGCTCTAGGCCGTTGAGCACGCTGACGGCGCGTGACGTCCTGTGGGTCGAGTCGAACCGCGCCCAGCCGATCACCCTGACCTACCTCGATGAGGACGGAGATGAGCGAAGCGCGCGATATCATGGAGAGCTGTATATCGCAGTGGACCCTCAAGGCTTAAGCGTGGTCAGCGTGCTCCCCGCTGAGCTCCTCATAGAGGGGGTTGTGCCCTCTGAGCTCTACCAGAGCGCTCCGATCGAGGCGCTGAAGGCTCAAGCGGTCGCGGCGCGTGGTCAGGTGGTGGTGAAGCTTGGCGCCCGGCATCTCGCAGACCCATACATGCTCTGTAGCTCAACACACTGTCAGGCGTACAAGGGGCTAGATCAACACCACAAGCGCACGAGCGCAGCGACCCGCGCGACCCGAGGGATGATCGCGGTGACCTCAGAGGGTCAGCCGGTCGACAGCGTCTACAGCTCTACCTGTGGAGGGCACACCGAGGCGTACCATGAGGTTTGGGGAGGCGCCCCGAAGCCAAACCTGCTTGGGGTAGAGGATAACGCGACCAGCTCAAAGAGCGCCGTGAGCGCCTCCTCGGTTGAGGCTTTTATTAAGATGCCTACAGGCTCTTTCTGTCAGGCGCCCAAGCGCACCTTTCGCTGGAAGGTGAAGCGTCGCGCAGGAGAGATCTTTGAGCGACTCGTGCGTGAAGGGCACACCTCGAGCGAACAGCTCGGTGAGCTGGTCTCGTTCGACCCGCTCCGCCGTGGGTCGAGCGGTCGAGTTCAAGCGGTCACCTATCGAGGCTCAAAGGCGAGCGTCGTGGTCTATGGTGACTACGTGAACCGGGTCATCTTAGGGGTAAAGAGCGGGCTCTGGGTAAGCGACCAGCTCTCTGAGGGGGTGTGGCAGCTCAGCGGGGGTGGCTATGGCCATGGGGTGGGGATGTGTCAACATGGGGCGATGGGGATGGCGAAGGGTGGAGCCAAGCTTGAGGGGATCCTCTCTCACTACTACGCAGGGGCTCAGGTTAAGACCTTATGGTGAGCCCGGTGAGGTGGACGCTCTGTGCGCTTCAGCTGTGCGCACTTGGTACGCTCGCTCATGCAGAGCCTGCTCGCGCGCCCTACCCTCTCCAGCGTGTGATCTCGGGGGTCGTCGGGAGGCACCCGCTCGCCAAGGCGAGGCGGTTTGAGCTTCAGGCGGAGCAGAGCGCATATCGAGCGAGCCAGACGGCGCTTGACCCGACCCTCAGCTTAGATACGCAAGCGAACCACAACCTCAGCACGATCGCAGACCCCACTCAAGGGGGCGCGCTGAGGGGCTTAACCACCAAGCGATACAGCTCTGAGCTGACCTTCACGAAGCCCCTTCAGTGGGGCACCCAGCTCTCGCTAGGCTTGAGCGAGAGCTTGATCGACACTGACAACCCGTTTAACAACTGTGTCCCTGGTTTACCGAGTGACAAGTGCTACGAGACGCGGCTCAGCTTACGGCTCACCCAACCGCTCTTACGTGGGCGGTCAACAGAGGCGAACCTGTCGGTGATTAAGGTCGCAGAGCGGGCGCTGAACCTCTCGAAGATCACGGTAGAGCTTGAGGTGACTCGTCTTGTGTTTGAGGCCTCTCTCGCCTACGCCCAGCTCTTACTCTCAGAGGCCCAGCTCGAGCTTGAGCGTCGAGAAGAGGCGCTCGCTCTGCGACAGCTTCAAGAGAACAAGACGCGAGTGAGCGCGGGGGTGGTCGCGGACAGCGAGCTGTCAGCCCTTCGGCTCTCCTTGGCTCAAAGAACACAGGCCCGCCTTGAGGCTGAGCGTAGGATGACAGAGGCTGAAGAGGCGCTCTTTAGCCTGAGCGCCGAGCGCCCGACAGGCCCACTCAGCTTACCAAGCTGGGTCATCAGCGGGCCCCCTAACGGCTCGCTAGAGTCGGGAGTAGACCTCACTGGGCACCCTGAGCTGCGGCTCCTCGATGAGCGGGTCGCCCAGCTTGACGCTCAGCTCGCTCAGCGACGAGATCAAGCCTTACCTGAGCTGAACGCGGGGCTCATCCTCAGCCAGAGCGGTTTAGGCGAGGCGTTTGAGGAGTCCCTGAAGGCGCTCCCTGATAACCGGAGCCGGTTCTATGGCGCGACCATCAGCTTACAATATCCAATCTCAGATCGAGCGGAGCAACAGCTCCAAGAGCTCCTCGCTCGTCAAGCGGCGCTCCGAGAGGAGCGAAGCGCGACCCTCCGCCGTTTAGAGGGAGACCTCGCGCGCCTTAGGAGGGCGCGCCCAGCGCTTGAGGCGATCTTAATCAGCGCTCGGCGAGCGCTGAATGCTTCACGTGAAACGGTCCGGGCCGCGGAGGGCAGACTTGAGGCGGGCAGGGCGACCCGCTTTGAGGTGTCTCAACGACAGGAGGCGGCGAGAGCCTCGGAGCTCTCGGTGTTACAAGCACAGCACGCTCTATTAACCCACCACCTGTCTGCGCTCCGCTTGAAGGGTGAGCTGTTGTCGACATTTGGGGTAGAGCTCCCATGATCAGCGCGCTCTTTCAGCGCCCGATTGGGGTGGGGATGAGCCTCGTCGCGACCTTGCTGTTGGGTGTCATCGCGTACATCAACATCCCCCTTCAGCTGATCCCGAGTGGCCTCGACCCCCCTTTTTTATTTGTCTATGTCCCTACCTTGACCGCGACCTCAGGTGAGAACGAGCTCGCGGTCGCTGAGCCGATTGAGGAGGCGTTCTCTACCCTCACGAGCGTAGAACAGCTGAGGAGCTTCGTGAGGAGCAACAGCGTGGGCTTCGCGGTTCGTTTACGCAAGAGCGCTGACACTCAGGTGGTCTATCAACGCATCAGAGAGCGCTTGAGGGGCACGCTCCCACATTTACCCTTTGGCTCCAACTTCGCCTTTATTTGGCGACATGACCCGAATGATCAGCCGGTCTATGTGGTGGGGATTGAGCCCCCTGAGGGGAGCAGAGACCCCTCAGGCGCGATTGAAGAGCACCTGCTGAGACAGCTTGAGCGCGTAGAGGGCGTCAGTCAGGTGAAGGCGACGGGGCTCTCAAGTGACGCGGTGCGGGTGAAGTTGAGACCAAAAGACCTCAAGCGCTTTGGGCTCACGGCAGCTCAGGTGAAAGAGCGACTCTCACAAGATCACTTCACCTTAAGCGCGGGGGTCTTAGAGGGCGAAAAGCAACGCGAGTGGGTGAGGGTGTCCTCACGGTTCTCGAGCCTCGAGGCCTTACGTGAGCGCTCGCTGACAGCGGACGTGCGCCTGAAAGACGTCGCGACCGTTGAGATCGCGCCTGACCCAACGCCTACCATTTACAGGATTAACAGTCGACCAGCGGCGGCCCTGTCTGTGCTCAAGGCCTCTAACGCGAACACCTTAGAGGTGACAGACAGGCTAGAGGAGCGCATCCAGGCGCTGATTGAGGAGACCCCTGAGCTAGAGGGGTTTAA
>Ga0181594_10002166_pt1 | contig 18160 bp, 15 predicted proteins | sample 071ome_18_FD_145603 | JGI IMG/M metagenome (GOLD analysis project Ga0181594, IMG submission 145603) | Coastal salt marsh microbial communities from the Groves Creek Marsh, Skidaway Island, Georgia - 071413BT metaG (spades assembly) | ecosystem: Environmental > Aquatic > Marine > Intertidal zone... | reverse complement strand
GGCGCTGGGGGCGCAGGAGGGGGCGTGGGAGGAGGTGAGGGTGGGCTCTGGGTTGACCCACAGGGAGGGGGCTCAGTTGAGCTGTCAGAGGGGCCAAGAGGGATCCTCTATCCGGACAACGTTGAGGTCATCGAGCGGAGCGGGGTGATGATCAGCAACGGGCTCAGCGAGGAGCTAGAGCTCGAGCTCCCTGACGACGTCTTGAGCGTCACGATGATCGCCCTCGCAGATGAGTCACATATGGTCTCAGTCGTCGAGCTGATCGACCCCTTTGGTGAGCCCTTGGTCTCTCAGGAGCCCCCTGGGGTGACGATCTCTCAGTTCGATCAGTTCTTGAGCCCCTTCCCTGGGCCATTCAAGAGCCCAAACCGCGTCGCGGTCGCCGCGGTAGGGGTGGGCACGTTGCTCGCGCCGAACACCCCCAACGTGAGCGTCCAAGGAGGGAGCTGGGGGTATCAGCTCGGTGCGATTAACGCGATGAGCGGGACCCCCGCGACCCTCAGCGTTGACCTTCTCATCCTCATCAAGCGAGGCGCTGAGCCGACGCGCGCTCGGCTTGATGTCCACCTACACTTTACGGGCGCCCGAGGTTGGACCGCCACGACCGCCCCTGATGACCCCGACTTTCAGGTCGCCCTCGAGCGGATGCGCGCCTTTTACGCAGAGGTCGGCATCGAGCTTGGAGAGGTGACCTATGATGACATCCCTGAGACCTTTAAGACCGCTGACGCCGGTCAGGGGCCCAACAGTGTCCTCCACCAGATTTACGCCCAAAATCAGTACTCAACAGGGCTAGGGCTGTTCTTTGTTGAGCGGATTAACAGCCCCTTTGGCTCAGGGACAATCGGCGGGATCGCGGGGGGGACACCAGGCCCCTCGTTGCTCCCTGGGAGCCCTCGGAGCGGGGTGGTCGTCGCCACAGAGGTCGACCCTGACCCCCGAGCGATCGGTCACATTATGGGGCACGAGTCAGGGCACTTCTTGGGCCTCTATCACACCACTGAGCTCGCCTTTCAAGGTGTGAATGATCAGCTCCCTGACACCCCTGAGGGTCAGTCGAGCAACACGAACCTCATGTTCCCTACCGTGACCGCCGGCGACGCGAGCCTCTCTGTCGATCAGGGCTGGGTGATGCGCCGAAACGCGAACGTCTTTACCTTGGAGGACTAAGATATGACGACCTATACTCACTCCCTCTGCGCGCTCCTCATCCTGCTCTGTGGCGCCTCTGCTGGGCTCGCGAGCCCACGAGCTGACGCGCTCCTCGACACGATCGATGTTTTCTTAACCCCTTCGAACATGAAGGAGGTCGGGATCGACGCCTCTTATGCGGAGCGCGCGCTCCTAGATCGTCAGAATAAACGCTATCGCAGGGTCCGCGCCTTAGGCGCCTTGAGTATACTGGCCCCCGCCCGCGCCTTTGAGCTCCTCCCGAAGCTCGCGATTGAAGACCAAGACTCAGAGGTGCGCGCGCAGTCTGTGATCCACCTCGTGAGGGTATTTGGCGTGCGTCAAAGCGGGTCAGTGCGGTCGATCTTAGCGGACGTCCGGGAGGCCCGTAAGCGAGACCTTGACCTCTGCGCGCTGATCGACGCTGAGCTCAAGCGAGCGCAGCGCGTCGCCTCTCCAGAGGCTAAGCATGGGGGGCTCTAAACACTTTAGAGCGGGGTCAAGCGTCGGAGCGGGCACCGTGGTGCTTTATGGAGCGGAGGTCGGTGAGGCGACCGTGGTGCGAGCGCAGAGCGTGGTGATGAAGGGTGAGCGGCTCAACCCGAGCGCCGTGTATGAGGGCGCCCCCTCCGTCCCACGCTGAGCGCTGAGGTGTGTCTGTCTGTCTCGAGTGTTGACAGGCGCTAGTTTAGAAGCCATAAAAACTACGCCGCTACACGTCGAGTGACGGGCGGACTCTCGAGGCGCGCTCAGCGCGCTCAGAGCAATTCACACACACTTGGAGGACACTATGTCAATCAGCGCACCCGAGCTCCCATACGGCCGTGACGCCCTCGCCCCACACATCTCAGAGGAGACCCTCAACTTCCACTTCGGAAAGCATCACATGGGCTACTTCAACAAGCTCACCGCTGCGATCGAGGCGAACGCGAGCCTGCAGGGCAAGGACCTCGTCGAGCTTATCCGTAGCACCTCAGGTGGGACCTTCAACAACGCCGCTCAGGTCTGGAACCACAGCTTCTATTGGAACAGCATGAGCCCGAACGGTGGGGGCGCGCCAACAGGCGCGATCGCGGACGCGATCAACGCCTCCTTTGGCTCCTTTGATGAGTTTAAGACGGCCTTCGGCGCCGCGGCCGCAGGCCAGTTCGGCTCAGGCTGGGCGTGGCTCGTCAAGAACGCCGACGGCTCACTCGCCATCACCAAGACGGGCAACGCCGAGACCCCTGTCTCTGACGCGGGCGTGACGCCGATCCTCACCTGTGATGTTTGGGAGCACGCCTACTATGTGGACTACCGCAATGACCGTGGCGGGTATGTCAACGCGTGGTGGAACATCGTGAACTGGGACTTCGCTAACGCGAACCTCGGCTAAGGTCTAGGGCGCCTCACTCAGGCGCTCATCACCCTTAGAAGCGCTCGCTTTGCGTGGTGATTAGACATGTTGACCGCGGCCACGCTCATCTCGAGGTGCTCCGCGATCTCAGCGGACCTCCACTTGAGGAGGTACTTGAGCGACCAGGTCTTCCGTTGCGTGACGCTGAGCGGGAGGAAGCACAGGAGTTCGCCTCCACGCTCCTTCAGCGCCTCATCAGACGCCATGACCTCAAGGAGGCGCTCAGGCTCACTTGGGAGACGCCAGGCGCTCTCTTGAGCGAGGAGCCGATCGCTTGGGTCGTCTGCCACGCTCTGTCGGCCCCACGCGGTGTGCGGAGCCCGCTCTAAGAGGGCGCTCAGCTCAGTAGACCCAGAGGTGACGAGCTGGAAGCCTTTGCATCTCTTTGAGTTGAAGCCGTTACCGACAGAGCGCTTAAAGCCCCTGTGGATGATCGCCTTAGCCTGCCTGTCCTCACCGTCACGCACTAAAGCGCGGAGGCGCTCATCATTCAGGAGTCGGTTATGTAAGGTCTCTAGCTCCTTGTTAAGGCGCTCGCTGTCATCTCTTGGATAGAAGAGCCCGACCTCCGTGATCAACAGCTTGACCTCCGCGCTCACTAGGCCCTCCACAAGCTCCTCACAGAGCGGGTCGCCAGACCTAAGGCGTGGGACCGTCACCTTAAGCTCTCGCCTCAGGTGCGCTCGCTCGCTCGCCGTTAGGCGCTCAGGATGTTGGCGAGTGAGGCGACAGAGGTCACGGAGACAAGCGAGCTGGAGGGCGTGATGGGCGACAGAGATCATAGGCGTTTCCTTAGCGGTGTTGTGACGAGGTGAGCGAGTTGAGCGGGTGAGGTCGTGAGCGAGGTGGTGACGCGGTGGCCATGAGATGAGGACGAGCTTGCGTGCGTCGTTGTCTTGGAAGGTGAGCCTCCTTTAGGTCAGTGAGTGTTTGAATTGAGGTGTTAATTTTACCCCCCACCCATAACGCGCGCGCGAGGCTAGAGAGCGTCGCTCGACATGCAGAGGTGGGTGAGCTTCTTGAGGGAGGTGGTCTTGTGCTGGCTGGTCAGAAAAAACACACACGCTCTAAGACACATCTCCTAGATCAAATCTTTTAGGGCGACTTGGGGCTCGCTCAAACTTGTAAACACAGCGAGGTCTTCAGTTCTTTCATGCCGGCGTCAGATTCTTTTGACAGCGGTTGTTTTTTCTCGTCCTGTTCCTCTCATCACCTCTGAGCATCGCACTCAGGAGCCCATATGATCGCACACCAGAGCGCCTCGCTCCCCTTCACACGCCCGACGATCGTTGAGTCCTTACCCCTTGATGAGCTTGAGCCTGGGCGCGTCCACCGCTTAAGGCTCGCGATGACACAGAACGCCACGGGTAATGAGACCCTCGTGCCTGTGTTTGTGATCCGCGCTGAGGGAGACCCAAGCCCCGTGGTGGGGATCACCGCGGCGATCCATGGTAATGAGCTGAATGGGATCCGCGTCGTACAGGAGCTCGCGGCCTCACTCGCTCGAGACCCAAGCGCGATGCGCCTCGGTACGATCATCGCGGTCCCGCTCCTCAACGTCCCAGGCTATCTCAATGAGACCCGAACCTTCTCAGATGGCGTCGACCTGAACCGGATTATGCCCGGCAAGCCCCATGGGAATGAATCAGAGCTCTACGCACATCGGATCATGGAGCTGATCATTAAGCGCTGTGATTACCTGTTTGACCTACACACCGCGAGCTTTGGTCGAGTGAACACCCACTATGTGCGCTGTGACCTCCGCTCACCCACCGTGATGACCCTCGCCGCGCTCCTTGAGCCTCAGATCATCCTCCACAGCCCAAACAGCGACGGGACTCTGCGTGGCGCGGCAGCGCAGCTCGGGATCGAGGCGCTCACCGTAGAGGTTGGGGACCCTCAGCGCATCCAGAGGGGGATGGTGAGGGAGGCGTACAGTGGGCTCACCGCTGCCTTAGCACACCTAGGGGTTCTTGACCCGGTTGACCCTCACCCTGAAGAGGAGCTCATTAAGTGCGCGCGCTCGTATTGGATGTACACCGACCGTGGGGGGCTCCTGCACGTCCTCCCCTCGCTCGGTGAGCGCGTGAAGAGGGGAGACGAGGTCGCGAGGCTCAGAGATGTGTGGGGAGACCTCGTGGTCCGGTTTTATGCGCCTGAGGACAGCGTCGTCATCGGTAAGAGCACGAACCCGACCGCTGGGGCGGGCTCACGCGTCGTCCATTTAGGTGTCGAGGGTGACCCCGTGTAGGAGGGCTAGGCGTGAGGCTCGCTGGGCCTCTCGCTCACCTCGCGCAGGGTCGAGCGCGCCTAGGTGGCTCGCCTTCGCTACGGTCGCCCTCACCTCATAGAGGGGCGCCCCGAGGTCATACGCGCGACTAAATAGCCCCTTGAGGAGCGCTTGGGCCTCAGCGCGGGCCTGGGTGTGCGTGTAGAGCGTGACGAGCCGCTCCCCCGCGTAAAAACGGGCCTCAAGGGGGCACCGAGGGTCTCGCTCTACCGACTCAAGCGCCTCTTGGCAGGGCCCTAAGGCGCCATGAAGCGCGAAGGCCTCCGCGAGCCACAGCCCCGTAAGCGCGTAGGTGAGGGGGCGCAGGGCGTGAAGCTCCTCTGCGCTCTGAGCGCGTGTCTCTCTAAGTAGCGTGAGCTGTTCAAGCGCAGGAGGGGCGTCAGCGTCGAGCTGTGATTTGAGCGCTACCCAAGGGCGTATGACCCTTGAGAGCTCACCTACAGGCGACTCAGATAGCCCTAAGAGCCAGGCCTGTGTTGGGCTCAGGAGGCCCTCAAGCTGAACACGCACCCCTGCGCTGAGGCGCTCCCCTCGATACAGGAGCGCGGCGGAGGCCTCCTCAGCGCTCACGTCGCTGAGCGACTCGACGACCCCTGCACCTGAGGAGCGCCTGCGGGCGTTGAAGTCGACGTCCCCCCGCCAGATCGCTTCAAGCCCTACCCAGCGCTCATGTGCGCCCGCGGGAGGGCGTTGTACGCCCGCCCTGACCGCGCGATCGAAGTGCTCAGCGCTGATCGCTCGCTGGGGGGCACACAGCGCACAAAACAGGCGCTCAAGAGGGTGGACCCACCCAGGTAAGCTCTTGTGAGGGTCACCTGTACCCGCTCCCTCCGCCCGCTCGCTCGACTCCCACATTAAGCAACGGCGCTCCATGAGCGACCAGGCGTGTGGCGCCTGCTCGAGGAAGGCGCTCACGCTCCGCGCAGATCGGAAGAGGAGGGTGACCCACGTCGCGCTCTGCTTCAGCGGGTTGCGCTGTCCATTGAGGGTCGCGCAGACCTCGACGAGGGCGTCATGAGAGAGCTGATCGAGCCCCTCGAGCAAGAACAGCTTGCGGTTGAAGTGGTCTCCTCGATGTTGGGTGAGCGCCTGTGGGAGCGGGCGAGCCGTGGTGACCTGACAGCGCTCAATCGCGACGCCCTGCTCTTGGAGGAGCTGGCTCCAGCGCTGTTCGGCGGTAGGACCTGAGCTGAGCAGGGCACCAAAGCGTGGCTCAGCGCCCGCCGAGAGGAGCCAGCTCGCGTAGCTCCTCGCGTGCCAGATCTGTGCTTGATGAGCGAGGTCAGGCTTAGGCGCTGTCCAAGGGCTCAGCGCGTGGAGCGTCACGTGCCCTCCTTAGAGACGGGCTTCCCTGCGATCCGCTGTGAGAGCGCGTGCCTGCCCTCGGTCGGGAAGCAACGCTGGACATCTCGCCACGCGCGCTCGACGTGGTATTCCCTTGTGTAGCCGTACCCTCCATGCATCTGAAGCCCACGGTCACAGGCCTGGTGTCCAGCCTCCGAGGCGAGCAGCCTCGCCTCAAGCGCTAGGCGCTCTCCACGCTCAAGGTCCCCCTCATCTAAGGCGGTCGCGGAGGCGTAGGTCAGCAGGCGCGCGGCGTCGAGCTCGGTCTCGCTGTCCGCGATCATCCACTGGATCGCCTGAAATGAGGTGATCGGCTTGCCAAACTGCACCCGCTCCTGTGCGTAGCTCATCCCGAGCTTCGCGCCTCGCGCGCCGATCCCGATCGCGAGCGCCGCCCAAGTGAGGTGGATGCTCGCCTCAGCGTAGGTTTTCTCTAGGGCGCTCAGCGGTGAGGCGAGCACGCGCGCGCCCTCAAAATAGAGGTTCGCCCACTCCGCACACCTGAGCCCCAAGCGCTCAGAGTGGGGTGAGCGGTGGACGCCGGGCCCATGTAGGTCAACCGCATACAGGCGCTCCCCTTGAGGGACGAGCACCCAGCGTGAGCCCTCTGACCACGGCACGTCCTCAAGCGCGCCATAGGCTCCATCCTCTGTCACCTGAAGGGCGCCATGCGCCCAGGTCACACCACCCTCAAGGCCCTCTGGCGCGCAGCGAGCGACAGGGCCATTTGCGAGCCCGACCCTGAGCGCGAGCGAGGGCTCGAAGCGAGCGACGAGCTCTACCGACCTGAGGGCGGCCCTTAAGCCTAGCCCAACGCCACCTCGCTCCTCGCTGAGGCTGATCAGGTTAAGCCCGAGCTCATCTGACTCACTTAAGATCGAAGCCGGGAGCTCCCCCGAGCCATCCCAAGCCTCTGCGCTCGGCTGGAGGGTGGCGCTCCCCCAATCTAAGATCATCTGATGAAGCATACGCTCCTCATCGCTCACCTCAAATAGGCCGTCCTCTGACATGTGTCGCTCCCTCTCTGTGTCACGCTTGGCGCTGATGCGCCTCTGAACTCTTGAATATATCCCCTCGCCCGTCAAGCGCGCGATACGGATGATGACGCGCTCGCTATGTCAAGAGGTTCATAATCAACCGGTTCAAGAGGAGCCTCCCTTGATCGGTCGCTCGCCAGCGCACCCCGTCATCCTCCATTAGCCCCGCCTCGACCTGCGCTCGCGCGCGCTCACCCACATGACGCCTGAGGGCCTCACTGACGACAAAGCCCTCATACAGCCTAAACCCTACCAGCACCTGCTCCTCAAGGAGGGCCTCCTGATCGAGCTCGGAGCGCTCCTCTTCAAGCGCCTCAAGCTGGCCCGCCAGCGCCACCTCCATGTAGCGCTCGGGTCGCTTGACGTTGCACCAGCGGAGCCCCACCTGGTCTTCTCCGCGCGAGCTCAAGAGCAGGCCATGTGCCCCCGCGCCGAGCGCGAGGTACTGGCCGAGCGTCCAGTACAGGGTGTTGTGTTTAGACTCATACCCTGGGCGGGCCGCGTTGCTCACCTCATACAGCGGTGAGCCCGCGTCGCTGAGGGCCTCAGAGAGGGCCTCATAGAGCTCAACGAGGCGCCCCTCAGGCTCAAGGAGGCGCTCGCCTCTCCTCGCTCTTGCCCCAAAGGACGTCTGCTCCTCCACCGTCAGCTGGTACAGGGAAACGTGCTCAGGTGTAAGGCTGAGGGTCTCCTCTAGGTCGTGTACAGCGTCCTCGACTCGCTGACCTTTAAAGCCGTGCATCAGGTCGAGGTTGAGGTTCTCAAAGCCTGCTTGTCGTGCCCACGAGACCGCCTGCTTCGCCTGCTCAGGGCTGTGGCTTCGCCCAAGCCATGACAGGCGCTCCGCCTGAAAGGACTGAGTCCCAAGGCTCAAGCGGTTGACCCCCGCGCCTCGCCACGCCTCAGCGAGCTCAAGCGTGAGCTCTGCCGGGTTCGCCTCGATCGTCACCTCCACGTCCGCGCTCAAGCCAAAGCGCTGACTGAGCGCCTCGATGACCCGCTGGAGCTGACGAGGGGACCATAAGCCCGGGGTCCCCCCTCCAAAGTAGACGCTCGTGAGCGGGGGCGCTTGAGTCAGATCGGGCTCACGCGCCTTGAGCTCAGCGAGCACCGCGTCCGCGTAGCGTTCATGTGAGAACCGACGCGTCGTCAGGGTGAAGTCACAGTAAGGGCAACGCTGAGCGCAGTACGGGAAGTGGATGTACACCCCGAGCGGGGGTGAGCTACTGTAAGCTGGGTTCATCGCGCTCGCTCTCGTGCGGTTGTCGCTAGACGTTAGCATAGGATTCATTTATATTTGAGCTTAGGCTCTATAACTCTGAGAAAAACAGGCCTCTCTATGCTCTCTACTCACCGCCATGACCATCGGATCTACAGCGCGCTTCAGCCCAAAGGGGAGCGAGGCTTTACGATGATCGAGCTGGTGATCGTGCTCGCGGTGATCGCGATTATTACGACCCTCGCGTACCCTTCAATGCGCTCGATTATGAACCGTAAAGCCGACCTTGAGGTCGCCGCTCAGGTCGTTGAGCTCAGCAATAAAATTAAGGGTCAGGCAGTCCGACGTAATCGCGCCTACGGCGTCCGCTTATATGACATGAGCGCCAACGCTCCTCAGGCGATCATCGAGGTCACAGAGTCAAACACCAACCTCTGTCAGCACCTGCTTGACCCTACAAAGCGAGGGCTCGTACTGAGCCTCCCGCTTGGTCAAGCCGAGGTCGAGGGGGCGCTCCCGTCGAGAGAGAGCCACGTAGGGATCGGAGGGTGGCGTCACGCGACTCAAGGGGCACTGAGCACAGATGAGACCCAGCTGTGCTTCACCCCCGCAGGGGGCGTTCATGTGTTAAAGGGGGCTGGCTTTACCCCGCTCACAGGGGTGCTAGAGCTGGCGATTCAGCCCTACGCCGGGAATGGGAATTGGGTGCCGGCTGGGCCCCCTCGATATGTTGAGTTCTCCTTCGCCTCTGGCGCACAGGTCACGAGAAAGTAAGTGAGCAGGTATGAAGCGCCCCCCCCACAGCTCAGGTGACATGAGACGAGCCGACCCTAAGTCAGGTCAGCGGGGGTTCTCGCTGGTTGAGGCGCTGTTCGCCTTGCTGGTGACCATGATCGGGTTCTCAGCGCTGTTCTCTATGCAGAAGACCCAGATGAGCTCATCGGTGATGGCGCGTGAGCTCTCAGCCGCGAGCAACATCGCTGAGCGTGTCATTGGACAGCTCCATAAAGACAGCTACATGTGGACGGGGGCCACCTTGCCGAGCCCCCGCCTCAACCGCACACCACGCGAGTGGCACACCTGGAGTGAGCTCGCCCTAGACCACAACCTCCAACCCTTCATCGCAGACGACCCTCAAGGGACGCGACTCAAGCGTCAGCGCTTCTGCGTCCATTACTGGCTCAGCCCGCTGTCTGGCTTATACGAGGGGCTCATGAACGTGCGCGTCAAGGTCACCTGGCCTAAAGACATCGCGAACACCCAGCTCGTCGGCCAGCTCTGTGGTGAAGGGGGAGTAGAGCAGCTTGAGGATGACCCACACAGCTGGTTGAGCGTCACCATGCCCGCCTTGCTGAGAAGACACCCACTCTGAAGCGGTCCTGACCCTCCGCCCACCCACATAAGGAGCTCTCCCTTGACCCAGCGCGCCCCTCGACCTCGACCCACCCGCGTACACCGCACAGGCGCTGAGGCAGGCTTCACCCTTGTGGAGCTCTTGCTCGCCTCTCTGCTCGGGGTCATCGTCGTGAGTGGCGTCTATCAGCTCTTTGTGAACACGAGCACCCACTACAGTAAACAGCTCGACCACACCCAAGCTCAAGCTCGCCTCCGCTTTGCGGTAGAGTTTATTAAGTCAGACCTGCGAAACTTTGGTCGGCTCTCGATCTTGAACACCACCCCTACTCAGCGCGACCCGCTCTATTGCGGGACGAGGTCTTACACGGGGCTAGAGATGTTCGATAACGACACCGGTGGGGGTAGCTATGACCTCCCTGAGCTCTTAGCGGACAACGACATCAGACCAGATCGCCTCCGCCTCCTCGTCGACAGCTCAGACGCGACCCCCCTCTCGCTCGCGAGCGCCTCAGGCCCCACCTTGAACATCGCGGCCGTCGCTTCACAGCTCGACCAAGACGCCCGCCGGCTCGTCGCGACCGGCTCAGAGGAGCGCCTCCGCGCGGCCTATGACGAGAGCCTCGTCCGTATCACTCAGCTCAAGACTGGCGCCTATGACGTTGTCCCAGCGAGCAACGTGATCGTGAACAACCTCGCTAAGAGCGTCCGGCTTGATGACGCCCCTTGCGCCCAGCTTAACTGCTCAGCGGGGGGCTGTGTCATCAACCCAGTCAAGTGGGTTGAGTACGCGATCATAGCCCATGAGCAGGACGCGACCCGAACACACCTCGTGCGACGAGAGCTTGAGCTAGAGACCTCGTTACCGATCCCCAACACCGAGCTCATCCTCGCGGACTACGCTGTCGACTTTCAGGTCTGGGGTGACTACGACACAAGGGGACACGCGCCGGATGTCGCCGCGCCTAGCCTGAAGTGGAGGCTCCCTCAAGTGCCTACAGAGCTCTCGCTCAACGATGATGAGGGGAACTGGGTCGGGGCGGGGGTCGATGAGGATGAGGTGATGAACACGTGGCCTCATCGCCTGCGTGGGCTCTCCTTCCTCGTCGGGGTACGCACCGCTCAGCTCGACCCCAACATGATCAACCCGCTCGGCGAAGCCCTCGCCTCACCGCAAGAGCGGATGAGCGTAAAGGTCAGCTCACCTCGCGGGACAGGCTTCACCCTCGTCAGGACGCTCACGGGGTCGGTCGACAATGAGAACCTCTACCGTGGCGATTAGGAGGAGGACGATGCGCGCGCGACGACTCAACACACGACCCCAGAGCGAGGAGCGCGGGAGCGCGACCCTCGTCGCGATCCTCGCGCTCTTTGGGCTCCTAAGTCTCGGGATCATCGCGATGCGCTCCGCCCAAGAGGACATCGCGAGCGCAGGGAACCTCCGAGGTAGTAAGCAGGCGCAGTATCTCGCGGAGATCGGTCTACACCACGCCTCAACCTTGCTTCAACAGCAGGGGAGCTACCTGCTGAGCCAGCGTGGACCACGAGAGTACATGACCCTCACTCAGCGTGGGCTGCTCCGCTACTGGCTCCCTAACCCCGTCGATCCAGAGGCAGCCCCTAGCCTACAGCGCGAGCTGAACACCCCTCCCTTTCCGGCGCTGATCGAGGGGCCAAACCCCTTGGACCTGAGCGTCACTCGAGTCCCAAGCTACGAGGTCCGGATCGAGGGCTTCGCGGACGCAGGGGCGCCCCCTGGCCAAGAGATCAGCCAAGAGGACCTCGGGACGCCACGGCAACGTTTCTGTCTGATCCAGCTCAGCGCGAGGGGCTTCATCGCGTCTCAAGAGAACCCAGGTGACACCCAGCAAGCGCTCAACGAGCTCGCCTGGCGCGCCTCGCTCACCCTTCATGTTGAACACCAGCTCAAGGCTGGGCTCGTGTTTGGCCCCTTCCTGATCCAGAGCTGTGGTCCTTGACCCTCCTCCGCGACCCTCGCTAAAGGAGCCTCCAATGTCTCCCGCACGCCTCTCTATCCTCTCAGCGCTCCTCATCTGCTCATGGGGGACCGTGAGCTTCGCGGACCCCTCCGAGGTGATGATCGTCCTAGACGCGTCTAGCTCGATGCAGTTCGTCCCCGGCGCAGACCGGCTCCCCGATGGGTGTACATTCCCTCGCGGTGGGGCGCCGAGTGGGCTCATCAGCGCCGAGGACGCCGCTGCCCAGACCTCTGAGTATGTGACCCGCTTCCACCTCGTCCAGGACGCCCTCTCCGCGCGGGTCGCTGACACCCGCTGTGTCGCTCACTCTGCGAGCGAGCGTCAGGCGCAACACCTGATGGGGGAGGATGGGTCTTTCCCGCACTTCCGCAGGACCTGCCGTAACTCAAATGGTCAGTACGTCCCCTGCGGAAAAGACCACGGTCGGCATCGTGGCGCGGTAGATCCGGATCGAGCGGGCGCCCCGCTCGCGGTGCTCGGGAACAGTGGCTTCCTGACGGATGACACGGGCGTAACCTACAGCGACATCGCCTTTGGTTTAATGGTCAGTGACTCTAACCCCGCGAAGGCGACCAACAACCGTGACGCGTCTAAGGACTGGTCATATGGAGATGAGAGCTACGCGCAACCCGCCTTGACGCCCGCGAATCTCCCGCCCGGTCAGCGGAACCGTTTGGCCGTGAATCTAGGCGCGAGCGCCTTAAACGTCGTGGCGGGGTTCAACTCTGGGCTGAGCTCAGCGGCCCGCGCGCCTTGGGCGAACGCCGACCCGAACCTCACCTATCTAGAGCAGCTCGGCGCGCAGACCATCAACCTTGGGGTGATGGGGACAGACGCGCCGGCAGGGCGCCTCATCACGCCTCACAAGGGGAGCATGACGAACCCAACGCTCCTGCTCAACGGTGACCCTCAGCGCGTCCAAGCGCACAACAACTGGGTGCGTGACGAGATCCAGCGTGTTGTGCCTAATGGCCCTACTCCAATCAGCGCGATGCTAGACGACCTGAGGCGCTACTATGAGCAGGCAGACCATGACGGCTGTGCGACCCGCGCCGCGGTGCTCGTCACCGACGGCGCAGAGAGCTCATATCTACCCGTCCACCGGTGTCAGAGAAAGCAAGACTGCCAGATCGGTGGTCAGACTGGGGAGTGCGTGCAGACCCGACACGCTAACTTCATTCACCATGAGCGGATGACCGAGAACTCAGGGCCCTGTGCTCAGCAGTCCTGCTCAAAGGTCTGCGTGTTCCCAACAGGGTCACCTTACCCAAGCGCAGTAGAGAGCGCGCGCGCGCTCAACAATGAGCTTGGGGTGCCAGTGATCGTCGCGACGGTAGGCTTACCCAACGCCATAGACTACCAAGGCAGGCGCTCAGAGATGCCCCCAGCTCTGCAACACGCGTATCAGATCGCAGAGGCGGGCTCACCAGGGCTAGGGCCACGTGAGGGGATGCCTGGGATCTATATGATCTCAGAGCTTGGGACGAGCCTGAAGGGAGGGGACCTCATTCAACGGATCAGCGGTCAGAGCAGCGGGGGGGTGAAGGTTGAGACCCAGCCCCTCGTGATGAGCTCCACCTTGAGCGACGCGACCTGGCAGAGCGAGCCAGACTCAGACCTCCGCCAGTGGAGGCTCGCGAACTCAGCGGTCACCCCCTCATCCGATAACCGGAGCTATGGCGCGATTGAGGCCAACAAGCTCGGCTGTCAGGGCGCGCGGGAGAACCGCGCGGGGCTCGTCCCTATGGGTCAGCTCCGGTATGACAGCGAGGTCGCTACACAGGCCAGCAGGCCCGCCTACACCCTCCACCACAGCGGTCGTGGCGTGCAGGGGGTTATTGACGCCTCACAGCCACTCTTTAGGTCGAGCGGTGAGCCACTTGGCACAGAGTACCAACGATACTTAAACACGCAGAGCGCCGAGGTCGCTACTCGTGTTGGTCTACAGGCAGGCGGGTACTTTGGCGCGCGAGGACATGAGGGCCTCACCCCCAAGCGACGTGGCTTTGGGGCGAACCTCAACGGAGATATGATCGCGCTCCCGCCTCGCGTTGAGGATGGCGTCCCCGCTCAAGAGGCTGCCCCGACCCTTGTGATCAACGGTGGAGATGACGGGCTCGTGCATGTCTTTAGGGCCTTTGATGGTAAGGAGCTGTTTGGCTTTATCCCCCAACGCTCATGGTCCATCTGGAGCGCTCGCTTGAGTCAACAGGAGGTGAGCGTAGACGCGCCCCTCAACGCCAATCACCTCAGCCAATGCCGTCAGGTGGATGGGGGAGGGCGCTGTGTGGGGACCCCAGGCACTGACTTCCGCCCCGTTGTGGTTGGCTCTGCGGGTCTTACCGCCCGTGAGCTCTATGGCTTTGAGGTGGGCTTCACGCCCGCTGAGCTTCGTCAGGCTGACCCGAACCTCAACACCTGGCCAGCCTCAGCGGCCATGTGGAGCGTGACCCCCAACACAGAGGGCGCCGATAAGCTCGGTTTGGCGATCTCAAGGCCGTCGCTCACCCACGTCCGTATTGATGGACAGACGAGGGCGGTCGCGATCGTGGGCTGTGGAGATGACGAGAGTAGCCCCTACCTCTCGCTCCCAAATCAGGTCGGGCGTTGCCTCTTGTTCATCGACGCCTTTACGGGTGAGGTCCTCCACACCCTCAAGGGCTCAGATCTCGCTCGCTTCACCTTCCCAGTCACGGGCTCACCGAGCGTCTTCCCTGGTGGCGATGTCGCAGCAGAGCAGGTCTATGTTGGGGATAAGATTGGACAGCTCTGGCGTGTTGACCTGAACGGGGATGACCCAGATGACTGGTCGCTCACCCGTGTGTGGCCGGTCGCGGAGACGGAGCTTGTCCCTGATGAGCTCACCCGAGGCCTTGGCTTTGCGATCTCAGAGCGCCCAAGCTTAGCGCTCGCGCCGAACAACGCTCGGATCATTATCTTTGGGACGAGCGGGAGCAGCGCCCCCTCACTCCCGCCGAACCTAGAGCAAGCGACGCGAGGCTACATGGTGAGCCTCATGGAGCAGAAGGTCGTCGATGAGCTCGGCAGGACCCGCTATAAGCCGGGCGTCAACTGGGTGCTTGACTACGCGCCTAACGAGTCGATGACCGGCGCCCCGAAGGTGAAGGACAGCGTCGTTTATTTTAGCACGGTCCGGCCTACAGACGCGGAGGTCTGTGGTCAGGCCGCGACGCGAGAGGGGCGCCTCTACGGTGTGCATTACACGAAGTGCTTCCAAGAGAGCTATCAAGACAGCTTTGGTAACAGGAGCCTCAACGTGATCCCGATGCTCCCTCGCTATAAGACAAACGGAGAGCGCGCCGATAACGCCCTAAGTCTCATATTGCCTCCTGGGCGCACCGCTCATGGGTTCGCGGTCGTCCCCACCCCCTCCTGCTCCATGGACATTGGGACCATTACGGAGCTTGTCCTGAACTTGACAGATGAAGGCGGTGGCGCGGGCCTACAGCTGAACGGTCTACAAGTTGAGTACGTGCGTGGGATGGGCTCAGAGCCTGGGACGCCCGTTGAAGGCCAAGCGAATGGAGCGGGGATGGCGCTTGAGAAGGCTGACCTTGACCAGTCGATGCAGGTACAGATGGGCGGTCAGGTGATGAACGTCGCGCTCGCACCTCCGAGCGGGGCACCGACGCATAGCGTCGTGTTTAACCCCGCGAGCCCGTTCCCTTCTAAGGTGCTCTACTGGGGGGGAGCGTATGGGCAGTGAGGGGCGCCGTAGGGCTCTTCAGCAGACCGCGAGGCTCTCTGTACTGTGGCTCCGCTTTGACCTGCGGGTCGATGATCACCCTGCGCTAAACGCTGCGTACCACACGAGCAAAGGTCGTGTGGTCCCTGTGTTTGTGTGCGACAGCCGAGACCTCGAGCCTAATGAGCTCGGTTGGCCAGGCCTTGGCTACCATCGCGCCTTGTTCCTCATCGAGTGCCTCACCGACCTGCGCTCCAAGCTCAAACGGCTCGGGAGCGACCTGATCATCTTGCGAGGGGAATCAGAGCGCGAGCTCGCGACCTTCGCGGAGCGGATCGGCGCCTCGCTGGTCTTCACACATGAGGCGACCTCGCCTAAAGAGGCGACACGAGTAGACATCGTGAGGCGCTCCCTTGAGCGTGAGGGGGTTGAGCTCATGAGCTTTGAGGGCCCCACGCTCTACCATCGCTCACGCACCCCCTTCCGAGACGACCTCAGCGATCTGCCTAGGGACTTCTTAAGCTTCCGTCGCTCGCTCGAGCACGCCAGCGCGCCACGCCCCCCTGAGCTCCCGATCCCAAAGCTCTTACCGCTCCCGATTGGGATCAGCCCAGGGAAGCTCCCTACGGTTGGGGAGCTTGGGCATGAGCTCACGAAGCCAGACAGCCGAGCGGAGGTTAAATTCATAGGCGGAGAGGCACAGGGGCTCAAGCGCCTCAAGGCGATCATCTGGGAGCGGGAGCTCTTAGATCACTGCCACAGCAACCGACGGTCGCTCTCAGGGGAGGGGACTCGCCCTCACCTCGCCCCTTGGGTGAGCTTTGGTTGCCTCTCTCCCCGACGTATTTGGTACGAGGCGCTCGCCTTTGAGGCCAAGCGTGGGCAGAGCCTTGGTGTCTACCAGCTCGTCTACCACCTCACGATGAGAGACTTCCTGATCTTCCACGCGAGGCGCGCTCGGTACGCGCTCTACGATGAGGGGGGGATGTTCCCTACAGAGGGCGCCCCCCCACCGAACGCTCCTGCGCTGTTTGAGGCGTGGTGGCGAGGGTACACAGGCTTCCCGCTCGTCGACGCCTGCATGCGCTCGCTCGCCGGAACCGGTAGCTTGAGCCCCCAAGGGAGGCTCATTGTGGGGAGCTTCTTGGTACATCACCTGGGGCTGTCTTGGCGTTTAGGGGCGCTCTGCTTTGAGAGCATGCTCCGTGACTATTGCCCCGCCATCACCTGGGGCTGGCTCCAGAGCCTCAAGGGGGTTGGGCCTCGCTTCTCAGAGCCTAGCGTACACCCTGTCTGGGCCGGCAAGACCATCGACTGGGAGGGGAGCTTCGTGAAGCGCTGGGTCCCAGAGCTGTCCTCCCTCCCGCCAGAGGCGCTCTATGAGCCTTATATTTTAGACGAGCAGTGGCAGGCCCACTTTGGGATCCAGCTCGGCGTCACCTACCCTTACCCTGTCATTCAACCTCCCCCTCCCCCGACCCCAAGCACGCCTCTACGTCAGCGACTCATGGAGAAGGTCTGGAGGCGCTTCCCTCAATCACAAGGCTAAGTGTATGCCAAGCGTATGGCCTCAAAGCCCACTATCAGCGCGAGGCCTCCTGCGCTCAGCGTTGGTCACGCTGTGCCTGACGCTCTACGCGACATGCCCGCTCGCTCAGTCGCTTGAGCCCCCTAACGACCCCCCCACCACCGCCCTAGCGCCGGTCGATCCTCCAGCCTCTGTTACACCCGCCACGACCTCAGACCCCGCTGATCCACCCCAGCCATCGCGTACTTATGCCTCTCCACCTCAATCAGAAGAGGGGCCTGAAGAGGTCGTCCGTCCAGCGCCACCCTTCTGGAGTTCAGCGGGCGTCACGCTCGCCATTGAGCGGTGGTTTAATGGGCTGAACGGCCTAGAGATGACGTTCTCAATGAGCACAGCGATGGTGACCGCGAGCGCGGGAGAAGGGGGGTTCACCAAGGGGCTCGTCGCGCAGGGGAGCGCGGACACGCGAGGCCTGTCTTTGTCTCTCTATCGGCATCCTGAGCAGGGCTGGAGCTGGAGTACTGATGGGAGCGCGAGCTATCTCTCTAGCGTGATCCGTGACTTTGATACACCTCAGCTTGAGCAACCGATGCGCGAAGGGGTTCGATATGTCAGGGTGCAGTGTCAGCCGTTTAACATAGACGGTGAGCTGTTTGGGGAGTTCCAGAGCTGTGACCTCAGCAACCGCTACCAGCTCAACCTGCTCAGCGCCTCCTATGGCCTCTGGGGAGGCTATTACAAACCGCTTCAGATCACAGACGCGCTCAAAGGTCACCTCAAGTTCGGCTTGAGCTGGCACCCGCTTAACCTGAGGTGGGTCAGGGCCTCGCTTGGTGGATACGCAGTGAGCGACGAGCTCTCATGGTCATGGCTCGGGGTCGTTAAGGGGGGCGCTCTGTTGAGGTTGTTTATCTTAAAACGGCTCGGTCTTGGGCTCTCCTTTGACCTCGAGTGGACCCCGTCGATCCCCTTTGATGACACCTTGGAGTTCCGAGGCGCGCGAGGCTGTGACACCCAAAGCTGTCAACGCGAGCGTGTTTTTGTTGATCACCTCTCTATCCTTAGCCCAAGCTTGGGAGTCCACCTCCTGTGGTTATGGAGCGTATAAGATGACCCC
>Ga0181594_10002165_pt1 | contig 18161 bp, 16 predicted proteins | sample 071ome_18_FD_145603 | JGI IMG/M metagenome (GOLD analysis project Ga0181594, IMG submission 145603) | Coastal salt marsh microbial communities from the Groves Creek Marsh, Skidaway Island, Georgia - 071413BT metaG (spades assembly) | ecosystem: Environmental > Aquatic > Marine > Intertidal zone... | reverse complement strand
ACAATGACGCCACTGGCCATGGCTGTCGCCATCCAGATAGTGAGCTTCTTGTTCATGATTCTTGGTTGAGTTTTTTATCAGTCAATTGTGAGAGCTATGCAAGGCAAAGGCTTTGGTAACTCATCCCGGTTCCGCGACAGGAGTGTTGTCGTTCCTATTTTGTTCTAACGTTTGGAGTCCGAATACCTGGCTGCATGCCTCTATGTCGGTGAACCGAGAAAGGGTTTTGATTCATAGTCGCGTTCTCGGTATTCGAAGTAATCAAAATCAGCCGAGTGTCCGGTCCCGGCCATGTCCTGGCAGGCCACCCCAACAAATGCCCCGGTGAAATTTGGCTGACCAACGCTCGTTGCCTCATCCGACAATATACTGGCGTCAAACTGCTGGGGAATCCAGTTCCACTCATCATCGACTCCCTCGACCTTGTAGGCAAAGTAGAGGCGTTCGTAGTCCACTTCGACCCGAAGTTGCACGCGCCTGCCGGTCGGGATCGGAATCTGGGGCGTGAACGCATCGGCCTGTGCCGCGTCGGGAATGTTTGACATCACGCAGAGGTATTTCCCAATGGTTTCGTCATGCGAGATGTGAAGGTAATGAAACTTGGAGGAATTATAGTAACAGGTCAGCCCCGCGAGCTGTTGAAAATGTTCGGGTTCAAACTCCAACACCGTCTCCGCACCATAACAGAACGCCTGTTGCCGACGGGCCACAAGCGATTGCCTGAACAGACATCCGATGGATTCACGCCCAAACAATCGAAGGTGACCAGGTCGTTCAGTCAGACTGAAGATTTCATCAGGGTAGGGCGTCCGCAGCCATTGGAAATGAATGGGGAGTTCGGGGGAATCGAAGTCCTCGCGGACCGGCGTTTCCTGAACTGGATGGACGGAAAACCCCGGCGCCGGAGTTTCGAGTGTGGGAGCAGGTTCTCCACTCAATGTTCGCAACCAGCCGTCGGAACCCCATTCCAATCTTTGGATCGCCGTTTCGCGTCCGAGGATGCATCTTCCACGATTGGGGATCGGACGACCTGCCAAATATACCAGATACGTTTCGCCGTTCCGGGTCTCTACGAAGTCCGCATGACCGGTTCGTTGCAAGGGGGAGTCAGGGCGGTTCCTTGCGGTTAACATGTGTCCGTCCGGGTGCATTTCATACGGGCCCGTCAGATTCCTGGAACGTGCCAACAATACAGCGTGATCCCAGTTGGTGCCCCCTTCGGCCGTGAGTAGATAATACCAACCCTCACGCTTGTAAAGATGCGGTCCTTCGGTCAATCCCAGCGAGGTCCCTTGAAAGATGTTCATCCGTTTGCCGATGAGTTTCTTTTCCTCTACGGAATACTCCTGAAGGACGATCCCTGCAAAGCGGTTCTTCCCGGGACGATAATCCCAAAGCATGTTGATCAGATACTTTCGACCGTCGTCGTCGTGAAACAGGGAGGGATCAAATCCGCTGCTGTTCAAATAGACCGGGTTCGACCACTCCCCATCGATGGTGTCACAGGTCACCAGATAATTGTGAAAGTCGCGCATGGAAGCGCCGCTGGTACCGCCCATGCTGGAGCGGCCGAATCGTTTCACATCGGTATAAATCAGCCAAAACTTTCCATCGGCATGCGTCAGACAAGGTGCCCAAACCCCGCAGGAATCCGGATCTCCCAGCATGTTGAGTTGGCTGGCACGATTCAACGGGCGCGTGATCAGACGCCAGTGGATCAGGTCGCGCGAGTGATGGATTTGCACACCGGGAAACCACTCGAAGGTCGAGGTCGCGATGTAGTAATCTTCCCCGACGCGTATGATGGATGGGTCCGGATTAAAGCCGGGCAGGATGGGGTTTTTTATGGACTGTGACATTTGAATAGCAATTTTTTTAGGACGAAGATTAGGTCAGATTTATTGGGAATCCACATTGGGTCCGACCACGGATTTCTTATGTTCCCAGCCCTTTTTCAGCTTGTAGAATTGCAAGAGAATCAAAACCAGGACTGCAGCTGCCAGGGGAGCCCCGGCAAAGGCGAACTGAATGCCCCGCAACGCTTCCTCCGTTTGTTCCTCCACGTTGGCCTGATAACCGGTCATTCCGAGAATCCAACCTCCCAATCCACCCCCGACTGAAATCCCCATCTTCAACGCGAACAACTGACCCGCGAAAAACATTGCCATCGCTCCCTTTCCGATGGTTTTCAATCCGTAATCCACCGTATCCGGAATCGTTGCAAAAAGGAGCGGGATAAACATCATGTGGAAGAAGTTTGCCAGCATAATCAGTAACAGAGACGCTTGCCACCATTCCCGTGGTACGATCAGTAGAAGGCCGTTTGGTAGAAGGGAACCGATCATTGCTGTCTTCATGACTTTTACTTTGCACCAACGCAATTTCAGAAAGAGTCGATTCGCAAAAATCACCCCGGCTACCCCCGCAAGCATGGTCAAGCCCATAAACAGCGCCAGGAAGTTTTCGAGAATGCCGAAGAATCCAGTCAGGTCCTGATCGATGTAATACTTCACGAAATAGGATTTCACTCCACCCTGCAACCCACCGCGGATCTGAATGATGAACATTGCCATCGACGCGATCAGCCACTGACTGTTACGGAACATGCCGCCCAGGTCCTCGAACATGTTCGTCCGAGTGGCGCCAGCCTTCTGAGATGCTTCGTCCGGGTAGTTGCGTTCCCGGGTCCAGATAAAACAACCGAAAAGGGCAATCACTCCAACCACTGCCAGGATCGCCACAGCGAATGGAAATCCCAACTGCAGGTCTTCCGGGCTTCCGCCGCCTCCCAACAATCGTGACAATGGCCAAATGGACACCGTAACGAGGAATCCCCCGACCATCGCCATGCCAAATCGCCACGACTGCAATCCGGTGCGTTCATCTTTATCGGATGTCATGACACCTGCGAGCGCCGAGTATGGAATGTTGACCGCGGTGTAGGCAGTCATGAGCAACGCATAGGAGATATAGGCATAAACCAATTTGGTATCCACACCGACGTTCGGGGTAATGAAAGCGGTCACGGCAAGGATTCCATACGGAACGGCAATCCAGAGCATCCATGGACGGTATCGGCCCCACCTAGTTCTTGTACGGTCTGCCACGGCGCCCATGATCGGATCGGTGATTGCGTCGAAAAAGCGCACCACGATCATCAAGGTCCCAGCTGCGGCGGCCTCGATCCCATACACATCCGTGTAGAAATACATCAGGACGTTGATCACCGCCTGATACACGATATTGCTGGCCATGTCGCCCAACCCGTAGCCGAATTTCTCCTTGGTGGTGAGTAACGAATCTTGTTTCATAAATGCTCGGGAAAAAGTTGAGTGCAATCAGTTTTGTAAGAAGTCATCGCTATTGGAATATTGGAAATGAGTCTGTACGTCATGTCTTCTAGGTGGCAGTCTGGTTGCTTTTGATTCTTTCCTCCTTTCATGTTCGAGTGAAGCTTTTTTTTTGTGCTTTGTTTTAAAATCCTTGTGCAGGAGTGATCAGGTTTTACCCGCAAGAAACGCCCACTGTGGATGTGGATTGTGAAGTTATTGCTGTGCGTTCCGTAAACCATTTATATTTTGAAAAACTTAATGGATATTGTCCGCTTATTAGATAGAAGGATACTTTGTGACTTGGTTGCGGAAGGAGATGGAACCTCCGGAAATGTGACAGCATGGATTAATGCTTGCCGCAATGAACAACATGAATATGATGCGGGTGTTGCAGCGGGCGTCACTTGGTATCGGAAGCTGAATGGGGATTGAATGAGTGATCTTGAATGCTTTCGATGGGGTGTGGCATACAACCAGTATCAGATTTGGGGTGCTTAGGGATGGTTTTTTACTGTGTTGATCACGTTGCAACATCGATATATACAATAGGTTGGGCCCATAGCTCAGTTGGTTAGAGCAAGCGACTCATAATCGCTGGGTCGGGGGTTCAAGTCCCTCTGGGCCCACCATTTTATCCACTGCTTATGTTTTCTAAAGTTGCATTTTTTCGATCCAGATTCACTGTTTTGACCTCATGTTTCTTCATGGGTGCCTTGCTGGGCTGTTCCCAGGTGGAGGCTCAATGGTGGAAGGTTTGGAAGAAGCGCAGCAAGGAGGAAACGGTCGTGAAGGGGTCTCCTCAGCAATCGGAAAAGCCTGCCGGGAAAACCTTGAAGGAGGTGGAAAAGGAACGTCGGGACGCCGAGCGGGCTCTGCGCAAACAGCAGAAGAAAGACTTGAAGGAGGCGGAGGAGAAACGCGAAGAAGTATTGCGTCAGACCAAGGAATCCCAGAAGGCGATTGAAAAGCATCAACGTGAGATTCTGGCTGAAAATAAAAAGAATCAGCGAAAACTGCGGCGCGATTTGCGTTCTTCCAGCTCGAATTCTTCCGGTAAACGGTCCTCCTTCCTGCAACGTTACCGGGCTAGAAAGAGTTCGTCTGACGGGTTCTTCCTGAGTGAGTAGTGCTTTGGGGGGCAGATTCCCGATGATATCGGGATCACGATTGGGGGCGACGCGTCAGTGATGCGTATGTGTGGTGTGATCGAAAGCTGCAGGCGCTTCCCTGTTGCAGTTGATTCGGATTTGAGGGCACAAGGGTTACGCGATGGGGTGTGCGTTCGGTTTCGCGTGAAGCACGTTCAAAGGGTGTTCGAACCAGATCCAAAGCGGCGCCAAGTCGCACGCACTCCAAATGGCGCTCGATGTTGCCTTGCCTCTTTGGAATCGGTTGCGCCCAGTCGTTTGCCTCAAGCAAAAAGTTCTTTGATGGGTTCTCCTCCGTTGACCAGGCGAACTGGCCGTCCGGTGGCGTGGTAGAGGGTTTGGTGCGGATCAATGCCCATCTTTGTGTAAAGCGATGCTGCGAAGTCTTCCGGGCTGTGAACGTTGTCCGATGCGTAAAATCCTTTGGCATCGGTGGCTCCCACGATTTGGCCTCCAGGGATGCCTGCTCCGGACATGATGACGGACATGGCGTGCGGCCAGTGGTCGCGTCCGGCGTCTTTGTTGACTTTCGGTGTGCGCCCGAATTCCCCGAGGCAGATGACCATGGTTTTTTCGGCGGTTCCGCGTTCATGCAGATCCGAAATCAAGGCCGCCAACCCCTGATCCAGTTTCCCCATGAACGAGCCTTTGAAACGTTCGAACAGGTTGGTGTGATTGTCCCAACCTCCGTAGTAAACTGTGACAAACGATACACCCACTTCGGTCAATCGACGAGCCATCAAGAGGCGTTGTCCCAAATCATTTTTGCCGTATTTTTCCCGGACAGCTTCAGGTTCCTGATGGATGTCGAAGGCTTTCTGGGCCTGTGGGGAGGTGACCAGGTCGACGCCTTGCTCGTAGAATTGATCGAAGGTCACGGTCGGGTCGTTGGCCAGCGGATCGTTCATGCGTTGCATGCGGTCCAGCGCCTTGCGGAGCGCTCGTCGGTTTTCGGCGCGTTCTTCGCTGATGGATTTTGGCAGCACCACGTCGCGGACTCGAAAGTTTTTGTTGTTCGGATCGCCATCAATGACGAATGGGGCGTGTTGCCCGCCCAAAAAGTTCGGGCCGCCGGAACGTGAAACGCGCGGTAGACTCATGTAGGCCGGCAATCCTCCACGGATGCCACGGTCGTAGGAAACCATCGAACCAAAGCTCGGGTGAAACGTCACGAATGCGCCGCACGCCACCGGCACCGGGGTGGGGGCTCCGGTCATCATATAATGATTGCCGCCGCCATGGTTCGGATCTTTGTGGCAGATGGACCGGATGACGGTGGATTTATCCATCACCTTGGCCAGGTTGGGCACCACTTCACTGAAATGAACTCCGGGGGTTGAGGTAGGGATGGTTTTGAATTCTCCGCGAATGTCGTCCGGTGCATCCGGTTTGGGGTCGAAGGTCTCGTAGTGTGATGGGCCGCCATCCAGCCAGACCAGGATGCAACGTATGTCGGATCCGGGTTTTCCGTTTGCTTTGGCGTCCGCTTGCATTCTAAGCAGGTCACACATCCCCAGCCCCAGGGTTCCGCCCAGTCCGACTTGCAGGAAGTCTCTGCGTGTCATGCCTTCGCAATTAATGGTGGTTCGACTCATGATGGTATTCGATCTCAATGGTTGAATATGAATTCCGCCGAATTCAATAGCGCCCAAACCAAATCTTCCAGTCCCTGGCGTTGATTCTCTCCCGAAATGGTTTTCTCTGCAATGTCTCTTTCGTCCGCATCTGGATAGCGACTGAATATCTTCAGGTAAACGGCGTCAATCATGTCCGCATGGCTCAGTCCGCTGCGCAACAGGGATTCCACCCATCCTTTGTCGGATTGGAGTTTGGATTGCAAACCTTCCGAGTGCATCATGTGGAGTGATTGCACGACGCTGGGTTTGTTGATGCGTTCGCAGGGGGGATCGCTGCTTGAGTTGGGCCGGTCGAAGGCATCCATGAATTGGGATTCTATTTTGAAATTCCAGGTTTCGATCGCGCGCGATCCCGGTGGAAGACCCTCAAAGGATGCCTCGATTTCGGTTACGTCGGTGACCGCGTCCTGCAGCACTTCAGCGGGCAGACGTTTGCGGTAGTAACGGGAAAAGTAACGGGTGTCCGTGAGGTTTGTTTCGTTCGGATTGGAGCTGGACTGGTAGAGTCTTGAGGCCATGATGGTGGACATGAGGTGGCGCAGATCGTAATCATGTTCCACAAAATCCCTGGCTAAGGCCTGCATGAGGGCTTCATGTACCGGGGGATTGCTGGTGCGAAAATCGTCGACGGGGTTCACAAATCCTTTTCCGAAGAAAACATTCCAGACCCGATTGACGATGGCCTGGGCAAAATAAGGATTCTCCGGATCCATCATCCAATCCATCCAGGAACCTCTTGGATCGATCCCATCTTCGATCGGTGAATGGTTGCCGCCGGGAGGAGTCGGATGCATGACTTCTTCGGTGCGCGGGTGTTGGACACTGCCTCCTTTTCGGAAGTAAAATGTCTCCGTCCCTGCCGAGATCGGAGGGGACACGCCCGCGCCTTTTTGTTTGACGGAACCAAAGAATGCGGCGGTTTGGTAAAAGTCCTCCTGGCCCCATTTTTCGAACGGATGGTGGTGGCACTTGGCGCATTCGAGCCGCACGCCAAGGAACAATTGGCTGAACATCACCGTCAGGTCTTCGGGGGTGCGTTTGTCGCGATAGATCGATGCCGGTCCTGCCTGGTGGTTGCTTCCTTCGAGCGTGAGGATGGATCTTACGAATTGATCGTAGGGCATGTTGGCCCGGAAACATTCCCTGACCCATTGGTCAAACATGTATACGCTCTTGATGCCTGCACGATCCGGATTGGGCCGGAGGAGATCGGTCCATTGGTTGGCCCAGTAATCTCCGATCCAGCGATGCTTCATCAGTCGTTGAATCCATTGCTGCCGTTTGTCAGGCGAAGAATCCTCCAAAAAGGCCCTTGTTTCTTCGGGGGTGGGTAGCACGCCTGTTGCGTCGAGTGAGGATCGGCGAATGAATTCGCTGTCAGAACACAATTCGGATGGACGATATCCCAATTCCTTGAGATAGGCGAAGGCGTGTGTGTCGATGAAATTGTTGGGCTGGATGTTTGCGTCATCCGTATTGGAAACAGAGCTATTGTCGTTGCGGGGGATCATCCAGCGACTTTCGGCAATCAATCCGGAAAACCGCGTCACGACGACGACCTGTCCATCCCGTTCATGGGTGGTGGCGTGACCGTGGTCGTCGATCTCGAGCAGTTCCTTGTCCGTACTCTGGTATTCAGCCAAGTGGGAGACATCTCGAATGGAACCATCATCGTAATGTGCCCAGACGGCCTGATTGAAGGAACTGCCCTTCTGTAGCCGCCCTCCAGCTGGGGCCACTTCGATATGATTCAGTTTGGGGGCATCTTTGTTTTCATAGGGCATGCCTGATTCAATCCAGGTGACGAGGATTTGATAGAATTCAGAATCTTTCGGTAGCGGAGAGCCTCCTTCATGTTTGACAGTGCCCGTTGCTTTCAGCAACAGAAGACTGTTCTCAGGACTGGCCGGGAAGATGCGTCGGCCAAGGTTGTCCTGTACGATTTCACGATGATCGATTTCCGGGGCGTAGCCGAAAACGGACAATTCGAAGCCGTTGCGTCCACCTGGTTTTGCGTGACAGGCTCCATTGTTGCAACCGACCTTGGTAAGGATGGGTTGGATGTGGTCGACAAAGTTTGGGGGCGAAGGTTTCTCTGTTTCCTCTGATACATTCACAGAAATCTCACCCAATAGATTTCCACGGCCGTCTTGTAAGGTGAGCGAGGTAGTGCCAGGTTGGTTAGCGATCCATTTCCCGTTTTCGAAATGAAAGATATCCGGTTGCTGGCTGGTCAGACCATATTGGTCGGAAAGGTCCCGATGAAATCCGTCCTCCGTTTGGTCGGTAACAAGAAATCGTCTCCAAGAGTCTCCAACTTTCAATTGCAGAGTTTGAGGGATGGGTGCCAATGCATTGGAGTCTTCCGAAACGCTCTCTTCCTTTGCTTGATCTCCAAAGATTGGCCAAACGTTAGCAAACAGACCAGTCAACACGCAGAACACCACCAACATGCGTGGGCATGCGGCAAGGTAGTTGATGTTACTGCGGTGAACCATGCTTACGAATATGTACGAATAAGAAACCCCTGACAAGCTATTGAATGAGGCTTATTACGTGCTTGGTCGAGCGTTTGCGGGTGAGTGGATCCAGATCCATACGTAAGCTTCAACGATGTGATTGTAGGGTGTTGGATGCGTTTGGGCTTTCCCTTTTAAAAACAATGGCCAGTTTGGATGCCGTAAGGTGACGCGCCGGGGACGGCACGTGCTACCTGATGGTAGAACGTCAGGTTGATTGGATCGCCTACCTGCGGGGCGCACATGTGGAACTTTTTGGTATTTTTCTATGAAGCTTTTTCCGGACTTAAAATGCGACATTTTATCTTGAAAAACGACATTAGGTATTAAAATGCGACATTTTACGCTTTATGTTGAAGTAGAGGTAGATGCGAAAAAGAAAAAGTTGATTAATTATCCGGTTTTGGGTTGACTTTTCTATAGAGTTGAACGAATTGTGTGTCCGCTTCGTTTGAAAGGCTGGTTTCGTTTGTCTTTCAGCTCGCTCGAAAGAGGAGATGGCAAGTGTCAGTTCATACACCAGAGTTGTCTCTTCCGATGAGTTTCCAGTGCGCCTTATTTTCAAGAGCGGACTGTGCTTAATAAAATCACATATCCAAATCTTAAATCTACGAATACGATGAATCATCTTTTCAAGAAATGCTGCATCTTTCTGTCTGCGATGCTGATCAGCCATTCCGCAGGTTCCCAATCGGCAGATAATCCTCCTCCCCCCGCACCGGCGCCAGGGGCGGGCGAAGTTCCTTATTACGCGTGTCAGACGATCAGTGGGCGATATTTCAGTTCAGGTGCAGGTGGGTGGTCCGATGATTTTTGGTATGCCTCCAATTTGGTCGAACCCAGCAACGCCAACACGGATTACAATCGATTCCAATCCGGATACTCCCAACTCTGCATTGCTTTGAGACTCAAATTGGTCAGCGCTTATGCCTTTCAAGCTAACTGCGTTGCTTCCGCCAATTCGTCACTGACCTGGTGCCTGCTACCGTGTGTGGTTGATTTTGATCCGGCGGATTGTGGAGCGTGGTGTCAAGCTGATTGGGAGCTTGACATCCAAGATTGCCACGATCGTCGTGAGAACAGTATGAGAAAGGCAAGGGAAGAAGCGGATGCTCTTATACGGTTTTACCTAATGCTTTATGGTGGTTGCGAATAGATAGGTTTTCAATGAACGTAAAAGGAATATGGTATATTCTGGTGTTCTCACTGTCTTTTGTTGGTTTTGATGATTCCCAGATTTCAAGACTGCCAATCATATCGACACGTGTGAACACCTTTCCTGCCGAAAACGAATTTTTGGTTGGTTCTGACGACATGAACTCACACACAAGGGCAAACACCAATCACCAGGAATCACTGGAATGTTGTTTTTCAGATACTAACCGCCATCAAGAGAAAGTGGAACGAGCTAATGAACAGATTGAGGTTCAATCTGATAGTGGGCAAAAAGAAAAAGTGCTGAACGACAACCCTGAGCCTCCTATTCGATACCAGCGACTTTGGGCTGATTATACCAGTGAGAATCTGGACTACAATAATGAGGAGATTTTTCGGGAGCAACTGAAACGATTTGAAACCTCTTTGACGGATATGGGACATTTCGAACTGGAAAGTAGAATCGCTTTTAAACTTAAACAACTGGAAAACGGGACAGTTCCTGGTTTTGAAGGGATAGGGCAGCGCAAGCGGAAAGGGAGCGTCTTGTTAACAGCAGATTCGAAAACACTTTCTCCAAGGAAAAGAGAGATCAGAGAACGAATTCTTAGGAGAACGAAACAATTATCTCTCATGGAGATGCATGCCGAATACATCGGCTTGTTTGAAGATCGTTTTTCATACTGGAAATAAAAATGTACGATAAAATTACTTTGACTGGTTTTGTTATGCTGTTGGTTCTGTTTCAATACCTTACTGCATCTTCGTTTAAGGAGATGTCGTTCCGAGGCAATCACAGTGAGTGGCCCATACCGAAGAGCGGGGAAGGAGATGTTCTTTCGATGTTGGAATCGCTAGTGACAGAACAGCGTCAGCTTGATTCCACCCTTGGCGCAGTGCGGGATAGATTTCAAGGTCAGGAGACTGGAAATGGTTACCATCAACATGGAACAGGCGAAGCCGGTAATGATTCTAATAATCGTGAGAGTTATCCGGCTAGAGCAGAGGATGCCTGGATTGTTCCTTTCAATGACGTAGGCAGACTTGATGAAGATTTATTGTTCGATGAACAATTGAAGCGGTTGGAGGCTTCATTGACCGAAAAAGGCAGGGAAGAGCTGCAATACCGGGTGGAGACCCGGGTTCAACAACTTGCCACCGGAACGATTCCGGGTTTTGAAGGACTTGGGACGCCACAACCTGAGGATGTAGCTTTCCTGACTGCTGAGGAATCCACACTTACGCCCAGACAGCAAAAACTGAGAAATGGAATTTTTGAGAATTTTAAACGCATTTCATTGATCGAAATGCACGAAGCTTTTACCGGTATTGTGACCCCATGAACAAACTGATCTGAGACAATAATGAAGAATCGACCTTTTGATACATTTTTCCACTGGATGACCTTGTCTGCTCTTTTTGCAGTCGCGTTTTCACAGTTTCGATTGGTGAATGATCTGCGAGCCATCCAGGCCGGTGATCCCCACATCCGTGAGCCATTGCCCGCCAATCAAAAGGCGATGATAGATGATCGGGTTAAGGATGTGCTGACTGAGCAGGCAAGAATCAATCGTCAAATGCTTCAGGTGTTGCAGAGGATGAAACCGGATTCCTTTTCAACTGATGTTCCCGAAAAGGAAACTCATCCGAAGGAAACGCAACCGACAATACAGTCCCAGACCTCAGTGCAGGAAATAACAAGCGAAGACCCTTCTGATACAGTATCGATTTTTGATGGCTACAGCGACGGGGATCTTGTGACGATGAAGCGGGATTTGTTGCGTGAGCGGTTGGAGAGGTTTGAGGCATCGTTGACTGATATTGATCGTGAGGAATTGGATCGTCGTTTGCAATTGCAAATCGACCAGTTGGCTCTCCAGATAGCGGATCAACCCCTCCCTGAAGAGGTCGCTGTTTTGGAAGCGCTTACCGCAGGTGGAAAACGTTTGTCACCTGCTGAGCGCGAGTGGCGTGATCAAACCATGCAAAGTTTAAGGCAGGGAGCGCTCATGGAAATGTATTCCGAGCATTCGCTTTTTCAGGAATTGCAGGCAGTTGATCTGATGCAGTTGCAGGTGGGTGAGTTTTGATCTGTCGATTCTCTCAGGAATCATTTTAGTTTCGGTAAACTTAAAGTGCTCCCTTTGGCGATGGACGTCTTTTCAATGTGTCCGGTCAACCTTTCTCCTGTTTCGGGCGACTGGTAGATCAGGTGGGCGTGAACCGATGTTCCCGGGTGAGTTAAACGCCCACTGGAAGCCTTGGCGAAGACTCCTACGATGGTGCCCTGAATGGTGGCGAAGGTTTCTTGGTGTGGTTTTTCTTCGGGGGCAAGTTCTTCGCCGTGGAGTTGTGCGTGGATGGGGCAGGCTCCATTGATGACATGGACGGTGGTGTCTTCGAGTCTTCCTCTCACCTGGAACATGATGGGGGAAGCGGTATCGAGATGGTTGTCTCGTGCTGTTTGTTCCAGGTGGGACTCCCATTTGTCCGGGCCAAGCGTGGTTTCAAAGGTGCTATCCTGCCAAGCGGGAACAGATGCCCCCATCAGCAGTGTTGCCTGTAAGTCCGTAGTGACGGAGGCAGCGCACAGTTTGCTTTGTGAGTCCTGGGCGGTCACATAGGGGACGGAATCGAGGATGGTGACCTCTCCTTGTAATCCTTTCATTGCTCCAACGGCATAGAGGTGGTCCTGTTTGATTAATTCGCCCAATTGAACGCGGCCTTTGTGATCCTTTTGCCCGATCACGCGGTGCATTTCACCATATTGAAACCATGGAGAGGTTTGTGCCGGATCGTTATCATCAACCTCCACCCAGAACCAACCGCGCAGTTCATCGACCTTGAAGCCTGTGGCCTGGTCTTTGGGGTATCTTTTTGCCAGTTCTTCTTGAACGTTGTTCGGAATGAACGTCTTTTCACCGTGGCAAATGAGGCATTGCGCTTTGAGTTTGATCGGGAACAGGGCGCCTGTCCGGTGATTCGGCAAGGGGGTGAACAGAGGTTTTTCGGTGGCCTTTTCAAGAAGTGGTTTTGCCCATTGGGGGGGCTGATTCGCTGAGTTGCGTAATTTCCAAGCAGTGCGGCCGATATTCAATCCCAAAGATTTTCCGACTGATTGAGTCATGTTTTTGGCTTCCAGACTGCAAACTTCAATGGCGGCTACCGGTCCCTGGGTGGTCAATACTTCCTTGAGCTTGCCGGACAGTTTGGCAAAGAGCGCGTCTTTTGCTTCAATTGCCTTTTCAATGCTTTGAGGGGGTGTTTGATTTCCGGTTTTATTCTGGGCAAAGGCAAGAGAAGGATGGGTTAGCACCGCAATGATGCTGAGGGTAAATGCAAGACCTGATTGAATTGTTTTCACTGGTTTCATGCTAAAGCCGTTGAAGTCGGTAATCAACCGTTAATCCGGATCAAGGGAGCGGAGGGTGCAATTCAAACTGGGGGAAAGTTAAATTGGTAGAAGGGACCCGCTGCTGCGGGGCCACGAGCGCGTCCTGGCAATCGAAAGACTTGAGGCGTAGTGCGGACACTGTGGCGGACGCGCAGCAGCGCGTCCCTACCAAAATGCAGGCTGTCTTCCTCCCACTCAGAATCTCACCCGGAGCGGACACACCATTGGGTATCCATTTTTTGATGCATGTCTTTCGCATTGTGCGTGACCTTTTGTCTGGAATGCGTTAGTCAAGGTGCATGACACAGGATGAAGCGTTACGGATTTTTGAACAGACAGGGGCTTTGCTGAAGGGGCATTTTGTTTTACGCAGCGGTTTGCATAGTCGTGAGTTTTTCCAATGCGCGCTTGCACTGCAGAAGATGCCCATTGTGGAACAGTTGGGGCAGGGGTTGGCCGAATCCCTCAAATCACTGGGCGCCACAACTGTTTTGGCGCCCGCCATGGGGGGGCTGGTCATTGGTCAGGAAGTGGCGCGTCAGTTGGGATTGCGATATATTTTTGTTGAAAAAGAAGAAGGCAAACTGGTCCTTCGACGAGGATTCAAGATCCAGCAAAACGAACCTATTCTGGTGGTCGAGGATGTTGTGACCAAGGGGGGACGTGTTGCGGAAACCCTCGAAATTGTGCGTCAGCACGGGGGTGATGTGAAAGGGATCGGCGTGCTGGTTGATCGATCCAACGGAACGGTTGATTTTGGGGTGCCGTTTTGCCCCTTAATCCGCATGAAAGTGGAGACATTTCAACCGGATCAATTGCCGGATGACCTCAAAGGTGTGGAAGCGATCAAGCCGGGAAGTAAGTGACATTAATCCCGTTTTTCCCGGCGTGTGTCCTTTGTTTCACGCTGGTTGGATTTTAATGCAGATTTCATTGCTGCACGAAAAATAAAAAAGAGGGTGGCTCCCACAAAAAGGAAGCCACCTAGTAAAATTACGATTAGGAATAATAATTCGGGCCCTTGAAGTCCCCCGATCAGAGATAGTGTTGGTGAGTATGTCATGATAATCATCCTCCCAAATCAAAGGAGTAGGGGCCATTACAAATGGATGTCATTCTTGTAGGGCGGCGCAGCTCAAAAATTAGAAATCCATTATCGGAGGGGTAAGCTCCGTCTTACACCCACTTCAAACCTCAGAGCTTTGAATCATTCTGACGCCGCAATGGAAACGCCATAGTCATTCGATTAACTACTGTCTTCCCGCGTTCCACATCATTTGATCAGGAATGTTGTTAGGCTAATATTTGGGAACCGGGTGGAACCGGTCCCTCCATTTTACAAAACATGCATTGCTCCCCTTGTAGGGGGATTATTCGTTCGTTTCTTTGGGTCTGCCTTTTTCTGCAGGGTATCCTGCTTTTTCCCAGCCTTTCCATCCGTCGTTCATGTGATAGATGGATTTGAATCCGAGTTCTTTGAATAATTGCATGGAACGTCCGCTTCGGCCTCCTGATGCGCAATGCACGAGGTAGGATTTTTTGCGATCGAGCTTTTCAAGGTTTGTTTTGAAGTTGTTTTCAAAAAAATCGATGTGTTTGGCCTTCTTGATGTGACCGCCGACATATTCTTTCATGGTGCGGATATCCAGGATGACCATGTTCTTATGAGCCTTGATCAGGGCCGAGGCTTCTTTGGATTTGATTTCATGGTAGCCTTCTTTCAGAGGTGCCGCATCCGCTTTTTTATCTTCGGCGTAGCTGTTTGAAACGGAAAGAAGTCCGACGGCACATGCCAGGGTTTTGAGTATCCAGTTTTTCATGTTATCTGTTTTCATTTTTGTGAGGAGATTGTGCCATCGTTTTTGATCCATGCAAGCTTGCTTGCTCTGGATTGGGCTCGGCAATTTTTTCTGCTAGTGCAGGTAGCGGAAATCCACGCACGAGAACAGTGAATGAACCAGTCCGGCCCATGCACTTGACTGGCTCTGGTGTGCTGCCAGATTCAAGTAGTCGAGTGCTATGCGCATTTCACTTTCACTTGGGGCTCTGGAGAGTGTTCTCAGGTAAAGGTGACGGATTTTTTCCTGGATGGGAGTGTCCTGCAGATCGGTCAGGAGGCGTTGGGCAGCGATCTCTGCCTGATCCATGATCCATTCATTGTTCATCAGGTAAAGCGATTGCGTGGGGCGAACTCCAGGGATGCGGCGTCCGACCGTGAAGCTTGGATTGGCAAAGTCGAAAGCATCCAGCAGAGCGTTTCTGCCTTCTTCGCGAAAAATGGGGATGTAAACGGACCGGACTTTCGGTTGCACAATGACTTCATAGTCCAATTTGGCATTGCGAAGAGCGGAGTCGCTGGATGCCGCTCCAGGGAGCATGCTTTTGATGTGGCCGTTCTGAAGTTGTCCGCTTGCCACCAGCACAGAGTCTCGAATGGCTTCGGCAGCCAGGTGTCGACGCTCCATGGCCCAGCGCAAGGCTTTGTCCGGATCCTTTTGTCGGTTTGCCGGATGGTTGGTGGTGGCCAGGCGATAGGTTCTGGAAAGAACGATTTGCCGCACCAGTTTTTTGGTGGACCATCCACTTTCCGAAAACCTGCTGGCCAGGAAGTCGAGCAATGCAGGATGGGAAGGGGCATCCCCGGTCGAACCGAAATTATCCACGGAGCGGACGATGCCCCGGCCGAACAGGTGGTGCCATATGCGATTGACATATACACGTCGAGTCAACGGATTTTTATCCGAAGTCACCCAATCTGCCAGTTCCAGTCGGCCGCTCTGACCTTTCGCGATCGTCGGTGGCGTGTGGTTTTTCGGTAGTGTGACCTGCATGAAGCCGCGTTTGACCGGATCTCCCAATTGATGCACGTTGCCCCGCACGCAAAGCGCATAGTCTCCCGCGTCTTTCTCATCGTTCACGCTGATTGCTTGGGGCAATGGTGCCGGGGCGGATTTTTTCAATGCTTTCAATTGATTTTCAAGTGAGACCAAATGCGCTTTTTGTTCTGTGCTTGGCTCCTTGATTTTTTTGGCCTCCTTGATGGCGATTTCCACCTCTTTCCGGGCCTTTTGATGCGCTGCGTATTCCGCTTTAGTTTTGGTAGAAACCGGAAGTTCTTGTTCTACCAGGCGGGATACGTTGTCACGAATAAGTGTGCGGGTGCTTCGGAAGATGCCTGCCAGGGCGTAATAATCTTCCATGGGGATGGGGTCAAATTTGTGGTCGTGACACCGGACGCAGCCCAAGGTCATGCCCAACAGGGATCGTCCGATGGTGTCGATCTGTTCATCGACGGTATTCATCCTCAGCATTTCCTTGTCCTGAAGGTCCAGGTTTTTGGGGCCAATCGCCAGGTAGGCGGTTGCGATCAACTGCTTGCTGCGTTGTTCGGGCGTTTTCCAATCCATCAAATCACCGGCCAACTGTTCTCGAATGAAGAGGTCGATGGGCTTGTCTGAGTTGTATGATTCGATGACGTAGTTGCGATAGCGCCAGGCATTGGCCAATACTGAACTGCGTCCTCCGCCGGTTGATTCGGCATATCGCGCCAGGTCCAGCCAATGTCGTCCCCATTTTTCTCCGAATCCCTTCGAGGCAAGCAATTGGTCGACGATATCTTGATAATGCTTTTCGGATGGATCAGCGGCGAAACTTTGAATGTCTTCGGGCGATGGAGGCAGCCCTGCCAAATCAAAGTAAACCCGTCGCAGCAGGTCCAGTGGGGGCGCATCATTGACCGGTGTGATGTCTTTCTTTTCCAGTCCGGCCATGATAAAATGGTCGATGGGATTGCGAGGCCAGGCCTGATGTTGAACCGGGGGGATGTCCGGATCTTCAACCGGGCGAAAGGACCAGAACTGCCGTCCCGCTTCCAGATCGATCGCCTGTTCCCCGGATGATTCCAGTTCACCGTTTCGCGGATCGGGGGCTCCCATGCGAATCCATTGCGTGATCAGGTCAATCTTGTGATCCGTGATTTTTCCTTTGGGAGGCATTTCCAGATCCGGATTGGTGAATTGTATGGCTTCCAACAGCAAGCTTTGTTCTGGCTGGCCCGGTTCAATGGCTTTGCCTGAGTCGCCACCTATTTCCCATCCCTGGCGCAAATCCAGCCGCAAGCCGCCCTTGATTTTGTGTTCTTCCGAGTGGCATTCGTAACAGTGTTCAATCAGCAAGGGACGAATGTGTGTTTCAAAAAAAGCTATTCCCTCGGAAGCATGTACTGGAATTGAAAGAATAATACACAGCATTCCAAAGAGGAAAGGTAAGTATCCCTTCTTCGGTAGACCAGTCCATCTGTTGATAGATATGATTCCCATCGTGATGTCGTCCATTTTACCAGAAGTTCACAGGATTCAAACAGAAATTGCTTTCATTGGAAGAAGTAAACCGTTGCAGGTAGATCAGACCGTCCCGGTCCTCCCCTTGTGGGTTCCTTCATCAAAACAGCCATCCAAAGGAATCCCAGAAGCGAAGGAACGGTAATCCAAACGTGCGTGGTCATGTCGATCATTGGTCGTTGGAAATCGCAGGCTTCCCGAAACGTATAGTCGCTTGGGTTAAGGAAGCCACAAGGAGACGCGCCAGGGACGGCACGTTCTACCCGGGCACACTTCATGGTAGATTGCCGGCTCGTCGGGATTACGGTCAGTCCACGAGCGGCAGTAATACGGATGTGGGGTGTTGGGTGCGTTGTTACCTTTGTCGTGTGGAGCGTTCCTGCAGCCATAATACGTCGTTGTTGTCCGGGGAGGTGATGTTCAGTGGACGATCACGTTTGGTGACGGGGGGGAAGGTCCGTGGATCCTGCCATACCTTGATTTCGGAGTGTCCATCGGCAAACGACAGGGTGGCGGCTTTATTGTGGTAACTGGCGGGTGTGTTGACCAGTCGATGCCGTTCGGGGTGATCTGGATAACCTGCCATGTCCACCACAAAAAACCGTTGTTGATGCTGTCTTCGCGTTCATCCATGAA
>Ga0181594_10002164_pt1 | contig 18166 bp, 16 predicted proteins | sample 071ome_18_FD_145603 | JGI IMG/M metagenome (GOLD analysis project Ga0181594, IMG submission 145603) | Coastal salt marsh microbial communities from the Groves Creek Marsh, Skidaway Island, Georgia - 071413BT metaG (spades assembly) | ecosystem: Environmental > Aquatic > Marine > Intertidal zone... | reverse complement strand
GAACCCGCGCTGAACAGCACGCCAGGCCAGATCCACCTGGAAGCAGTAACCCTGCGATGCGACGGTGTGCAGATCAATGCCGCGCAATGTGTCTGCGCGAAATGCCCGGTACCCTCCAGTCGCATCGTGCAGTGGAACTCCCAGCATCGCGCGCGTGTAGGCATTGCCACCGCGCGACAGCACCTCGCGTCCCTTGGACCAATTTTCCGTGCCGCCACCTGGGATCCATCGCGATCCCAGTACCAGGTCGGCGCCGCGAAGGGCCTCGAGAATGCGCGGCAGTTGCTCAGGCTGGTGTGAGCCGTCTGCGTCCATCTCGATAAGAACGTCGTACTTGTTCTGCAGACCCCAGGTGAAGCCCGCTATGTAGGCCGCGCCGAGTCCCTCTTTACCGTGCCGGTGCATCACCTGAACGTGGTCGTCGTGCTCTGCGAGGGTGTCGGCGATGGCACCGGTTCCGTCGGGTGAGTTGTCGTCTGCGACCAGGATGAAGGCCTCGGGAACTGCAGCCCGAATCCGTCGAATAATGAGAGGTAGCGATTCGCGCTCGTTGTAGGTCGGCACGATGACCAGGATGCGCCCGAGGTCGGTGAAACCCTCCGAGCCGCTCTCCACCCGTTCAGCCTAATGGTCGATCGAGTTCTCGCGTCGCAGCTGCGGACCGACGCCGCACGTAGACGCTGATCACCAGACCGGCCAGCAGAGCCAGCGCAGCCAGATACTCCGGTATCGAGTCGAGATATGTGCTGAGCGTCTGTCCATCTCTGAGCGGGACCTCAGCGACCAGGTATCCCGTCTCACCCTCCGCAAGTTCCGCAACCACGGTGCCGTCGGGTTCGATGATGCCGCTGACGCCCGTGGTCGAAGCCACGGCCACGCTGCGCCCGGACTGCAGTGCCCGCAATCGCTCGATATCCCATTGCTGCGCTGGCTGCCCGGTCCCCTGGTACGTCGCGTTATTGGTTTGCACGGTGATCATCTCTGCGCCGCCATCGACCACAGCACTGAAAACGTCGTCGTAGGCCACTTCGAAGCAAATGACGTCACCGATCACCACTCCCCCTGCGTCCAGAACTCCTGCCTCGGTTCCGGGGACGAAGTCACGAGGAACGCGGTCGAACCGCCCGATGAGGCCGCTGAGTTGCTCGCGAAAAGGCACGAACTCTCCGAAAGGCACGGGATGGTTCTTGACGTACCTCTCACCCGGGCCGGTCTGTGGATCCCAGACAACGCCGGTGTTCTCGACCTTGGTGGGATCGTCGGTTTGCACGACTACCCCGACGACGATGGGAACGCCGATCGCCTGGGCAGCACGGTCTATCTCCGCCGCAGCCGACGGATCACGGAATGGATCGATGTCCGAGGAGTTCTCCGGCCACAGGACGAAGTCCGGCTGGGCAACTTCTCCCTCGGCCACGGCATTGGCAAGTCGCAAAGTCTGCTCGACGTGATTGGCAAGAACTGCCCGCCGAACGGACATGGCGTCCATCCCCGTGCCGGGAGTCCCACCCTGGACCACTGCCACGGTGGTGTTCCCGCTCGACCCGCCGAACTCCAACGGCTTCGGAATGAACACGATCGCAAGAACAGTGGCGACAGTAAGAATGCCAACAGCTCGTATTCGCCGGCGCCGAATCGAGTCGACGATGATGGCGGCGAGGGCAACGATGAGAAAACTCAGGCCGGCCATCCCCGCGACGCCGGTGAGCGGCGCCAGAGGTGAATTCCCCTGTGAGAAGGCGAGCTCTCCCCACGGGAATCCGCCGAGCGGAACACGGCCGCGGAGGGCTTCCATCACCACCCAGCCACTCGCAATCCACACCGCCGAACCCCGCAGGCGACTGAGCGGGCCTGTTGCCGCGCCGAGTGCGCCGTTCCACAGTGCGCAGTACAGCGACAGCAGGATCCACGCGTCGGTTCCGATGACCGTCATCCATGACAGCAACACCAGGAAGAAGGTGGCTCCGTACACGAACCCGAGTGCGGCACCGATCGCAGGACCAACTCGCCACTGCGCCGCCAGCACTCCCACCACGCCGAGGAGCGCGAGAGGCCACAGGCCCGCCGGGGCGAACGCCAGCGCCGTGATCACGCCAGCGACTGCGGTTATCGCGGTTCTGGCGACGAACTGCACGAGGCGCCCCTCGCGAGGTGCTTCATCCACGTTGCGCCTCGACGAAATCTTCACCGAACACGACATCCCCATCGACCCAGGTGGCAAGGCAGCGGGGGTCCGGTCCGTCCAGCGCGGGCAGACCCGGGGTTGCCGATCGCGGATCGGTGGACCAGCCCTGCACCCGTTCGTCCGGAACCCGCACCTCGAGGTCGGTCACGCTCCATGCGGCGAGGTGAGCCGGGGCGCCGATCTCGATCGAGCCCGATCGGTACTCCCCCACACACCGCCAGGCACCTCGGGTGTGGGCGCTAAAGGCGGCTCTGGCGGTGATGCTCTCGTGGCGATTGGAATGCGTCGTCGCGGCTCTGATGATCGACCAGGGCGCCATCGGGGTCACCGGGCTATCGGAATTGATCGTCAGGTGACCACCCTGACCGATAATCGAGGCCAATGTGTTCATAGACGCAGCACGGGTCTTGCCCAGGCGTTGTTGGTACATGCCGTCGCGACCACCCCAATACGCGTCGAACAGCGGCTGCATGCTGAAGGCGATGCCAGCCTCCACAAGCGTCGCCAAGTCTTCTGACGAGACCATTTCGGCATGCTCAATGCGGTGACCCAATCGCCGCACGGACTCCCGCCCCATCTCCTCGCACGTCCGACTAACGGCGCGAGTCACCGAGGCACACGCGGCGTCGCCGATGACGTGGAAGCCCGCCTGAATGTTGGCCTGCGTGGCAGTAATGAGGTGTTGTGCAATCTGGTCGTCATCGAGGTATTGCGAGCCACGCGAATCAGTCGCATCGTCATAGGGGTCGAGCAGCGCTGCGGTGTGGGAGCCTAAGGAGCCGTCGACGAAGAGGTCGCCCCCGACGGCAAACGCACCGATCTCCCGGGCGGTCTCGATGCCGCCATCCATCGCTAGCTCACCCCAGTAGCCATAAACAGAGGGTCCAGGATGCTCGACACTCAACGCCAGAAGGTCGCGAAGATCGTCCGCCCCTCCGATAGTTGGTCCGCCCATTTCATGGATGGAAACAATCCCCGCTTCGGCAGCCGCGTCCAGCGTGGCCCGCTGAGCCGAACGACGATGTGTCGACGAGACGCGCGATAGCGCGGCCTCGCGAAGCTCATGGTGTGCGTCTTGAGCGACCAGGCCTGTGTCGGCGAACCCCGGAAGGTTTCTGGCCTGAGGTGCTCGTGCAATCAACGCGCTTGAGACGAGTGCTGAATGCACATCGATCCGAGACAGATACACCTCGCTCCCCCAGGAAGCGCGATCGATCTCCTCGCGCGTGGGGAGCGTTGGGTCGGTCCAGAGGGTGTCGTCCCAGCCGTGGCCGTAGACCAGGCCGCCACGCACCTCCTTCGAGTGCGACGAGATCGCATCCAGGACATCTTGGGAACAGCGCGCAGCGCTGAGGTCTAGGCCGAGCAGGCGTAATCCGGTACTGGTCGCGTGCACGTGGGAGTCAACGAACCCCGGAGCGACGAATGCACCATCGAGATGGACGACCCGATCGGCGATGTCAACGTGCACTTTCGCGCCGGCGTCGTCTCCCACCCACGCGATCACGCCGTCATCGATGAGCAGCGCTGTGGCGAACGGCTCGCTGCGCGAATAGATCGACCCGCCCATCAGAAGCGTCCGACCGAGTTCGCTCACGCGGGAATCCGCACGAGATCGTGGGATGACAGATTCAGGTTCCGGACGCCGTCGGGGGTGCACACCACTATGTCTTCGATCCGGGCACCGAAACGACCGGGCACGTAGAAACCGGGTTCGATACTGAACGCCATCCCCGGCTCGACCGGATCGGTGTTCCCCGCGACTAGATAGGGCTCCTCGTGGCTTTCCAAGCCGATGCCGTGACCGATGCGGTGGATGAAGTACTGGCTCAGTGGTACTCCCTCGAGCAGGTACGTGGTCATCAAGTCCCTCGCATGCGCATCGATGGCCTCGCACGTGCGCCCGGGCCGGACGAATCCGACGGCAGACTCCTGCGCCGACTGGAGAGCCGAGTAGGCCATCACGAACACTTCGCTCGCCTCCCCCACGACGTACGTGCGGGTGCAGTCGCTCCGGTAGCCGCTGGGCATCGTGCCGCCGATGTCGACGACGATCGGGTCACCAGATTCGATCACTCGGTCAGACACTGCGTGGTGCGGGTTGGCTCCGTTCGGCCCACTCGCAACGATGACGAAGTCGACGGTGACATGTCCGGCCTCGATGATCGCCTCCGCGATGAGGCGGCCGGCTTCGGCCTCGGTCATGCCGACCTTGATGAGGTCGGGAACTCTTGCGTGCACAGACTCAATAGCCGACGCGGCGTGCTGGAGCTGTTCGATTTCCGCCGACGTCTTGCGCTGGCGGATCTCAGAGATGATCGGTCCGGCGAGGACCTGTTCCCGCTCGGGTAGCACCTCGCGTAATCGAAGAACCCGCTGAGCCCACATGTGGTCGTCGACGGCGAGCGCTCCCGGCCCCGACTCGTCCACGATGGTCGCCACGATCGAGAAGGGATCCTCGGTTTCGGTCCAGGTGACCACGCGCCCGCCGGTGTGACCGAATCCGGACTCTCGGGCTTCGCCCTCCTCCAGCTGGGGTGCGATGAGTACCGCACTCCCATTGGCGGGGATGACGAGCGCGGTGAGCCGTTCGAGTGCCTTGGCGTCGTAGTCGGCGAGGAATCTGAGGTCGGCCCCCGGGGTAACGACCATGGCAGCGACACCACGGTCGCGCATGCCCTGACGCATTCGCTCGATCAGGTCTGTCTCCACAGGCCAACCGTAGAACGTGCCACACTTCGCGCATGTCACGCACCGACGTCGACGTCATGATCCTCGATACGGCCTCGTTGTACTACCGCTCCTTTTACGCGCTGCCGTCCTCGATGACGGCTCCTGACGGGAGTCCGCATAACGCGATCCGCGGCCTCCTGCAGACCATCGAACGGTTGCGGGAGCGGTTCGACCCCACCACCTTGATCGCGGCCTGGGACAGCGATTGGCGGCCGGACTGGCGGGTGGAACTGCTTCCCAGCTACAAGACCCATCGCCTCGCTGATGAAAGCGAAGAGTCCGAAGAAGAGCCCGACGATCTCGGTCCGCAAATCGGCGCGATCCACCAGATCCTCAGTGCCTGGGGAATACCCGTGGTCGGCGTGCAGGGTTTCGAGGCGGACGACGTAGCCGGCACCTTGGCACACCTGGCAGGACAGCACGAGTTATCCGCGATCGTTGTGACTGGCGATCGCGATTTCGTGCAAATCGTGGACGACGCGACCCGCGTCCTGATGACGGTCAAGGGCGGGATGGACGCGTGGCCGCTACTCGACGCGACAGCAGTCGAAGAACGTTTCGGCGTCTCCCCCGCCCAGTACCTCGACGTTGCGGCACTACGCGGCGATCCATCTGATGGACTCCCGGGTGTGCACGGAATCGGGGAAAAGACCGCCACGCGACTCATTCAGCAGTTCGGGGATCTGGCTGGAGTGCAGGGGGCGTGTGCAGCGCAGCCACTCATCAAGCCGCTCACGCCTCGACTGGCTGGCCTGATCACGGACCACAGCGACTACCTGCGGACCGCACTTCAGGTGAGTGAGATCCGGCGTGACGTTCCTATCGCCAATGCGGCGTCGCTCGTGAGTTCACCGATTCCCTCATCGCCGGAGTCACCGAATGAATGGGAAGGCGCTGTTGATGAATGGGGAGTGCGCCGCTTCGCCGAAGCCGCGATGGCCGCTCCTACTCCCTAGGGGGATCGTCCATCACTGGCGCATAACCGACCACTCCACGATCCAGGCTGGCCGCGGCCTGCTCGGCCGTCGCCCGGAGCCCGGCGTTGTCGGTCGCCTGCATTATTTGTCCGAGTACGTCGATCACCTGGCGTGTCCAGCGCACGAAATCACCGGCGCTGACATCGTTGCTGGTCAACACCGTCAGTAACGAGGCTCCGCGTGCCCAGCGATAGACCGCCCACACGAGCCCGGCATCTGGCTCGGGACCAGCGCCCAGTTTGTTGGAGCGCTGAATGTCGCTGAGTCGTGCCCACGTCCGGTACAGCGCATCGATCCCCTTCTCGACACTGCCGCCGGGGACCGCCGGTCTAACGTCCCCCTCGGGTCGGCGGCTTTCATAGACGATGGCCGAGACGACCGCTGCGAGTTCGTGCGGTTCGAGGTCGTGCCACGTCCCAGCGCGCAGGGACTCGGCAATCAGAAGATCCGATTCCGAATAGAGCCAGCCGAGCATTCGCCCGTCGTTAGTGACGGTGAGGGTGTCCGCCGAACCCTCGAGGTAGCCCAACTGAAGCAGGGTCTCGCACACCCTGTCGAATTGACGGGCGATGCTGTGCGTGCGTGTGGCAATGCGACGGTCGAGGTCCTGCAATTGCCGCTCGGTTCGAAAATACCGCTCAGCCCAGCGGGCGTGAGCCTCGCGTTCCTCGCAACCGTGGCATGGGTGACCGCGCAACGAAGCACGGAGCCGGCTGATGTCGTCGTCTGATTCCACTGTCCGCGGCACTTCGGCAACAACATCAGCGGATTCGGCGATAGCGATGGCTCGACGGGCCAAATCGCGCCGCATGCTTGCATCCTTCGCCGTGAAGTGGCGCGGAACCTTGACCCGGCCCAGGGTGGGAATCGCGAAGGGCACCTCGATCGTTGAGATTCGACGAACCTGTCGCTCGTGCGTGAGAACCTGCGGGCGCGGATCCTGGGGACGGTCGGCGGCGGCTATGACGACCGCCGGGCCTGCTCGCTTCCCCCGAGGGATGCTGATGACGTCTCCGGGTCGCAGAGCGGCAAGGGTCTCCTCCGCGCCGTGCTTGCGAGCTGCACTGGCGGATCGCCCTGCGCTCTTCTCGCTACGGGAGAGTTCCTCTCGAAGATGCGCGTACTGGGCGAAGTCGCCGAGGTGACACGTCATCGAATCGAGGTAGCCCTGCTGGGCTTGGCGCAGTTTGCGGGATTCGCCAGCAAGGCCCACCACGGATTGATCGGCCTGGAATTGGGCGAAGCTCGTCTCCAGAACCTCACGGGCACGGGCCCGTCCTAGTTGGCCAACGAGGTGGATCGCCATGTTGAAGGAGGCTCGAAAGGAAGATTTCAGCGGGTAAGTACGGGTTGATGCAAGGCCAGCGAGGACTTCTGGATCCAACTCGTCGGACCACAGCACAACCGCATGCCCCTCGACATCGATTCCGCGACGTCCGGCCCTACCAGTCAGCTGCGTGTACTCACCCGCGGTGAGATCCACATGCGCCTCACCGTTCCACTTCACCAAACGTTCGAGGACGACGCTGCGTGCAGGCATGTTGATACCGAGTGCGAGGGTTTCGGTGGCGAAGACCACCTTGGTGAGCCCGCGTTGGAACAGGTCCTCGACGATCTCCTTGAACGCCGGGAGCATGCCGGCGTGGTGGGCTGCGATGCCGCGTTCAAGGGCCTCTGACCAGTCGACGTAGCCCAAGGCGGCGAGGTCGTCATCGGAGATTCCCATGGTTCCGGCGGCCACCACCGCGCGGATGGTCTCCCGCTCGCTTGAGGATGTCAGCCGGATGCCCGCCCGTAGGCATTGTTCGACGGCGTCGTCGCACCCCGCACGGCTGAATAAGAAATAGATGCAAGGAAGCAGGCCATCTGCGGAAAGGCCATTAATGACGTCGCTGCGCCACGGAGTAAGGGAATCACGCCGTGGGCGCCGCGAACGTGCCCTAGAGCGCCCGCGTGAGCCGTAGCGGCCGGCGGCGGAACGGGAACGCCTGCCGAGGGCGATCAATTCCGGGTTGACCTGCCCCTCATCGGTGAACAGGTCGTATATGTGGTGCCCGGCCATCACGTGCTGCCAGAGGGGCACGGGTCGGTGTTCCTCAACGATGATCTCAGTAGATCCGCGTACGGCGGACAGCCACGCGCCGAATTCCTCGGCATTCGAGACGGTGGCGCTGAGTGCGACGACCGTGACTGTTGCAGGCAGGTGAATGATCACCTCTTCCCACACTGCTCCCCGGAATCGATCCGCCAGGTAGTGAACCTCATCCATAACGACGTAGCGGAGCGATGCTGTGGTCGAGGAACCTGCGTAGAGCATGTTGCGCAGTACTTCGGTTGTCATGACGACGATGGGCGCTTCGCCATTGATCGAGTTATCTCCGGTCAGCAGTCCGACCGAGTCGCTGCCGTAGCGCTCGACGAGTTCGGCAAACTTCTGATTGGACAGTGCCTTGATGGGTGTCGTGTAGAAGCACTTGCCGCCGTGCTTCAACGCCAGATGCACCGCGAACTCGCCGACCACCGTTTTGCCCGATCCCGTGGGTGCTGCCACCAACACCCCGGACCCATTCTCGAGTGCCCTGCAGGCGGCCTTTTGGAATTCATCCAGACCGAAGTCGTACTGAAGCGCGAATGCCTCGAGCTCGGGCTGGGTAGCTCGCTGGCGAGAGGCCGCATACCTCTCTGCCGGTGAAGGGCCGGTCACCACGCCAGCCTAGGTCCGACGAACGTCAAGGACCTCCAGGGCACCAGGGTGAATCTCTACTACAGCGGGTAGCGGTCCGAGTCGCTCGCCGTCAGCGTAAACAAGGGAATCGGGCGCATCGATCCGGAGCCTGCGGGCCTGCCATGAGACCACCGATGGGTGTTCGATATGCCGTCCGGTGTACACCCGAGGAAGTACGGAGACGAACGTGCGCTTTGGGGTATCCGTCACCAACGTGACGTCGAGGAATCCATCGGTCATATCCGCGCCGGGGCAGATCATCATCCCGGAGCCGTAAGCCGGCCCATTGCCCACGGCCAGAACCATGCCGGCCATGCTCGAATCGGCGCCGTCACTATCGATTGCGTACCAGCGCGGGCGGAAGGATGGCAATTCCCTGGCCACTCCCAGCAGGTAGCGAGCCTTCCCCACTCGAGCGGGCATGGCATTGGCTCGCTCATTGACGTCTGAGTCGAAGCCGCACGACAAGACGCCCAGGAAGTAGACCGGTGTTTCTCCTAACACCGAATCGGTGGCGGTGATAGCCGAACCAACGTCAACCTGTAGATAGGAGCCGTTGAGGGCCGCGTCCGCGAACCGTTCTGCAGTTAGCGGGGGCTCTTCGTGGTCGGTACTACCACCACCGGCAGATTCCAGGCCTCGGACAATGTCGTTGCCGGTACCAGCGGGCCAGATAGCCAGCCGAGGTGCGGTGAGAGCCGCCGTCATAACACCGTTGAGGCAATCGTGCACGGTCCCATCGCCGCCGCAGGCGACAACCAGCCCGAGGGGTGCAGACTCGCGCGCCGTGCGCACGGTGTCGTCACGAGATGCCGCTACATGCACGTGGGTGGGAATGCCTGCATCGGCACAGACCCGTGCAAGGCGACTGGCATCGCTCAACGCCCGTCCCCCGCCAGCGACGGGGTTGGCGATGATTCGGATCACGAATCCTCGTTCAGCGGCGACGTTTCGTCGTCGTCCCAGGCTTGATAATCGGGTTCGGTGAGGCCCTTGCGTGCCCTGCGGCGGTCGTTCAGAAGTGCGATACCCACGGCAATGACGACCAGAAGCAGAATGGGACCCGCAAGCAAAATGAGGTTGATGGGATCGCCCGTAGGAGTAGCGACGGCCGCGAAGATGAAGACGGTAAAGATGATCCATCGCCACCATGACAGCAGTCGCTTCCCCGACAGTATGCCGGCGAAATTCAAAGTGACGATGAGCAGCGGGGTCAAGAAACCTACGCCGAAGACCACAACGGTCCGCAAGAAGAAGGACAGGTAACGGTCCACTGAAACGATGTTCTCCACGTTCTCAGGCGTAAAGCCAAGCAGGATCTCCAGACCGATCGGCAGCACCATGTACGCCAGTACCGTCCCTGCAAGGAACAGTGGGAAAGCGACTGCCACGAATGCGATCCCCCACCGCTTCTCATGCTTATGCAGCCCGGGGGTCACGAATCGCCAGAGTTGATAGAGCCACACGGGCGCGGAGAGAATCAGTCCGGCGATGGCCGCCACTTGGAGCTGGAGGACGAACGGGTCCGTCACGCCGGTCAGTGCCAGGGTGACGTCACGTCCTTCTGCCTGTGCCTGCGCAACCGCTCCCTCGAATGGCTGACTGAGAAGGTCGAAGATCGTCGGGTAAGCGATCCAGCCGACGATCATCCCCAGGACAACGGCAATTGCGGACTTCAGAAGGCGTGATCGAAGCTCACGCAGGTGTTCGGTAAGCGGCATGGCCGCTTGCGCGTTGCTCCCCTTTTCTTGAACGGCCACGGGGAGAAATTAGCCGTCGGTACGTTCCGAGGGCCGTTCGGCGGATTCCTGAGCGGCGGGAGTGGGATTGATATTCGATGAAGGAGACTCGAGCGCATTGGGCTGGTCGCCGCCCTTAGAGTCCACCGCTTCATCCGCGGAATCATCGACAAGACCCTTAGTCTCAGCCTTGAAGATGCGCATCGACCTTCCGAGGCCGCGAGCTGCGTCCGGTAGGCGCTTGGCGCCGAAGAGTAGGAGCACCAGAGCAACGATGATCAGCAGTTCTTGCCACCGCAGATTGGGCATTGCGATCGCTCCTTGTCCTTGATGTTCCGGGCACCGGTCTTCCCGGCCTGGGTTCGAGTCTAACCCGCCCTCCGGCGTTTACGAGCGGCTTCCCTCACGGCCTGGCGGATTTCGGCGGGTTCGAGCACGGTGATCGCGCCACCGAAGCCCAGCACCCAGCGGACAAGCCAGTCGACGCTCGCGTAGTCGATGGTGGCCGTTATTCCGTTCGAAGCTGGCTCTACGGAGTCCCCATCGCGCGCCGAGGCTGCCGCTTCAACGACGGCTACCGGCTCGGTATCCACGACCCAGGCGGCCTGGGGCCGTATCAGTAGTAGCGCGGTTGCCAGCCCCGTGGGAGCGGGGCGCCCCAGAGGGGCGCGCGTGGGCTGCTCCTTTAGGCGATCCTCCGGGCGCAGAGCAGGATGACCGGTCGAATTACCGGAAACGGGGCGTGCGGCGTGCACTCGATCGAGGCGGAAGGTTCGGATGTCTTCAGCGCGCTCACACCAGGCTTTGAGATAGACCAAGCCGTCCACGGTGTAACTTGCGTGCGGTTCGATCCGACGGGTCTCGACTCGATCTCGATCACCGGGTGCGTAGTCGATCTCGATGTGTTGCCCCTGGACCATGGCCGCGTGGAGAACAGCAACGATCGTCGGATCCTCAGGTGCGCCAACATCCATAGGAATCGGTGGGGCTCCCGCGGACTCAAGCTTCGCCATTGCCGTGACGATCGCCCGCTCATCGTGCGACCCGGGTATCTGAGCCAGTACCCGCAGCCCCATGTGCAGGGCCGAGACCTCCTCGGCCGTCAGTCGAAGCGGCTGCTCCAGCGCGACCGGATCGAGAACGTGAATGCGATCGTCGTCCCAGAACTGGATGTCCACGAGTTGGTCTGGACCGTAGCCGGGTATCCCGCAGACAATGAGTTGCCACAGGTCTGTGGTGAGTTGTTCCGCGCTGACGCCGAAATGGGCGGCTGCCTGTTCGATCGTGATGCCATCGTGCGCGCGTAGCCACGGAACCAGCGCCAACAGCCGAGCAAGTCTCTCGGACGCGGTTTCGCTCATCGGTGCGCCGACTCCAATTCCGATAGTCCGGATTCGAAAGCGGCGACGAGGTCTTCCGGACCCAGGATCTGCACTCCAGGGTCGGCACGCCAAAGGAGTTCCAGTAGTCGGTGCTCGCCGTCGGTTATCGAAAAGGTGTCAGCGTCCACAAGGGTGGAAGTTCGGTGGCGTCGTAGTTCGGCTCCCACACCCTCGGGGATCCGAACCAGCGCGGTTACATCGTCCTCAGTGGGCGTATCCGGCATGGTTCCCGAGGCGCCCGTGCGTTCGGATGCGGCAGTCGCGGTCACGGTGACGGCACCCTCGATGCGAGAGATCCGAAACAAGCGCTCAGCGTTGCGTTCGAGATCGAGACCGTTGAGGTACCAGCGACCCTGTCGCGAGTAGAGGCTCCACGGCTCGACGGAGCGCTTATCAACTTCGCTTGAGCCTGGCTTGCGATAGTTGAAGCGCACGACGAGCTTGTCGCGTACCGCACGCATTAATGGAAGCAGCGCTGCTTCCTGCGCGCTTACGTGACCGAACGTTGTGGAAGTGCCATCCGCGCCTGGCATCGAGCTACTACGGCTGGTTGAGGGAGACATCGACTCAATCTTGCGAATCGCAGTGATGGCGGTGGACTCAAGGACAGCGTTGTCCCACACGAGGGCAGCAAGATTTAGCGCCGCCAGTTCCTCACCATCGAAGGACACTTCCCGAGCCCGGTATTCCGAGGAGTCGATTAGGTATCCCTGCACTTCACCGTGGGCGTCGGCGATAGTTTCGATAGGGATACCCATCGCACGCAATTCATCTTTGTCCCGCTCGAACATTCGCTCGAAGGTAGACGTCGACGCAGTTGGGTCATATCCCGCGACCCCCTCTTGGATAACCCTGCGGGACACCGGTGATCGGGCAGCGAGCAGGGCGATCACCAGGTTCAGGAGACGCTCCGTTCGCGTCACCGTGGTGCTAGCGGACATCCAGAAGATCGATCACGAAGACCAGCGTCGCACCCGCGAGGCGATGACCGGAGCCGGCGGGACCATACGCGAGGTCGGGTGGGATAACGAGTTGGCGACGGCCGCCGACTTTCATTCCAGGAATACCTTCCTGCCAACCTGCGATCAGACCTGAGAGCGGGAAAACGATCGACTCCCCGCGATCCCAGGAGGCGTCGAATTGCTCACCGCTATCGAAGTCCACGCCAACGTAGTGAACTTCCACGGTGTCACCCGCAGCCGCCTCGGCGCCGGTCCCCTCGATGAGGTCGGTGATCACGAGTTCGGTTGGTGCGGGTCCTTCGATGAAATCAATCTCGGGCTTTTCCGACATGTACGCTCCTTGGTTTCCGAATTCTTGATGGATGTGTTCGCGTAGACGTCAGGCTCCCACACCGAGCAATTCGACCACGAAAACGAGAGTTTCTCCAGGTTCGATCCCCGGGGGTGGTGTGTCACCGTAAGCGAGGTCGCTCGGAATCACCACGACTCGGCGTTCACCCACCTGCATGCCTGGGATTCCATCGACCCATCCCTGGATGAGTTGGCCCTCCGACAGCGGGAAAGTGGCGGGTGTCCCGCGCACCCACGAAGCATCAAACAGGGTGCCGGTTGACAGACCCACTCCGCAGTAATCGACGGTGATGATGTCATCGACCGCAGCCACATCACCCGACCCCGCCCGAATCTCCGCGGTCACCAATTCACCGGCCGGGGCGGCACCCTCCCGGACATAGATGATCGGGACGTTGTCGTCGAGAACCGAAATATCCGGTGTTATCGCGGTGCCGGAGGCGGACTGCGACTCCGTTGGTGCCCCAGTCTGCGCACAGTTCGTTGCGAGGAAGGTATCCGCGCCAACTTGGACGACTGAACTCCCTCCGGTATCCGACGAACAGGCAGCAACCACAAGAGCGGTTGCGGGAACGATGATCGCGATGGCAGAAGGTCTCTTCACCACCGCAGGCTACGACACGACCGGCTACATGCTCGCCAAGAGGCGATCGACTCGCTCGTCGACGCTGACGAACGGGTCCTTGCACAGCACAGTCCGCTGAGCTTGATCATTGAGTTTGAGGTGTACCCAATCGACGGTGAAGTCGCGCCGTCTTTCCTGCGCCCGCTTGACGAAATCCCCGCGTAGCTTGGCGCGGGTGGTTTGCGGTGGCACTTCTTTTGCCTCGAACACCTCGGGGTCATGGGTGATGCGGGTAGCGAGACCGCGTCGCTCGAGTAGGTAGAACAGGCCACGGTTTCGATTGATGTCGTGGTACGCGAGATCCAATTGGGCTACCCGCACATCGGAGAGATCGAGACCGTGCTTGTCCATGTAGCGATCCAGCAGGCGCTTCTTTATGACCCAGTCGATTTCGGTCTCGACTGCGGTGAAGTCCTGAGACTCCACCGCCTTGAGAGACCGTTCCCACAGATCCAAGACTTTGTCGATCATCGGATCCGAACGCAATCCGCGGCGATCAACATATTGCGCCACCTTGTCCAGGTATTCCATCTGCATTTGCAGCGCGGTCACCTCGCGCCCGTTGCTCAACGTGACCGTGCGGGTACCCGTGGTGTCGTGACTGATCTCCCGAATGGCGCGGATGGGATTTTCGAACGTGAGATCCCGCATCACAGCCCCGGATTCCAGCATGCGGAGGACCAGGTCGGCCGAGCCGACTTTCAGCATGGCGGTGGTCTCGCTCATATTGCTGTCACCAACGATCACGTGCAGGCGCCGGTAGAGGTCTGCGTCAGCATGCGGTTCATCGCGAGTGTTGATGATGGGCCGCGAACGTGTGGTGGCGCTCGAGACGCCTTCCCAGATGTGGTCGGCCCGTTGACTGACGCAGTAGAGCGCACCGCGTGGGGTTTGGAGCACCTTGCCGGCTCCCGTGATGATCTGGCGTGAGATGAGGAAGGGGATAAAGCCCTCTGCCAGGGATAGAAAGTCCGTCGAACGCTCGACGAGGTAGTTCTCGTGACAGCCGTATGAGTTGCCGGCTGAATCGGTGTTGTTCTTGAACAGGTAGATATCTCCTGCAATTCCCTCCTCGCGTAGACGCTGCTCCGCGTCGACGCACAGACCTTCGAGAATGCGTTCGCCGGCACGATCATGAGTGATGAGCTGGTGGACGCTGTCGCACTCGGCGGTTGCGTATTCAGGGTGACTACCGACGTCGAGGTAGAGCCGAGACCCATTGCGCAGGAAGACGTTGCTGCTTCTCCCCCATGCCACGACTCGCCGGAACAAATACCGGGCTACCTCATCGGGACTGAGGCGACGCTGTCCCTTGAACGTGCACGTCACGCCGTACTCGGTCTCGATACCGAATATCCGACGGTCCATCCCTTCACCCTACGAGGGAATCCCCTATCGGCAAGGCACGTGAGCCAGATTTGGACAAGACGACCGCGAGAGTCGGCCTACTACTGCGCGACAAGTAGGTCGGCTAATTCGGTTCCTTCGATGCGTCGAAACGTCCGGCGCGGGCGGGTTCGGTCGAGAACCGCCACCTCGAGATCATCGGCCGAAAGTGTCCGCGATTCCTCGGTTCCATGCTCGCCCAAGGCGTGGACGGCTTGGCGGATGGACGTACCGAGGTCCTGTCCGACCTGCCAGGAGGCCGACATTGCTCCGGCGATCGCATCCGCGGAACCACCCATGGCAACGAAGCCTCGCTCATCTGCCACCGAGCCATCGAAGGTGAGTCGATAGATCTGATCGGTTCCCTCCTCGGTCCCGACCTCGGCCACCACGATCTCTACCTCGTACGGCTTAGCGGTCTCGGTGAAGATCGACCCGAGCGTTTGAGCGTACGCGTTGGCCAGACTCCGTCCGGTGACATCGGTTCGGTCGTAGCTATAACCACGTAGGTCAGCCAGCCGAATTCCGGCAACTCGAAGATTCTCGAACTCGTTGTACTTGCCGACGGCTGCAAAGCCGATCCGGTCATAGATCTCACTGATCTTGTGAAGTGCTTTCGATGGATTCTCGGCCACGAAGCCAATTCCCTCTGCGTACTGGACAACAACGACGCTGCGACCACGGGCGATCCCCTTGCGGGCGAAGTCCGCCTTGTCCTTCATTATCTGCTCGGGCGAGACATAGAACGGCACGCTCATGACGCATCCCCTTCCATTGGCGCACGCGGACCGTTAGGCCGTTGAAGCCGCTCTCGAAGCATCTGCTCGGCAAGGATCGCAATGTCCGCCTGATCGACCGTGAGGACACCATTGGCTGTCACAACGGAGATGATCGGGAAGATCCGTCGCGCGAGATCGGGCCCGCTGGTGGCGCTGTCGTCGTCTGCGGCATCGTAGAGCGCTTCGAGCACGATGCGTTGCGCCTGCTCGGCTGTCGCTTCTGCATGGAAGAGCTTCTTGAGTGAGCCGCGAGCGAATGTAGATCCCGAGCCAACGGCATAGAAGTCGTGCTCTTCGTACCGTCCGCCGGTGACGTCGTAGGAAAAGATCCGGCCACGATCGTGCGCGGGGTCGAATCCGGCAAACAGCGGAACGACGGCCAACCCCTGCATCGCCATACCGAGGTTTCCGCGAAGCAGCGTCGACAGTCGATTCGCTTTGCCTTCGAGGGACAGTTGCGTGCCTTCGATCTTCTCGTAGTGCTCAAGCTCGACCTGAAACAGCCGCACAATCTCGACCGCGATCCCTGCTGTTCCGGCGATACCCACGACGGAGTACTCGTCGGCTTCGAAGACCTTTTGGACGTCCTTTTGAGCGATGACGTTGCCCATGGTGGCTCGCCTATCACCCGCCATCACCACACCGCCGTCGAACACCATGGAGACGATGGTTGTTCCGTGCGGCGCGTCGATGGTCCCGGTAGCCGGCTGAAGCTCGGTGTTACCCGAGGAGCGCAGAAACTCTGCGAAGGATGCCGAACCTACGAGTCCGAAAGCACCGGTGAGATCGTTACTCACTGGCCGCCCTTTTGCACGAAGGACTTCACGAAGTCCTCCGCATTCTCTTCCAGCACCCCGTCGATCTCGTCCAGGATGGCGTCTACGTCCTCCGCCAGCTCCTCGTTGGCCTCGACGGACCCCGTTGTAGCGATGTCTTCCTCTTGCTCGTCACGACGTTGGGACTTGCGCTGCTCTGCATTCTCGCGAGAAACCATGACTCCAGCGTAACCGGCTACTCCTCGGTGAGCGCGTCGATCAGTGAGGCGGCATCGGGTGAGGAGTCCAGAATGTGCTCGACGTGGGTGCGTGTCCCCCGGGTTGGCTCGAGGGTGGGAACGCGGAGGAGCGAGTCCCGTCCGGCAATGTCGAATACCACCGAGTCCCACGACGCGGCGGCCACCGAATCGGCGTAGCGCCGCACGCATTCACCCCGGAAGTAGGCCCGAGTGTCTGACGGTGGTTGATGTCTCGCCGCGTCGACCTCCGCGTCGGTGAACATCCGGGTCAAGCGCCCGCGTTGCTCTAGGCGAGCTGCCAGGCCCTTTTCCGGGCGAATATCGGCATATTGCAGGTCGATGAGCTGGAGGCGTGGGTCATCCCAGTCGAGCCTGTCGCGGCGGACATAGCCCTCGAGCAGGCCAAGCTTGGCAACCCAGTCGACGGTGCTGGCGAGTGTGGTGGGGTCGGAATCAAGAGCCTCGAGGTGCTGCCCCCAGAGCTGTAGGACGTCTTTGGTCTGCTCGTCGAATTCAGAACCCCAGCGGGAGTCGCAGAACTCCCAGGCCTTGTCGTGGAACAGACGCTGGACCTCGATGGCCGTCATTCGCCGTCCACCGGACAGCGTCATCACGTGTTGGAGGGACGGATCGTGCGAAACGCGGTGCATCTCCGCGACCGGTTCGATCGGCATGGCGTCGAATGTGTCCAGGAATCCGTCCTCGATCATCGACAGGACTATCGCGGTGGTACCCATCTTCAGATAAGTGGCGGTATCGCTGAGGTTCGCATCACCGACAATGACATGAAGCCTTCGGTACTTCTCCGGGTCGGCGTGCGGCTCATCCCGCGTGTTAATGATGGGACGCTTCAGCGTGGTCTCAAGACCGACTTCAACCTCGAAGAAGTCCGCGCGTTGGCTCAGTTGGAAGGCCGATCGCTGCCCATCTTGACCAATTCCCAGCCTTCCCGCTCCGGTGAATACCTGCCGTGTGATGAAAAAGGGTGTGAGATGACGAACCACATCGGAGAAAGGCGTGCTCCGCCGCATGAGGTAGTTCTCGTGGCAACCGTAGGACGCACCCTTGTTGTCGGTGTTGTTCTTGTACAGCAGGATCCGGTTGCCACCTGGAGCAGCCGCGGCCGCTTCCATCGCAGCATCCATGACGTCTACGCCCGCTCGATCCCAGAGAACAGCGTCCCTCGGGTTGGTGACCTCTGGGGTCGAGTACTCCGGGTGCGCGTGATCGACGTACAAGCGCGCGCCGTTGGGGAGGATGACGTTTGCCAGACCGAGATCCTCATCGGTCAGCTGGGAGGGGTCTGC
>Ga0181594_10002160_pt1 | contig 18185 bp, 18 predicted proteins | sample 071ome_18_FD_145603 | JGI IMG/M metagenome (GOLD analysis project Ga0181594, IMG submission 145603) | Coastal salt marsh microbial communities from the Groves Creek Marsh, Skidaway Island, Georgia - 071413BT metaG (spades assembly) | ecosystem: Environmental > Aquatic > Marine > Intertidal zone... | reverse complement strand
CGTCGACTACGTGATGTGCACCCATTTGCATGCCGACCACGTCGGCTGGAACACCAAATTGGAAAACGGCCGGTGGGTGCCGACGTTCCCCAATGCGCGCTACATTTTTTCCAAGGACGACTACGACCACTACAACAACGTGAAGCCGGGCGAGTTCGGGTACACCAGCCTGGCCGATTCGGTGTTTCCGATCGTCGATGCGGGGTTGGCCGAGATCGTGACGATGGACTATGCGATCGGCGACGGCTTGTCGCTGGTGCCGACCCCGGGCCACACGCCGGGCCATTATTGCGTGCACCTGCAATCGGGCGGGCATGAGGTGTTCTTCACCGGCGACATGCTGCATCACCCCGTGCTGATTGCCGAACCGCAGTGGCAGACCAATTTCTGCCTCGACCATGCGCAATCGACCGCGACCCGGCGCGCCTTTATCGCCGAGCATGCCGGGGGCGCGGCCATCGTGCTGGCCGCGCATTTTGCGGGCCCGACCGCCGGGCGCATTGTCGATGCCGGCGGGCAACCGCGGTTTGCGGTGTTGGAGGGCGCGTAGGTTCCGCGCCGGCCGGTGAGGCGCTAGGCTGAGTTCGGGAGGACGAAACGATGCACAAAACCGCCCTGTTTCCCGGCCTCGCCGAACGGATGGCGAAACGGCGCGGCGGACGGACGCATATCTTCGAGCGGCTCGATCCGGCGCGCAGCGCGCTGATCGTCGTCGACATCCAGGAATTCTTCTGCGACCCGGCGACATCGGGCGGACAGAACACCATCGACATCGTGCCGACGGTCAACAGACTGGCCGACGGTTTCCGCGCCGCAGGCGGCACCGTGGTGTGGATCGTCACGACCTTTACCGAAGCAACCGCGCAATCCTGGTCGACGCTGTTTCATGAGTTCTGTTCGCCGCCGGTCCGCGAACGATTGCTGACCGGTCTCGGCCCCGGCGGCTGGGGCCATGCGCTGCACGCCGACCTCGTCGTGCGGCCCGGCGACCTGACGATCGAGAAAGACCGTTTTAGCCCGTTCATCGCCGATGCCTCGACGCTGCATGCCGACTTGCAAGCGCGCGGGACAGACACCATCGTGGTGACCGGGACCGAAACCAACGTATGCTGCGAATCGACCGCCCGCGACGGTATGATGTTGAACTACAAGACGATCATGGTATCGGACGCCAATTCGGCGCACGACGACAATCATCACAATTCGGCGCTGAGCAATATCTACGGCTTTGTCGATGTGATGACGACCGACGAGGTGTTGGCCCGGTTGACCTCGGCCGACGCCCAAGCCGCTGCGGAGTAACGACGATGACGAATGCCGATCTGAAAGCCCCGCGACCGATCGATCGCACCGACGGGGAACCGACTTGGTTCGACAAACGCGTCGATGCGATGCTGTCGTTGATCACCGGGCAGGCCAAGGGGCCCTACGATCCGGAGCTCCATAAACGCGCAGTGGAATTCTATGCCGACTTCGAAGACCCGAGCCGGAGCTACGCGGAAAGCTGGCTGCTGGCGATCCGCGCCGTGCTGGTCGAGCAGGACACCTTGAACGAAACCGAAATCGACGCCCGCCTGGATGCGGTGCGCAAAAAAATGGGGGCGTAATGCCGGGCACGATCGAAAACTTCAACCGCACCTTCATGCCGGGCGATGACGCGCCGGTCGACGTGATCGAAAAGGTCGAAGGCCAGGAGCTGGACAAGCCGGTCGAGGTCAAGGTGGTGATGAAGAGCGACAGCATGCTGATGCTGTCGATCACCCGCCCCAAGGGCATGCGCGACCCGACCCATCAGCACGACGATCACGAGACCTCGTGCCACTTGGTGTCGGGCAAGCTCAAACTTTGGATCGGCGGCGAAGAATGGATCGCCCATCCCGGCGATACCTGGTTTCACCCCAAAGGCGTGCCGCACTGGTCCGAGGCGCTGGAGGAATCGGTCCAGGTCGAGGTTAAATCGCCGCCGGTGAAGACCTGGTAGGTCCGCGTCGCGTGCGAAACAAGCGCTAGCGGTAGGGGTCGGGCTTGGAGAGGTATTGCTGGACGTAGCGCTGCACGCCCTCTTCGAGCGAGGTGAAGGTGCGGGTAAAACCGATCTCGCGCAGGCGGTCCATCTTGGCTTCGGTGAAGTACTGATATTTTTCGCGTAGGTCGGCCGGGGTGTCGATCCAATCGACGATGAGTTCTTCGTTCATCGCGTCGGCCACGGCATAAGCCAAGTCGAGGAAGCTGCGCGCTTGGCCGGTGCCCATGTTGTAGATGCCGGTGATCTCGTCTTGATCGAGGATCCATTCGATCGCGGCGACGCAATCTTCGACATAGATGAAGTCGCGCATCTGCCCGCCGTCTTCGTAGTCGGGGTTGTGCGAGCGGAACAAGCGCACCGGTTCGCCGATCAATATGCTGTCGTGCACCTGGAGCGCTACCGACGACATACGGCCCTTGTGATATTCGTTGGGGCCGAAGACGTTAAAGAATTTGAGCCCGGCCCATTTTTCCGGCGCCGGCAAGCGCTCGGCCATGATCCGCGCAACGCGGCGGTCGAATAGATGCTTGCTCCAGCCATAAGGATTGAGGGGACGCAGCCGCGACAACGCCGCCATGCTGTCGCTGTCGTCGAAGCCTTGGCGGCCGTCGCCATAGGTTGCCGCGGAAGAGGCATAGATGAACGCCGCTTCGTGACGCGCACACCAATCCCACAGCATCAGCGAGAACTTGAAATTGTTGCGCATGATGAGATCGACGTCGGTCTCGGTGGTGGCGGTCACGGCGCCGAGATGAATGATCGCTTCCATGCGGAAGCTTTCGGAATTGAGGAATTCGAGCAGATCGGGCGGCGAAATAACGCCCGCGAGTTCGTGTTTGGCGACGTTCAACCATTTGTCGCCGGTGCCGAAGACGTCGCAAATCGCAACCTCACGGTCGCCCTTGGCGGCGAGCGCCGCCACGACGTTCGAACCGATGAAGCCGGCCCCGCCGGTGACCACGATCATGCGCTAGCCCGCCATCCGTGAAACCGTGCGCGTCGTGCTGTGGCCATCGACGTAGTCCGCCAGAACGACCGTGCCGCCGTAGCTTTGCACGACGTCGGCGCCGACGACTTGGTCGAGCCGGTAATCGCCGCCTTTGACGAGAACGTCGGGGCGGATCGCCTTGATCAATTCGAGCGGTGTATCTTCAGCGAAGATCACGACGAGATCGACCTGGCCCATCGCGCCCAACACCATGGCGCGGGCGGTTTCGTTTTGAATCGGGCGGCTTGGCCCCTTAAGGCCGCGCACCGAGGTATCGCTATTGAGCGCCACGACCAACCGGTCGCAATGGCTCTTGGCTTGGGTCAGCGAGGCGATATGGCCGGGGTGCAACAAGTCGAACGCACCGTTGGTGAACCCGACCCGAAGTCCCCGTTCCCGCCAACCGGCCACCACGCGCAACGCTTCGTCGATCGGACGCACTTTGGCGTCGCTGGCTTTGAGGTCGGCTTCGTGGGTGTGGGCGATCAGCTCGGCCGAAGACACCACCGCCGTGCCGGCTTTGGTCACGACGATCCCAGCCGCGGTATTGGCTAGGGCGGCGGCATCTGTGGCATCGGCACCGCCGGCCAACGCGGCGGCGAACGCGGCAACCACCGTGTCGCCCGCGCCCGATACGTCGAATACCTCGCGCGCTTCGGCGGTGAAATGGGTGGCGGTCCCGTCGCGGCCGATCAACGACAACCCGTCTTCGCTGCGGGTCACCAACATCGCGGCGACCCCGGCGCTTTCCATCACCCGCCGGGCGGCATCGAGAATGTGTTCGGTGGTATCGGCCACGGCCCCGCTGGCGTAGGCGAGCTCTGCCCGGTTGGGCGAGACGTAGGCAGCGCCTTTGTAGCGCGCGAAATCGCGCCCGCAGGGGTCGACCACCACCGGGATGTGCTGGGCCACCGCTTTGGCGATGATCTGGCGCAGTACGTCCGGGGTCAGTACGCCCTTGCCGTAGTCGGATAGAACCACCGCGCCGGCGTACGGCAGGCCGTCATCGACGGCCGCAAGAAGTTGCCCGGCAATCTCGGCCGAAATGGCGTGGCGTTGTTCGCTGTCGGCCCGCAGGACCTGTTGGCCTTGAGCGACGTAGCGGGTTTTCACGCTGGTCGGGCGCGCGCTGTCGGTCAGGGCGTGGACCGTCAGACGGGGGTTGGTATGGAGCAGACCTGTGAGGGTTTCGCCGGCCGCATCGGCGCCGATGACGCCGACCAGCGTGGCGGCGCCACCCAGCGCCACGACATTGGCCGCGACATTGCCGGCCCCACCCGCCATCGGTCGTTCGAAGCCGGTTTGAAACACCGGGATGGGGGCTTCGGGAGAAATGCGCTCGACCGTGCCCGAGACGAAGCGGTCGAGCATCAGGTCGCCGACCACGAGAACGTGGGCGTCGGCCAGGGTAGCAACCTGCCGGGCAAGCCTGTTTTGGTCGGTCATCCTGCTCACGGGTTATACCCGCGAGTCCCTCTAAGTTCCAGTGATTCCAGTATATTTCGCCGCCGCTTAGTGCGGCGAACGTTTGGCCAGGATGCGCTGGAGGGTGCGGCGATGCATGTTGAGCCGGCGCGCGGTTTCCGAGACGTTGCGGTCGCATAGTTCGTAAATGCGCTGGATATGCTCCCACCGAACCCGATCGGGCGACATCGGTTGGTCGGGGGGCGGCGGCTTATCGTCGCCCGAGGCGAGCAACGCGCCTTCGATTTCGTCGGCATCGGCCGGTTTGGCGAGGTAATCCACGGCGCCCGCTTTTACCGCCGCCACGGCGGTCGCGATGTTGCCGTAGCCGGTAAGGATGACGATCCGTGCGTCGGGGTTTTGCGCCCGGATCACCGGCACGATATCGAGCCCGAAGCCTTTTTCGAGACGCAAGTCGAGGACGGCATGGGTCGGCTGATGCGCGGCGATGGCCTCGCTGGCGTCGTCTTCGTCGGCGGCGGTGGCGACGGCGAAGCCACGCTTTTCCATCGCCCGCGCGAGGCGGTCGCGAAACGGGGCGTCGTCATCGACGATCAGCAAGCGGCGGTCGCTTGAACTATCCACGGATGGCGTTTCTATCATGGTGATGAACCCGAAGCGTCGAGTATGTCATGCGGCCAGCGAATCACAACCTCCGCCCCCGCCGCCGCGGCATTTCGAAAACGCACCTGTGCGCCGGTGCGTTCGAGCAATGTCTTGGCGATAAAAAGACCGAGACCCATGCCGCCGCCGTCTCGCCGGGTCGAAACGTAAGGTTCGCCCAAATCCCCCAACACGGCATGGGCAAAGCCGGGCCCGTCGTCGGTCATCGTGACGGTGACCTCGGCCTTGGTGACGGCGACCGCGATGTCGATGCGCCCGGCGGCGAAATCGGCGGCGTTGTCGACAAGGTTGCCCAGCCCATGACGAATTTCGGGCCCGGCCCGCACGATCGGCATGACGGCACCGGGGCTGAGGCGTTCTTCGATGTCGATCCGTTTTGTCGGCGTGCGATGGCTCGCGACGATCGAGTCGATCAACGCCGGAAGCGCCATTTCGGCGAACGGCTGATCGTCGTCGCGCCGCGGGTCGCGCGACAACTCGGCAAGGATATCGCGGCAGCGTTCGGTTTCGCGCAGCAATAGATCCATGTCCTCGGCGAGCGGCGCATCGTCCGCGGTGTCGCGACGCATTTCGCGCGCGACCAGGGCGATGGTCGAGAGCGGCGTGCCCAGTTCGTGCGCCGCTGCTGCCGCCAAACCGCCGAGCGAGGAGAGCTGCTGTTCGCGCGCCAAGGCCATCTGGGTTTCCGCCAAAGCATCCGACATGCGGCGCGCTTCGGCCGCCACGCGCCACGTGTACACCGAGATGAAGACGACGCCCAAGACCAACGCCGTCCAAATACCCAGCATGTAGAGGCCGGGCAAAACGAGGCCACCGGCATGCCACGGCAGCGGCTGATGGACGATCGTCACCACGCTAAGACAGGCCAGGGCCAAGGCGCCGAGAAGGGCGGTGCTCCGCAAACTGAGGACCGTCGCGGATACGGTGATCGGCACCAGCATCAAAATCGAGAACGGGTTTTCGATGCCGCCGGTAAGGTACAGCAGTATCGCCAGTTGCAGCGTGTCGTAGGCAAGGTACAGCGCCGCGTGCAGATCGCTGAGCCGGGTCGTGGGCGTGTAGCGGATCGTCAACACGGCGTTCAGCCCGACCGAGACCGCGACAGCCAACATCGCCGGAACGAAGGCCATATCGAAGTCGAGACCGAAATGGACCACGACGATGGCCAGGGCCTGGCCGGCCAGCGCAATCCAGCGGATCAGCACCAGGGTTTGCAGGCGTACGCGACCGCTTTCGGCGGGCGGGGCGACCGTCGGGACGGGCTTTGCCGGGCGCGTGTGGGGAGCGCTATCCATCATGCCAGCGGGAGCCTATCGCCGCGTCCGGAGTGCGGCAACGAAAGGTGGCGAGCAAGGGCCTCAGGCCCCATATTTCACCCACGATGCGAGGGCCACAAAACCACCACAATGCGCCCTCACGCTGCCGTCCCGACCTTGAGGAGGTAACGATGCGATTGCCCCATTCGATCCGCGCTGCTGCGCTTTTCGCCACCGCCGCCATGCTGGCCGTCGGCCTGTTCACCACCGCGGCCCAGGCCGGCGAAGCGCAAGATTTGGTCGACAAGGCCGAACTGACCGTCAACGCTTTTCGGGTCGATCCCGACATGGGCTCGATGCGCGAACTCATGCGCCGCGCCGAGGGCGTGCTGATCATTCCCCAGGTGCTGAAGGCCGGTTTTTTCATCGGCGGCGAGGGCGGCACCGGCGTCTTGATGACCCGCCAGGTCGGCGGATGGAGCCCACCCGCGTTCTACACCATGGGCGCGGGCAGCATCGGCTTGCAGTTCGGTGCGCAAGCCTCGGAAGTGATTTTGGTGTTCATGACCAAGCGGGCGGTCGATGCGGTGCTGTTCAACAAGGTCAAACTCGGCGCCGATGCCAGCGTTGCCGCCGGACCGATCGGCGCCGGCATCGAAGCGGGCACCACGACGAATTTTCGCGAAGACGTCTATTCCTATTCCAAGTCCAAAGGCCTGTTCGCCGGCGCGTCGGTCGAGGGTGCCGTGCTTGATACCCGCGAAAGCCTAAACCTGGAGTACTACGGTCGGAACGTGTCGCCCGAAGATATCGTCTTCAAGAACCGCGTCGACAATCGCAATGCCGACGATCTACGCGATGCGTTGAACCGGCTGCTGCGCACCCGCAGCTAGGCGGCAGCCCCGGCCAGTTCGACCATCGCGACCAACAAGACGACAAGCGCGTTCAAAACGCAGGCCACCACCAAAAGATAGAACGCGCGGCGCGCGTCGTTCGGAGCGAGGTTGCTGCGGGCGCCCGTCGGTTCGATCCATGGGGTTATACCGCGATCGGCGCCGTCGAGATGACGCGGGCCGACCAGGGCGACCCCGAGCGCGCCGGCCACGGCGGCCACCGGCCAAGCCGCGCTGCGCAAGCTCCGGCCGTGGGTATGCCGGATCATCGTGGCGATCGCCGCGCCGGGTCGGGCACCGGGTGTGAAGGCGGCGGCGAGAGCCAGCAGCAACCCGGCCAACCGTAACGGAATCCAGGCCGCCGCCTCGTGCAGCCGAAGCGCCACGAACCCCAAGCCACGATCGTCCTCGCCCGGTCGGTCGAACATCAGTGCGGCAATGAGCAACAAACGGTAGATCAGCAACCCGGCCAGCCCCAGCAAGGCATACCAAAACGCCAAGGCGACAACGCCTTCGGCGAACCGCAGCGTGGCGCTTTCGACCGATTGCCGACGCGCGGCATCGGTTTTGTCGGCCCCGATGCTGCGGCCCAACGCGGCGAAGATCGTGCGTTGATCGATCACCAACAAGATGACCGCCAGCGACAGCGCCCAGCCCAAAGGCAACACCGCGGCCGCGAATGCGACGATCAGGCCGACGACCCCGCCGACGACGACCAGAAACAGGGCGAGCAGCAGTCCGCGAACGAGCCGGGTTGCCGCCGAGCGATCCGCGCGGCCCAAGCGGCGCGCCACTTCGGTGATCGCCCGTGCGCCGGTGCGATCGACAGCGCGGGTCGGGCTGCGCAGCACCACCCCGAGAAGGGCATCGAGCGCCAAGGCCGCCAGCAACAAAAAGAACGGCTCGGGTCCCGTCCCGATCGCAACCCAGGTAAATTCCGGCGTAATGTTGGCGCCCGTCATCGTTCGAGGATGCGGGCCCCCAGGAGGCGCGTCAACGTATGGACCAATCGACCCCAAGCGCCCGTCAAACGATGCTCTTGCGCGGCGGCTCGCTGGTGTTCGCGGCGGCGGTGGCCGTGGTAATCGCCACCGACCCAGCGCTGGCGGGAAGCCACGGTACGCTGGCCCAACGCGCAGCCGGGGCGGCGATGATGGTGGGCGCGATCGCTTGTCTGCTGCACGCCATCGGACTGCGGGGACGGCGTACCGCAGTGCGCTGGCTGACCCACCCCGGGGTCGCCTGGCCGCTGGTGCTGGCGGGCCTGATCGCTGCTGGGCGGGTCTAGCGCGACAACGGGTCGCAGCGCTTCACGCAGCCGGGAATTGCGCCGAGCGGGCGGGTTTGGTGCACTAGCGCGATGTCAGATGAAAAACAGACGCCGTCGCGCCGCGGGCCGATCTTGATCATTGCCGCCGGGCTGGCGGTGATCGTCGGGTTGGGGCTCGGGTTTTTGATCCCGGTGAGCAAACCCGATCTCGAGGTCAGCCAATCCATCATCGGCGGACCCTTCGAGATGGTGAACCATCTGGGCGAAACGGTAACCCAAGAGACCTTTAAGGGCCGGCATATGCTGGTCTATTTCGGCTATACGTTTTGCCCCGATGTCTGCCCCACCGAGCTGCAGTCGATGACCGTCGCGCTGAACGACATGGGCAAAGAGGCCGACGCGATTACGCCGGTTTTCGTCACCATCGACCCGGCCCGCGACGACGTCGCGGCGGTGCGCGACTACATCGGGTTTTTCCATCCCCGCCTGGTGGGTCTGACCGGGACGCCCGAGCAGGTGGAGACGATGACCGATGCCTTTGGCGTCTTTTTCGCCCGCGCCCGCGATACCGGCGAAACCAGCGACTATTTGATGGACCATTCCTCGCTGATCTTCCTGATGGACGAAGAAGGGCGCTACGTCACCCACATCCGGACGGGCACCAGCCCCGAGGCGATGGTGCGGCAGTTGCGCGAGGCCCTGTAGGGCGGTTCCCAAGGCCCAAATCTTCCGTTAAAGTCAAACACTTACCGCTCGGTGTCGAGCGGATGTCGGGGCTACCGTCAGGATCTTAGTTGCTTTATTCGGTTCACGAGTTTCAGCGCGCCGCGACCGCATCGGTCCGCAGCGCCATGCAGGCCGGGCAGATGATCCTGCGCCACCCGCTCAACCCCCTCGCGCACACCGACATGGGCCGACACACGGCCGCCGCTTTCGAGCTGATCGATTACACGACGCGGCGGCGCAGCAAACCGGCCTTCGGGCTGAAGACCGTAGAGACCGATGCAGGTCCGGTACCGATCACGGAAGTCTCGGCGCTCCAGGAACCGTTTTGCCGGCTGCTGCACTTCCAGCGCCCGGGCTGCGAAGACCTGCCCCGTATGCTGGTCGTCGCGCCGTTGTCGGGCCACTTCGCGACGTTGCTGCGCGGCACCGTCGATGCGCTGCTGCCCGAACACGACGTCTACATCACCGATTGGACCGATGCGCGCGACGTGCCGGTGGCGCGCGGACGGTTCGATCTCGATAGCTACATCGACTACGTCATGACCTTTCTGCACCACCTCGGGCCGGGCACCCATGTGATGGCCGTGTGCCAACCGTCGGTCCCGGTGTTGGCGGCGGCGGCGATTATGGCCGAAGACAACGATCCGGCCCGGCCCAAGTCGATGACGCTGATGGGCGGCCCGATCGATACCCGGGTCAACCCGACGGCCCCGAACGACTTGGCGCAAAGCCAATCGCTGCAGTGGTTCGAGCGCAACGTGATCACCACGGTGCCGGTGAGCTATCCCGGCTTTTTGCGGCGGGTCTACCCCGGGTTTCTGCAACTGACCGGGTTCATGACCATGAACCTGGAACGCCACATGACGGCGCATCGCCGACTGTACGAACACTTGGTCGAAGGGGACGGCGACAGCGTGGCCGCGCACCAGAAGTTCTACGACGAGTACCTCAGCGTGATGGACCTGCCGGCCGAGTACTACCTGCAGACCATCAAGACGGTGTTTCAAGACCACGCCCTGCCCGAAGGCACGTTCCATTGGCGCGACCGCAAGGTCGATCCCGGTGCGATTACCGATATCGGTTTGCTGACGGTCGAAGGCGAGCTCGACGATATTTCGGGGATCGGCCAAACCCGGGCAGCGCACGACTTGTGCCGCAACCTGCCCGACGCGAAGAAGCACCACCACCATCAGGCGGCCACCGGGCATTACGGCATTTTCAACGGACGGCGCTGGCGCAACGAAATTCTGCCGCGGGTCCACGAGGCGGTTCTTGCCAACGCCTGAGACGCGCCGCGCGGCGGCTCCGATCCATAACCCTTTCTGGGAACGAAAGACCTTGGCCGAGATGAGCCAGGCCGAGTGGGAATCGTTGTGCGACGGTTGCGGCAAGTGTTGTCTGTTGAAGCTGCAGGACATCGAAACCGACGTTGTCGACTACACCAACGTGGCTTGCCGGTTGCTGGACGACGCCACATGCCGTTGCACCCGTTATGAGGAACGCCAGCGTTTCGTGCCCGATTGCGTCGTGCTGTCGGCCGATAACGTGGGGCACTTGGCGTGGATGCCCTCGACCTGTGCCTACCGATTGGTAGCGGAGGCGCGCCCGCTACCCGACTGGCATCATTTGGTCTCGGGCAGCCGCGAAACCGTGCATCTGGCCGGCCAATCCGTGCGCGGCCGCACGGTGGCCGAAAAAGACGCGCCCGATCTGGAACACCACATCGCGACGTGGCCCCGATGACGCGCGCCAAGATGCACACCAACACGGTCGAGCTCGATGGCCAACCGGTGCCGCTGGATATTCAGATCAACGCGCGGGCACGCAACATCAGCCTACGGGTGGACGAACGTACCGGCGGCGTCGAATTGGTGCTGCCGCGTTTCGTCGCCAAGGCCGAAGGCCTCGCCTTCGTGCGCGAAAAGACCCATTGGATTCTGCGCCAATTGCGCGACTTGCCGCCGCGGGTGCCGTTCGAGGACGGCGCGGTGATTCCGTATCTGGGGGACGATCACGTCATCACGCACCGACCCGAGGAGCGCGGCACGGTTTGGTTGGAACCGGACGCGCGCACGATCAATGTCGCGGGCGATACCCCGCACGTGCCGCGCCGGATTACCGACTGGTTGAAGAAACAGGCGCGTCACGAAATCGGCACCCGGGCCCATGCCGCGGCGGCGGCTTTGGACAAGCGGATTCTCAAAATCCAGATCCGCGACACCCGCAGCCGGTGGGGCAGTTGTTCGGAAGAAGCGCGGCTGTCGTTCTCGTGGCGGCTGATCTTGGCACCGGCGGATGTCCTCGCCTATGTGGTGGCGCATGAAGTGGCGCATCTGGTCGAGCTCAACCACTCGGATCGTTTTTGGCGGCTGGTCGACCGGTTGTGCCCGGATAACGCGCCCGCCAAATATTGGCTGAAACGACACGGCGCATCGCTGCACCGGTTCGGTTAGGCGCCTCGTTTGCGTGCGGCCACCGCACGGCCTAACGTGACCCACCGCGCCGCCCCTCGCCGCTAAGGCATCATGTTCACCAAACCCGGTTCATTGACGTTTGTCCTGTTCGCAGGCGGCTTGTTCGCGTTCGGGCCGCTGTCGACGGATATGTACATCCCGTCGCTGCCGACGTTGGCCGATGCGCTGGGCACGACCGTGCCGGCGGTCCAACTGACGCTGAGCGTCTATCTCTTGGGCTTTGCGCTGAGCCAATTGTTCTACGGGCCGCTGGCCGATCGCTATGGCCGCAAACCTGCGATCTTGACTGGAATCGGACTTTACATCGTGGGCAGTGCGATCTGCATGGCGGCCGGATCGGTCGAAGTGTTGGTGGTCGGCCGTTTTGTTCAGGCCCTCGGTGCGGCCTTCGGGCAAGTGTTGGGGCGAGCCGTGATTCGCGATCTGGTGACGCCGGCGGACTCGGCGCGGGTGTTGGCCTATGCCACCGTCATCATGGGCGGGACATCGTTGATCACGCCGACCATCGGCGGGTTCGTGACGGTGTTTCTGGGGTGGCAGTTCATCTTTGCGGTCTTGTTGGTCTATGCGATCGTCATCTTGTTGATCGTCGGGTTCGGATTTCGCGAATCGGCACCCGCATTGAACCCCGACGCCGTGCGGCTGGGCCCGATGCTGACCAACTTCGCCATCTTGCTGCGCCACCGCGTTTTTCTACGCAATACGATCAGCGTGTCGTTCATGTTCGGCGTGTTGTTTACGTTCTTGTCGGGCTCGTCTTTCGTCTTTATCTCGGTCTACGACGTGCCGACGACGCATTTCGGATTGATCTTTACCGCTATGGCGGGCGCGTTCACGATCGCCTCCGCCTTGGTGGGGCGCCTGGGAAGTAAATTGCCGCATGAACGCATTTATGTCGTGGCCGCGTCCGTCGCGGCCTTGAGCGCATTGATCGCCTTGACCCTGACCGCGATCGGGTGGACCGACGTCTTTGCGTTGGTCGGTACGATGGCGCTGCTGTCTTTTGCGATGGGCTTCATGGTGCCGCTTGCCTTTGCCAGCGCAATGGCGCCCTATCCTGCGATGGCCGGCACCGCCTCGGCCTTGATCGGTTTCGTGCAGAGCGTGTTTTCGGCGGCGATGGGCGCGCTGGTCGGCGTGATGTTCAACGGCACGGGCCTACCGATGTTCGCCCTGATCGCGCTGTTGGCCATCGGCGCGTTGCTGAGCTTTGTGCTGATCCGCCCGGCCCCGACATCATCGGTGACGGCATGAAGCCGGGCTCGGTGGTGCTGATCCTGTTCGTCGGCGGCTTGGTCGCCGTCGGGCCGCTTTCGACGGACATGTACCTACCGGCGCTGCCGGCCATTCGGATTGGATTCGACAGCACGGTCACGCTGGTACAGCTCACGTTCAGCGTGTTTCTCGTCGGCTTTGCCATCGGCCAACTGATCGTCGGGCCCCTAGGCGACCGGTTCGGCCGTCGGCCGGTACTGCTTGGCGGCATGGCGTTGTATGCCGCAACAAGCCTTGCCGCGGGTCTGGCCCCGTCGGTCGAATGGCTGATCGTGTTGCGGTTCTTCCAGGCGTTCGGCGCGGCCTCGGCGTGGGTGTTGAGCCGCGCGATCGTGCGCGATCTACACCCGCCCGACGAAACCACCCGGATCATCGGCTACACCACCGGAATCATGGGCGCCCTCTCGGCCGTGGTGCCGATGACGGGCGGGCTGTTGGCCCAGACCTTGGGGTGGCAAGCGATTTTCTTCGCCATCGCGGCCTTCTCGTTGATCTATCTCGTCGTGATCGCGGTGTGGTTCGGGGAAACCACCACGCCGAATCGCGACGCCATTCGGCCGCTGCCGATGCTGCGAGGCATGCGCATGCTGGTCAGCGACCGGATCTTCGCGGGCTATGCCGCGTGCTTGTGCCTTTCGTTGGGCGCGATGTTCGCCTTTATGTCGGGCGGCGCGTTGATCTTTATCGACACCATGGGGCTGAGCCCCTCGCAGTTCGGGGCGATCTTTCTCGCCATGGCGCCGGCGTTTTCCATGGCGTCGTTCTTGACCGGGTGGGTTTCGCGCTGGGTCGGTCCCCGCATGCTGTTTAGCTTCGCCATCGCGTGCACGGTGGGCGGCACCAGCGTGTTGTTCGGGGTGAGTTTGGCCGGAGATCTGACGTTATGGATCGCGGTGCCGTCCCTGACATTGGTGACCTTCGGACTGGGCTTCATCATGCCGCTGTGCTTTTCCGGCGCGCTGGCGCCCTATCCCCAGTTGGCGGGCACCGCCTCGTCGCTGATCGGCTTCATGCAGGCCAGCTTTTCGGCCCTGGTCGGGGTATTGGTTGCGGCGGTCCACGACGGCAGCCCGGCGCCGATCATGGGCTTGATGTTCGGTCTGATGGTCCTCAGCGCCCTGGTTTTCGTGACCGTGCTGCGCCCTGTGATGAACCGACCGGCGCTCGCAAAAGCCTGATTGGTAACCCGGGCGCGGGCGCGTATAGTGCGCGCCCCCAGCCCGCCCCCGAGAGACCCATGGCCAAACTGCGTGCCGGTACGCTGCCGCTGATCATCGTCCTGTCCGCCGTTTTGGTGGTCGGCGAGATGGCGACCGATATGTTCATCGCCGCGTTGCCACAGCTGTCGCGCGAGTTTTCGGCGAGCGTGAGCACGGTGCAACTGACGCTGGGCACCTACATGGTAGGCTTTGCGCTGTCGCAACTCGCCTACGGCCCGATCTCGGATCGCTTTGGCCGCCGCGTGCCGCTGATGCTAGGCACCGCGTTGTTCTTGGGCGCGTCGCTGTTAAGCGCGCAAGCGACCTCGATCAATATGCTGATCGCGTTACGGTTCTTGCAGTCGTTAGGCGGTGCGGCAGGCGTCACGATCTGCATGGCGATCATTCGGGACATGCACGACCGCGACCGCTCGGCCATCATGCTGGCACGATTAGGCAGCATCATCGCGATCGCGCCCGCGATCGCGCCGCTGTTCGGCGGTTGGCTAATCGAAACCTTTAGCTGGCGGGCGACGTTCTACGCGCTGGCCGTGTGGGCCGCGATCGCGATCTGGCTGGTCTGGTTCTTCATTCCCGAATCGAACCTGAACCGCGACCCTCGAGCGACCCAGGTGATGGGCATGTTTCGCAACTTCGGCACGTTGCTGCGCAACCGCACCTATGTCGGGTTCATGCTGACGCTGGTGTGCTGCTTCGGCACGTTCTTCGCGTTCATCTTCGGCGCGCCGTTCGTCTTTATCGAAGTGTTCGGGATGCGCGAATCGACCTTCCCGCTGATCATCACGGTGCAGGTCGCCGGCTTCGTCGCCGGCACCACGTTGTCCGAGCGCTTGGCGCCGCGCTATGGGCTGGACACCGTGTTCCGCTGGGCCATCGTGACGGCCTGGATGTCGGGCATGGTGACGGCAACGTTCCCGCTGTTCGGGATCGAGACGATCGTGACCATTGTTGCCCCGATGATCGTGTTCGCGTTTGCCGTGGGGTTCATCTTTCCACTCGGTACGGCAAGCGCCTTGGGGCCGTTTCCGATGATCGCCGGCACCGCGGCGGCATTATTGGGCTTCATCCAAACCTTGGGCGGCGCGGGGTTCGGGGTTGTATCGGGGGCGTTCTACGACGGCCGTGCGATCGGCATGACCTCGGTCATGGGCGTGGCGGTGACGCTGGCGGCGGTGGTCTATTTCACGCTGCTGTGGCGTCGACCGGTCGAGGCGGCCGCTCCGGACGAAACCACCCCGGACGCCTAAGCGCTAGATGTCGAGGTTAGTGACGTCGAGCGCGTTGCTTTGAATGAAGTCGCGACGCGGTTCGACGACGTCGCCCATCAGGGTTTCGAACAAGTCCGACGCCTGATCGACCTGCGCGACCTTGACCTGTAAAAGGCTACGCGCCGAGATATCGAGCGTGGTCTCCCACAATTGATCGGGGTTCATCTCGCCCAGGCCTTTGTAGCGCTGCACCTGTAGGCCTTTGCGCCCGAAGGCCATGATGGCGTCGAGCAACTGGGTGGGCGAGCGAATGATGACTTCCTCCTCTTTGCGTCGGAGGATGCCGCGCCGCTGATAGGTTTCCTGAAGGCTTTGCGCCATATCGTGCAACTTGCGCGCATCGGCCGAGCGGATCAGCGGGCCGTCGATCACCTGCACCTCGGGCGCGCCGCGCAGCTCGCGGGTAAAGCGCAAGCCGCCGTCTTCGGTCGGCTCGCCCTGCCAGCCTTGTTCTTCGTCGGGCGAGAGCTGGTTGAGCCGGCGCGCCACGTATTCCGCGGCAGCGCTGGCCTGTTCGGGCACCGACAAGACCTCGGGACTGAGCGCGCCGGCGATGGCCGTCTGCTCGACCGCATCCCAGGCGTAGCGTTTCGACAGCGCACCGATCAGCTTACGGCATTGCCGGGCCTGATCGACCAGCGCGATGAGATCGGGACCGGCGACCTCGGTATCGTCGTACAGCGTGAAGACCGCATCGGCGACCCCATCGCCGACGAGATAGTCTTCCATCTCTTTTTCGTCTTTGAGGTAGGTCGACGATTTGCCCTGCGTGACTTTGTAGAGCGGCGGTTGGGCGATGTAGAGATAACCGTTTTCGATGATCTCCGGCATTTGCCGGTAGAAGAACGTGAGCAAAAGCGTCCGGATGTGCGCGCCGTCGACGTCGGCGTCCGTCATGATGATGATCTTGTGGTAGCGGATCTTCGAGATATCGAAATCGTCGCGACCGATGCCGGCGCCGAGTGCCGTGATCAGCGTGCCGATTTCGTTCGACGACAGCATCTTGTCGAACCGCGCGCGCTCGACGTTGAGGATCTTGCCACGCAGCGGCAGGACCGCTTGGAACCGCCGGTCGCGGCCTTGTTTGGCCGACCCGCCGGCCGAATCACCCTCGACGATGAAAATTTCGGCGACCGTGGGATCGCGTTCCTGGCAGTCCGCCAGTTTGCCCGGCAAGTTGGAGACGTCGAGCGCACCTTTACGCCGCGTGAGTTCGCGCGCCTTACGCGCTGCTTCGCGCGCGGCGGCGGCCTCGACGATCTTGCCGGCAATGGCGCGGGCGTCCGCCGGATGTTCCTCGAACCAGGTGCCCAAACGGTCGCCCACCAAACTTTCGACGACGGGGCGAACCTCGGACGAGACCAGCTTGTCTTTCGTTTGCGAGGAGAATTTCGGATCGGGCACCTTGACCGACAACACCGCGGTCAGGCCTTCGCGCGAGTCGTCGCCGGTGATCTGCACCTTGTCGCGCTTGGCGCCGGCGTGCTGGAGGGCATAGGTGTTGATGGTGCGGGTGAGGCCGGCACGAAAACCCGCGAGATGGGTGCCGCCGTCACGTTGCGGGATATTGTTGGTAAAGCAAAGCACGTTCTCGTGGTAGCTGTCGTTCCACTGCAGCGCGAGTTCGATCGTGATGCCGTCGCGTTCGCCGGTGACGACGACGGTTTGGTGGAGACCTTGTTTCTTGCGGTCGAGGTGCTGCACGAAGGCTTCGACGCCGCCTTCGTAGTGCATTTCCACGACGGTTTCGTCGACACCGCGCAGATCTTTGAGCACGATGGTGACGCCCGAGTTGAGGAAGGCCAATTCGCGCAAACGATGCTCGAGCGTTTCGAAATCGAATTCGATTTGGGAAAACGTCTCGCGCGACGGCAGGAACGAAATTTCCGTACCGTGACCGTCGGAATCGCCGACGACCTCGAGCGGCCCTTGCGGTTCGCCGTGGACGTAGCGCTGGTGGTGTTCGTGGCCCTGGCGGCGGATGCGCATGTCGAGCTGGGAGGACAGCGCGTTGACCACCGATACGCCGACGCCGTGCAGACCGCCGGAAACCTTGTAGGAGTTGTCGTCGAATTTTCCGCCGGCATGGAGGTGAGTCATGATGACCTCGGCCGCCGAGACGCCCTCTTCTTCGTGGATGTCGGTGGGAATGCCGCGCCCGTTGTCGGTGACCGAGCAGGACCCATCGGGATTTAGGGTCACCTCGATCCGGTCGCAATGGCCCGCCAACGATTCGTCGATCGCGTTGTCGACCACCTCGTAGACCATGTGGTGCAAGCCTGAGCCGTCGTCGGTATCGCCGATATACATGCCGGGGCGTTTGCGCACCGCATCGAGGCCGCGGAGGACTTTAATCGACCCGGCGCCATAGTCGGCTTCGGCGTCGAGATCTTCTGCGTGGTCAGTCATTCTGTATTCCCGTAATGGCGCCGTCCGTCACATCGAGAAACAGCGCACGTGCGCCAAGCGGCGCGAAAACATCTTTGTCGGTGCCCGTCAGCCAAGCTTGCACCCCCATCCCGAGGACTTGATCGAATAGGGCGATGCGGCGAGCTTCGTCGAGGTGGGCGACGATTTCGTCGAGCAGCAAAATGGGTGCGGCCCCGGTACGCAACGCGGCGACCCGCGCGTCTGCCAGGACGATCGAAATCAGCAACGCCTTTTGCTCGCCGGTCGAGCATTGTCGCGCGGGCAGGCCCTT
>Ga0181594_10002155_pt1 | contig 18225 bp, 9 predicted proteins | sample 071ome_18_FD_145603 | JGI IMG/M metagenome (GOLD analysis project Ga0181594, IMG submission 145603) | Coastal salt marsh microbial communities from the Groves Creek Marsh, Skidaway Island, Georgia - 071413BT metaG (spades assembly) | ecosystem: Environmental > Aquatic > Marine > Intertidal zone... | reverse complement strand
CGAATACCTTTTCCTGGGGGTGGTTTTGGGAATAAGCGAAGCGAAAGCCGTGATGCGGCAACAGATATCGCAGTCCAGCGATGAGTCGTTTCGGCTTCGCGGAATTGAAACCCTTATTGCTGCTGGCGATAGAGAAATTTTCGAGCTCATCCGGGAATCATTGATTTCAAAGGATGCGTCACGTGAGTTTCGGGCAGCAATCATTGCGTCGATGGGGCGGGTGAATCACCCGCAAGTCGCACGCTTGCTGCTGAATATGTTCACTGAACTTGCGACTTCGGAGCGTCCGAAAGCAGTTGAAGTGTTGACGCAGCGCGATTCCTGGTCGGCCGCCCTGCTGGAAGATATCGAAGCCAAGTTGCTCGAGAAAGACATCATCAATCTCAATCAATTGAAACGTGTCGCATCATTTAAGAATGAAGAACTACAAGAGCTTGTCGCAAAGATCTACGGTCAGATACGTGGCGATCGGCGTTCGGATCGGCAGCATGTCATTAACTTCCATCGGGATTTCCTGAAAGGCACGCCGGGTGATCCGCACAAAGGGGCGCTGGTGTTCAACAAGGTGTGTGCGCAGTGTCATAAGATGTATGGAGAAGGTGCCGAGGTTGGTCCGGACATCACCCGCAACGGCCGCAGCAACTGGGAGCAGTTGCTGCAGAACGTGTTCGATCCCAGTGCCGTCATCGGTCCTGGGTATCAGACACGTCAGCTGGTAACCGACGACGGTCGAGTACTTACCGGGCTTCCTGTCGAAGAAAGTGATGAACGCGTCGTGCTGAAGATTCAGGGGGGCAAGCTCGAAACAGTGCCACGCGAAAAGATCGAGTCTTACAAAGTCAGTGAGCTTTCCATGATGCCTGAGGATCTCGAAAAGCTTCTTAAACCACAGGAACTTGCCGACCTCTTCGCGTACCTGGCATTGGATAAACCTCCCTCTGATCCAACCGCTACAATTCTGTCGGGAGCACCACCGCAGAAAGTGCGGGAGTAACTCTCCACCACTGTCATACGTGGCGCGATGAAATTGCTGATGTATGTGTCGTGGCCATCGTCACTGGCTTAGGCCTTGGCGATCACCCGCACCTATGAGTTGCCGGATCGTCGGGACACTCGATCGTACAGCCGCGTTGAGGACAATTCGGAAGCGGTCTGCGTTGGTGACAGAATTCAGCGAATGAGCCGATTCGTTCTCGTCTTTTTCCGGCATTCCCAAGACCTTCGAGTCGGCGCCTTGCCCCCCACAAACTGGCGGAACGCAGCTGCCCGGCTTCCATTGGCAGGCGAGATGCTTGCGAAAGTGCCGTTGGCCGTCCTATTCTCTGGGATTCAGATGGGATGGTGGAATCCATGCAACAAAATATTCCTCTCCAGTTCACCTGAAATTGGGCTGGATTAGTCACGATCGATCAGCCCTGTGCGATCATGTAATTTTCCCACAAGGTGAGGATCTTGTGAAAACGTTTCTGCTCTTGAGTTTTCTTTGCGGCGTATTTGTAACCATCACGCGTGCTGGTGAGGATTTTGATTCCAGCAGTGTTGTCGTCACGCAAGCAGGCAAGACGCATTTCCTAATCATTTGCAAAGGCAAGGTTGCCGACCCTTTGCCATTGCAGCGGAGAGGCGTGGCTGCCGTTAACTTGATTGCAGAAGCCAGCAAATCGCTACAGCCGCCGCCCATTGTCGATGCACTGGCGGAGCAGCCGATGACAGTCGCGGCCTTCCGTCGTGGGCAAGGTCGTCAACTCGTAACGGGGGACGTCGTGCGGAAGCGTTTGCAGAAATTAGCGCGAACCGTTGCCCCAGCCGACACCGTCGTGATCTACACGCACAGCCATGGTAGGAAAGGCGGTTTCGAAGACAGTCAGCCGCTAGGGGGGCTGGTGCTGGACTTGCCGGCAATGAGCCCAAAGCGTGCCGGCACGCTTCTCTGGGACGAGTTTGCCGAACTGCTACTCGAGATTCCGGCAAAAAACGTTCTTGTGCTAACGATGTCTTGCTTTTCCGGTGGTCTTATTGAGTTTCTGGAATCATCAGAAATAAGGTTGAGGTGGCAGAATCGTCGGGCGGAGGAGGGTCGCAATTTCATTGTGATTACGTCGCAAGACAGTCAGAAGAAATCCGTGCCGATCACAATTGAGGGCGTCGTAATCAATCCGTTTACGTACGCGGTCGCTAGTGTTCTTTCAGGGAAGGCGGTTGATTTTCACCCTAATGGATACGCGCAGGATGGTGAACAAGTTTCTGACGGCAGGCTGACTGTCGGGGAAACAATCAATGGCATCCTCCGGCTCACGAAACACACGCCGTCACAAAGTGACCACGCAGCCTTGCAGAACAACGCACAGCCTCAGCACACAGGCAGTTTTGACCGTGAGGATATCCTGTTCTCCTACAAGCCCAGGTAGGCGTTGGCGGTTAGCGACTCAGAAAAAGGCAGATCGAGAGAAACAAAACACCTTGCGGTCCGTTGAATGAGCGGAAACGAGGAACGCAATTTTTTAGGGGTTAGGCAATGAAGAAACTACGTTTCATGCTCAGTTTGTGTTTTCTGGGGTGTACGGTTTGTGGTGGAGGGTCTCTGCGAGCAGAAAATTTTGGGGAAAAATTCCTCAAATTTTTTCCCCAGGCTGACGCAGACAAAGATGGCGTGCTCTCGGAGAAGGAGGAAGCAGCGGTGAGCAAGAGAATTGTTCAGCGGTTTCCTCGGGTCGATATCGATGGCGACGGAGTTCTTTCAGCAGGAGAAAAAGAGCAGCTTCTGGTGAAAGTTGCCGCAATGAGAGGGCGACAGGTCGCAGACAGTCCGCCCACGGGAGGTTTTTTTGGAGGCGGGAGAACGATCGCCAAGCAAAAGCCAAGTTTCGAAAATTACCCATATGGGGAAGACGAAAGAAACGTCTTCGATATTTGGCTTGCAGAGTCAAAAAACCCAACACCGCTTGCTGTCTATATCCATGGTGGGGGCTTTAGGAGTGGCAGTAAGGAAAAGTTGAGCCAGGAAAAGCTGACTGCCCTGTTAGACGCCGGAATTTCAGTCGCCGCCATCAATTATCGTTTTGTGACAACTGATCCATTGCCGACGGCACACCATGATGCCAAGAGAGCAATCCAAGTGATGCGATCCAAAGCAAGTGAGTGGAATATTGACAAGGAGCGGGTCGCAGCGTTCGGTGGTTCGGCTGGAGCGCAAATCTGCATGTGGCTCGCCTATAGCGATGACATGGCTGATGCTGCGAGCGACGATCCTGTTGAGCGAGAGTCGACGCGGCTTATTTGTGTCGCAACCGCAGGCGGTCAAACGTCGAATCAACGTGAGTTTTACGCCGCCCATATTTTGCCATTGTTGGGTGGGGAGGCCACGATTGAGTCGCTCATCGCACCGCTGGGCGGTAAATCTGATCCTGAAGAAGTCCTTATGAAAATGTGGGGTGGGAGCACTCCTGAAGAAGCCAGTGAAACCGCTAAGCAATGTTCAGCCCTTCAGCTCATATCAGCAGACGATCCACCAATTTTTATGAGCTATGGAATGTCCCCCGATGCGGAAAAGCCGAGCGATAAAGGACGATTAAGAGGCTGGCTTATTCACCACGTTGTCTTTGGAACAAAGCTCAAAGAAAAAGCTGACCAACTTGGTGTTGAGGCAGATCTACGGTATCCAGGTGCCGACTCGAGCTACTCCTCAGAAGTCGCTTTCTTCCGTGACAAGCTGCTTTCAGCGAATTAAGACGCTTTCGTGCGTCTTGTTTTTATTCTGGCACGGGTCTGGGTTTGGAGAACTGTCTGGCTAGCTTAGAACAGCTGGGTATGTTCTTGCTTCCTCCGCCAGCATGAGGCTTCAGTCATCTTTCGACTGTTGGTCACGAGGTTTTCCCGACCGTCTGGACCGTGTTTGCCAGTTCGCCGATTCCTTCGATGGAAATCAGGACACGATCCTCCTCCGCCAGCGTGAAGGATTCATCCGGCACGACGCCAGTGCCCGTGAGCAGGACGACGCCATGCGGGAACGACTGCGAACGCCAGAGATAGCTCGCCAGTTCTGAAAACGACCGCTTCAACTGGTCAACGCTTGTCTGGCCAGCAAATACCTCGCGACCAGCTCGAAAGATGGCGATCGTGATCGACCACGTGCGAGCCTCGCTCTCGTCAGGCCCAAGGACAATCCACGGTCCCAGGCTGCATGAACGGTCATAGACCTTGGCCTGCGGCAGGTAGAGCAGGTTCTCGCCCTCAATGTCGCGGGAACTCACGTCGTTGCCAATTGTATAGCCAACGATGTCACCGGCAGAGTTCATGACCAATGCCAGTTCCGGTTCCGGCACATTCCATCGCGCATCGAAACGAATGCCAATGCCGTCGTCCGGCCCGACGACCTTCTCGGCAAGGGCCTTGAAGAACAGTTCCGGCCGGTTGGCTTCATAGACCCGGTCGTAGGCCAGTCCACTGAAGTCCGACTCTTCAATCCGGGCAGTCTTGCTCCGCAGGTAGGTCACGCCGGCAGCCCAAACCTCTTGGCGTTCAACTGGCGGTAACAAGCGGACATCAGCGATCGGGTGTTGCGTCGTGGCGCTTTCACGTGCCGCCACCACGGCTGCAGCTGGATTGTCAGCCTCCAGCACAGAGCTGAGTGAGGTGACCCCGCTGGCCGACAGGTCAACAATCGTGCTACCGGCGACGGCGCCGATGCGAGCCTGAGCAGGCTCTGTTGGCAAACAAAATCGACAGACTCGCTCATACTGATGGGGTGTCGTCATTACCGTGGCCTTTCGGTCGGTGGTGCTGGAAAGTGGTGTGTGAGAGGATAGCCTCTGGAGCGGCAAGGCGGTTGGTGGTCGGCTTTACCAAGTTTCGAATGGACCCCATGAACAAACAATCACAACCTGAATCGCGAACTGGTTTTCAAGACTTTCAGTCCGAAACGACCTCCGTTTACGACATTCAGACAGCCGCCGCCGGGCCAGCGGGGAATCTACCACTTACCGATGAGATGCTCCGGCAGAGCGCCAGTGGAGATCTCTTCGGCCTTTCGCAAAACGTCGGCATGGGCTGGAACGCCACAGATGCCGCCGATCGGCAGGTGCTCATTCTTTCGACCCAGGGCGGTGTGCGGGCCCCCGATGGCACGCCGATCGCCCTTGGCTATCACACCGGCCACTGGGAAATCGGCCTGTTGGTGCAGGCTGCTGCGGCTGAGTTGCGCAGCCTCAACAGAATCCCATTCGCCGGTTTCTGCTCTGATCCCTGCGATGGCCGGACCCAGGGAACAGCCGGCATGTTCGACAGCCTGCCTTACCGGAATGATGCGGCCACCGTCCTCCGGCGGTTGGCCAGGTCGCTGCCGCTGCGGGAAGGGGTCATTGGAATCGCCACCTGCGACAAGGGCCTGCCAGCCATGCTTATGGCGGTAGCGGGGCTTCCGGACCTTCCGGCTATTGTTGTGCCGGGTGGCGTCACGTTGCCGCCGAAGGTGGGCGAAGATGCCGGGCAGATTCAGACCATCGGCACCCGCTATGCCCACGGCCTCATTACGCTCGAGGAGGCAGCCGATCTGGGCTGTCGTGCCTGCGCATCGCCAGGCGGAGGCTGTCAGTTTCTGGGAACGGCCGCAACAGCTCAGGTGGTGGCTGAGGCACTCGGGCTCACGCTGCCCCACGCTGCTCTCGCGCCGAGCGGGCAACCGGTATGGCATGACCTGGCGGTACGATCGGCTCGGGCAATCGTCGCATTGGCAGCTGGCGGCATGACGACCCGTGATTTGCTGACCCCGGCCAGCATCACGAACGCCATGACCGTTCATGCCGCCTTTGGAGGCTCAACCAATCTGCTGCTGCACCTGCCTGCCATCGCCCATGCTGCCGGCCTCGCGCAGCCAACCGTTGATGAGTGGATCGCCGTGAATCGGCGGACGCCACGGCTGGTCAGTGTGCTTCCCAACGGACCGGTTCATCATCCGACCGTGCGGGTCTTTCTGGCGGGTGGCGTGCCCGAGGTCATGCTGCACCTCGATCAACTGGGGCTGCTCGATACCAGCGTTTCGACTGTCTCGGGAGGAACGCTGGCTGATCAACTCGCGTGGTGGAAGACGAGTGAACGACGGGAGCGGTTTCGGGAAATCTTGCTGCGTGAAGATGGGGTAGATCCCGCCGATGTGATCCTGAGCCCAGCGGCCGCGGCTGAGAAAGGGCTCAAAGGAACCATGGCCTTCCTCCGTGGTTCACTGGCACCGCAAGGGGCCATTGTCAAAGCGACAGCGATCGATCCACAGTCGGTTTCAACTGCTGGTATTTATCGCCACTCAGGGCCGGCTCGTGTCTTCACCAGCGAGCATGCGGCGATGGCTGCGATCAAGGCCAGTCAGATCAAGCCCGGTGATGTGCTGGTGCTGGCAGGCATCGGCCCCATGGGAACCGGGATGGAAGAGACGTATCAGGTGACGTCAGCCCTGAAGCAGTTGCCGTTTGCCAGTCAGGTGGCAGTTGTCACTGACGCCCGCTTCTCCGGGGTTTCGACCGGTGCGTGCATTGGGCATGTCAGTCCCGAGGCGCTCGCGGGTGGGCCACTGGGCAAACTCGTTGAAGGTGATGTGATTGCAATCGAAATCGATGCCCCTGCCGCAACCGGCCGCATTGAACTAGTGGCACACGGCAGTCAGACATTCACTCGTGAAGAGGCGACCGCCGAACTCGCCCGCCGGCCCCTCAATCCAGGCCTGGCCCCAGATCCACGGTTACCGGCCGACACGCGACTGTGGGCACTCCTGCAGGAGGCGAGCGGCGGAGTCTGGGCTGGTGCGGTCTTTGACGAATCCCGCATTGCCGACCGCCTGCGGGCGAGCACTTGAGCCCGGTCGGTCGGTGGGGGATAGTGATGCTCGGCCCGTCACCTCAGCTGACTGTGAACGTACTGACGAATCGTTCGTGCTCCAGCATTGAGGCAACAGATGGCCCAAGCCCATACACCGGTCGGTGGCAACCTGCAGAGATCAAATAATGGTGACCCGCCAGCTACTCGCTGAGTCCTTCGGCACGTTCTGCCTGGTCTTCGCCGGGACAGGGGCGATTGTGGTTGACCAGCTGACCGCTGGTGAGATCTCCCACGTCGGGATTGCCCTCACCTTTGGCCTGATCGTCTTGGTGATGATCAACACGCTTGGCGATGTCTCTGGGTGTCACATCAATCCAGCCGTCACGCTCGGCTTCTGGGTGGCGGGAAGACTGGGCGGCAGGCAGGTGTTTCCCTATATCCTCGCGCAGTGCGTCGGCGGGCTGGCGGCCAGCGGCTGCCTGCGGCTGCTGTTTCCTAACGCCGAAACACTGGGTGAGACCGTTCCATCCGGCAGTCCGATGCAGTCGTTCCTGCTGGAGAGCCTACTCACCTTCATGCTGATGGTGGTCATTCTCAGCGTCGCCACGGGGGGCAAAGAGAAGGGGCTGCTCGCTGGCATCACCATTGGTTCGGTCATTGCTCTGGAGGCAATCTTTGCGGGGCCCATCAGTGGTGCGTCGATGAACCCAGCCCGCTCCCTTGGTCCCGCTGTGCTGCAGTTGCAGTTCGACAGTCTCTGGGTCTATCTGCTCGCGCCCTGTCTGGGGGCTGTTGCAGCGGTGCCCCTGTGTCGGGTGCTCTTTTCGCGGGACGGTTCTGCGTCGTCGGTGTCGCAGTGAGAACAGCGGAAAGAGGGCTGCCTGTTGCCTGTGAATGCGCTATCCGGCGGCAGACGTCCCAAGCATTGAAGGCAACGCATCCGGGGGTTTTTAGCCCAGCAGTTCAGTGACCACCCGTTGCTCTTCAACGCCGGTCAGCCGCTGGTCGAGTCCCTGGAATTTGAAGCTGAACCGTTCGTGATCGATGCCCATCAGGTGCAGGATCGTGGCATTGAAGTCGTTGATGTGCACCGGATGCTCAACGATGTTGTAGCTAAAGTCATCTGTCTCGCCGTACGAAGTGCCGCCCTTCGCCCCACCGCCGGCCAGCCACATGCAGAAGTTCCGCGGGTGGTGGTCACGGCCGTAGGTCTCCTTCGTCAGCTTCCCCTGAGAATAAACGGTGCGGCCAAATTCGCCCCCCCAGACCACCAGCGTGTCATCAAGCATGCCCCGCCGTTTGAGGTCTTTCACCAAGGCAGCTGTTGCCTGATCGGTGTCGAGACACTGAGAGGCGAGATCCCGCGGCAGATTGCCATGCTGATCCCAGCCGCGGTGGAGAATCTGCACCGCCCGCACCCCCCGTTCAACGAGCCGACGGGCCAGCAGCAGGCTGTGCGTGAATGAGCCCGGCTTGTTGACATCATCACCATACAGCGAAAGCGTCTCGGCTGTTTCAGTGGAAAGGTCAGTCAGTTCGGGCACACTCGCCTGCATTCGGAAGGCCATTTCGTACTGGGCGATCCGGGTCTCGATCTCGGGGTCGTGATAGCGGGCCAGGTGGTGGGCGTTGAGGCTGCCAAGGGTGTCGAGCATCCGCCGCCGGTCGGCCGTCGAGACGCCGGCCGGATTGCGAAGATAGAGCACCGGATCACCCGAGCCCCGCAGGGCCACGCCGGCATGCCGGGTCGGCAGGAAGCCGCTGGACCACATCCGGGTGAACAGTGCCTGGCTCGGCGGAATGTCAGGCAGTGGGGTGAAGACGACGAACGACGGCAGGTCGTCGCACTCACTGCCAAGGCCGTACGAAAGCCAGCTACCCAGGCTGGCTTTGCCCGGGATTTCACTGCCGGTCATGACAAAGGTGCAGGCCGGATCATGGTTGATGGCGTTAGTGTGCACCGTCTTGACCAGCGCAAGGTCATCGACAATGCCGGCAGTGTGTGGCAGGAGTTCGCTGACCCAGCGGCCGCAGTCACCATGCTGTGCAAACGTAAATTTTGACGGCGCAACGGGGAAACGCTTCTGGCCGCTCGTCATCGTCGTCAGCCGTTGCTCGCCTCGGACGCTTGGCGGGATGTCCTTGTCGAAATACTCCTGCAGCTGTGGCTTGTAATCCCAGAGGTCGAGCTGCGACGGCCCGCCGTTGAGGTGGATGTAGATGACGCTTTTGGCCCGGGGGGTGTGGTGTGGCAGCCCGGGCAGTGGGGGGTGGACGCGGGCGGCGTCGTTTGGGCCTGCAGCGGTGGCCACCCGCGACTGGCGGTCAAGGCCGGCCAGAGCGGCAGCGCCGAGGCTGACTCCGGTGTTGCCGAGGAAGGCCCGGCGGGCCATGGCAGTGCGGAGAGGGGTGGACTGAGGGAGAGACGGTTGCATCGGGAGATCGCTCGTTGCTGGGTCAGTTTCTGGTAACAGCTTCGTCGAGGTTCAAAATGGTGTTGGCCAGCAGCGTCCAGGCGGCCAGCTCGGCAGGTGGGAGATGGCTTGGGCTCGTGGAATCGCCATGGGCAATCAATTGTTCGGCAGCCGGGAGGTCCTCCCGGTAACGGGTTCGGTGAGCGGCGAGGCTGTCGAGCAGCAGTTTGGTTTCCACCGCGTCCGGCTTGCGGGCCAACACGGTGCGGAACAGCCATTCAGCTCGGCCGGCATCATCGACAACGCTGGCGGCGAGTCCGCGAGTTGCCAGGGCCCGAGCTGCCTCGACATGCTGCACGTCATTCATCAGCTGCAATGCCTGTAGCGGCGTGTTGCTGCGTTCCCGCCGAGCACAGTAGGCCTCACGATTGGGGGCATCAAAGTTGGACATGAACGGGGGTGGGGCCGTTCGCTTGAGAAATGTGTAGAGACTGCGACGGTAAAGCGAGTCGCTACTGTCGCGGTAGTAGTTGCGGGTGTTAGAGCCAGCGAAGCCGACCGGCTCCCAGATGTTTTCGGGCTGGTAGGGCTTCACGCCGCGGCCACCCATCGTTGGCACCATGAGCCCCGAGACGAACAGAGCCTGGTCACGAATCTGCTCAGCGTCGAGCCTGAGTCGCGGCCCCCGCGCCAGCAGCCGATTGTCTGGGTCGCGGGCCAGTTGCTCCGGTCGCACAAGGCTTGAACGCCGGAAGGCTTCACTGGTCACCAACAGCCGCACCAGCCTGCGGGTATCCCAACCGCTGTCGCGATATTCTGCTGCCAACCAGTCGAGCAGGGCAGGGTGGCTCGGTGGCTCGCCCTGTAGGCCGAAGTCTTCGTGGGTCTTTACCAGCCCGACGCCGAAGAACTGCTGCCAAATCCGGTTGGCCGCTACGCGGGCGGTGAGTGGATGCTCATCCGAGACCAGCCAGCGGGCCAGATCGAGCCGGTTTGGCACTTGCCCTTCCGCAACCTGCAGTGGTGGCAGAAAGGCCGGCGTGCCGCGGGTAACCTGCTCACCGGGCCGGTCGTACGCACCCCGCTCCATCACAAAGCTCTCCCGCATCGTCGACAGGTCGTTGAAGACGAGTGTTTCGGGAACAAGCTCTTCGAGATCGGAAAAAATCTTTTGAACGGCTTCACTTTCAGCTGCTGCGAGGGCAACTGCCGCGGGCTGCTCGGCCCAGACATTGGTGGCCCAATACCGCCGAACCTTTGCGATGGCAGCCAGATCAGTCGTCTTCTTGGGGCCCTGTTGCAGCAGCGAGTGAATGGCGGCGGGAAAATCCTTGAGCTTGTCGTCGGCAAGGCTTGCCTGCTCGCTCCACCAGTTGCGGAATTGTTGTTCCGGGGTGACGGCCCGCGTTGGCCACCGCAGACCGACGCGATCCCAGTTGGCGTTCCCTGGACTTTGTGCAATCGCCAAGCCCGTGATCGTCATGCCGGCCTTCAAGCCAAGTCGGCTGAGGGGAATCGTCAACTGCTGCCAGGCTCCGGTAGCAAGTGGCGTTTCATCGTGGACCAACGCTTTCCGTTTGCCGCTCTCGCGATTGTCGACCAATGGTACGGCGGCCCAGTCACCCCAGGCGACGCCGTGATCCCAGCCTGCTGACCTCAGCTGCACCATGATCGCAGCCGGCCTGTTGGCGGGTTCGCGGCGAACCTCAAGGACGAGGTCTGCCCGCTCGGAAACAGTCAAAGTGAGGCCCGGGCCTGTCAGAACGGTCTGCGTCGGCTCAGTAGCGACAATTTCTAAACAGCGGTCAGCTTTGTTGTTGGCGTCAGCCTCGGCTATTGGTGGACGATTGGTCCAGTTCGCGACGGTGCCCCGGCCATGCCGCACGACAGTTTCCTCTGGCCAGTTGTCCGCAAGCCAAACAATGCTGGAAGGCTTGGCCGCGGGTGGCTCGGCAAACGCAGCCTCGATGGCAGCATCAAGCGACTGTTCAAGCCGGGCCAACTCGGCGACAAGTTCCTCTCGCTGATTCTGCTGGGCCGGCTTGGGCACAGCCAAGGTTGGCGCAGTCCGTAGCACATTGCCGTCAAAGCCGGGGTCGGCTGCGGAATTGAAGAAGGCGTAGAGCGAATAAAACTCCCGCTGGGAGAGCGGGTCGAACTTGTGACTGTGGCAGACCGCGCACTGGCCGGTGAGCCCCATGAACGCGTTGGTCATCGTCGCCGTCCGGTCGACGGCGTAGCGAAAGACCAGCTCTTCATTGATCGAGCCACCCTCGCTGGTGGTGACATTGCAGCGTGAAAACCCGGTGGCAATCTGCTGATTGGCCGTGGCATCTGGCAGCAGATCACCGGCGAGTTGCCAGACAGTGAACTGGTCGAAAGGCAGGTTCTCATTAAAGGCCTGCACGACCCAGTCGCGATAGAGCCACATCTGCCGTTCGTTGTCGAGGTGCAGCCCGTGGGTGTCGGCGTAGCGGGCCTGGTCGAGCCAGTGCCGAGCCATCTCCTCGCCGTGCCGGGGACTCGCCAGCAGTCGGTCGATGAGCCGGTCATAGGCGTCGGGCTGCTGGTCATTGAGAAACCGTTCGACTTCTTCTGGTGATGGCGGCAGGCCGGTCAGGGCAAACGACAGCCGACGGATCAGTGTCGGCCGGTCGGCTCTGCCGTTGACGGGAAGGCTGTTTGCCGAAAGCCGCTGTTCGAGAAAGTGGTCGATCGGATGGTCACTACCGGATGCGACAGCAGGGGCCACCGGCACCGGCGGTCGGACGATCGGCTGGAATGACCAGTGCTGGTCATAGGTGGCACCGCCGGCGATCCAGCGGGCGAGCAGATCCTTCTCGGCCGCCGACAGGGTCTTGTTCGACTCTGGCGGCGGCATCACGACGTCGGGATCAGCGGCGTTGATCCGCGCGACCAGTTCGCTTTGATCAGGCTTGTGGGCGGTGATTGCCCGCGTGCCACTCTCCAGCAATGCGGCTGCAGTTGCAGCCGAATCGAGTCGCAGGCCAGCCTCTTGTTTTCCGGGACCATGACAGGCGTAGCAGTGCTCGCTCAGGATCGGCCGGATGGCTCGGCTGAAGTCAATCGATGCCTCATTTGCATGGAGGGAAGAGGCAGGCGAGACCAGCAGGCTCAGGCTGAAGACAGCGAGCCGCCACCAAGAGAAAGCTTTCATTACAAACGCACGATGCGCTCCCACGAATACAACCTCTGGGTCGAGAGGTACGAACGGGCGAAACTATAAGACCTGCGTTCACGATTGCGAATTGAACAATTGATTCATAGAAGCCCGAAGTGCAAGCAGGGGAAAATGGGTTCTCCGCCCCGGTCTCCCTCGCTTGCGGCTCGGACTTGCAAGGAAACTTGCTTGAACACACGTTTCCAGGATTATTTATCGTACTCAATCATTCGGGGGTGTACGAACAGCATGTCGGCAGGCTTTGCAGGCTGACCCGAATCCGGCCTCTCAGACCAGCACGTCGCGAATCACATGACCGTGCACGTCAGTCAGCCGGCGGTCGAGGCCGTTGTGGTACCAGGTCAGTTTGGTGTGGTCGAAGCCGAGTATGTCGAGCACGGTGGCATAGAAATCCCAGACAGTGGTCGGCTGCTGCTCGGCCCGGCGGCCAAACTCGTCGGTCGCCCCGTAGCTCACGCCACCCTTTACCCCGGCGCCCATCATCCACAGCGTAAAGGCGTCGGGATTATGGTCGCGGCCCGCCGTTCCTGCCTGGTGGGTCGGCATCCGCCCAAACTCAGTTGTCCAGAGCACCAGCGTGTCCTCGAGCAGGCCCGACTGTTTGAGGTCGGTCAGCAGGGCTGCCGTCGGCTGATCGAAGATCGGGCAGTGCCGCTCATAGTCTGACTTCAGTGTTTTGTGGGCATCCCAGTTGAGCAGCCCGTCAACGCCACTGGCCCGGGAGGCACAGTAGAGATTTACGTATCGCACGCCACGCTCGATCAGTCGTCGAGCCAGCAGGCAGTTGCGGGCATAGGCCGCCTTCAGTTCGTTCGACGAATCAGTGCCGTAGAGCCGGTGGATCGACTCAGACTCGCTGTCAAGGTCGCGGACCTCTGGAGCGGACAGCTGCATTCGGGCAGCGAGTTCATAGGCAGCCATGCGAGCGGACAGTTCGGTTTCCTGTTGTCGCGTGTCGGCATGGCGGCTGTTGAGTTCGGCCAGTAGTTGCCTGGTCGCCTCGTCCTCACGGGCAGAAATCGATTCTGGCCGCCGCAGGTTGCGAAGCGGCTGGTGGGCCGCCATCACGATCGCCTGATGCTCGGCTGGTAGAAAGCCGTTTGACCAGTTGGCCTTACCGTTCGGTGGCTCACCGCGAATGTCGGGCAGGGCGACGTAGGTCGGCAGATTGTCGTTGGCATTGCCCAGGGCATAGCTCAGCCAGGCGCCCGCACTGGGAAAGCCCTCGGTCGGATGGCCGGTGGCCACGAAGATGTTGCCCGGCCCGTGAGTATTGGTTTTTGAATGCAGGGCGTGGCAGAAGGCGATGTCATCAACATGGCGAGCCATTTCGGGCAGCATTGAGGAAATCGGCTTGCCGCATTTACCGGCCGGCACAAAGGGCCAAGGGCTTTTCATCAGGTTGCCGTTTTTGCCCTGAAAGCTCACAAGGTTTTCTTCACCCGGCAGCGGCTGGCCATGCATCTTTTCGAGCATTGGCTTGTGCTCCCAGAGATCCATGTGCGAGGCAGCTCCGGGGCAGACGATCTGCAGCACCCGTTTTGCCCGGGCGGGGAAATGCGTCTGGCCGCGGCCAGGCCGCCAGCTGCCAGCCGGTTCAGTGGCCGCCGCGGCCACCTCGGCCGCCAACAGCTGTGACAGTCCGATACCCAGCAGGCCGGTGGTCACATTGCCCAGCAGCGTTCTCCGGGGAAAGACAGCAAGCGGTGGGGACGACATGGTGGCGCTTCCTCCGGGTGGTGGTCAGTCCAGCGGGTAACAGTCAGTCGAGAAAAGTCAGTCGAGATAGAGTAGTTCGTTCGAGTTGAGCACAGCTCGGCAGAGAGCCCGCAGCCCGTGCTCTGTGACGAAGCCCGTCAGCTGCTCGCGCTCAGCTGAGGTCGGGACCCGTTGATAGGCCAAGCGACACAGCCGATTGACCCGATCAGTCGGGGCTGGGCCAGCTTCGGCCTCAATTCGTTTGGCCAGCGCCTCAGCCATGTCCAGGGTGAAGTCGTGGTTGAACAGTGTCAGGGCTTGCAGCGGCGTCGTCGTGCTGGCCCGCCGTGGCTCTGACAGGGTGCAGTCTGCCTGGTCGAATTCGGTCATCAGGTCAACCACCGATGCTCGGGCATTCTGGTGATAGACGGCCCGTCGGTAGGTATCGGGCCCATGCTCATCGAGTGGCGTGTAGGTGGCGACGTTATCCTGCTCGAACTGATAGAGCCGAAAGCCGGGGCCGCCCATCGTTGAGTCGAGCTTGCCGGCAAGGCTCAGCAGAGTGTCCCGCAGCTCCTCGGCCGAGAGCCGCCGGGGCGGAAATCTCCAGAGCAGCCGGGCGTCACTATCAACAGCTGCAGGTTCTTCTCGCCACTGGCTGCTCTGCCGGTAGGCCTGCGAGGTCATGATCAGCTTGTGCAGCGGCTTCAGCTGCCAGCCTCCGGCAACCAGTTGCCGGGCCAACCAGTCGAGCAGCTGCGGATGCGACGGCGGTGCGCCCATGACGCCGAAGTCGTTGGGCGTGGCAACAATGCCGGTACCGAAGTGATAGTGCCAGACTCGGTTCGCCAGCACCCGGGGCGTAAGGGGATTGTCGGCAGCGGCGATCCAGTCAGCCAGAGCCTGCCGCCGCTCGGCTTCTGGCGTGTCAGCCGATAGTTGGTAGGGCTTGGTCACCTCTGCCAGGAACGAGAGGCTGGCCGGAGCTACCTCGTCGCCCCGTTTCTGCGGGCTGCCGCCCAGGAAGATGTGGAAGGGGCCGGCGGCGTCCTTGGCACTGCGACTGCCTAGCCAGGCGCGAGGGAGGGCCGGCACTTTGCCGATGGCGGCTTCGACCTCGCGGAGTTTTGCGGTGAGTGTCTGCCGCTGTTGAGCTTCGTCGGGCGTTGTCGCTAATGCCAGTAGCCGATGCTCCAGATGGCTGAGCGGCTGCTGGCGGCCCGCTGGAGGTTTTGCGCCAGGTAGCGGCTGCACTCGGGGCTGACGGTCGCGGCCACTGGCTACCTCGGTCCACCGTTCACCATCATCGGAAACCTCGATGCGGTATTCGGCTACAAACCCAAACAGGTTGTGGTCAGGCGTTTTTTCGCCGCGGGCACTCGAAAAGACGACGCGGTCGATCTCTGTCGGTTCGGCCAGTTCGATCGTTACCTCGTTGTTGCCAATCAGCCGGGCGCCGAACTTGCCGTCGTTGACCAGTTGTGGCCCGTAAAACTCTGGCTTCCGGGATGGACCGCTGGCGCTGCCGCCGGCCGAGGCAAGGGCCACATTCCGGCCGTCAGGCCCCGGCGTGTAGACCTCAAACTCATCAAGCTTGAAGCCGCGGCTTTCCAGGTTGATGTCGCCCGCGTCGCAGACCAGCCGGACAAACCGGGCGGTCACCGGGGCAAACCGCTCTTCGGTGCCAGTGCGGTCAACCGGCGGCCGCGGCCACTTAGCCTTGTAGGCCGTCAGTTGCTCGCGACCCCGCGCGAGAATCATTTCCCGCTGCCTGCTCAGGTCCTCGGTGAGCATCTTCTTGCTGGTTTCGAGAGGCTTGAGGGTCTCAGCCCGATCCCGCTGCTGCTTGGGCGTCGCCCAGGCTGCTGAGCCATGGCGGATGCCCGCGAAGGTGGCATACAGCCGGTAGTAGTCTGCCTGCTTGATGGGGTCGAACTTGTGGTTGTGACAGCGGGCACAGCCAATGGTCAGCCCGAGAAAACCTTCTCCGGTCGAGCGGATGATCTCGTCCAGAGTGTTGGCCCTGATCTGGGCGGCCTGAGCGGGGTCCTGGTTCCCGACATCGTCGTATGGCCCACTGACCAAAAACGCGCTGCCGATCATGACGTCGTGATGATCAGCCCCAAAGACGTCACCGGCGAGGTGCTCGCGAATGAATCGGTCAAACGGTTTGTCGTCATTGAATGATTTGATTACCCAGTCGCGGAAGGGCCAGAGGTCGTTGATGATGAAGTTGCGTTCATAGCCATTGCTCTCGCCGAAGCGAACGACATCAAGCCAGTGCCGCCCCCAACGCTCGCCGTAGTGGGGCGAAGCAAGCAGCCGGTCGATCAGCTTCTCGTAGGCCTGTGGGTCGGTATCAGCGGCAAAGGCCTCTACTTCTTCCGGTGTTGGCGGCAAGCCAGTGAGGTCATAAGTTGCCCGTCGCATCAGCGTCCGACGGTCGGCCGATGGGTTTGGCACCAGTCCCTGTTCAGCGAGGGTGGCTGCCAGGAAGCGGTCGATTGGATGGTCAGCCCAGCCCCGTGATGCTGGAGTGGCCACAGGTGGGGCGACGTCTGTCAGCGGCTGCAGCGACCACCACGACAGATCTGCCTGCGAGCGTTCTTCCAGCGTCACATCGTTGGGCCAGTCTGCTCCGGCGGCAATCCAGTTGCGAATGACCGCGACCGCTTCAGCTGAAAGCGGTTCGGCCTTCTGGGGCATCTCGGGTGGTTTTCCATCAATGCCGGCGATCAGTTCAAGCAGGTAACTCCCCTCGGGATCACCCGGCAAGACAAAGCCGTTCTCAAACAGCTGGTCCCGGCTGGCCAGCGACAACTCTCCCTTGGCGATGTTTTTGGAGTGACAACCAAGACAGTGAATCTCCAGCAGCGGGGCAACATGCTGCCGGAAATCGACAACCTCAGCCGCCGGGGTCCGCACCGTTACCAACAGACTGGCTGCGACAATCACTGCGTTGATCAGCAGTGACAGCTTTTTGCCGGCGACGGCGTGGCCGCAGCTGACCAGCCAGTTGTTGGACCCGGCAAGATGGTTGTGCCGCATGCGTTGGCTCCTGCTGTCACGATTGCCTGGTAGCAGGGCATGTTCTGTCAGCTGCTACGCTTACATGCTCTTTCTTGTGTAATCTGCCGAACGCCTGTTCTGCCGGCCCTGAAAGACTGGCAGAATTTTTATGGTTTTTGCAGGGTCTCACATCCGGTGAATTGGATGGTAGATTAATGATCCGTATTGTACCGGGGGGGCGCGCCTGCCAAGCGGCTCCCCTTCTTCCATGCCGGAGTTTCCTTCCATGACACCCGATTTGCCGACATCTACCAGCACCCGCCGCCGCTTTCTCCAAGCCGGGTCGACCAGTGCGGTTGCAGCCCCAGCCCTCTCGAGCTTGCTCGCCGGAACTGCTGCGGCGAATCTCCATGCCGCTGGAGGTGATTCAATTCAGGTTGCCCTGATCGGCTGTGGCGGTCGAGGGGGTGGTGCTGCAGCCAATGCATTGGAGGTCGTGGAGGCGCCGTTGAAGCTTGTTGCCCTCGCTGACGTTGTTCAGGGTCGAGCTGAGATTGTTCGGCGGAATCTCGGAGCTAAGCACCCCGACCGGGTTGATGTGCCCGACGAGCGAATGTTCATTGGCTTCGAGGCGTATAAGGAGGCGATCGACGCACTCCGGCCGGGCGACATCGCCATCTTTGCCACTCCGCCAGCCTTCCGAGCGCCGCACTTCGAATACGCCATCAAGAAGGGGCTCCATGTCTTCATGGAGAAGCCGGTTGCGGTTGATGGGGCGAGCGCCCGGCGGATTATCGACCTGGCGGCCAAGGCTGACGAGAAGAAGCTCAAGGTCGGTGTTGGCCTGATGTGTCGGCACTGTCCGCGGCGACGAGAACTCTTCGACCGGTTGCAGGCAGGCGAGGCTGGTGAGTTGATCGCGTTCCGGGCCTACCGCGAGCACAACCCGGTGCATAATCTTGACCTCTTCCCAGGGGTGCCTGAAGATTCCACCGAGTTGCTCTGGCAGGTCAAGCGGTTCCACAACTTTCTTTGGGCCAGCGGTGGAATTTTCAGTGACTATTACATCCACAACATCGACGAAGTCTGTTGGATGAA
>Ga0181594_10002153_pt1 | contig 18232 bp, 17 predicted proteins | sample 071ome_18_FD_145603 | JGI IMG/M metagenome (GOLD analysis project Ga0181594, IMG submission 145603) | Coastal salt marsh microbial communities from the Groves Creek Marsh, Skidaway Island, Georgia - 071413BT metaG (spades assembly) | ecosystem: Environmental > Aquatic > Marine > Intertidal zone... | reverse complement strand
GCGCGCACTGGAAGAATAAATCCCCGGGCTGATGCCCTTTCAAGGCCGGTCGGTTGACGCCGACCGGCCTTTTTTTGCGCAACCACCACCGGCATCACCCCCGCAGGTCCCGACTGCAGACCCCATCCTCCTGTAAACGGCGTGGCCGGAAATGGCATGACCAGAAAAGGCATGGCCAGAGACGGCAAACTGCTAAGATTGAGGCTCATCGCCCTAAGGCAACATTGGCTGGCCCTGAGCTGGCCCTGAGCCGGCTCTGGCCTGCACCTCGTGAAATCCGCGAAACAAGCTATGAAAAACGCCCCCATCTACCTCGACTTCAACGCCAGCACGCCACTCGACCCTCGAGTCGCGGAGGTCATGCAGGACATGCTGAGCGACGCCTACGGCAATCCTTCCAGCACGCACTGGGCCGGCGAGCCCGCCAGGGTGGCGGTGGAACGGGCGCGCAGGCAGGTGGCCGACCTTCTGGGCTGTAAGCCGCAGGAGGTGATCTTCACCAGCGGCGGCAGCGAATCGAACAACATGGCCATCAAGGGCATCGTTGAAGGCCATGACCCGGAGCAGGTACACATCATTACCTCCCAGGTCGAACATCCGGCCGTCACGGAGCCGTGCCTGTACCTGGAGCGCCGAGGTGCAACCATCACCTGGCTGACGGTAGACCGGTTCGGGCAGGTCAAGCCAGCGGATGTCGAAGCGGCGATCCGCCCGCAGACCACGCTGGTGACCATCATGCACGCCAATAACGAGGTCGGCACCATCCAGCCCATCGAAGACATCGCCCGCATCGCGAGCGCGCATGGCGTTACCATGCACACCGATGCCGCCCAGTCGGTCGGCAAAATCTCAACCCGGGTCGATGAGCTCGGCGTGGACATGCTGACCATCGCAGGACACAAGCTCTACGCGCCCAAGGGTGTGGGCGCCCTTTTCGTGCGTGAGGGCATTGAACTGCCGCCGCTGGTTCATGGCGCCGGTCACGAGCGCGGCCGGCGCGCCGGCACCGAGAGCGCCTTACTGAACGCCGCGCTGGGCATAGCCTGCGTGCTGGCACGAGACCTGTCAGGCATGAACGAAATCAAGGCCCTCGGAGACAGGTTCTGGCAGCAACTCCAAGAGGCCCTGGGTGAGCGCGTCGTCATGAACGGTCACCCAAATGAGCGCTTACCCAACACCCTCAACCTCTCTTTCCCGGGTCAGGTTGGCGCGGATGTGCTCGCCGCCATGCCGGAACTCGCTGCCAGCACGGGTTCGGCCTGCCATGCTGGAATGCTCGAAATGTCGCCGGTGTTAAGCGCCATGGGGGTACCGGCCGAGATCGGCGCCGGCGCGATCAGGTTCAGCCTCGGCCGGTCGACCAAGGGACAGGAACTGGACTGGGTGGCACGGCGACTCTCGCAGATTGTCCTCGCGCCATAACCGGAGAGCATGCCTGAAAAGCGCCTGTACTGACCCGGTCAGGGCACCATCCATCCTCTATCTGGCGCTTCGCCGGCTTGCGTCGGCTACCCGCGTTTTGAGGCCTTGCTGAACAATCCGGCGGAAGTCATCCACCACAAGCTGAAGAGCACGGTCATGACGAGGATGTTGGCATCCACCCAGACCCATGCCGCGATGGCGATCAAACACTGGGTTACGGCCATGGCCGCCAAGGTCAGCACCATGCCGGCCGCCTTGAATTTTGAGATCAGAGCGCCAACCACGCCAACCACCGGTATGGCCAGAAACATCAGGTTGGCCGGATTACCTTCATTTCCAATGATGCCCACGGCCAGGTTGGCCCACACCTGGAGGAACACGCCCAGCACAGCGAGCCCGGCAGCAACCAGATAGCATGTGCCGGTAGAAACCCGGAGCGCGATTTCGCAGCTGCCGCAGGCCAGCAGCAGCATGCCCCCGAAGACCACAAAATCCGCGCTTGTCCAGTTGACCTCCGGGGTGAACTGCATCGCCACCCAGGGCAACAGGAGCAACGCTGCTGCCGCACCCCATACCAGTACGCGGAGGGTTCTATGGCCTTTTTTCGGATGCCGCGCGACGTTTTCCAAATCGTTACTCCTGATATGCCAGTGCCTTATATTCCCACATCGAACTCGCAATGTCCGGTCGGGAATCGGGAAAAAAAGGGGCTATTTGCGTGTACCACCGCGGCCTTGCTCGCCCCGTGACCTGCTCTGCTGAGACATGGCGTCAAACCGGGCCGCGGGTCACGTGCCCGCTCTACCGGTGACAGGATTGCGCCGCTCATTCAATCCGCGCAAAGCGTGCTTCAATTCCAGCAAGCGTGTGTCAAAGCATTTCACAGCCGGGTCCAAAGTGGATATTCTGGCGCCATCATCGCTCCACCAGAAGGCGCATACATCTGTGGAAGTACTTCAGCTTCTCGTCAGCGGAATATCCCAAGGCTGTGTCTATGGCCTGATCGCGCTGGGTTTTGTGCTCATCTATAAAGCCACTGAAATGGTCAATTTTGCCCAGGGCGACCTGATGATGATGGGTGCATTCATTGCCTACACCTACGTCAACCTCATGGGAATGCCGTTTCTCGTCGGCTTCCTGGCGACCATTGTGTCCATGGCGGTCGTGGGGGCGCTGCTCGAGCGCGTGATTGTCCGGCCAATGATCGGCGAGCCTCCTTTCGCGGTATTGATGATCACCATTGGGCTGGGTTTTGTGCTGCGAGCGATCGCGGGGGCTGTCTGGGGCGCGGAACCAAAAACCATCTCATCGCCTTTCGCCGGGGACGTACTCAGGTTCAATGGCGTGACGCTGGGCTATGAAAACCTCGCCATCATCGCCGGAACGATCTTGTTGTGCCTGGCGCTGTTCGGGTTTTTCCAGTTCACCCGCCTGGGCCTCGCCATGCAGGCCGCTTCGCAGAATCAGCTGGCTGCCTATTATTGCGGCATACCCGTGAAACGGATCTATGCGTTTGTCTGGGCCTTGTCCGCGGCGATCGCGGCGACCACGGGCATCCTTGTCGCGCCCATCACGCTGATCGACCCCATGATGGGTTTTGTGGGCGTCAAGGCGTTTGCCGCGGCCATCGTGGGTGGTTTTGGCAGTCTGCAGGGCGCCATGGCGGGCGGCTTGCTGATCGGCATCGTGGAACAGTTCGCCGGCCGGTATCTGCCAACGGGGTTTGCCGATACCAGCGCCTACGCCCTCTTGCTGCTGATGCTGCTGGTCAGGCCTGAGGGTCTGTTTGCCACGATCCAGAGAAAAAAGGTCTGAGGCCGCGGTGCGTTTTCTATTCAAAACCCGCTATCACGATGACGTCCGGCTGTTTCGGCACTCGGGCCAGTGGTTCTGGTACAGCGTTCTGATCGGCGCTTTATTGCTGGCACCCGTCATGGCCAGCGATTTTTACCTGGGTGAACTGGCCCTGGTATTCATCTGGGCCATCGCCGGAATCGGCCTGATGCTGCTGGTGGGCTATACCGGCCTGGTCAGCCTGGGCCATGCCGCGTTTCTCGCCATTGGCGCGTACGCCCACACCTGGTTCATCACCCATGGGTGGCCGCTGCCGCTGGCGCTGCTCAAGGCCAGCCTCATCACCGCCATGTTCGGAGCCCTGATCGGCCTGCCCACCATGCGCATGACCGGCATCTACCTGGCCATCGCGACACTCGCGTTCGCAGTGATCATCGAGCAGATCATTGTTCATTGGGTGACGGTAACCGGCGGCTTCAGGGGCCTCGTAGTGCCTCGCGCGGAATTTCTTGGCCTCGATCTGGGCGGCAGCATGGCCTTTTATTACCTGTGCCTGGGGATACTCATCGGCTGCCTGCTGATGGCGCTGAACCTTCTGCGCAGCCCCACCGGCCGGGCCATGACAGCCGTTCGCGACTCGGAAATATCCGCCCAGAGCATGGGCATTCAGCTTGCGCGCACCAAGACGGTGGCTTTTGCCATCTCAGCCGGTTTCACGGGTCTCGCGGGCGGGCTGCTGGCGCACAAGCTCGGCTATCTCGCGCCGGACGCGTTCTCGCTCCTGCTGTCGATTCAGCTGCTGCTGATGGTCGTGGTCGGCGGGCTTGGCTCCATGCACGGGGTGATTTTTGGCGCCATCTTTCTCGGGCTCTTGCCCCAGGGCATCGCCATGATGCGAGATGTTCTGCCGCCTGCGATCGCCCAGGTCCCCGGCCTGGAGCCGGGCATTTTCGGCGCCATACTGATCCTGTTCCTGATCTTTGAGCCGCTCGGCATCCATGGCCGATGGCTGAAAATTCGCCGCTATTTCGAAATGTTTCCGCTCTACCGCAAAGCCACCTACAAGCGGCAGAAACAGTTTCTCCGCACTGAGCGCATGCGATGAGCGGGACATTGTTCAGCGCCCATGATCTGAATATTCGCTTTGGCGGCGTGCACGCGGTACGCGATGTCAGCTTCAAGGTGCGAAGAGGCGAGGTCTACAGCATCATCGGGCCCAATGGCGCGGGTAAAAGCACCATCCTCAACCTGATCAGCCGACTCTACGACACCGAGCCGGGCGGGCAGATAATGTTTGATGGCGAGGACATCACGTCACTCGCGCCGCATGCGATCGCGCATCGAGGCATTGCCCGCACTTTTCAGAACACGGAACTGTTCGAACATGAGACCGTGTTGAAGAACCTGCTCATCGGAAGACACGTGCACCGGGCAACCAACCTCTTCAGCGAACTGCTGTTCAGCCCGGCGGTGAGCCGCCAGGAGGTCGCTTTTCGTCGCGCGGTTGAGGATGTAATCGATCTGCTGGATCTGCAGCACTACCGCAACCAGGCGATCGCCAGCCTGCCGTACGGCATTCGCAAGATGGTGGAAGTGGCGCGCGCCCTGTGCATCCAACCCAAGCTGCTCCTGCTGGATGAGCCTTCGTCCGGACTCAACCCTGAGGAAACCGAGGATGTCGCCTACTGGATCGAGGACATCAACCAGGATTTTGGCGCCACGGTGATCATGGTGGAGCACGACATGAATCTGGTCACGACCAGTTCCGATCGTGTCATGGCCATGGCCGACGGTGCAGTGCTGACCATTGGCAAGCCCTCCGAGGTGCAGTCACACCCGGAAGTGATTCGCGCGTACCTGGGTGACTGAGATGACACCGCTGCTCGCCCTGCGCAACATCGAAACCTATTACGGCCCGGTCATGGCGGTAAAAGGCGTCAGCCTGGAAGTCCGGCCCGGTCAGCTGGTTACGCTGCTGGGCGCCAACGGGGCCGGCAAGACCACCGTGCTGAAAACCATCAGCGGGGCAATGAACCCACAAAAAGGGCAGGTCCTGCTCGAGGGCCGGGAAATCCAGTCGAGAGACCCCGACAAGATCGCGCGCGACGGGGTTGCCCATGTGCCCGAAGGTCGCGAGGTCTTTCCCTTCCTCAGCGTGGAAGACAACCTCCTGATGGGCGCTTACAGCCGCCGCGACACAGGCATCCATGATGATCTCGAGCTGGTTTTTACCTACTTTCCGCCCCTGGCCGACAAGCGAAAACTGCAGGCAGGCTACCTGTCGGGTGGTCAGCAACAAATGCTGGCAATCGGCCGGGCGCTGATGTTGCGACCCCGAATCATGCTGCTGGACGAACCATCCCTGGGCCTGTCACCACGCCTGGTGGCTGAAATTGCCCAGATCATATTGCGTCTCAACCAGGAGCAATCGGTCACCGTGTTGCTGGTTGAACAAAACGCCAGGATGGCACTGGACATCGCCGATTTCGGCTACGTGATGGAGCTTGGGCGCGTCGTCATGGAGGATGAGGCGGAGCGGCTGAAAAATGCCGCGGACATCCAGGAGTTTTACCTGGGAATGAAAGATCAGGGCGTGCGGGGGCGCCGGCGCTGGAAGCAGCGCAAGACCTGGCGATGAGCGGCGGCGCACCTAACACCGTGATCGACGGCTGCAGCACCCTGCCGGCGCTGTTTCTCAAGCGCGTTCAAGAACATCCGGACACAGTGGCGCTGCGCGAGAAAGATTTTGGCATCTGGAACGAGTACACCTGGAGCGACTGGGGAGAACAGTCACGCCTGGCGGGACTGGGTTTGATGGCGCTCGGGCTGCAGCGTGGCGACCGGTGTTCGGTCGCCTCGGAGATCAACCGCGAGTGGATTTTCACCGACCTGGCCATTCTTTGCGCCGGCGGCATCACCAACGGGGTTTATCCCACGGACGCACCCAGCCAGGTCGAATTCCTGATCAATGACAGCGGCAGCCGTTTTTACTTTGCCGAAGATGAAGAGCAGCTGGATAAGGTCTTGCAGGTGCGCGAGCAAACGCCCACGCTGGAAAAAATCATCATTTTCGACATGGAGGGATTGCGCGCCCTGGATGACCCTCAGTGCATCAGCTTCGATGACCTGCTCGAGCTGGGCCGCCAGTACGAGCAGGCACATCCGCATGCCTGGACCGCGGCGGTGGGCCTGTGCGATGCTGAAGACATCGCGGTGCTCACCTATACATCCGGAACGACCGGCGCCCCCAAAGGCGCTATGATTTCGAACCGCAACCTGCTTTTTCAGGCGTCCACCGTCTGTCACGCGCTACCCATGAACGCCGGGGATGAGCAGATTGGGTTTTTACCGCTGGCGCACATTGCCGGTCGGATTTTTTACATCCTTTTCCCCATCGTCAACGTCTCGAGGATCAACCTGGTGGAGAGTCTCGACACCACGGTGGAAAACCAGCAGCAAGTTGAGCCCAAGACCCATTTCGGCGTGCCGCGGGTATGGGAGAAGCAGCACTCCACCATCGCGATCATGCTCAAGGAGGGTACGCCCCTGGGCCGCTGGGCCTATCGGCATGCGCTGGCGCTGGGCGAGCGGGTCGCCGAATACCGGCTGCGGCAAAAACCGGTTCCGCTAAAGCTTCGTATCCCATGGGCCTTTGCCAGCCGTTTTGTTGTGCGCAACGTGCGCAAAATTCTGGGTATCGACCGGGCCCGCTGGCTGGTCACGGCGGCCGCGCCCATCGCCCCCGAGTTGATTCGCTGGTACTGGAGCCTGGGCGTGCCGATGTTCGAGGCCTATGGCCAGACCGAATGCACCGGCCTGGCTACCGGCAACGTGGCGGGCGCTACCCGCTTTGGCAGCGTCGGTCGGCCGCTACAGGGTTGCGAGGTTCGCATTTCGGATTCGGGCGAAATCCTCATTCGCAGCCCCGGCGTGATCCAGGGCTATTGGAACCAGGAACAGAAAACCGCCGAAACCATTATCGATGGCTGGCTCCATACCGGTGATGTCGGGCGCATCGATGAGGATGGCTTCGTTTACATTCTCGACCGGCTCAAAGACATCATCATCACCGCCGGCGGCAAGAACATCACGCCCAGCGAGATTGAGAACCAGCTGAAATTCTCAGCCTACATCTCCGACGCCGTCGTCGTGGGTGACCGGCGCCCTTACCTCACATGCCTGGTGATGATCGACCACGAAAACGTCACCAAGTACGCCCAGGACCTGAATGTGCCCTTCACCAACTACACCAGCCTGTGCCATACGCGGGAAGTCCAGGACCTGGTGTGGCGTGAAATAGAACAGGTCAACGAGCGGTTTGCCCGGGTGGAGACCATCAAAAAGTTCAGGCTGATCGACCAACTGCTCGATCCGGAGGACGAGGAGCTTACACCCACCATGAAACTTAAACGCAACATCGTGAACGAAAAATATATTGACCTGATCGAATCGATGTACAAAGGTTGAGCGTGGAGACCGACAGCCAATGAGACAGGAGAGAGAACGCATGAGTCATCCGGAATTTTCCAGCAGAATGTGGGGCCTGATGGTCGTCGCCGCCCTGATGACCGGGTGCGGAAAATCAGAAGATGCCTCCGCGCCATCCACTCAGGGCAGTATCACGGAAACGGGTGTCACGGCCGAGGAGATTCTCATCGGCAGCGCCAACGACCTTTCCGGTCCCATTGCCCTGCTCGGCGTGGCCGCCGTCAACGGCGCCCGGATGCGGTTCGATGAAGTCAATGCCGAGGGAGGCATCCACGGCCGAAAAATCCGTTTCATTGTCGAAGACACGCAATACCAGGTGCCACGCGCGATCCAGGCGGCCAACAAGCTGATCCATCGCGATGGCGTCTTCGCGCTGATACTCACCATGGGAACACCCATGAACAATGCGCTCATGACCTCGGTCTTTGAACAAGGCACGCCCAACCTGTTCCCCATTTCGGGCGCGCGCTCGATGGTGGAGCCCTTTCACAAGCTGCAGTTCGTCGGGCGCGGTATCTACTATGACGAGACGCGCGCCGGCGCCCGTTACTTCATCGAGGAAAAGGGCGCCAAGACGCCTTGCATCGTCTACCAGGACACGGACTACGGGCAGGAAGTGCTGGAAGCGGCGCGGGACCAATTCTCCGCCATGGGGCTGGAGCCGGCGGCCATATCCGCCCACAAGCCTACCGATACTGAATTTACGGCCGCCATTCTTCGATTGCGCGAAGCACAATGCGATCTCGTCATGATGGGCACCGTTTACAAGGACACGATTCTGCTGTTTGAAACGGCGCGCAAAATGGGCTGGGAGGACGTCGCCTGGGTCGGCAACAACGCGTCATACAGCCAGGCCGTGGCCGAACAGGAAAGCGGCGCGGCCGAGGGTTTTTCCGCGTTCACACACATCGCCATGGTGTATCGCGACGACCCCGACCTGGCGCCCGATATTGCGGCTTGGTGGGACGGATACGTTGAACGGTTCGGCATGAACCCGGAATACGCCGCGTTCGAAGGCTACCGCAACGCGGATATCGTGGTTCAGGCATTGGAGGCCGCCGGCCCGCAACTGACACGGGCGGCGCTTGTTGCCGAGTTGGAAAACATGAGCGATTACACTGACCGTTTCGGATACCGCCTGAGCTTTGGACCCGATGACCACAAAGGCGTCAAGGAATCCGTACTCTCAACGGTGGTCGATGGTCGCTGGAAGGTGATGGCCGAGTCCGTGCGTTATTGACCCGGGAAGCTTCCCGCATTCAGTGCTGCGCGCGAGCCCTGCACATATGTGTTGTCCAATTCCGATATTGATTGGCAGCCGAGCAGGGCCCGCCCGAGCCTGACTTGAAAGGAAGGTATCAGTCCAGCAGGGCGCTGATCTTGGCAGCGCAGATAAAGTCGTTTTCACTCAGCCCGTCAATTGCATGGGTGGTGAAGCCTACGTTGCAGTAGTTGTAGCCAGCAGAGAAATCCGGGTGGTGATTTTCGTTGTTCACCACCCAGGCCATGGCGTTGATGAAAGACATGCAGCGGAAGAACCCTTTGAACTCGAAGCGACGGCTGATCATTTTGGCGTCATCGCTAAGCTCCCAACCGGGCAACTCGGTAAGCATCTCCAGCGCCTGCTCGCGATGAATCGGATCGACACCCCCCTCGCAGGGCACGCAATGCTTATCGGTAAGGTCACAGACTGTGGCCATGTCTCAATCTCCCTTGATGTTGCAGGTCAGGCGATCTCTTTGACCGGGTAGGTCGGGGCATGCATCCCCATCCTCCGCGCTTGTGCGATAAGCGGAATCAGGTCGGTTTTCGCCAGATCATAAAGCGTATCGTAATTATCGATGACGAAGTACACCGTCTGAAAGATATCGATTCGATACGGGGTACGCAGTGCGTCCAGCGGGTCAAAAGGTTTGCGCTGGGGAATGTCACTTTCCAGGGCGTAATCCAGCTCACCCGGCGAGGACACGATTCCGGCACCATAGGAACGAAGCCCATGGGCCGTGTTGATCAGGCCAAACTCCACTGTGAACCAAAACAGCCTGGCCAGCATGGCATGATCGCGCTTCTCGGCCCGCAAACCCGCCTTGCCGTAGGCCTCGGTAAACGCGGCGAAGCGGTAATCCGTCAACAGGGGGGTGTGGCCAAAAATCTCGTGGAAAATATCGGGCTCGGGCAGATAATCCTTGTCCTCGCGCCGCCTGATGAAGGTGGCGGCGGGAAACTTGCGGTTGGCCAGCAGTTCAAAAAATTCGGTGAAACCAATCAGCGCCGGAACAGGCGCCACTTCCCAACCCGTGTGGCGGCGAAGTTTCTCGGATATTTCAGCCAGCTGCGGCACCCGATCACGCGGAAAGTCCATGAGATCCAAAGCAGCAATGTACTCGTCACAAACCCGGCCGGGAATGTGGTCGAACTGCCGTGCCATCAACTCACCCCACATGCGGTTCTCTGCTTCGGTGTAATGAATAAAACCGTGCCTGTCGGGCTGCTTGGAGTTGTAACTGCTGCTCTTGGCCATACGGATTGCCGATGATTTATGATTTTTAAAATAATATATCAAACCCATTGGAATTATTTTTCATTTATTTCATTTATACTATTATTATTAGAATATTTAATGCTTACTAAAGATTATATTGAAATGAATATTTCTCTTGACTCCATCGATCGCAAAATTCTGGGCGCGCTCCAGGAAAACGGCGACCTGTCGAGCCAGGCGCTGGCTGAAAAGATCGGATTGTCACCCTCCCCTGTCTGGCGCCGGGTGAAAAAACTGCTTTCCAAGGGCGTCATCAAGGGCACCGTGGCCTTGTTGGACCCGGAAAAAGTGGGCCTGCAGGTGATGGCCATCGCCAACGTGTCATTAGAGGATCACCACCCGAACTCGGTCAAAGATTTTGACCGGGTGGTGCGCGAACGGCCGGAAATCCTCGAGTGCTACGCCACCAGTGGGCAGCACGATTACACGCTGAAAGTGATCTGCGCCAGCATCCAGGCCTATGACCAATTGCTCAGCGAACACCTGATGCGCTGCAAGGCCGTGCACCAGGTAAACACCAGCTTCGTGCTGCGCAACACCAAGTCGACCACGGCGCTGCCGCTGGACTAGGCGGCGTTACCCCCTGTCCAGCGCATCAGGTTCAGAAAATCGCGGCGCGTTTTCGGCCCGAGCGTTTGGAAATGCGGGTCGGCCATGGGCTGATAGGCCAGGCGGGCAACCTCCACCGCGTCATGCCTGATCTTTTTTTGAATCGCCGTGCGCTCGATGTTGTAGGGTTTCAGCGCGTTCAGGCCAAAGATTTTGGCCTTGATCTCGGGCGTCAGCGCCGGGTAACCCTGTTGCTCCTGCAGCGCTTCGCTGATCTGAAATGCCCTGAACGCCTGGATCTGGTCTTGCGGTGAGCCGTACCAGATGGAATCCGTCCCCCAAAGCACATTATCCTCCCCCAGGTATTTGATCAGTTTGCCCAGCGTATGCGCCGCAGAGTCCGGATCGCGCATCAAGTAGCGCCAGGTGGAGCCCAGCTCAGCGTATACATTGGACCCGTGGCCAAGATCGTTATCCAGCACGGTCTTTATCAGCCCGTCGATACCCTCATTGCGCTTCGGGTCGTAAGGGCCCTCGGCCTGTCCCGGAATAAAACCCGAGTGATAAATCAGGAAACTCAGGTCCGGAAACTGCCTGGCCGCGGGGCCGATATCCGTACACAGAGAGTGCTCGTAAGACCGCTGACCAAAGGGGATGCCCTTGTGCACCGCAACCACCGGCACTTCAAGGCTGCGGGCCTGCTCCAGGAAGCGAATACCTGTGTCTTCATCCGTGAAATAGAACCCCTTTCCCTCCGGGCCCCACTGGGTGTAGGTCTTCCACGCGGAAATGCCGAAACCCTCTTTCAGCCGCCTCATATCTTCGATGTCGCCGGCCTGGTTGGGATTGACCCGGCCGTGCAGCAGCAAACGATGGGTACCCTCCAGCTGAGCCACGATCTCGCGCGTGGCGGCCGCCTCTTCGATGGTCAGTGGCTCGCCTTCGCGGCTGCTCGGCACAAACGAGAGCACCATGATGTCGGTGTCGGAATCCATGAAGACATCCTTGACGAAAGCCTCCGGGCCCAGGCACTGCAGGTAGGCGCGCGGCGAAGGCCCCTCCGCCAGCGGGCAGGATGCCGCCGGCATGCCGGAGAGAGGTTTCGCGCCCTCGGGCACGTTCTCAAGCCAGGCGCCCTTGGGGTTCACGAAATGCCCCTGCACGTCGAATATGAATTCATCACCGCCCAGCGCCGCCGCGGCCGCATCCTCTTCCATGGCCGTCTCGGGCGCCAGCGCGTACCAGCCGCCGGTGCGTCCCGCCGCGGCCTGAGCCGCATTGAAGGCCAACAGCGTGGTAGCGGCCCCACAGGCGGACACCAGGAAATCTCTGCGGCTTTTGCCCAGTCTCCCTGCCTGCTCCGTGGCCGCCTCCAGCGCCAGGCCGTTGGCCAGTTGGGCGTAATGGTCCAGTGGAATAGGCAGGTACTCACCGTTGGAGGTGGCATCGATCTTGATCGGCAGCCGGATGCCGTCCGGGTCGTGCAAAGATGTCATGGGCGGTCTCCCGTAGGACTACCCTGATTCAAGCAGATGAAACCCGTTGCTGCAATCAGCTGTCCGATTCCGGCCAGTGCGCCAGGTAGATGTTGTCGGCGAATGATCTGGTGACAGGGCTGGCGAAACCGGTGCCGATAAAGGCGTTACCGATGCCTGCGTCCTCGGACAGCTCGGGGCAGGGTGCATCCGGGCAATGGGTGGAAGCGGGGCCGCCATCGCGGCAATCGGCTTGCCCGATCAGGCGGTATTCGCTACCTCGATGAACCTGCCAGACAGCGGCTTTCGTGTTGCCGGTCGAGACCAGGATGTCGATTCGGTAGATACCCTCATTACCCAGCTCGGGCAGGTCTTTGCCATAGGTCATCTGCCAGGTGGGGATCGGCGCGGTACCTTCGTTGATGGTGAAGTCTTCGATGAAACAGGAAGGACCGCCCGGATAGGGCGGGCACCCCTCAAACAGGGGCTGCCGGGCGTTGGGGTCAGTGGGGTCAGGGGCATCTCCGGCCAGAATGCCGATCGCCAGCCCCCGCCCCCGGTGCGGATCTTCCTCCAGTGGGCCGCGAATGCCCACGGCCAGGTGCGGCCCATGCGCTGCGTCGAAGAAATCCCGGGTGTGCCATTCGAAGAAAATGCCCATGGTGAAACCCGGCCCCGGCAGGGCGTAGTCCATGAATCGATATTGCGCGCGGCCTTCCCCGAACCCCAGCTCAAGTCTCGGTTGCCGCTCGAAGCAGACCCCCTGCTCGCGAAAGTGAGACGCCAGAGCCTGCGTGGCAATGGGCGTCTTGGGGCCTGAACGGGTCATTCGTGGAAGCGGGCGGCGATGGGCAGCGGTCAATCCTGGAAAAGATATTCAAAACCTTTGAGCTGGCTCTTGATCTCTGAAGAGACCATCTGGCTGAGCACCATGAGGATGACCACGGCGTTTTTGTTGACATCACCCGTTCTCTCCATCATGCGAATGCGTTTGATCAGGCAGCGGTTCACCGTCTGCAACTCTTCGTATCGGGCGTTGAGTTCCTGCAGCGCCTCGTCAAAGCTCTTGCGCGGCCCTTCGGAGAAATACTGACGAAGAATATAAAACGCGACGGCGCGCACCTCTGTCTCGTGGATGGTTGAGAATGGCAAGTGAAAGCGCGCCATGGGGCGCAGAAACTTCAAGGCAGGGCAGCCGGAGGTGGGCAGCATGATACCCAGGATGGAAAACAAACCATCCTGCAAGTCGGTGTCTTTGACGTAAGTCCTGGCCGGCATGTGAACCTCGACCCTGGCCCGGTCGGTCGAGTTCAGGCCCACAAAATGGTAGAGCAACTCTGAGATGCCCAGCGCGGCCGGGCAGTAGGGATCGGTCGAAGAGTCGAGGGTGCAGTTAGGACATTTGTGGTTGTCCAGCTTCGCCCAGTCCGGTAAATCCTGTTCAGGGCTTCTTTGAAATTCGAGCGCCTCGTCCAGGTCAATCGTAAACTCCTCGACTTTGCCACTGGCGAGTTTGAACACGTATTTAAATGTGACGGCTTCGTCCATTAGCGACAATCTGGACCGAATGTGCGTTCCATTGTGAACCCTCGCCGCGGCCGATGCCAGTGGCAAATTCATCTCTGACCGCCCGGGCCGAGCCAATCCGCTAATATGGAAGCCCCCTATTTGGATGATTGACCGCCATGATGAACATCGCCACTCGGTTGTCTCTGCTTGTCACCCTGGTGTTTCTGCTCACCGAAACCACCCGCGCCGATGAGCCCCCCTCCATCACCGACCGGCAGGCCGGGCTGCTGGCCATCGAAGGCTTTTATGATCTCTACTGGGACGAGGCGTCAGGCGGCCTGCTGCTCAAGATCGACCGCTTCGGGGAAGACTTTCTGTACCAGACTTCCATGCCGCGGGGCGTGGGCTCCAACGATCTTGGGCTGGACCGGGGGCAGTTGGGATCAACCCAGGTGACGCGGTTCTCACGCTCCGGCAACAAGGTGTTGCTGATGGCCGACAACCTGGCTTACCGGGCGGACGACGACAACCCAATGGAATACAGCGCGGTGGAGCACTCCTTCGCCGAGTCAGTGCTGTGGGGATTCACGATCGAGGCCGAAGAAGATGGCGCTGTCTTGGTGGACGCCACCGAATTCTTCCTGCGCGACTCGCATAATCTGTCCATGAGACTGGCTCGCGCCGGGCAGGGCAGCTACGCGGTGAACGCCAGCCGCTCCGCCATCTTCCTGCCGCGGACCAAAGGTTTTCCCGACAACACGGAAATCGAGGCAACCATTACATTCACGGGCAAACCGAACTTTGAGGGCCCCGGCGAGCACATCCTGTCCACGGTCGTGCCCGACCCCACGGCGGTGACGGTGCACCTGCATCACTCTTTTATCCGCTTGCCGGACCCGGGCTTCGAGCCCGTGCCGTTCGACCCGCGCTCGGGGTTTATCTTCAGCCCCGGCCGGGAAGGCTACCTGGACTTCTCAAGCCAAATCGGCGCGCCCATGCGGGTGAAATTTGCCCGCAAGCACCGGCTTGAAAAGCTCGACCCTGAAGCCGAAAACTCAGAGGCGGTCGAACCCATCGTGTACTACCTGGATCCGGGTGCGCCCGAGCCCGTGCGAAGCGCGCTGCTGGACGGCGCCCGCTGGTGGAATCAGGCGTTCGAGGCAGCCGGGTACCGGGATGCCTTCCAGGTCCGCATGCTGCCCGATGATGTTGATCCTATGGATGTACGTTATAACGTGATCCAGTGGGTCCATCGCTCCACCCGCGGCTGGTCATACGGCTCATCGATCGTTGACCCGCGCACCGGGGAGATTCTCAAAGGCCACGTCACCCTGGGTTCTCTGCGAGTCAGGCAGGACTACCTGATTGCCGAAGGTTTATTGTCACCGTATTCCGCTGCCGAATATTCCGATGCCATGCTGGACATGTCATTGGCTCGCATTCGTCAGCTATCGGCACACGAGATTGGTCATACCATTGGGCTCGCGCATAATTTTGCCGCCAGCGCGAACGATCGCGCTTCCGTCATGGACTACCCCTTCCCGCTCATTCGTTTCGACGAGGACGGCGAAATCGACCTGTCCGACGCCTACGACGTCGGCATCGGTAACTGGGACAAGCGCGCCATTCTCTGGGGCTACCAGGATTTTCCCGAGGGCGTTGACGCCGACGAGGCCCGAGCCCGGATCATGCAGGAAACCCTGGAATCCGGGCTGCTGTTCGTGGCGGACTCCGACGGACGCAGCGCCGGCACCGCCCATCCACAGGGCAATGTATGGGATAACGGCGCCAATGCCATCGACGAACTGGAGCATCTGAAGCAGGTACGTGCCTATGCACTCGATCGCTTTTCTCTGAACAACATTCGCGCCGACCGGCCCACCGCGACATTGGAGGAGGTGCTGGTGCCGCTGTATCTGCTGCACCGTTTCCAGATCCAGGCAGCGGGGAAATTCCTCGGCGGACAGTATTTCAATTACAACCTTCGCGGTGATGGTCAGCCCTTTCCCGAGGCCGTGTCAGCGCCGGAGCAGCAGCGCGCGCTCAGCGCTTTGATGGAAACACTGTCGCCCGAATTCCTGCAATTGCCGGGATCGGCGATGGATGTCATCACGCCACGCCCGCCGGGGCATCCGCTGGACCGCGAAACCTTCAGCCGGCCGACCGGCGCAACCTTCGATCCACTGGCCCCGGCGACAGCATCCACACGCCTGACGCTGGATGTGCTGATGCACCCCCAACGGCTGGAGCGCATGCACCGGCAGCATTTGGCCGACCGCAGCCTTCCTGACACCGCGGCGCTGCTCGACGCCTTGATCGATACCACCTGGCGTGGGAGTCGACGCGATGGCCAGCAAGGCGCCATCCAAAGAGCCACCAACCAGCAGGTGCTGGATCGCCTGGCGAAAAGCGTGCAAAACACCGGTCTCAGCGCCGATGTTCGCGCACAGCTATTGGCCGCGGTCAGGGGCCTCAACGGCTGGCTCGCAGAGCGCGCTCAAAAGCGGGCGGGGGGCGACTGGAAAGCCCATTACGATTTGGCCAGGTTGCAGATCAGCGCCCTGCTGGCCAACCCCGCGGAATACAAGCCGGCCGAGCCGCCCAAGGCCCCACCCGGATCACCGATCGGCGGGTAACGGACCTTATAAAGGAGCCTGCCCGGTTCGGGCGGGCTCCTGCCATCGCGGCGACTGCCCCCGCGATGAACCGGTTTCAGCGGTCTCCAAACATGAAGATCAGCGGATCTTCCAGGCGGTCGCGCCAGGACGCCTCATTGTGGTCGGCGTCCTTGTACTCTCGAATGACGAAGTTCACGCCCTCTTCCCAGCCCTGATCCAGAAAGGCCTGGCGCAAGGCATCATGGGGAGGGCCATAGCTGCCGTCGAGGCCCTCCGTGCCGTAGTCGAACCAATACCGCACCTCCTTTGGAAAGGTCAGGCCGGCTTCGATGTCGCGCACGATGAAGGGTGTTTCCGAAGCATCGCCAGCGGGCTCGATGCCGGTAAAAGCCGCCAGCACCGCCTCGTTCAACGGGAAGTGTGAGGAGACGCAGCCGCAGGATCCAAAAACTTCCGGATGCTGTGTGACCATATAGTAAGACGCCAGCCCGCCCATGGACGAACCCATCACGCCCGTATGCTCCGGCCCGGGGCGTGTGTTGAATTCAGCGTCGACGCGGGGCATCAACTCCTCGATGAGAAAACGGGCATAGTCAGACGCCCGGTGCCAGGGCGAATACTCCCACATGCGGTCGGCCGTATTGAAAGCGCCCACCACGACGATTTCGGGAATGACGCCCTGCTCGGCTAATCGGATGACCGCGTCATCAACATCCCAGATATTGCCGTTGCTTCCGCCCAACCGCGGGTCAAACAGGTTCTGGCCGTCGTGCATGTAAAGCACCGGGTAGCCTTCCTCCCGCCCCGGGTCGTAGCCCGGTGGCAGCCAGATGACCACGTGGCGGGAAAGATCGAGGAAATCCGATGCCATGTCCTGCCAGTAGACCAGGGTGCCCTGGACACCGGAACCCCGCCAGTCCGCCATGTATTCCCTTGGGTCGGCGCGCCAACGGTCCAGAACGTGATCGACGGCCTTGTCCTGATCCAGAAGCAGCTTGAAATTGGGCATCACCGTGCCCGAGGGCCCCAGGGCCTCACGGTCCCAGGTGCCGAGGGTGAACTTATACTCCAGCTCGGTTCCCCGTGGCACATCGATGGAGACCGAACGCCATAAACCCTCGCCGCGCAATGCCAACCCATCCGGCCGCCAGGGACCGAGCGCGTCAATGTTGCCGCTCATGTAAACCGTCCCTGTTTCCTCCGCGACCTTGGCCCTGATGCTGAGCGTGCAGCAGTCATCGTTTTTGTCACTGATCAGGGAGCAGGCCGGCAACGACAGCAGCATGAGTCCACCCAAAAAAGCACGGATCGTGTGTGCCGCATTCAAAACCAGATGTCCTGCCTGGCCAGAGACCGTTGCAAGCGCGTTCAAGGTCTTGATGTAAGCCGCAAGCCCACGATGCCCGCGATGATCAGGAACAAACACAGGAGCCGCAAGATCTCACGAGACTCCCCCAGGAACATCATCCCGAACAGGGCCACGCCCACCGCGCCGATGCCTGTCCATACCGCATAGGCTGTCCCGATGGGAATGCTTTTCATCGCCAGAGCCAGCAACCATATGCTGACCCCCATGGCGAGCAAGGTGAGCGCCAGCGGTAACGGGCGGGTAAACCCCTCGGTATACTTCAACCCTACAGCCCAACCGCATTCGAATAGTCCAGCGATAAACAGGTAAGTCCAGGCCATATCCTCTCTCCTCTAGAGACCCGAGTATAGACAATCATCACAGCGTGAAGGGTTCGCTCCATGGCGCCGGCCTCTTCTGTCGCTGCCGAGCCCAAAAAGCGCAATCAGCACGCGGCAAAAAACAGGATGGACCACAAAAAAGTGAG
>Ga0181594_10002146_pt1 | contig 18252 bp, 11 predicted proteins | sample 071ome_18_FD_145603 | JGI IMG/M metagenome (GOLD analysis project Ga0181594, IMG submission 145603) | Coastal salt marsh microbial communities from the Groves Creek Marsh, Skidaway Island, Georgia - 071413BT metaG (spades assembly) | ecosystem: Environmental > Aquatic > Marine > Intertidal zone... | reverse complement strand
CGCAGTCCGAGGGAGTGACCGAGCGGAGACTTCCGCAGCCAGGTCGGGAGCCAGAGTGTGCCGGCTCCTTCGCCTGATCGATTCGATGCGTCGGTCAAGCGGCCCCCGCAGGCTCCGGCGCGGGTCGGAGTCCTGCCCAGGAAGCAAAGGGTCCGTCGACCAGTGTCACGTCGAGCCCTGCACGAGCGAGGAGCGCCGCGGCCGCCGATGCACGGTTCCCCGAACGACAATACGCGAGGACCGGCTTGTCGCGCGGAATCTCGTCGAGTCTCGACGCCAGGCGAGTGTACGCGACGTTGAGGGCTCCCGGGACATGCGCGCCGCTGAACTCGGCGGCTCCACGAACATCGAGGATGGTCCAGCGTGTCGGGTCGACCTCGGCGGGAACATCCGTGAAGTTCACGCGCGGGATCACGGCCGTCGTGGATTTGCTTTCAGCGAGGGCTGACGGGGACGCGATCCCCACGATTCGGTCGTATCCAATTCGGACCAGCGTACGAACGGCGAGGTCGACGTCTGCGCTGTCGATGATCAGGTAGATGTCGGTGGCCGGATCGACGTAGGAGCCCACGATCATCGGAAAATTGATCCCCAGGGGCGCATGGAGAGAACCGGGAATGTGCCCGTCCATGAACGCTGCCCGATCCGCGCGGGTGTCCACGATGACGGCGCCCTCCCGGGATCCGTGAGCCGCCAGCTCTGCTACGGATCGTACCTCGGGCCGAGGAAGCTCCCCGAGAATGGGCACTCCATTCTTGTTGAGGTCTTTCATGCGAGCGAAGTAGAGCGGAGGTTCGGGCTGTCCGTCGAGGATGGAGCTGACGAAACCGCTTTCGGAGTCGAGGCCCAGAGCCGCGTTGAACTTCCGTTCGTACCCCACCGTCGACATCGGGACGGCGCCGAGTGCCTTCCCGCATGCACTTCCGGCGCCGTGGCCCGGCCAGACCTGAATGTGATCGTCCAGAGCGAGGAAGCGCCTCGTCGATGCAAACAGGCGACGGGCCGCAGGTTCGCGGGCTCCACTCACGCCGGCAGCTGTTTCCAGCAGGTCGGGGCGTCCCAGGTCGCCCACGAAGACGAAGTCACCGGAAGCGATCCCGATCGGCTCGTTCGCCCCACCCCCCATGTCCGTAATCAGGAAGCTCATGTGCTCCGGTGTGTGTCCCGGCGTGTGCAGTGCCTGGATCCGGATGTTGCCGATCATGAACTCGTCGTTGTCCCGCAGGAAGTGGACGTCGTACTCCGAGGCTTTGGCCCAGTTGTACTTCCAGTCTTCATCTCCTTCATCCGACAGATAGAGCTTTACGTCATGTTGCTCGGCGAATTCCCGGAGGCCGGAGAGAAAGTCGGCGTGGATGTGCGTCTCGGTGGCCGCGACGATCCGGAGCCCTTCCTCGCGTGCGATTCGGACGTAGCGATCGATGTCGCGCTCCGGGTCGATTACGAGCGCTTCGCCGGTACGCTGGCATCCGATCAGGTACGCGTACTGGGCCAGCTCGGGATCGAAAATCTGACGAAAGAACATGCTGCGAGTCTCCGTGAAATCAGCTGTGCGGGAGGAAATGTCGGATTGCGCCGTAGACCCAGACGCCGAGGAGTGCACTGAGGAAAGCAGCCGCGATGACCGTGACGCCATTGCCAAAGAGGACGTAGATGGGTCCCGGGCAGGCACCCAGAAGCCCCCAGCCAAGGCCGAATACCGTCCCCCCGATCCAGTACTGCCATCCGGGTGCCGAGAACGAGTCGCTCGGCATGTCCATCGGACGATCGGTCATCGGACGGGCGTCGAACCGCTTGATCAGCTGGATCCCGATGCCCCCCACGGCAACGGCCGACCCGATGATTCCGAACATGTGGAATGACTGGAACCGGAACATCTCCTGAATCCGGAACCAGGAGATGACGCCGGACCGTGTGAAGACGATTCCCAGAACGATGCCGACGAGGAGGTAGGGCCAGAGGCGCTCCGGTCCTTCTTCTGCGGCATCGCCCTGGCTGGCGCGGTCGCTGCTGCCCGACGCATGTGCGGCCATCAGAAATCACCTCCGAGGAGCAGGGGAAGCAGCACATGCGTGGAGAGCAGACCTCCCGCGAAAAACCCCAGAACCGCAACAAGCGAGGTCACGCGAAGGGCGGACAGGCCGGATATCGCGTGCCCGGAGGTGCAGCCATTGGCGTAGCGCGTTCCGAAGCCCACGAGGAACCCACCCACGACGATCATCACGAACCCCGGAAGGGTCGTGAGGCCGCTCCATGAGAAGATTTCCGAAGGGACCAGGCCATCCACACTGAGGATGCCGAGTGCTGCGAGATCAGTCTGCGTGGCTGCCGAGATCGACTGGCCCTCCGACGAGGTGACCGCGGCGATGGCTCCTCCGATGACCAGTCCTGCAGCCATTGTCAGACGCCATGCCCCAGCGGATCTCCACGCATATTGGAGATACTCGATGTTGCGCGGGAACGTCGCGGCGCAGACGTCCCGAAACGTTGAGGAGATGCCCCATTTGCGTCCGCTGTAGAGAAAGGTGATCGGAACGACGAGTCCGATGAGTGGCCCGGCCACGAACCATGGCCAGGGTTCGGTGAGGAGGTCGATCATGATGTGCTGTTCGGGTTGAACGGTGAGAGAGCCTGATGATTTCAGGTCAGGAGGCCGCGAGTCTGGCACTCTGTTCTGCGACCTCGTCTTCAAGTCGGCCGCACATGATCTCGCACAGGACGACCACGGACGGGTCATCGATGGCGTAGAAGGAAAAGAGTCCTTCCTTGCGGCGACTCACGTATCCGGATGTGCGAAGGACGCGGAGATGCTTGGACACGTTGGCCTGGTTGAGGCCGGTCGCTGACACCAGATCGGACACCGTGTGCTCCCCCGCCATGAGCGTGTTGAGAATGCGCAGCCGTGCCGATTCCGCGAGTACCGCGAACCGTTCGGCGATGAGGTCGATCACTTCGGGTGAGAGCTGCTTCGGCATTGGAACGAACCTGTCCTGAGTACACTGCATGCGTATATAGTTATATAGTCACCTTGGGCGGTCAAGCTCACGCTTCCCGATGGGAGACCGTTCGTTTGCCGGTCGAGCTGTTCGGGGCCCATCGTGTGGGGATTCTTCGCACCCGCAACGCGTGATGCATCCGATGTCGAACCACAGACGTGCGCTCCTCGTCGCCTACTCTCTCCTCGCCGCGCAACTGCCGACGGATGCTTCGGTGGTCGCCGGCCAAACCCGGGCAACGGTCACCGAGGAACGCCGTACCTTGGCCACGTACGGATTTTCCGAGCCCAATCCCGTACCGATCCTGACGCAGGACACGCGCCTCTACCCGTACCACCGGTTCGAGGGATACGCGCACGATTCCGAGCCCCGAGAGTGGACCGTGCTGACGCTAGAAAATGAGTGGGTCGAGGTCTGGGTCCTGCCCGAGGTCGGTGGCAAGGTGTGGGGTGCCCGGGTCAAGGCGACCGGGCACGAGTTCATCTACCGCAACGAGGTGATGAAATTTCGGAACATCGCCCTGCGGGGTCCGTGGACCTCGGGGGGTATCGAGTTCAACTTCGGCGTCATCGGTCACACACCCGCGACTGCCACGCCGGTCGAGTATCTCACGCGTGAGAACGACGATGGCAGCGCGAGCGTGTTTGTCGGTGCGACGGACTTGCCCTCGCGAACGCGCTGGCGGGTCGAGATCAGACTTCCTGCGGACCGTGCCTACTTCGAAACGCACGCCCAGTGGCAGAATCCGACGACCCTGGAACATCCGTATTACAACTGGATGACCGGCGCGGCCTTCGCGCAGGACGATCTCGTACTGTCGATTCCGGGCGAGGCGTACCTCGAGCATCCCGGAGGCGAGCGCCGCTGGCCCGTGGACGTGGAGGGTCGTCGTCTTTCCGTGTACGACGAAAATCGGTTCGACGGAAACAAATCGTACCATGCCGTCGGTTCGTACAACGACTTCTTCGGCGGCTACTATCAGGAGGACGACTACGGGTTCGGCCACTGGGGACGGTACGAAGACATTCCCGGCCAGAAGCTCTGGCTGTGGGCCCTGTCCCGTCAGGGGGGGATCTGGGAGGACCTCCTCACGGACACTGACGGCCAATATGTGGAGTTTCAGGCCGGCCGCCTTCTCGTGCAGTACTCGCCGACGGGGGAGATCAACCCGATCTCCGAAGTTGGCTTCGAGCCCGGCGCGTCGGATCGCTGGTCCGAGACGTGGTTCCCGGTCGAGGGCCTCGGCGGACTGACCGAAGCATCGAAGGAGGGTGCCCTCTTCGTGGAGCGCGATCAGGGACGCCTGACGATCCGGGCCCACGCCTTCGGCGCCGGCACGGATACGCTTCACGTGATGGTGGCGGGCGACACCATCCTCGCATCGGTCGCCGAGTTCGACGTTCTCGAACCCCGGTCCTGGTCGGTGGCCGTCCCCGCCGGCGAGGATGTTACGGTCGCGCTTCCGACCCTCGGACTTCGGTACGACTCGGATCCGGCGGCCACGAGACTCGATCGCCCGTTCAGTACATCATCCGACGCGGTAGCCTCGATTCCGTGGGCTGATCGAACGGCCGAGGCAGCCTCGGAACTGCTCCAGGGGCGGAGACTGCCGGAGGCGCGAGCCGCCTACGAGGCGGTGCTCGCGGTGGAGCCGTGGCATCGTGACGCCCTACTCGGCCTCGCCGATCTCGAGTACCGAAGGGCGCGATACTCCGACGGACTCGCTCTCGTGCGCCGAGTGCTCGAACTCGACGCCTACGACGCCGAGGCGAACTTCATCGCAGGGAACCTCTATGCCGCGCAGGGAGATGATCTCAACGCGCGCGAGACGTTCGGGTGGGCCGCGCGCTCGACCGCATTCCGGTCCGTCGCCTACCAGCAGCTGGCAGCCGTCGCACTGCGTTCGGGTCGGGTCCCGGATGCGTTTCGGTACGCCGGTCTCGCGCTCGCCTATGATGCGTATGCACTTCCTGCCCTGCATGCGTCCGCGGTCGCAGCCCGACTCCAGGGCGAGCAGGACGTCTGGAGCGAAGCTCTGCAGCGGATCTCGGAGATCGACCCGATGTCTCACGTCCCGTCAGCGGAGCGATGGCTCGCAGCCGGAGCGAAGCCGGAGACCGCGACTACCTTTCGAGACCGGCTGCGCGGAGAGTATCCCGGTCAGGAACTCCTCGAACTCGGTCTGGCGTATGGAGCCCTCGGACGCACCGAAGAGGCGATCAACGTCATGACTCTGGCGCAGAATACGGTAGCCGAGCCGCTGGCGCGGGCATGGCGGGCCCATGCGACCGGCGATGCGGGGTTCCTTGGCGAAGACCTCTCCGTCGACTTCGTGTTTCCGTTCCGGCGAGAAATGGTGCCTGTATTGGAGTGGGCGTCGTCCGAATCGGACCACTGGGGTTGGTCGTACCTCTACGCGCTCGTGCTCGCCGGGCGGGATCGGGGAGCCGAAGCCGGTGTCGTGTTCCGGGATCTCGAAAACGCACCCGATTATGCGCCGCTCTACGTGACTCGGGCCCTTCTCGCCGGCGCCGAGGCCGCTGATCAGGAGCGGGATCTTCGCCGTGCCGTAGAACTCGATCCGACCTCACGTCTGCTTCGGATTCCGCTGATTCAGCACCTGCAGAGTGCGCACCGGTGGCGTGCCGCACTCGAGGTGTCCTACGCCGCCCTTGAGGCGTTTCCCGACGACTTTGATCTCGCTCTTCTCCACAGCCGGAGCCTGAACGAAGTGGGTGACTTCGAGCAGTCCCTGGAGATACTGGAGCAGATCCGGGTTCTTCCCTCGGAGCACTCATCGGAGGCGCACGCCCTCTTCGCCCACGCCAACCTGATGGCAGGCCTGGCGCGCCTCGACCGCGGCGATCCGGATGCGGCCGTGGTGCACTTCGTAGCAGCGATGACGTGGCCTGAACGGCTCGGTCAGGGGAGACCTTACGAGCCGGAAGAGCGGGTCGGGCGATTCCTGCTCGGACTGGCACGATCCGCCTCAGGTGACAGTGAGGCTGGGGATTCAGCGTGGGCGGAAGTGGTTGACGCCACACCTCCGTCGGTATTTCAGGGAGGATCGGTCACCCGCCTCGACCTTCTGGGGGCAGTTGCCCTCGAGCTGCTCGGACGGCGAACGGACTTGCATGACTTCGGCGAGGCCCAGGGAAGGAAGCTGCGTCCGCTCGTGCAGGCTGTTCGGTCGGCGGCTCGGACCGACACGTCCGTTGCACGAGCGATCCAGCGTGCCTCCGAGGCCACGGTCGATGTCTTCGGCGACGTCGAGGGAAGGATCGTGAGACGAGCGATTGCGGCAGCCGCTCGCCGATGATGCTATCGACCACCCTTCCGTGGGAGTACTTCTTCGGCGATCGCGGCGTGATAGACGAACACGGCCATGATCACGGCATTCTTCTTCAGGTGGTCCAGCGGAATCGTGTCAAAAAAATCGAGATTCGTATGACCACCGGTTCCGCCGACTCGGGCTTGTAGAAACTGGAAGGCAGGCAGACCGACATCGTCGAATGGGACGTGATCGGTGCTGCCGACGCCCTGAGGTGAGATGGTCGTCATGCCCATGTCGCGCAGCGGTGCCATCCACGCGGAGAACGGCGCTCGGACGTGCTCATTGCCCTGGAGCCAGATCCCTCTGTACTCGCCGGGGCCATAGTCCTGGTTGAAGTAGACGGAGAAACGATCGTACGCGTCGGTCGTCCCGACCGAGGGGTCGAGCGGATCGCCGAAGTGCTCGCGAACGTACGCACGCGAACCCCAGAGGCCCTGCTCCTCGCCGGACCAGAGGGCGATACGGATGGTCCGCCTGGGTGCTGCGCCGACCGCTTTGAGGATCCGCATCGCCTCCAGCATCACGGCGACTCCCGATGTATTGTCCGAGGCGTTGGGGCTCGCATGCCAGGTGTCGAAGTGGGCACCGAGCATCACGACCTCATCCGCCCGATCGGTTCCACGGATCTCCCCGACGACGTTGTGTGCCTGTGTCACTTCGGCGCCGTGCCGATTCCTGACCTCGACCTCGATTTCGACGGGGATCCCTCGGGCCGCGATTCGATACATCCGGTTGTAGTGCTCGGGCGTGATGGCGATCACGGGCACCGATTCGAGGGTCTCAGCTCGGGCCCACCGGTCGACCTTCGCCCCGGCGCGAGCAAATCCGCGCACTGCGCCCGGCCACCCGCTGCTCGACTCGAGGACTGCGGCGACCCCCTCCTGAACATAGAACGCCAGCTTCTCGGCGGCCGTCAGGACGTCCGGGTTGGTGGGCGCCGGGGGGTAGAGGCGAGAGAAGTATGGGTCCGGTCCCGGCGGCGGAACGATCACGTCCCGTTCGAGAGCCCTCAATTCCTCGTCTGAGCGACGAGGTGTCCCCGTCTCGAAGCGTCGCTGGTCCACCACGGCCGGCGGCGTCGAGAGTACGGCCATCCCACGGAGCCTGCCGCGATAACGCTCGAGGTCTGCCCGGGTCTGCAGGTCGCCGATCACGGTCGAGAGTCTCTGCTTCCCTTCTGTGCCCGGGGTGTGTGCGATCGGATACCCCACCATGGGCGAGTAGTCGGGTTCGAGCATGTGCAGCGATACGTACTCGTTGTCCCAACTCACGCCGTAGTCCATGAACGGCTCGCGATCCACGTTCTCGAGCCCGGTCCGCCTGAGTTCTCCTACCACCCATTCCTGCGCCCGAAGCATATCCTCCGAGTTGGTGAGGCGCGCACCGATGACATCGGTCAGGTAGGAGAACGTGTTCGGGAGTTCCGAGCGCTGGAGCCCCTCTTCCCGGATTCTCGCGATCATGTCGAGGTCCACGGGCCAGCGCGGATCCTGGGCGACCGCTTCCCCGCCAGTTCCAAGCTGAGTGAGCACGACAAGAAGGGTCAGGCAGACGCGATTCACGGTGTGCTCCGGTTCATGGTCATACGGCCCGACCACCATAGCACGTCATCCCCAGATCTGCCGAAGGGGAGCCCCATCCCGGAACTCCCCCGCAGCAGCGTCCGACAGATCGTGGGTGCCGGCCGGCCTCGATCAGAACAACCCGGACACCACGCCGTCGACAAGATCCACGTTCATCGCGGAGGGCACGGGCCCAAGGCCGGGCATCGTCATGATCGCCCCTGTCTTGGCGACGACGAACCCGGCCCCCGCAGACGGGGTCACCTCGCGGACATGGATGTTGAAGCCGGACGGTCTCCCGAGGAGCGCCGGATCGTCGGAAAAAGAGTACTGAGTCTTGGCGATGCACACGGGTGCCTCACGGAGCCCTGCGGCCTCCAGTACCTCGATCTCCTTGACCGCGGATGGATGAATGTCGAGGCCATCCGCACCGTAGATGTCACGGGCGATGGTTTCCATCTTCTCGATTAGGCCCATCTCGCTCGGATACAGCGGCCGGTACTCGGCATCACCGCTCTCCAGGCTCTCCCAGACGGCGTCGGCGAGGTCAAGGCAGCCCGCGCCTCCTCCACCCCACGGGTCAGCAACAACGGCCCGGACGCCCATTTCCGCGCATCCATCGATGACGGTGGCGAGTTCGGCGTCCGTGTCCGTGGCGAAGCGGTTGATGGCCACGATGGGAGGGACTCCGAACTTGCGGACGTTCTCGGCATGGGCCTTCAGGTTCACGAAGCCTCGCCGGACGGCATCCACATCCTCCGTCCCGAGTGCGTCCCTCGCCACCCCCCCGTTCATCTTGAGGGCTCGCACCGTCGCCACGATCACGGCCGCCTCGGGGTTCAGGTCACCGAAGCGGCATTTGATGTCGAAGAACTTTTCCGCACCGAGGTCCGCACCGAATCCAGCTTCCGTAACGACGACATCTCCCAGGGAGAGCCCGACCCGGGTCGCCGTGAGGGAGTTGCAGCCGTGAGCGATGTTGGCGAACGGTCCTCCATGAATGAGGGCGGGCGTGCCACCGAGGGTCTGTACGAGGTTCGGGTTCACCGCATCCTTCAGCAACGCGGCCATGGCGCCCGATACGCCGAGACCCTCGGCTCGAATCGGCTCGCCCGAACGCGTGTAACCGATGATGATGCGATCGAGACGCTCCTTGAGGTCGCTCGTGCCGTCGGCCAGGCAGAAGATCGCCATGATCTCGGAGGCTGCCGTGATCACGAAGCCATCCTGCCTCGGGACTCCTCCGGTCCGGCCGCCCAGCCCGACGACGATGTCGCGTAGCGCTCGGTCGTTCATGTCGATCGCGCGCGGCCACGTGATTCGGGTTGGGTCGATGCCGAGTGTGTTCGGCCGGTAGAGGTGGTTGTCCAGGACTGCCGACAGCAGACCGTGAGCGGAGCTGATCGCGTGAAAATCTCCCGTGAAGTGGAGATTGATTTCCTCCATCGGGACGACCTGGCTGTGCCCACCCCCGGCCGCTCCTCCCTTGATGCCGAACACCGGCCCCAGGCTCGGCTCTCTCAGGCACAGCACGGGGTTCCGGCCTCTCAGATTCAGGGCGTCGGCCAGGCCGACCGAGACCGTCGACTTGCCTTCCCCTGCCGCGGTCGGACTGATACCTGTCACCAGGACCAGCTTCCCGTCAGCTCCGCCTCGTTCGCGCGCTACGTCGAGAGGAATCTTGGCCTTGTAGTGGCCGTGGGGTTGAATGTCCCGGGCCTCGAGCCCGATCTTCGCGGCGATCTCCTGAATTGGACGGAGTTCGGCCTCCTGCGCGATCTCGATGTCGCTCTTGATAGGTCTGCTCCCTGAATACTTTCGGATCAACTGAGCTTCGGGGGCCAAGATCGATTGGCTACTCCTGAAGGCGCAATGTTCTCATGTTTGATCATCACCGTACGGGCGTCGCGTGTCGTTGCAGTGACGCTTCCTCATTCCGCGAACGATTCCGGCTCCGACATGCGCTCGATGACTCGATTCTTACCACTTTGGACGATGCTCGTAGCCGGAGCACTCACGGTTCCGCGCGGTGCCCTCGACGCCCAGCAGAGAGAGGTGGAGCAGCGCATTCGTGCGACGCGGACGGATGTAGCACCGACGCTCGACGGTATCCTCGAGGAGCATGTGTGGGGGCGCGGGGGGGTCATTGATGAGCTCGTCCAACAGGAACCGAACGAGGGAGCGCGGGCATCCGAGGAGACCGAGATCTATCTGCTGTACGACCCGGAGACCCTGTACATCGGCGTGCGTGCGTGGGAGCGGTCCGAGTATGGCGTGGTGGCAACGGAGATGCGTCGAGACTCGGACCGGATCCTCGACGAGGACAACATTCAGATCATCCTCGATACGTTCCGGGATTCCCGATCGGGGTACATGTTCGTCACGAACCCGTTGGGCGCTCAGCTCGATCAGCAGATCTTCAATGAAGGCCAGGGTGGGGCGAGGCAGTTCGGGTTCTCCAGCTCAAACATCAACCGCGACTGGGACGGTGTGTGGCACGTCGCAGCGAGGACGCTGGATGACGGGTGGGTTGCCGAGATCGCCATCCCCATGGTGACGGTCCGCTTCAGCGATGCCGCTCAGCAGAGCTGGGGCCTGAACATCATGCGAAACATGGGCGGCAAGAACGAGCAGGCGTTCTGGGCTCCGATCTCGAAAGAATTCACCATCACGCGTGTGAGCATGGCCGGCGTCCTCGAAGGAATGGAGGGCCTGAACCGAGGCATGGATCTCCGAGTGACACCGTTCGTGACGGGCGGTGGAAGCAGCAGGCTCGAGGCGAACTCGGAGAACAACGACTGGCAGCGCGACTATGGACTCGACGTGAAGTACGGGCTGTCGGCCGGACTGAACCTCGACCTGACGCTGAACACGGATTTTGCCCAGGCCGAGGTTGATGATGAGCAGGTCAACCTGACGCGATTCGCCCTCTTCTTTCCGGAGAAGCGCGACTTCTTCCTGGAGAACTCCGGACAGTTCCGGATCGGTTCCGCGAACCCCTTCAACCGCTATGCGGAATTGTTCTTCAGTCGTCGAATCGGGCTTACGGATTCAGGTGACAACGTCCCCATCATCGGCGGCGCCAGGGTCACGGGAAAAGTGGGTCAGAACGACGTTGCGGTCATGAGTGTGCAGACCGACGAGGCGCTGGGTACCGCTGCTGAGAATTTTTCCGTTGCGAAGTTCAGTCGGAACTTCGGTCGTTCCCGGATCGGGGCCCTGTTCATCAACAAGACCGATATCGACGCGTTCGGAGACCTCGCCGCCGATACGAGCTACTTCAATCGCACGTATGCCGTGGATGCCGTCTTCGCACCCCACCCGAATTTCACCATTCAGGGGTTCGTCTCCGGAACGCAGACATCCGGCCTCACCGCCCCGGTGGACGATCCTGCGACCCCTGCCCGAGAGGATGAGGGATGGGGTGGCATGGGTAGCTACATCAACGCCGAGTGGCTCGACACGAATTGGCGGATCTACGGCGAGTACGCCGATTTCGAGAATGACTTCAACCCCGAGGTGGGCTTCCTGCCACGCAGAGGAATTCGGACGTCCAAGTGGCATATCGAACGGAACCCGCGACCTGATTTCTGGGGGATCCGTGTCCTGTCTCCAATGGTCAACTACATCTACACGACCGACCAGACCGGACTTCGTATCGCGGACCGATGGCACTACATGCTTGGCGTCCGGTTCGACAATGGCGCATTCCTCAATTTGTGGTTGAACGACAATTTCGACCGCGTCGATCGGGACTTCTCACTGAACAACGTGGTGATCCCGGTCGGGGACTACGACTTCAACGAATACCGTGTCTCGTTCGATTCGAACCCCTCGCGTCGGCTCTACTACAGCGTGATGCTGGCCCCGCAGCAGTTCTACGGAGGTGACCGGTTCGACACTCAGGGGAAGGTGGGAGCGCGGCTGTCAGATCGCCTCTCGACGGAGGCATCGTGGACCCGGAATGACGTTTCAATCCCGAATGGCGAGTTCACGGTCGATCTGGCCACACTGAGGGTCGACTTCGCGATCTCGCCGACGATGGCGATTCGGTCCATCACACAGTACAACTCGTTCGTCGAGCAATTCAGTTCCAGTGCCCGTTTCAGGTGGACGTATCGTCCCGGCAGTGACGTGTTCATCGCATACGACGAATTGAGGCGTGACCCGACCGACCCTCTCTCGGCGTTCACGTTTCGCGATCGACGCCTGATCCTGAAGGCGACGTTTCTCCTGACCGGCTAGCCCTGGGGCGCACCCAGGAAGACCGGGTGCATCCGGCCTGTGCGAGCCATGTTCACCCGGAGCTCGTTGCTGCTGCGGCTGAACAGGGTCGTGAGCTTGCCGTTGATGGCGCCGAGCGCGAGGTCGTGGCGCTGAAGGGTGGGGTCGTCGAAGTCACGTTCCACCCATGAGGTCGGGTGGAAATCCTGCACCAGCCAGCCTTCGTCTCTGGCCCGTTGCACCGAAGGTCCCCAATCGTCGGGTGTGGTACCGCACCCGACGATCACCCCCTGACCGCGAGTGTCCAGGCCCCGCTTCAACACGAAGCGTTCACGGTTCCCCAGCACCTCGGCGTACTCGGTGGCGTCGAGCAGCCGGGCGTTTCGAGACCATGGAACGTGTTCCTGGAGCATCGCCCAGTCATCCGGGTCGAACAGGTATCGAAACGTCGGATCCGACATGATGGCGAGGCAGAGCTTGTCGTCACCCACCCACCGGCCGCGCTGACCGTTCTGAACGAAGAGCGAGCGGTTGCGTACTGCCCTGACGAAAGGCTCGATGGAAGCCCGGTGGTGGAGATACCGCTGCATGCCGTACTTCTGGTATGCATGCTGGACAGGGATACCCCTGACCCATGCCGGCCCTGACTCATGGTACTCCACCTCTCGGGGGTCTGCCTCGAGACACTGTACCCGCTCCCATTCGAGGTGACGGGTGAAGTCCGTGAGTTCGAACCGGTTCCCTCCCTCCTCCCTGAGCAGGACGACCCGGTCGGGATGCCGGCCGGTATCCTCTCGACATGCCGCGAGGAACCACTTCGCCATGAACCCTTTCTCCTCATGCGGCATCGCTGGTGGCATGGAATAGCCGCGCCGATCCATGAACTCTCGCCAGGCCCGATTACACATGCCGGAAAAGACGAACCCACCGGGACAGTTCGCGTTCGTCTCCAGAATCCAGAAGGTGCCGGCCGGATCGAGCATGAGGTCGAGCCGGCAAATGTGGACCTTCATGTTCCGTGTGTCTTGATCAGCGGCGAGATCGTCTGCCAGTGCCGGCGGCGTCGACAAGGCATTGCGCACTGCTTCGTCGTCCCGGGAGGCGCGTACGATGGCCTCGATTGCGCGGTGGTACGCTGTGGTGACTGCGTGCAGCCGATCCGCCCACTCTCCCCGTACCATCTGCGCAGGCCCGAGAAGGAACGGCTTTCCCTCGCTGAACATGAATCGGTTCTCGGCGTGTTGCCGCAGCGCCCGGCCTTCCGGGGAGCGGCCCTCTTCGAGCAGAGCCGCGTGGAACTCGTGGTCGAGACCCGGCCAACGAGGGGTCTCGGACACGGATGTCTCGCCGGACATGGGTTCTCTCCGTTGTGCGACGTTCATCGGGCTTCCCGCACCTCTGCATCAAGTCTACGACGCTGAAGTTCTCCGTCGCCAGTTCCACAGTCTGGATCAGAGGCTCGTCGAGAGCGGGCTCGAGGCGTATTGTGACGGGTGTATCCGTTGCTCCCCGCAGTCCCGGGGCAACGTTCGATGAGCAGCCCCCCACGTCGATGCCCGTCAGCTCGCAGACCTCGCCGTCCGTTGGAGACCTCACGGGCGGTTTTGCGTCCGCCATCGTCTCGATCACCGGAAACGTCGCTGCGGGCGTCATCGCATTTGCCCCCCTTGGGCCGGACTTCGTCGGGTTCGGCATCCTCGCAGGGATGTTCTCGTCGATCGTCGCGGGGCTGCTATGCGCGTTGAGCGGCGGGGCTCCCGGTATGATCTCCGGGCCAAAAGCCACGACGGCGATGGCGTTTGCGGCGATGCTTTCGACGCTACTGGCCACGGGACGGTTCGATCTCGCGACGTCCGACGGAACGGAGCTGCTACTCTCAGTCGCGTTCGGAGCGGTCGTCCTGAGTGGAAGCGTGCAGGTGCTTCTGGGTGCGTTTCGTGTCGGTGGGCTCGTCGAGTTCATGCCGTACCCCGTCGTCGCCGGGATACGAAACACAACGGCGATTCTGCTCATCACGGGTCAGTTCTGGACATTCGTTGGTGTGCCGCGGCAGGCATGGGTGGAATTCCTCGCCGATCTTGGCCAGATCCAGCCGGCGACGGTGGTGGTCTCGACCGGGACCCTTGTGGTCGCGTGGAAGGGGGGACGCTTCCTGCCGAAGCCCGCGGTCCCTGTCGCTGCGCTGCTGATGGGAGCGGTTCTCCACCACGGCTTCGCCGCTCTGACCGAAGGTGTCCGACTCGGGGCCGTACTTGGCTCTCTGCCCTCGGCCGTTCCCTCGCCCAGCCTTGCGCTTCCGATTCTGGCCTCGATTCCAGCCATGCTCGATTCGACACTGCTGGTGGCCATCCTGACCGGGGCACTTGCGATGGCCGTGCTCGATTCGATCTCGGCCATGATCTCGCTCGTGAGCTATCAGAGCATCGCCGATCGCAGGTTCGACGCGAACCGACAGCTCCTGGCCCAGGGCATCGGTTCCGCTGTCGGAGCAGTGTTCGGGGGACTGACCACGTCCGGCATCCTTGCGAGGGCGGCGGTCAATTATCGAGCCGGAGGAAGGACGAAGTGGTCGGGGGTCGTCAACGCACTCGGCGTGCTAATCCTGGTTGTCGTCCTGTCGCGGCCTCTCGAAATGCTCCCGAAGGCGGCGATCGCAGGACTGATCATGGTGATCGCCTCGTCGCTGTTCGATCGCTGGAGCATGCAGCAGGTTCGCGAAGCGCTTCGGCCCGACGCGCGTAATCGACGCGACAAGGTCCTCGCTTCGATCCAGATGGGGTTCGTGGTCGTGGTTGGTGTCACCGTCAATCTCGTAGCCGCGGTCGGAGCCGGGATCCTTCTGTCGATTGCCGTCTTCGTCGCGCAGATGACTCGTTCTCCCATTCGCCGAATTCGGACCGGTGAGACCCTCCGCTCGGCACGGCAGAGGGCACCGCAGACGGCCCGGATCCTGACTGAACAGGGACGTCGGATTGTCGTGGTAGAGGTCGAAGGGACCATTTTCTTCGGTACGGCAGAAGCGCTGGCGACCCGGGCCGAAGCGCTTGCAGACGAGGGCGCCGATTTCCTCGTCCTCGATATGAAGCGAGTGCAGGGTGTTGATGCAACCGGACTCAAGGTGCTCGGCCAGACCTTCGCACGCCTGAGAAAGCGCGGCGCCACGCTGGGGTTCAGCTACGTCTCACCGGGTGTTCTGCGGAGTGAGATTGCCGAGGATCTCGAGGCGAACGGTATTCCGGATGCCCGCATGTGGCCGAGCACGGATCGTGCGCTGGAATACTTCGAGGATGCGCTGCTGGTGAAGCTCGGAGTGGATGAGTCCGACGAAGAAGGCTGGTCGCTGACGCTCTTCGTCAGGGAATGGGGGCTATCCGAGGAGCAGTGCGATAGGCTTTCCGCCTATGTCGTGGAACGTCGATTCGAGGGGGGAGAGGTGCTCTTCTCCCAGGGCGACACGGAACGAGCGATGTATATGATCCGGTCCGGGGCCGCAGACGTGTCCGTTCGTAGCCCGGACGACGATCTCGAGCATCGGGTGAGTACGGCTGCAAGAGGCACTGTCCTGGGTGAGATCGCGTTGTTGGACGGAAACCCGCGCTCGGCCTCAGCCACCGCGACGAGTCCGATGTCGGTCTACGAGCTCACGTTTGATTCGTTCGAACGGCTGCTGCGCGAGGAGCCAGCCATCGGACTGCGCGTGTTGTCCGGGGTGGCGGAGATCCTCGGTGAGCGACTGCGGCGGGCGTCTCGGCTGATTGGTGAACTCGAAGCCTGAGCCACGGAGTTCGCGTCCGATCCGATCACTCCCGAATGGGCGACCCTGCATGTCCGCCCGGGGCAGGGGCAGACAGACGCTGTCGCAGGGGACCGAGATAGGCACCGAGGAAGAGTGCACGCAGAATCACGTAGGCGATGAACGCGATCCACAGGCCGCGGTTCCCCCAGACCTCGATCAGCGGGAGTGATACGAGGATGAATGCGACACAGGATCCGATGCTCGCGTTCCGCATCTCACGTGTACCGGTCGCACCGATGAATACCCCGTCGAGTTGGAAGGCCGCGAAGGATACGAGGACGTAGCAGGCCGTCATCGGGAGATAGACTCGGGCGACCGACCGGACGACGTCGAGGTCGGTCAGGCCTGCGATGACCGTGGGCCCCGTGACGGCGATCAGTGCGGCGAGCCCGATCGCAGAGGCGGCGGAGAGCTCGGTCGAGGCTCGCAACGCGTCATCGAAGCTGCGACGATCACTCGCTCCGAAGGCACGACCGACGAACGTCTCGGTCGCGTGGGCATACCCGTCCAGCAGATACGCCGAAAGGCTGACGAGCTGAAGGAGGATGTGGTTTGCCGCGAGTACATGGTCACCGAAGCCGGCACCCTGATTCGTGAACCATGCGAATCCCAGTAGAAGGAAGAGCGTTCGGAGCATGATGTCCGCGCTCGCTCCGAGCGTTCGCCGCACCCCTGAGGCATCGAGGATGCGCCGCCAGGGCCAGAAGGCATCGGGATCCCGGCGCTCCTGCGAGAGCACGCGAAACACCAGACCGAAGGCGAGGCCCAGGGTGACCCACTCTGCGATCACCGTGCCGATCGCGATCCCCCGAATGCCGAGACCCATGACTCCACCGAGGGCCACATCCAGTGTGATGTTCACCCCGTTGAGTGTCAGCTGGGTGGCGAGAAGATGTCGCATGCGCCCGAGCCCGACGAAGGCGCCGAGCAGGGCGAACGTGGCGAGGCTCGCCGGGGCACCCCAGATGCGGAGGTCGAAGTACGCCCTGGCAAGCTGCTCGACCTCCGGCCCGGCGTCGAACAGGCGGAGCGCGAGTCCAATGATCGGTCGCTGCAGAATGAGCAGGAGGACGCCGATGGCGACGGCCAGAATGAGTGAACGTCCGAGCGCGGCCCGGACCTCGGCCGTATCCCCCGCTCCCGAGGCCTGGGCGATAAAGCCGGTCGTCGCCATTCGCAGGAAGCCGAAGCTCCAATAGGCGAAGTTGAAGATGAGGGCCCCGACCGCGATCGCACCGATGCCCGCCGCGGTCCCCGTATTGCCCATGACCGCGGTGTCGGCGATCCCGAGGAGTGGTACCGACGAACTTGCGATCACGACCGGTACCGCGAGCCGAAGGACGGCTCTCCGGGTGACTTCGGTCTGGTGCGTGTGGCTCAGCGGAACGTCTCCCTGACGACGAGCGGGCCGATCAAGGTATCCGATTGGCGGCGTGGCCGTCCGACCCTCACATTGCCGAATCAACCCCAACGGAGGCGAGCGGCATGTCGGATCCATCACGGCGGAGCGGGCGCACGCCCTCTGAACTATACGGACTGGACTCGGACGTTCCCACGGCACTGACGCGCCGTGAGGCGATTCGTCGAGGTGGGGTGGTCGTTGGAGCAGCCGCTGCGTTTCCGTCCGGTCTTCTGGATCGGCTCTCGCGAATCGGGTCGCAGGATGCCGTTATCCCCTGGACCAACGCTCCCGCTCCCGGGGGGCGGGCCAACACGCTGGACTGGCAGTCGCTGGAGTCATGGGTGACGCCGACCGAGCATCTCTTCAGCGTCGGCCACTATGGAATTCCCGAGGTCGATGGAGATGCGTGGCGGCTGGAGGTCGGAGGGATGGTCGATCGCCCCGCAACGTTTTCGCTCGACGAGATCCGGTCGCGTCCGAGTCGCGACGTCACGATGCTGCTCGAGTGCGCGGGCAACCGGGGATTCGCGACCTTCCAGGGGGCGGTCCACAATGCGACGTGGACCGGCACACCCCTCGCCCCGCTGCTTCGGGAGGCGGGTGTTCAGGACGGGGGAATCGAGGTCGTCTTCTTCGGTTCCGACACCGGGACGGAGACCATCCGCGACACGGAGGTCGAACAGAACTTTGCTCGGAGCCTGTCGATCGAGGATGCCATGGGCGACGACGTCATCCTCGCATGGGCAGTGAACGGAGAGCCGTTGCCAACCGGCAATGGGTACCCCCTCAGGCTGATTGTTCCCGGTTGGTACGGAGTGGCCAATGTGAAGTGGCTGACCCGGATCGAGGTCCGCGACACGCGCTTCATGGGGAAATTCATGGCACGGGACTACGTGACCCTTCGCCAGGAAGGTACGGATGCCGACGGTGTGTGGGCG
>Ga0181594_10002142_pt1 | contig 18285 bp, 13 predicted proteins | sample 071ome_18_FD_145603 | JGI IMG/M metagenome (GOLD analysis project Ga0181594, IMG submission 145603) | Coastal salt marsh microbial communities from the Groves Creek Marsh, Skidaway Island, Georgia - 071413BT metaG (spades assembly) | ecosystem: Environmental > Aquatic > Marine > Intertidal zone... | reverse complement strand
CGGTCAAGGCGCCTCGAGCACAGGAGTGGGTCAGCGCGCTTCGGTCTCGAGGTGTGTTTGTGGACGCGAGGGGGCAGTCGCTTCGCTTTGGTCCAGCGCCTTATCTCAGGCCCTCTGACCTTGAAGAGGCCCTCTCGATTGTCGGTGAGCTCGCGGGCTCGTTAAGGTAAGCGCTTTACGCGCGCTCGTGTACACACACATGTGAAGCAGAGCAACAAGAGAGACAGGAGCTCAACACCACGCGCGTGGGAGGGGCTTTGTGCACAGCCAGAGCGCGTGGCGTCCGATGGGGTCCTCTCTTGCTCCTCTCCCCAAGCCCCGCCCCGCTCATCGGATGACGCTCCGCCATATAGTGAGCCTCCATCACGCTGGGATACGCCCGCGAGAGGCGCGCTGTCACCGCCAGGTGAAGTGCCTCCTGCGACCAAGGGCTCCCCGCCCGCTGGGGGCTCCCCACCCGCTGAGGGCTCCCCGCCCGCTGAGGGCTCCCCACCCGCTGAGGGCTCCCCACCCGCTGAGGGCTCCCCGCCCGCTGAGGGCTCCCCACCCGCTGAGGGCTCCCCGCCCATCGGCTCGGTTATACGAGTGAGCCGAACGCTGTCAACGTAGTGTCTCCTGACCGCTGGGGTCTCGGTCTCGTAGTGATCATAGAGCCTTAACCATTGCCCTCCCCCCTCATGAAGAAATACCACGCCTAGGCTCACCCAGCGCCCCTCTGACCAGTCGCCTTGATCAAGGTGGATGACCCGCTGAGCTCCGCCAGTGTTCAGGACATAGCGAGCGTCTGATGTGCGTGGCTCGCCCGCGAGATAGACCTCTAGCTCATAGTCGCCAGCCTCCGATGGGACGAGGCTCCACTCCGCCCAGTTACCTGGCGCCCAGTGCACCCACGCGTTCGTCCAGATCGAGCCACCGTCACGGCCTGTGTTGAGTGGGCGCCAATACTGTGGGTCCCCTAGCTGTCTCGCACAGGGGCCCGACTCGCTCACCTCACCCCCCTCTGGTGGGAGCGCTGTACAGCCACTTGGGATCACCCTGCTACGGTCTGGGCAGTGGGTCGCTCCCTCTCCAGGGGCGATGACGACCCCTAAGTGGTTCGCGACAGCGCGTGGGGAGCCCCCGTTGTTGCTTGAGGCTTCGTTGAGGTAGCCCTCACCAGCAAACCACAGCTGAGAGGAGCCCCCTCCATCGTAGTTAAAGGCTTGCCATGCGCCCACATAGCCCATCAGCCACGCGAGCTCAGCGCCTCTGACCCCTGATGAGCGGCTCGTTCGACCATCAACGGTCATCAAGATCAAGGTGCGTCGATCCTCTGTAAACCCGATCGCAGAGCGTGGGTGGCGGTCGGCCATGTCACTACGATCAGGGAAGCATGAGCTGTCGGCGGGGGCGTCACAGGTGTGGACGACCCCCTCGGTGACGAGCTCAGGGAAGCCACTAACGAGCGCGTAGCTGTCGAAGGGGCTCGCTGGCCTCAGCTCGGTTGGCGCGACCCCTCCGAGCGTCGTGAGGTGCGCAGGTAAGACGCCTCGGTTGGCGCGTCGCTTGAGCCGACCCGTGTGAGTATAATCGAGCCCGCCTGGCTGAGCAGAGATCCACCCATAACGCTCATAGTACCACTCCCCCTCATATTGAGCGCCACGCCCTGTCTGAAGCTCACGCCAAGGGCCCTCAGCTCCGATCGCGTCTCCATAAACCCTAACGGGCCCTGTTCGATAAAAGTCGGCGTTGATCACGAGGCGAGCGCCGACGGATTGACCCCAAGCTTGGGCGGTCTGGAGGCTGCTGGGTTGGCTCGTCGCCTCTAACCTGACCCCTCCCGCACACAGGTTGACGAAGGCGACCTGAACGTCGGTCGCTGGAGAGGAGGTCCTGAGCTCCATGAGCCTGATCGCGGGGGTCAGCTGTCGCTCACTCTCAGCGCTGACTTGGATGTTCACTTGGGCGTAGGCAGTGATGATGGAGGTAGGCCACAGGAGGGATAAGAGCAGAAAAAAGACGCTCAGGGGGTGTTGAAGGCGAGGTGCGTTGTTCATCTGGTCACCATGCTTATCGCCTAAGCCTTAAGCGAGCGCAGTTTCAATGAGGGAGGGCTGATTATACGTTGATTTTTCAAAGATCTCTAGGATACTGATCTTGTCCTCTCAGGTCGAGAGGGACGCACGGCGTCTGGGAGGAGCGTGATGCAAGTTAAGGTCTATCGACTCGCGGCCGAGCTTCGAGTGTCGGAGCGGGTTCTGATCCGTTGGCTTCAGGATCGAGGCTATCCAGAGGCCAAGAGTCATGACTGGCTGAGCGGTCAGCTCGCGCAGGCGGCTAGGCGCTCTTTTGGAGCGCATGAGGCGTCTTGGGTTGCTCGTCATGAGCGCTCACGCGTCAACGCTCAGGTCGCTCAGCGCTCCTATGCGATGGCGGGTGGACCAAGCGGTGAGTTCAAATCTGAGACCCCGCTCCCCGAGAGCGTCTTAGAGGGCCTACGCGCGATGAGCGATCAGCGCTCGGAGCCAGAGGCGCCTCTCGCTCAAGGGCACGCAGCGACTTACGCGAGGGCTGAGGAGCTTGTCGCTCCCGCGTCTCCAGCGACTGCAGAGACGAGCGTTAAAGGGCGTGACCCTTGGGTGGAGCTTGAGCGTCTCCAACGCGCGATGGAGGAGCAGAGGAGGGGCGCTGAGCTTCAGCTTCAAGCGCTCCGTGTCCAGCATGACAAAGCCCTGCAAGAGCGGAGCGCCTATCGACAGAAGGTCCTCGAGCTTGAGGGCGATCAGAGCACGATCACCCAAGCGTATGAAGAGCTCCGTCAGGAGCGAGAGGAGCTCAACTCGAGCGTTCATCATCTACAGCGTGAGCTTACGAGGACCCTTGAGCAGGGCGCGCTCCAAAAAGAGGCGTGGCAGGCGAGGGCCCAGGAGCTCGAGGAGCAGGTTCAGTCAGGTAAGCGCCTCCCTTCACAGCTCCGAGAGCTTGGCCTTGAGGCCTTTGAAGACCAGGTGAAGCTCTTCCAGACCCTCTTGAGCACGACTGAGAGCGCGACGCAGTTTTTCTCTGTGATCAAGATGGTTGATCAAACGAAGGTCCAACAGCTCGTCGATCAGTGGGTGGTCCGCACCTGCGTACACCCGCTCTGTAACCAAACGAACCAGCTCCGACATCAGCTGAGCTTGAGGGTCGATCGCGCCAAGCGCTGTGAGGTCTGCCAAGGTGAGCTCGACCGGCGCTGGTTCCAGCGGATGCTCGCGAGCTGTGAGCGGGCGCACGTGAAGAGGCTCTTGCTCGTCGGTGCTGAGTCCATCCACCCTCGCCTCAGGGCGCTGATGGAGGGTGAGGCGATCTCTTGTCGCTTTATCTCCTCACAGGAGAGCAGCGCCCTCCCTCGGATCCAGAGCAGGCTTGGGAGCGCGGATCTCCTGATCGTGTGGCCTTCGGCTTCATTGAACTCCGAGGTCCCGCTCGCCTACCAGCGTGAGGCTCCAACGGTTGGCTGTCCACATATCGAGCTCTCTGGTGAGAGCGCCGAGGTCGCTAAGCTCGCGAGGGAGGTCTTGAACCTCATCTTAAGAGGGATGAGCGCTGGGTAGCGTGACCCTCGCTTAAGCGAAGTTGCTGCTCATGCACTCTGTAAAGTCGAGCCCCGCCCGACCGTTTGAGGCGAGCCGGCGCACCTCTTGGTAGATCTCTTCAATCGGCTCGTCATGGTTCACGTAGTCGATGTGGGTGGTGTTCAGCTTCAAGAGGGGCGTCTCATGGTAGCCGTTGAAGTGATGCTGGTAGCGCTCGCTTAAGCGGGCGAGGTAGGTGCGGTCAAAGTTTGTCTCAAATGGTCTACCCCTGCGCTGGATACGGTTAATCAGCGCCTCCTCTTCAGCGTGGAGATACACCAGCACATCAGGCTTTCGGATACAGGTCGCGAGCGATCGATAGACCTCTTCATAGAGCTTGAGCTCCTCTGAGGCGAGCGTGAGCTCCGCAAAGATGCGGTCCTTGAGCAGGTGGTAGTCTGCCAAGAAGTCATTCACCCCTCCAAGCTCACCCATCTCCTTTTGTTGACGGAAGCGACTCATCAAGAAAAACAGCTGAGTCTGAAAGGCGTACCTGCTCGGGTCGTGGTAGAATTTAGCGAGGAAAGGGTTCTCCTCGACCACCTCAAGCACGAGGTGCGCGTTCATCCGCTCACGGAGCCTATGGACTAGGGTGGTCTTACCTACACCGATCGGTCCCTCAACGACGATATAGAGGGGATTTGAGTCAACTGGAGCGGAGATGCTCGGAGCGTGATTCAGGTGGAGGGTAGACACGAGGGCTCCTTTCTTGAGGGGCTCGAGGGAGGGGGAGCGTTATGCGCTCACCCGCAGATGAAAGCAAGGTGAATTCAGCTCAGCTGAGGAGAGGGGAGGGGGTCGATTTAGCTTCGAAGTGCGCTGATAGAGGCCTCGAGCGCGGTCTTGACGACGGGGTGATTTTCTTTGCTCTTGGTCGCCTCAAGCAGGTGGATGGAGCTCGGGTCTGCGAGCCTCTTAAGGCCCTCAGCGGCGCCCGCTCGGACGCTCCATTCGGGGTCACTTAAGGCCTGCTCTAGGTCTACTCTCAGCGAGCTGATCTTCGCGCTACCCGAGGCGAGCGCGGCGCGTTTTCGAACCTCGGCGGAGGGGTCACGCAGGGCCTCGCGGAGCCCAAGCTCATCTGGGATGTGACCGAGCAGGTAGGTCGCGGAGGCTCGCTCCGCCTCCTGTCCACCCCTGAGGCTCTGAGCGATCGCGGTTAAGGCCGCCATCCTTGGGATACGCTTCAGTGAGGCGCCGATCGCCGCGCGGATGTCTCCCTTTTGGTTCGCGGCCCCCTTGACGAGGATTGAGGCGACGGAGGCGTCGAGCTGGGCGCGGGCTTGACCTTGAGCAGAGGCGCGGGCGCTGATAAACCCAATCGCGTGCGCAGCGTTCCGCCTCACACCTGTGCTCGCGTCTTGTAAACAGCCCGCGAGGAGCGAGAGCGCAGAGGGGTCACGGAGGCGGCCAAGCCCGATCACTGCGACCTGACGAGAGACGGGGTCAGGTGAGGAGAGCGCCTCACGGAAGAGCTGGGCGCCTGCGGGGTGCTCAAGCTCACTGATCGTCCTGAGGATGGAGCCCCTGAGCTCGTCGCTTCGCTCTCGTCGCCATAAGGTCATCACGGTCTGGATGACCTGCTCGACCGTACGAGGTGTCCCACGGATCGCGAGCTCACCGAGCCCGTAGGTCGCCGCGGCGCGCACCTCTTCGCTCGGGTCTTGGAGCGCGAGCTGGGTCACGTCCTCAAGTGACGCTTGAATCCCAAGATGACAGAGCGTGTAGATCGCCCCAATCTTCACCTCTGGGTCAGGGTCACGAACCGCAGCTTGTAAGAGCTTGACGGCCTCTACGTCCGTCTGCCAAGCGATCTGAGTGAGGGCCGCGGTTGGGTCGGCAAAGTCGCTCTCCCAGGCGCTCGCGTCTGGCATAGAGGTCGACCTGAGCTGTCCGATCCTCAAGAGCGCCTCGAAGGCCGCGTCACGGACATCCTCATCTTCATCACGTAACGCGCTGAGGAGCGGGCTTGTCGCCCGTAGGTCACCGAGCGCGCCGAGCGCGTCACAGATCTGCTCTCGTAGCGCGCTCGAGGGGGTAGACAGCGCACGGACGAGCGCCCCAACCGCCTTAGGGTTACCGAGCGCGCCGAGCTGTTCAGCAGCGAGGCACGCCCCCTCAATCAGCTGCTCGTAGCCCACATCGCTGTTCACGCTGGCTTGAGGCATCACCGCTACAGAGAGGCCACCACGACCCGCCGTCGCTGTCGGCTGATGAGCGCGAGCGCCCGCGGAGAGGGCGTCTAAGAGGCGTGGATCGAGCTCGCTCATCCTTGACTCCCTATCCCAAGCCGGTTGAGCTTCTTATGGAGCCCCTCACGAGTGATCCCCAAGGTGCGCGCGGTGTGGCTCTTGTTTTGCTCATGCTCTTCAAGCGCTCGAGTGAGGAGCGCGCGCTCAAGGTGATCCATCATCTCCTTGAGCGTCCCTTGGACATTGAGCGCCTCATAGACTACATCTGGTCCGCTGAGGTCGACCCCACTGATGTGTGTGGAGAGGTCCTCTAACAGGATCAGGTCACCCTCAAAGCGACTGATAAGCGCTCGTTGAACCTCATTCTGAAGCTCTCTCACGTTCCCGGGCCACTCATAGCGGTTCAAGGCCTTGATCGCGTCATCTGAGAACCCGCTGACCGCTCGGCCGAACTCTTGCGCGTACCGATCTAAGAAATGACGAGCGATCAGCGCTACGTCACCCCCTCGCTCTCGGAGCGGGGGGAGGTGGATTGGGTAGACATGGAGCCGGTAGTAGAGGTCTTGTCGGAAGCTCCCCTCGGCGACCATCTCGTCTAGATCTCGGTGGGTAGCGCTCAGGACGCGCACGTTCACCTGCTTAGGGCCCGGCGCGCCAAGAGGCCAGACCTCTCCCTCTTGCAGGACACGGAGCAGCTTCGCTTGGAGTGAGTGAGGCATCTCACCGATCTCATCGAGGAACACCGTCCCGCCGTCCGCGAGCTCAAACAGCCCCTTTTTATCTCGATCTGCGCCCGTGTAGGCACCCTTAACGTGCCCAAAGAGCTCGCTCTCGAGGATCCCCTCAGGTAGAGCGCCACAGTTCTGCGCGACAAAGAGCTTCTCCCGTCGCACGCTTTGATAGTGGAGCGCCCGAGCGATCAGCTCTTTACCTGTTCCTGTCTCTCCTTTGATAAAGACAGGCACCTTGAGGTCCTTAACGCGCTGGATGCTCTGGTTGACGAGGGCCATCCCTGCGCTCTCACCGATCAGCCCGCTCGCCTCTCGGCGCTCTGAGCCTTGAAGATAGCTGAGCCCACCTCTGAGCTGCTCCTCAGCGACCTGAAGTCGCTTGATGAGGCGCGCGCTCTCGATCGCGAAGGAGACGGTGCTGAGCCCTACCATGAGGAGCTCAAGATCCTCGGCGCCAAACATAGAGGGTTGATCGCGGTTATCTACCTGCATGACGCCACAGATGTCGGCGCCTACCCACAGCGGGATCATCATGACGCTAGAGAGCCCCGCGGCGAGGACAGAGCGGGCACCACTCAGCTCAGCGGTCGCGTCCATCAGCAGTAAGGCCTTGCGCTCCGCGCTCACCCGTTTAATCAGGGTGCCACTCATGGGTCGCTCAACGGAGCCTCCTCCTCGGAGACGCGAGGAGACCACAGGGAAGCGAGGCGCCTTGGCGCGACCTGTCTGGGACCCGCTCTGCTCTTCACGGAGCGCGATCGACACGTGGGTCGCTCTAGGGACGAGGTCAAAAACAAGCTCTGTAGCGACGTTGAGGGTCGCCTCAAGGCCTGCGCTCTGCCCAAGCGCCTGGCTGTGCTTAAACAGCACGCTGAGGCGCTCTGAGGAGCCTGCGCTCGAGCTGTCGAGGAGCTTGTGCGCATATTCATCGAGCTGGTCAATCGGGCGCTCCGCTAAGATCTCCCCGTCTAGCTCCTCCTCCATCTCAATCATGAGCGGGATCGGTTGGTCATTAAAGTTGAGCGTGAGTCGGTCACCGTTAGACAGCTCAACCGCCTCCCCTTGCAAGAGCCTGGGTGAATCCAGGTCGCCTGCGTGCGCGAGCGTGATCGAGAACGAGAGCTCTGCTCCAACAGCGGGCTCTAAAGCGAGCTGTTCATCCCGTGAGCGGAGCACCCCGATCACACAGGGCTGTCTCAAGAGTAAGGGCACGCTCGACTTCGGTATGAGCTCAGTGATAGAGGACTGAGTGAGGCGCTGGGCTTGGTCTTCAGGGAGCGACAGGAGGGTCGCGATCTGCTTAAGCTCGGTAGGAGAAAGAGGCGCTCCAGTCAAGACACAGGGAGGGCTCAGGCGAGCGCTCGTCGCGGTAGCGCTGTGTAGGGTTAACCATGCTGAAGAGGCGCGCTCTGAGGTGGACAAAGTCTCTCTCCTGGGGCTATATACTGATCATAAGTTTAGTTTTTTGGGGTAAGCTCAGTCATCGGGAGCCTCGTGCCATCACCCTCGTACAGCATAGAAGGTGCATATTAAGGCTCCTAATCGACTTTTTGACACAGGTTAATTTTTGACAGTGCTTAGCTTTGTATCGCTTTGGCATAGACGATTACGTCTAATGATCGCCAGCAAGAGCGTTTTTTTTTGTCTCTGTGATCTGCTGTCGTACGAGGTGTCTTGTCGTGTGATAGGAGCGCTTATGAGAGCGCTTTAGTAGCGGGGGTTGTGAGCGGATCGAATGAGGTCAAATCATGGCCTCTCAGCTCTCTGTATGACTACAAGATGGAGCATCTGAATGAGGGAGTCAAGCTTAAGTTAGAATGATTTCCTCTTATCCGAAATAACCCATTTATATTAGGTCCTTAGGGAGTTGACGTCTCTCTTTGAGTCAACGCCATAAAGGGGCTTATTTTAAGGCTTGAGCCGAGGGCTCTTTAGCCCTCGATCTCAAGTCCAGCGCTCTTAGCGAGACAGGCCTGCGATCATGAGATCGAGGCTGTAGATTGTCCCCTTAAGTGAGGGGTCCTTGACGCCACTGTTGAGCTTGTCTTGGAAGCTCTTTTGGGCCACTTTGAGCGCGTCGACATGTGACTTCTTTGCATGACGAGAGATCCCAAACAAGAGCACCTCGCGGGCGGGGGCGTCTTGCTCGGCGCTGAGTCGCTGGATGAGGGCTTGTGCCGCGCGGTCACCGTCCATCTCTTTACCCGCGAGCGTGTAGGCCGCAAGGGTTCGGATGGGGGTCGCTTGTCCGGCGAGCTTCGCGCTCCACTTCGCCTGATCTGCGCCACACTCAGCGACTACATTGAGCTGGCTCATGATCTCCTTGAAGCCATCCTCCCAGGTCTTGATGATCCGAAGACGAAGCTCGGTCTCTTGGATCAGGTTCTTAACGCGGGTCTTCGCTTTACTCGTGCTCTCCTGCTTCGCCTCGGTGTCACGGAGCGTCTTTTGATCTGTGGTGAGGGCCTCTTCATAGGCCTTCATCTCAGCCTCAAACTTCTTCGAGGCCTCCTCTTTCTTCGCCTTGTACGCGTCTTTATCCTCCATCTTCGCGACTTTCTCTCGCTGAGGGAGCTTAGGCATCTTTACGCCCTTGTCCTTGAGCGCCTTGACCTCGCCTTTAAGCTTCTCGACCTCTTCACCGAGCTTCTTCTCTTGCTCTTGGGCTTGCTTAACCTGCTCGCCGATCTCTTTGATCCAGCCTTGGGTCTCCTCTAAGCTCTTCGTGACGCTGGACTTGAAGCCCTTGAAGAGCCTGTTCTTAGAGGAGATTAAGAGCGCGATGGTCTTACCATACTGAACCTTGAGGTCACGGTTACCGACGTCATACTGCTCGAGCTTTTTATTAAAGATCTTGATGAGGTCCTTGAGGGGCGCCTCAGAGCCGAGGAAGGCGAGCTGTTGGGCGGCCGCGAGCTTGTACTCAAACAGCTTCTGTTCATCTCCAATGATCTTCATAAGAGGCTTGACGCCCTGCACATCACCGAGCGCGGCGAGGCTACGCGCGATCGAGACGGTTTTCTGTACCTGACCTTTAGTGAAGAAGGTCGCCTTCACAGGGTTCTCAGCGAACGGAGCAGGGTTTACGTCCTCACGCTCGAGGCCCATCACGAGGAAGGGGACGCTGTCGTTCGCCTTGACGTCGCTGAGGAGCTCAGCCGCTTTTGCCTCGATGAGGCCTGTGTGGGCGTAGTTGAGGCGCACCGCGCGCTCCTCTACTCGCTTGTTTTGACGCTTAAAGGTCTTAAGCGCACTCGCGCCGACCTTGGCGGGGTCGAGGTGGTTGAGCGCGAGGCGACACTCAGAGGTCGCGCTGCGCCCGCGGGCGTCATCAAGCCACATGCACTCGATGAGGCGGTCGATCGCGGCGTCTTCACCCATCTCTCCGAGTGACTTAGCCGCCTTCGCGATGTATGAGATCGGCTGAAGCTCAGGCGCTGTGTTGAGCACCTTCATCAAGGTGCCTTTGTGTGCAGCGAGGTCCTTGGCGTCAAAGCTAGAGAGGAGCTTCATCATCGCGTCGCGCAGATCAAAGTGAAGCTTTTCATTCTCGATGACCTTGACGTACTCACCGAGGTGCTCTTTCACCTGCCATTTCTCGAGGGTGCCCGCCGCGGTGAGCGCGGTGAGCGGTGGCTGTTGAATGTCGTTGACGAGCGCATTGAGCAGGACCTCGTTGACGATTTTTTGGTAGAGCGGGCCACCGATAAACTGATCATCGACCGCGATGAGGCCGTTCCCGAGCATACGGAGCGCGTCGACGAGCTCAAAGTTACGGCAAGGCTCCTCAACGCTGTACTTTGTCACCAGCGACTGGATGTAGCTCTCACGCTTCATCTTCACCTTCGCTTGGAGGAAGGGGAGGATTGTCTTTGACTCCGCGAGGACCCCAGCGCCCACAGCGCTCTGGGCTTTTTTCATGCTCTCGGGCTCTTGGTGGGACTTGTCTCGTCTCTTCGTCTCTACAAAGAGATCAAACTCGGCTTGGTAGGCTGCTCTTAGCTCGGAGATCTTATCAAATGAGGCCTCAACCGCGTCATGGCCGTCGCCATCTTCAGAGAGGGGGCTGAGGTCTAGCGCGAGGAGGGCGTCCGTTTGGTTGAGGCTCGGAGCCTGCTTCGCCTCGAGAAGCTCGATCTGCTCGTCAAAGGAGCGCGTCTCGTTCAGCATCCCCTTAATCGTGCTAAGGCGGTCGCTTTTCTCAAGTTTAGCAGTCCAGTCTACAGGACCAGACTCACCGCACGCGACGAGGGTGAGGGCGACACCGAGCGCCAGCAGACGCAGCCAGGTTAACATCATGATGATCTCCAAGGTTTAGGGAGCGCTCCGTGGGGCTTTCCACAAAGCAACGTGTACGCTATAAAAGGACGTGGCGACAGAACATACACCCTTAAAAATCGAGGGTCAAGGCGAGGAGCGAGCGAGTGTGCGATGCAGTCCCGATAGCGTCCTCGATGCGTAGCGCTCGCCTCATCGCTCGGCTCCTTGACCTGATGATGCCCGGCGTTGGGCTTTATTATTGGGAGCGCAAAGCGCGAGGATCCCGTCTGATTGTCTGTTGGGTGCTGTACGTGATGGGGGTCTTGCTGTTGTGGTTGTTGAGCCCATTTTATGGCTTAAGGCTCGCCCTATACATCGGGCTCCCATGGGGGGCGCTCACCCTCTGGTTGTGGCATGAGGTTGGGGTCACCCCACCCGCGTCTCTCAGCTGGGTGAGGCATGTAGACCGAGTGAGCTCCTCGCTGGGCTTAGTCGCCCTCGCTTGGCTACCGATCTGTTTGACCTTACAGCTGATTTACTCACGAGCGCTCATGCACGTCCGGATCTCTGATGACGCGATGTTCCCTGCGCTGATCTCAGGTGACCTTGTGGCGGTAGACCGGCGTGTCAATCGCCCAGAAGACCTCAGGCTCGGGGCGCTCGTCGCGGTGGAGTGCAAGGGGGTCGGGCCAAGGGTGATGCGCCTGATCGCCTTTGAGCCACGGAGAGCGCTGACGATCGCGTTCGATGAGTTCGGGGGGCTCAAAGAGGTGAAGGAGGGTCAGGCCAGCCCCGCTCAGGTCGAGGCGGGTGAGCCGATTGAGGCGGGGCTCGTGCTTCTAGATCAGATCCTGCGCCCTCGGCTGAATGAGAGTGATCAGCTCGAGGCGTGGCTTGAGCCCTTAGTCACCTGGGCGCCCCCTGAAGAGGCGCTGATCAGTACGCTCTTGTGGACCCTTTCGAGCCCTCTCCATATGGCTGATGACTCAGCATCTACACATCACCTCGTGTCGGTGAAGCGTTACCAAAGCTCAGCGATGAAAGCGAAGCGCTTGACCCTGCCACAAGGTCAGCTCCTCGTGCTCCCTGACTTGAGAGACCCAAGCTCAAGGGCGATGTCTTGCGCGGGCGTGACCTCACCTCGCCGGCTCTTAGGCGAGGTGATCTATGTGCAAGCTCAAGATCGTGACGCTTACGCTAGACGTAGAGGCTTGTCTCTCTTACGGTAGACTCCCGATGTGACCTGAGGCGAGTTGAACAAATCCAACAGCGCGCCGTTGGGCGCCGAAACGAGCCTCAGTATAAGGGCTATCTCATGTCAGGAGGACCTATGAGCGCGACTCAAAAAAAAATGACAGATCTCGAGACGGGCGCCTTAAAACAGCCCTCTCGCTCGCTGGCTTTCACGCTCATCACGCTGTGCGTGATGAGCGGGGTGAGCTTCGCTGAGACGCCTCAGCCTAACCCTGACGCGAAGTCTAAAATCGAGGCGGCCGCTGAGGAGGCGAGCGCCTCAGAGAAGGGGGATAAGGAGGAAGAGCAAGAGGACTCGAGCGATCAAATCAGCTCACAAGGGCCACTCAGAGCTCGACCCATTAAGGCGAAACCGCGGACCGTTAAGGCGCCAAAGGTTGGCAAGAAGTCCACTAAACGTAAGAAGCGGAGGTATCCAACGAACCGCCCTAAGCGAGCGCTCAAACCTGCTCCCCCCCTTGGGAAGATCCCGTTCCCGCTTGGTGAGCGCCTCGCGTACAAGGTCAACCTGCTCAACGCGCACTCTGGTACGGTCACCCTCAAGGTCGGTCAGCGTGGGACCTATCAAGGGAAGAAGGTCGTTGAGCTGTCTGGTTTCATTCAGTCGAGCCCATTCTTGGAGAACTTTTACCCGATTCGTGACAGCCTCAGCGTCCTCGTTGATGAGGTAAACTTCCTCCCGATGAAGAGCGAGTTCTTTCTCAACGAGAAGGGCAGGAACATCACCTTCATCAGCGCCTATGACCCTCAGACTAAGGTGATTGACTGGAAGCAGAAGCGCGTCGCAAAGGGGAAGACCTACATGCGCAAGGCTCAGCACACCCCCCCTGTTCATATCTATGAGAGCCTCAGTAGCCTCTACGCGCTCAGGAGGATTGACCTCAAGCCTGGGCTCAACTTTGAGCAATATGTTTGGGATGGCAAGCGCGAGCGCTTGATCGAGGTCACCGTGTTGGGTGAGGAGCGAGTCCTGACTGACCTCGGCTGGTTCGAGACGTATAAAGTTGAGCTCTCGAGCGTGATTACGGGAGGTATCGTGACGAAGCGCTTACTCCAACAAGCCCCTGTTAAGGGGACCGCGTGGGTAGCTAAAGACGCGAACCGCACCCCTGTTAAGTTGATCACCCCGACCCGCTTAGGGCAGGCGGAGGCGGTCCTTGTCCAGCGGAGCATTGAGACCCCTAAATGAGCGATGAAGATCGAGCGAGGAGCGCTCAAAGGCTCACGTCTCTCTTAAGGGCGCCGTCCGGTCTGATAGACTTACGCGCTCAAGACCTCTCAGGACTCGATCTGTCTTACATGAACTTAGAAGGCGCGTTATTGACTGGAGCGTCGCTCGTAGGAGCTAACCTGACAGGGGCGCGCCTCTTCGGCGCTCAGCTGATCGGCGCGGACCTCACCGATGCCTGTCTCGTCGAGGCGGACCTCTCGTATGCTCACCTTCAGCGCGCGTCGCTGGTGCGCACCGAGCTCCAAGGCGCACTCCTTGGGCACGCTAACCTCTCGGGGGCGGTCGTGCGCGACGTCGCTCTGCAAGGCGCGCTGATCTCTCGTATTCCCCCTGAGCTCTTCAGCAGTCAACCTAAGCGAGGGTGGCTGACCTTGCGTGACGGCTGGTGCTGTCGAAGCTATGAGTGGAGTGATCATGTGAGCGACGCAGGCGCTCAGCGAGCGCCGATCATCGCGCTACATGGCATGACGGGCTCAGGGCTAGATTTTCAGCACCTCGCGCGCGCTATGGATCGGCCCATGATCAGCTTGGATTTATATGGTCATGGTGAGACCCTGTGGTGCCCCGTGAGTGACGAGCTCGCCCTGAGTGAGCCAGATTGGTCACCTGTACAGCTCTCATTTGAGGAGCATTTGACGCTCATGGAGCGCTGGTTAAAGGAGCTGGTTACGCGTCACCTGTCGCCCGATCAGCCCTTTGAGCTCCTCGGTTACTCGATGGGGGGTAGGCTCGCGCTCAGCCTCGTTGAGCGTTGGCACAGGGCTAAAGATGAGCTACTTGAGCGCCTGTCTCGGCTCACCTGCATTGGCGTGAGCCCAGGCTTTGAGGGTGATGAAGACGCCCGCGCTGAGCGACGTCGTCAGGACACGCGCTGGGCAGACCGGATGAGCGCTGAGCCCTTGGAGGAGGTCTTGGGAGACTGGGACGCTCAGCCCGTCCTCGCGCGCCTCCAGCAGGTGAGGCCTGAGCTCGCCTCTGAGCTTCGCGCGCGCAGAGTGAGTCAGCGTGGGGAGGGGCTCGCCTGCTCGATGCGGGCGGTGAGCTTAGCAGAGATGCCACCCTTGTGGGACACGCTCTCGACCTTAGAGACCCCAACGCTCTGGTTGACTGGTGAGCTTGATCAAAAATTCACAGAGATCGCGACACGGGCCTCAGTCGCTCAAGGGCCACACGCGAGGAGCGTCATCATCCAAGACGCAGGTCACAGCCCTCATTTAGAGCGGGCACCTGCAGTGGCTCAAGCGCTCGAGGAGGGCTCGTTTTAAGCCTCCTCCTCGTTGAGCAACAGGTACGCCTCCATGAGAGGCTCTAGGTTCCCGTCAAGCACCCCCTGCGTGTCGCTCGTCTCAAAGTTAGAGCGGTGGTCCTTGACCATCTGATAGGGGTGGAGGACATAGCTACGGATCTGGCTCCCAAAGTCGATCTTAGACTTGCTCGCATAGAGCGCGTCACGCTCTTCAGTACGTTTTTGGAGCTCAACCTCATAGAGCTTGGCCTTGAGGAGCTTCATAGCGGTCGCGCGGTTCTTGTGCTGGCTACGCTCAGCCTGACAGGCGACGACAATCCCTGATGGGGTGTGGGTGAGCCTGACCGCGGAGTTGGTCTTGTTGACGTGCTGTCCACCCGCTCCGCTCGCACGGAAGACGTCCATCTGGATGTCATCTTCTCGAACCTCAATGTCGATCCCATCCTCAACCTCAGGGAGCACGGAGACGCTCGCGAAGCTCGTGTGACGACGCTTATTGCTGTCGAAGGGTGAGATACGAACGAGCCTGTGTACCCCGTTCTCCGCCTTAAGGTATCCAAAGGCGTACTCGCCCTCAACCCGGAGGGTCGCGCTCTTAATCCCCGCCTCTTCACCTGGGAGGTAGTCGGTCATCTCTACGCTATACTTACGCTGTTCACCGAAGCGCGTGAGCATACGAAGCAAGATGTCGGCCCAATCTTGGCTCTCGGTTCCCCCTGCTCCCGCGTTGATGCTGACGAAGCACGCCGAGTTGTCATGGGGTCCGCTGAGCATACGCTCAAACTCCATTTTATTAAGCAGAGCCTCAAGGCCGCTCACGAGCTCATCGGCCTCGATGAGCGAGTCCTCATCCTCTTCAGCCATCTCGATCAAGACCTCAAGGTCATCGAGCTGTGTGGCGAGGCTGTCGAGCCGATCGAGGTGTGATTTCGAGGTGGTGCGCTCTTTAAGGAGCTCTTGCGCCCGCTCTTGATCTTCCCAAAAGCCGGGCTGTGCGCTTAGGTAGTCGAGCTCAGCGAGGCGCTCACGATGGTGAGCCTCGTCAAAGATACCTCCCGAGCGCTTGCTTGCGCTCACACAAGGCGCGGTGCTGCGAGAGCAAGCGGTGCACCTGTGCGGTTGATGTCGCGGTCGACATATGTCCTCCATGTGTGTTCGTGGTGAAGCAGGTCATAGGTGATTCTCACTTCGCTGCCAAGTCGCTTCTCATAAATCAAGCTCATCAAGTCAAGGTGTCCGCTTGATTATTTATCTGACGCGCTTAGACCGCCTCCATTGGCCTTGACCCCGTGTGGCTCTTGCTTTAATCCTCGGAGGAGGCTTAGCTGATCGACAAGGTGAGCTACTTTTTCCTCACGTTCGCGCTCGCACACCATGGTTTGATAGGTCACGACAGCGCGTCACCGGAGCATTGGAGAAATATTAATGGGTCAATGCGTCACCTGCGATACAACGCTAAAGGCAACTCAGGTGACCTGCCACAGCTGTGGTACCGCTGTGGCGCGCCCAAGCGCCATACCCCAGCTCGCGCCCTTTGATGAGGTCGACACACAAGAGGAGTTCCAGACCTTGATCACCCAGAGGTCAACAGGGGTAGAGCTCCCAAAGACGCTCCCGATGGTCCCTCCACCCTTTACGCCTCCACCTCAGATCTTCCCCAAGACGACCCCAGTCTCAGCGCCCTTCCAACCTGCTCCGCTTAACGTCAAAACGGACGCGGGATTTGAGGAGGGCTTTGGTGACTTCACAGAGATCGCTGATCACATCCCAGATGATGATCAGGAGGTGGCCGTGGAAGATGAGCTCGATCATACAGTAGACCTAGAGCCCGAAGATTTTTACAGCCTTGATGGTGAGACGGAGCTCACCCCCTTCCCGACCGCTCGGCTGATCTCACCTCCTCAAAAGCCTCAGATGGTGGCCCCCCCCCCTGCATTGAGGCCTGAGACCTCTCCAATCCCTCACCTCAAGCCAAGCGTCTCCTCTGACGAGCTGGGGGTCAGCTCGCTCCTCGTGCTCGCGCATCGCTCCGGTCGAGCTCGACTTCAAGCTGGCGTTCAGAGCTTTGGCGCTCAGCATGACCCTACTGATGGGCTCCTCGAGGAGCTGTATCCACACCACTTTAACGTTGAGCTTGGCCCTGATGAGGTTACTCTCCAGCCGGTCTCGGCTCAAGCGGAGTTGTGGCTACGTGTCTCGCGACGTGTGACGCTCGAGGTGGGTGACGTGATCCGAGCTGGGCACACAAAGCTCGCGATCGCGCGCTCAAGTGATGTCCTCTGTGGGCTCCAGCAGGTGAGCCCCCACCTCACAGACGCACACTCGACTCAGCTCGCCTTGCTCGCCTTTAACAGCGCAGGGCTCCTCGAGGGCGCGTACCCCCTTCAGGAGGGGGTCACACGGATCGGGAGGGCCTTCGCTGACATCACCCTCTCAGACCCTGCGCTGAGCGTCTCCCATGCGGCGCTCTTGCTTGAAGAGGGCTCCGTCACCCTCGTCGACCTTGGGAGCGAGTCTGGCCTTTGGCGCCTCATTCACCAGCCGGTGTCCCTGCGACGTAACATGGTGTTTAGCGCGGGGCACACGCTGTTTGTAGCCCGCTGATCTACTCCCCAATCCCCTTGATCGCGCCGTTGGCGAAGCCAACAAAGATGTAAAGAAGGCAGAGGGTCAGCAGGTACTGTGGGTACAGCATCATCGGCGCGAGGATGTACGCCGCGATGACGTTACCAAACTGGAAGATGTTCACTGGGAGGCTCTTGCGAGGCTTGAGCTTAGGTAAGATGAAGGGGCTGACCATCAGGGCGCTCATCACGATCATACAGATGAGCGCGTATGTCAGGCTAGCGCCTGTTAAGTACGGCAGGTTCGGGAGCGTGCCCCCGTTGCGTTGAGCGTAGACCTCAAGTGTGAGGTAGGCGGTGCTCAGGGTGGCCCCGCTCAGCGTCGTCGGGAGGCCATAGAACACCTTATCCCCCCCTGGAGGGTCGCTGATGTTGAAGCGCGCGAGCCGGCAAGAGGTCGTCACGACATAGAGGCCAGCGCCTATGAGCCCATAGGCAGAGAGGCTCCCCCACTTGGCGGCTTGAGGGTCCGCCGCTACCCAGAAGTAAAACAGCGACGCGGGCGCGAGGCCAAAGATGACAAAGTCCGCAAACGAGTCAAACTGGACCCCAAATTCAGAGCTCGCGTTCAAGAGGCGCGCCGCGCTCCCGTCGAGCTTATCTAAGAGGACGCCCCAGGTGATCATCCAAGCGGCCATGTGAAAGTCTCCCCCCGCAGAGGAGAGGATAGAAGCGAAGCCGAAGAGCATCGACAGCGCGGTAAACCCATTAGGGACAAGGTACTTGAGGTGACGCATAAGGTCCTTTGTGTCATGATCAGCTGTGAAGGGGAGCCTAGCCTGTGTAAACGATCGACCTTAAATGTCAACACAGAAGCGCACAGGGGGAGCGTGACGCGAGCTCTTTGTTTAGGCCTAGTGTTAGCCTTGTGTCGTCTGCTAACATCGCTTGCGCAGAAAGCGGAAGCTTGTAAGATAACACAGAGGGCTCAGCGCATGATCGATCATGTAGCAGAGGTGAGCTCATAGAAAGGTGCGTTAACCATGAGTGTTTTTAACCGTCTTCAAGAGTTGTTTACTCGTCTCTATCACGAGGAGGAGGCCGCGACCGCGGTCGAGTATGCCATCATCGCCGCGCTGGTTGGGGTCGCGTTAATCGGCGCCTTAAGTAACTTCCGAGAGTCGATCCAAGAGATGCTCCAAGACGCCGCG
>Ga0181594_10002139_pt1 | contig 18293 bp, 16 predicted proteins | sample 071ome_18_FD_145603 | JGI IMG/M metagenome (GOLD analysis project Ga0181594, IMG submission 145603) | Coastal salt marsh microbial communities from the Groves Creek Marsh, Skidaway Island, Georgia - 071413BT metaG (spades assembly) | ecosystem: Environmental > Aquatic > Marine > Intertidal zone... | reverse complement strand
CGGTTTGCGCCGCCGAGGATAGTTCGATTTTGGCCTTCTCCGCGGCTTCCTTCAGGCGCTGCAGCGCCAGCTTGTCGTTACGCAGGTCAATGCCCTGATCCTTCTTGAATTCGTCGGCGAAATACTCGACCAGGCGCATGTCGAAATCTTCACCGCCCAGAAAGGTGTCGCCGTTGGTCGATTTGACCTCGAATACGCCGTCGCCGATCTCCAGGATGGAAATATCAAACGTACCCCCGCCCAGATCGTAAACCGCGATAGTGCCCGTGGTCTTTTTGTCGAGACCGTAGGCCAGCGCAGCCGCAGTCGGCTCGTTGATTATCCGCAACACTTCCAGACCGGCGATCTTGCCGGCGTCCTTGGTAGCCTGGCGCTGGGCGTCGTTGAAATAGGCTGGAACTGTAATAACAGCCTGGCTGACGGACTCTCCGATATAGGATTCGGCCGTTTCCTTCATCTTCTGCAGCGTGAATGCCGAAATCTGCGACGGAGAATATTCCTTGTCGTCCGAGCCCACCCAGGCATCGCCATTTCCGCCCTTGACGATCTTGTAGGGGACCAGGTCCATGTCCTTCTTCGTCATCGGATCATCGAAGCGCCGTCCGATCAGCCGCTTGATCGCAAAGAACGTGCGCTCGGGGTTGGTAACGGCCTGCCGCTTCGCGGGCTGGCCGACAAGCCGCTCGCCCTCGTCGGTAAATGCGACGATCGAGGGCGTAGTACGTGCGCCTTCCGCATTCTCAATGACTTTGGGCGTGGTGCCCTCCATGACCGCGACACACGAATTTGTTGTGCCCAGGTCGATGCCGATAACTTTTGCCATTCTGAATCTTCCTTCTCTTGCAGGACCACCAGACCCCGAAGCGGTCTGGCCTCGGCGGATGGTCCGGTGGCGCTCTCGCCTCGCGGATATCCACCTGGTCCCCGTTCTTGCCGGATACTTGCCAATTGGTGGCGGCACGCATGTGCTGTCCCGGCTCATATAGTGATGGCTCTGGATGCCCGCAAGACGCGCGCCGCGGGTCTTTTCAGGCTTTTCTGCACATTCTTGCGCAGCGCCGAAAGCGTTAGCGCGACGGCTCGCGAAACTGCCGGCGCCGGGCTGGCGGGACTGGTGTTTTTCCGATTATCTGGCTAAGTTGCCCGCAGCCGTCGACGCCGGAATTTGGCGATGAACCGGCGCCGCCGAGGATTGCGGAGGACGCAAGACATCATGTTGGGACGATTTGCTGTAGCGGCCACAGCCCTGGTCGGGGTGCTCGTCCTCAGTGTGCCTGTCGTGGCTCAATTCCAGTTGCCGGGCGCCCGCTTCAAACGCCCGCCAGCCACCACGCCTGATGCCGCCCCTGACGGCAACGTTTCCGCCGATACGAAGAATGAACCCACCGGGCCGACGCCGGCCAATCCGGGAAAGCCTGTGGCCTTGCAGCCGCCGGGCGAGGGCACGCTGGCAGGCCGGACGTTGCAGCACAATGGCAGACGCGGATTGATGCAACTGGGCAGGGCCGCAACCGGGCTCATCATCAAACGGCTGGTGCTGGACGGCGATGTGATTTCCAAGCCGGGCGAAACCTGCCGGATAGAAGTCAAAGGCGCTCCGTTCACGGCAAGGTTCTCCGGGTTCGACAAGGGCCTGCGCCAATACAGGGTCGAGACCCAGACCTGCCCGTTCAGTTTTGTGGTTCTCGATGGTTCGCTTATTGCCACCCACCGGAAATCCAGTTTCAGCACCGGGCTGGGTAAGGGCACGTGCCGTTTTGTGGCGCGCGACTGCAGGGGTTACCTGGCCGGTTTCTGGGGGCCCTCAGGGCGCAGTTTCAACAAACGAAATGATCGCGCCATTGAGAAAGCGCGGGGCAGTTCGGAGCGTAACGCGCGGGCGAATTTCCGCGCCTTGCTGCGCGCCAACAGTGGTGATCGCAAGGGCATTCGCGCTGTCGCGGCCGACCAGGCAGGGTTTTCTGCCCGCCGCGAGGAGCGTTGCCGCGACTTCTTGCGTGAGCATGTTCACGGCTATTGCGCCTCGCGGATCACCGAAGCGCGCGCCATCGAGCTTGGCGACCGGCTGAACAAGACGATTGCACGCCGGAATGCCGAGTTCAAGCGCAAGCAGGCCGCCCGCCGGGCCCAGCGCAAGGCCAAGGGTAAACAGCACCAGCGAAATCGCAGACGCTAGGGGATCGCAGCCGGCCGGGATTTATTCGTTGGTATCCCGCGATAGTCGTCCTATTCCTGCGCGGCCGGCGTCATCCAGCCCATCATTGCGCCGGTTGCGTCGGCAACGATGGCGATACGTCCGACCCCCGGCACATCGAATGCAGGCCGGAATACCTTGCCGCCCGCCGATTCAAGAGCGCTCACCCGCTTGTCGACGTCGTCAACCGCGATATAGGAAAACCAGTGCGGCGGTGTGCCAGCCGGGACATCTTTCGGCATCTGCATGATACCGCCAATCGGCGCCGGACCCTCGTCCTTGACGACGTGATAGACCCCTTCCGGCATCGGCATGTCTTCGTAGCGCCAGCCCAGTGTCGTGGCATAGAAATCCTTGGCCTTGTTCACATCGTGGGTCATCAATTCATTCCAGTAAAAATGTCCGTGCGTCCACATAGCTGTTTCCTCGTAGCCGGTTAATGTGACCGGTCGAGATTACCAGGCAATTGCTGTCAGGATGTGTCAGGAGCCCTGGTCTTCACGCATTGGTGATGGGCTGGTTCGCCGATTGTCCCGCTTCCCATCCCAGGATTGCCTGTTTGCGTGCCAGTCCCCAGTGATAGCCGGTCAGGCCGCCGCTGGCTCCGAGCACCCGGTGGCAGGGAACGACAAACGAGATCGGGTTTCGCCCCACCGCTGCGCCGACTGCCCGTGCTGCTTTCGGCCGGCCGATGTGTCCGGCCACATCGCGATAGGTGGCCGCCTTTCCAAGCGGTATGCGCAGCAGTGTTTCCCAGACGCGGATCTCGAAATCCGTGCCTATGAGAACGACGCGCAATGGCCGTTCCGGCCGCCATTCCCGCGGATCGAAAGCGCGCTGCACGTAATTTTCCGCGATTGTGTCATCGTTGACGAATTCGGCATTCGGCCATCGCCTTTTCATGTCGGCCAGCGCGCCATCGCGGCCGCCCGCTGCCTTGCCGGCGCCGCTTGCCTTGCCCGGCTCGGCCTTGTCATCGACCCAGCCGAGGCCGGCCAGCCCGCGTGGGCTGGCGACGGCGATGGCCTCACCGAACGGCGAATCGTGAAACCCGTAGGTCAGGGTCAGGCCGGCGCCGCCGCTCTTGTATTCCCCGGGCGACATGGCCTCGTGGGTCACGAAGAGGTCGTGCAGGCGTCCCGGTCCCGACAGGCCGCTTTCCAGTGCCGCGTCCAGGACCGATGCGGATTCGCGCAGGATGCGCCTTGCGTGATCTATGGTGACAGCCTGCAGGAATTGTTTCGGTGACAAGCCCGCCCAGCGCCTGAATACGGCGGTAAACTGCGATGCCGACAGGCCGACATGCGCAGCGATGTCGGCAATTGGTGGCTGCACTTTCCAGTTTTCTGACAGGTATTCTATGGCCTGGCGCACCCGCTCGTAGTCAGTCCGGTGGCCACAGGCGCTGGCGATGTTTTCTACATTGTCGATCATGCAGCAAATATGATTGCGTTTCTTTGTTTCCGCCACCCGGAAACGCTTATATGGCAAAAGCAATTGGGTGCAACCGAACGAGTTGTCAGGCCGTCGCGGCTTTATTCAGACCGCGGTGACTTCCGCGGGGGGCTAGCGCAACGGCGGCGCGTACAGGATTCCTCCCTGGTTCCACAATTGGTTCAGTCCGCGCGGAATCGCGAGCGGGGAATTGGCGCCGACGTTTCGTTTGAAAATTTCACCATAATTGCCAACTGCCGCAACGGCGCGCATTGCCCACGCATTATCAAGTCCGATAAGTGTCCCGAAATTGGCTTCCCGGCCGTTGAAGCGCCGGATAATCGGCTTCGTGGACGCGGCAGTTTCTTTCAGAGTTGCTTTGGAAATCCCCAGCTCTTCGGCGTTGATCAATGCGAAGTTCATCCACTTCACGATATTGAACCAGGTCAGGTCATCGCTGCGCACCAGGGGACCGAGCGGTTCCTTCGAGATTACGTCCGGCATGATCATCGCATCGCCCGGCTTTTTGAGTTTCAGGCGTTCGGCAAACAGGGCGGACTGATCCGCCGTCAGGACATCGCACTTGCCGCTATCCAGATGGGCCTTTGCTTCCGCTAGGTTTGCGACGGCAATTTCCTTGTATTGCATGGAATTGACGCGGAAATAGTCCGCGAGGTTCAACCGGCTCGTGGTTCCCGATTGCACACAAATGCTCGCACCATTCAGTTCAAGGGCTGAGGTGATCTTGGGCCTTCGCAGCACCATGAAACCCTGCCCGTCATAATAATTTACTCCGACAAACAGCAGGCCGAGTTTCGCTTCCCGCTCAAATGTCCAGGTCGAATTGCGGGAAAGCACATCCACTTTCCCGCTTCGCAACGCCCGAAATCGATCGGTCGCCGACAGTGGAATGTAACGTACCTTGTTCGCATCATTGAATATGGCAGCCGCAAGCGCTTTGCAGAAGTCGACGTCGAAGCCGGACCATCTGCCTTGTTTGTCCTTGTCGGAAAACCCTTTCAGTCCTTCGCTGACACCGCAATTGATAGTGCCACGGCTCTTGATCGTTCCAAGGGTGGAGGCCTGTGCACCTGCGTGGACGGCGACGGTAAGGCACAAGGCGGGCATGAGGCGTAAAAATGTGCGGTAATGGGAATTGTTCATGGTTGAAGCCTTGTTTTCAGCAGCGTCGTTTCGAGGTTCAGGGTGCCGGTGCATGGCGAACGATGACGCGTGTGCCGACAGGAACGCGCGAGTACAAATCGATGACGTCTCCATTGGCCAAGCGAAAGCATCCTGACGAAATCGCATGGCCAATCGTTTCCGGCTGGTTGGTTCCATGAATACGGTAGACTGTTCTGCCCAGGTACAGCGCCCGCGAGCCCATGGGGTTGCCTGGCCCACCTGCCATGAAACGTGGCAAATAGGGTTGGCGCTTGATCATTTCAGGTGGCGGTGTCCAGTCCGGCCATTCCGATTTGCGGGTCACACGCACCATCCCGGACCATTGGAAACCCTCGCGGCCGACACCGATTCCGTAGCGGAGGGCGCGGCGATTGGGCAGCACCAGATACAGGAATCTCTCGGACGTATGGACGATCAAAGTTCCCGGCTTGTGATTGGTCCGAAAATAGACAAGTTGGCGCCGGTAAGGGCCCGAGGTTATGACAACTTCCTTGGTTGAAACGCGCCCTGGCTGATCGGCGATCTTCATCGTTTCGCGCATGGCGGCGCGGGATGCTGCCTGAGACCAGGCCGGATTGGCTGAAAGCAGCGGCGACAGCAAAACGATAGCGCAGAATGAAAGCAGACTTGAACGCGAAATACGAAGGACGGGCATCGGGAAACCTTGTTCCGGTTTGAAAGTTGATTGCAGAAATTCGCAAACAGGGTCGCCTGCTACGCCTGCCCTGGGCAGCGCACGTAGATGTAAATTCCGTAGCGGGTGTGAATATCCGGGTTGACGAATTTCAGCCGGAATTTCTCGTTCGAATGCGAGATGAACTCCCGGTCCTGATCATGGCCGGGAGGAGCGTTGAAACCAAGATATGTCTTCCCCTTCGGGCCGGCCTTGGTGGTCAATTCGTAAAGTTTGGAATCATCGGCCACATGCATCATCACACCATCGGTCGGACCCTTCTTGATTTCATAGGGTTGACGGCAATGGGCGCGGGCCATCGCTTCGGTACGTTTCAGATCTTCTTCCTTGCGATAGGAGGCAACACCCCATTTGCCTACAAGACTCGCGACCGAACCGGTCGCTGCAGTGTACGCCGTTGCCCGTGGCTGTGGAGTGTCTGCTACCGGTCCGAAACAACCACCCAGTAACAAGGCTGTTGCTGCCGCAATCAGGCCGCTTGTACGCATGTTCCACTCTCCTGACGGCAATGCGCGCCGCCTGTCACGCGATAAACTTGCTGGCCGGTCCCGCAAATCAAACACGCCGGCCAGCGATATTGTGTCGCTGGAAGCGCTGGCCCAAAATCGCCGCACGCGAAAATCATTCCATCACATTGAAACCAACGTGGTGTCCTTATTTAAATCAAATAGATAATCGCAGATAAATCAACCGCAGTGCGCTTTGCGTGCATCTTTGCCGTCACTTGCCAGGCAGTGGTGGCAGCGTTTCCAGTTCCTTGGCGTAGGCATTATCCATGTCCGGTTTCAGCCCGTACCTTGCAAGCGCATCGGAGAACATCTGGCGCACTGCGGGGGCTTCATCGGCATAGTCGATTTGCAGGCCGCCGAGACGGCGGCTGATCCATGACATCGGCACGCCCTGCGCGTTGCGCGGCGAAGAATGTTTGAACGCCAGATAGCGCGCCGGCTTGTCGCCGGAGTTGAAATGCTGGTGGAACCAGGCGTTCGGCGGCACGATCAGCGAACCGGGTTTCCAGTCGAAGCGCCTGGGCTCATCGCCCTCCGGCCACATCAGCGAATAGCCTTCGCCCGACAGCACGATCACATGCGCACCGGCATTGTGGGCGTGCGCCTTTTTGTAGGTGCCGACCGGAAACTGCGAGATATGGCTCGCCATTGTTCCGCGGGCCATATTGAAACGGACATGGCCGCTACCCGCGCCCCGCTCCTTCGATTCAAATAGCGGCAGGTTGACCGCATCCGGGACGAAGTTGGTAATCAGCTTGAAGCCGGCCCGCTCGCTCTTTGGTGCAAAATAATCCGGTTCTCCGTTGAACCGGCTGGTGAAATCGTGCGCGTGGCCGAACACGAAATCCGGATCTCCATAAAGATTCAGAACCCACGGTGCAAAGGTTGTTGCAACGTAGCGCGCCGCATCCTGGCCCGAACCGTTGAAATGCTGATGATGGCAATTGAGAGGAATGGCGAAGATTGCGCCTTCTTTCCACTCGAAAGTTATTGTCTTGCCGGCGTCGTTCCAGATCGAAGTTGATCCGCGGCCGGACAATATCAGCACCATTTCCTCGAACAACTGGCGGCGCGGCGCCAGCTTGCCACCCGGTGCTATTTCGCAGACGTAACAATCATTGGTGTTGCGGGAATCATCGTGGTTGATGATCACGCCCTTGCCGCCCCGCGCTGCCCAGGGCTTCAAATCGACGGCGCGCAGGTCGGCAATGTAGTTGGCCGGGATGATGTCGAGGCCCTGGTCCCGCACCCATTTGTAATAGGGCGTATCGACTTCGGTTTCGAACTTCTTGGCAAGGTCCTGGTTGACCAGCGGGGCTGCAAACTGGCTCATGCCGTCCTTCCCGGTTTTAGTTCCCTTCTCCCAAGGGGAGAAGGGGTTTATCCCTCCCGCGCGGGTCCTAAGCCGCTTTGTCCGGCAGGCTTTCCTTTTCCTGCTCGTAGGCGCTGGTCATAGCGGTCTGAAGACCGTTCTTGGCAAGCTCGGCCTCGAACTCGGCGCGAATGTTCGGATCTTCGTCGGCGTAATCGATCTGGTCGCCGCCGACACGCTTGGATATCCACGCCTTCGGCACACCCTGGGCGTTGCGGATGGCGACGCCCTCGTGTTTGAACGCCAGGTAGCGCGCCGGGCTGTTGCCGGTGTTGAAATGCTGGTGGAACCACATGTTCGGCGGCACTACCATCGTGCCGACTTCCCAATCGTAGCGCTGCGGTTCCTCGCCCTCCGGCCACATCATCGAATAGCCTTCGCCGGACAATATGATGACGTGGGCGCCGGGGCCGTGGGCATGGCCCTTCTTGTAGGTGCCGATCGGGAATTGCGAGATGTGGCTGTTCATCGAGCCCTTGGCCATGTTGAACCGGATGTGCCCGCCACCGGCGCCGCGCTCCTTGGCGGTGATCAGCGGCAGGTTGACCGCGTCCGGCACGAAATTGGTCACCAGCTTGAAGCCCTGCTGCTCACCCTTGGCGGAGAAATAATCCGGCTCGCCGTTGAAGCGGTCCTTGAAGTCGTGCTTCGTGTTGAACACGAATTCGGGGTCTTCGTAGAGATTGATGGTCGGCGGCGCATTGGTGACGGCAACGAAGCGCGCTGGTTGCTGGCCCGAGCCGTTGAAGTGCTGGTGATGGCAGTTCAACGGAATGGCGAACAGCGCCCCGGCCGTCCACTCGAAGGTGATCTTGTCGCCGGCATCGTTCCAGACCGATGTTGAACCGCGGCCTTCGAGCACCAGGATCATTTCCTCGAACAGCTGGCGCTGCGGGGCCAGCTTGCCGCCGGCGGGGATCTCGCAGACGTAGCAATCGTTCGATGTGCGCGAGGCCTCGTGGTTGACATATATTCCCGAGCCGCCGCGCCGCGCCCAGGGCTTCAGCTCCACCGTGCGCAAATTGCGGACGTAATGGGCGGAGATGATGTCGAGCCCCTCGGCCGCGACCCAGCGCTCATAGGGGGTCTCTTTCTCGGTGGCGAATTTTTGGGCGAGTTCGTCGGATACCTTTGCGTCCTTGGCCATGGGCGGTACGTCCTTCCTTTTGATAATTCCTCCGCCGGGGGCTCGCTAGCTAGTGGCGCTGCGGCGCTTCCCGGGCGCAATTATGCGTAACATGCCGGTATTAATCCAAGCCTTGCGGCTCGGCAATGGTTCCAGCCGCCCGCAATGCGATTTTGGGTTTTGGCCGATCGCGTGTCAGCAACAGGATTGTGATTGCCGGGCACAAAATTGCGCTATCTATGGAGGCGGGACCATGTCGATTCGGGCAAAGATCGGTCCCCGGAGGCGATTCGCATGAGCGCAGCAGAAGACTATCGCGGCTTTTCCAACATTGAAGCGGAAATCGCCCTGATCCAGCGGCAGGTCGCGGCCTGCACGCTGATCCTGAACCGGGAAGGCATTCTCGGCTATTCCGGCCATGTCTCGGCGCGGTTGCCCGACACCAATACGTTCGTCATCCAGCCGATCGACACGCCGCGCTCGGATCTGACGCCCGAAGAGCTGATCACGCTCGATCTCGATCTCAACATTCTGGATAATCCGGGCGGCGAAAAACCGCCGGCTGAAACGGTGCTGCATGCGGAAATCCTGCGCGCCCGCCCCGACATCAACTCGGTAGCGCATTTCCACCACGACTTGGCGAATTCCTTCACCCTGATTGAGGGCGGGGCGCTGGTCCCGGTCAAGAACCACGCCATCCGCTGGCGAAATGGCATGCCCGTGCATCCCGATCCGGCCCACGTCGCCCACAAACACCAGGGTGAAGCGGTGGCGAAGACACTTGGCGCCTGCCATGCGATGCAGATCCGCGCCCACGGCCAGATAATAACAGGTGAAAGCGTCCCGGCGGTGCTGACCGATAGCGTGCATTTCGTTGAAAACGCCCTTGCGCAATACAATGCCCAGGCGATCGGTACGCTGAAGCCCCTGTCGGAAGCGGACATGGACAGTTTCGCGCGAGAATTCAAACGCCCGCGCCATATCAACAAGGTCTGGCGCTATTACACCGGCAATATTCGCAAGGCCGGAACAATCCCGGCGGACTGGGAACTGGGCTAGGCGTTTCTCCTCGCCTCTATCGCGTCCCAGATATCCTGCGCCAGGTCGCCGCCGCCAAGGTTGGCGATGGCCCGAAGCCCCGTCGGCGATGTCACGTTGATTTCGGTCAGATTGCCGTCGATCACGTCGATGCCGACGAAAATCAGCCCGCGCTTCTTCAACTCCGGCCCGATCGTATCGCAGATTTCCTGCTCGAGATCGGACAGCTGCGTATCCTTTGGTGACCCGCCGCGCACCATGTTGGAGCGAATGTCGTTTTCCGCCGGCACGCGATTGACCGCACCGCGCGCCACGCCGTCGACAAGGATGATGCGCTTGTCGCCCTTGGTTATCTCCGGCAGAAATTGCTGGATCACCCAGGGTTCGCGGAACGTGGTGGCGAACATGTCGAAAAGTGAGCCGAAATTCGGGTCTTTCGCCGCCAGTTTAAATACCGCCGATCCGCCGTGACCGTGCAGCGGCTTCATGACAATCTCGCCGTATTCGGAACGGAAAGCCTCGATCTCGCTCTTGTCCCGGGATATCAGCGTTGGCGGCATGAGCTGCGGGAATTTCAGCACGAACAGTTTTTCCGGCGCGTTGCGTACGCTGGCCGGGTCGTTGACCACCAGCGTGTCGGGATGAACCATCTCCAGCAAATGTGTCGAGGTTATATATGCCAGGTCGAACGGCGGGTCCTGGCGCAGCAGCACGACGTCCACGTCGCGCAGGTCTGTGCGTCTTGCTTCACCCAGGCTGAAATGATCGCCGTGAACGTCGCGCACGCTGAGCTGGCGCAACGGCGCAACGACCTTTCCGGCCGACAGGCTCAATTCGTCTGGTCGGTAGTAATGTAACTGATGCCCGCGTGATTGCGCCGCCAGCAAAAGCGCAAAGGTCGAATCCCCGGCGATGTTGATATTTTCGACCGGGTCCATCTGGACCGCGACACGTAAGGGCATGGAAAGACTCCCGAAATTCATCTGTTGCCGGGAACACCGGCCGCTTGTTTGCCAGGGGGCGAGAGGACACCATGGTCCGCAACGCTTTTCCGATCCCGTCTTGTCATGCTGTAGCGAAAATAATCCGCTGCAGGCTTGGATATATGGAGGGCATGACCGGCGAGAATTAAGCCTTATTTCATCTTTGTAAAGCCATACTGGCGGCAATTCCCATGCGTGTATCTGGATTTGCAATGTCAAAGCTTTCGATTGGCAGGTTCCTGTTCGCCAAGCAGCTTATTTTCCTTGCGCTGGTCGGTAGTGTCGGCATTGTCGGAGCCTATTATTCCTGGGAATTGGCGGTCGCCGCGGAAACGATTGCCGCTGCGGCCGCCGGCGCGACAAGGGCGAAAGCGCTTGAGCTTCAGGCGCTTTCCGAGTTTTTGTTCCTGATTTCGTTTGGCGGTACATTGGTGGGGGCAGCGCTCGTTGTCGGTGTTTCCCTGCCATTGATGCACAGGCACATCGCGGCGCCGCTGAAACGCCTTTCCGCCAGAATGGTTAGCCTGGCCGATGGCGACACAGAATCCGAAATTCCAGAGAGCGGCCGGCAGGATGAAATCGGCAAGATCGCAAGCGGATTGGCGATTCTGCGCGACGCTGTACAGCGGAACGTCGAATTGGTCGCGAAGATCCACAACAACGATGCAACGCTGGCGAAATATCACCAGAATGCCCGGATGCTCTCCACCGTGGAGGAGTTCAGTTCAAGCCTGCGTGAAATGGCCAGTCATCTTGAAGATGTCATGAGCCAGCTGACGCGTTCTTCACGCGCGCTCGATACCTCGTCGAGCACGGCGAAAGAAAGCTCTGCGCAGGCCATCGCATCGTCCGGGCAGGCGACAGAGGACGTATCGGCAGTGGCCCTGGCCTCGGAGGAGCTGCAGCAGTCGATTGCCGAAATCGACCGCCAGGTTTTGCAGGCCACGCAAATCGTTGCCGGCGCCGTTGAAGAGACCGAAAAATCGGCTTCGAACATGTCGAACCTTTCCTCCAGCGCCCAGCGTATCGGCGACATTATTGAATCGATATCGCGGATCGCAGCGCAAACCAACCTTTTGGCCCTGAACGCCACGATCGAGGCCGCCCGTGCCGGCGAAGCGGGGCGGGGTTTTGCCGTCGTCGCGCAGGAGGTAAAGGCGTTGGCGAGCCAGACCGCAGCGGCGACCGCCGACATCTCCGGTCAGATTGCGGACATTCAGGACGCCACGCGGAGTTCCGTTGAGGCGATCGAGAGCATCCAGGGCAAGATTATCGAAGTCGAGCATATCTCGTCGATTATTGCCTCTGCAATCCACGAACAGGCATTGTCGACACGTGAAATTGCACGCAATGTCCAGTCCGCCGCTGATGGCACCAGCGCCATGGCCGCCAGCGTTCACAGCGTGGAATCGTCTGTCGCCGACACCAGCCAGGGCGTTGCCCAGGTTGTGATCCTCATCGACGATCTCGACAAGATGGCGGCAAAACTCCGCAAGGGCGTTGAAGACCTCGGCCAGACCCTGGAAGCGGCCTGATCGATCCCGGCGCCGGACAGATCAACGGCAATTTTCCGCTCGAGTTTCAAATCGGCGTTGCGCCCGGTATGGGTCTGCTGCAAACTGCCTTGAAACGAACAAGGTCCGGGGGCGTCGATGATCGATCCTGTCCAGCTGTATTGCTGGCACTTCATGTCTTATCCATATCTCGCCCCCGACTTTGACGAGACCCAGCCAACCGGCTGGGTAACCGTGCCGAACAGCCTCTGGGACAAGCAGCGTTCGCGCGGGCTCTACCAGCAATACATTGATCAGCTGGCCTATGCCGATGAACTTGGATTCGACGGCATGGTGCTGAACGAGCATCACCAGAATATCTACGGGTTGATGCCCTCGCCCAATATCATCGCCGCGGCGCTGACGCAGAAGACCGCCAACGGCAAAATTGTCGTGTTGGGAAACCTGCTGCCATTGCATGCCAACCCGCTCCGTGTCGCCGAGGAATACGCCATGCTGGACAACATGTCCGGTGGCAGAATTATAGCTGGGTTTGCGCCGGGGTCGGGGCCGGAGACATTCAACTACGATTCCGATTCCGCATCATCGCGCGACCGGTTCTGGGAATCGGTTTCGCTCGTTCAGCAAGCCTGGACGAGGGACGGGCCGTTTGCATTCGAGGGACGGCATTTTCCGCTTCGTTATGTCAATCCGTGGCCGCAACCGGAGCAGGAGCCGCACCCGCCAATCTGGATTCCTGGCGCCCGTTCCAAGGACACGCTCGTCCAGATCGCAAAGAACGGTTATTGCTATTTCCTGTCGTCACGTAGTCATGGGCGCGGAACAGCGATCGCCAGGGAGCGGTTCAGCAGCGTGCTGGAAGAGCATGGCGATCGTTACCTGCCCGAGCGCATGGGCATATTGATGTCGACCTATGTGTCGGAGACCGATCGCCAGGCGCAGGAAGAGGCGCATGAGGGAATATGGTATTTCCTCAAGAATTGTTTGAAGGGTCATCAGCGGCGCGTCGGGCGTCAGCTCACGTTCGGTCCTGGCGTGCCCTATATACCCCCGCATGAGTTCCGGGCCTATCTGGAAAATTCCGACCCGACGACGCCCTTGCTGGGTGACACCGAAGACTGGGATGATCTGGATCGCTCGGGATCGATCATTACTGGCTCGCCGGAAACGGTCTACCGGAAGTTCATGCAAATTATCGAAGCGGCTCCCGTCGGTCATCTGCTGATCCAGTTTCACATGGGCAACATGCCCGACGAGTTGGCGCGCAAGAGCATGCGGTTGTTCTGGACGGAAGTTGCACCCCGTTTGAAACAGGCAACCGGAAAGTTGTTCAACGAGAAATTCAAGGCCATGGCCTAGATCGCGGCGTAGTGACGACAACGCCCCGACGGGCGGTGCGGGAGGAATGTGTATGGCGGGCAGGGTTGTTCAGGCAGCGGGGCGCGACATTGCCGTGTTGGAAGCGGGGTCAGGTGATCCGTTGATTTATCTGCATGGCTACGCCGATGTTCACGGGGTCGCCGGGGAGTTCCTGCCGTTTCATCATGCGTTGGCCAACGGCCGCCAGCTGATCGCGCCGGCGCACCCCGGCTGCAATGGCAGTTCGGAACTGTCAGACGGCCATTCGCCGGAGGATTACGTTTTTCATTTCCTCGAATTTTTTGACGCCCTGGGCCTGAAGGCGTTCGACCTCGTCGGACATTGCGCCGGCGGCTGGCTGGCGGCGGAAATCGCGGTACGCCATCCTGAAAAAGTCAACCGGCTTGGGCTGATCGGCGCATCGGGCCTGTTCATTTCCGGCGAGCATATCGGCGACGTCTTCATGCATTCGCAACCCGAGCGCGGCGTGCATTACACCAGCTTGCGGCATATGCTGTTTTCTTCGAGCGATGCGGAACTGGCGCTGCGCTATTATCCCGATGGCCGCGGCGACATAGATGAAGAAGTGCGCCGCTATGAGATGCTGCGCTTCGGTTCCTTTGTAGGTTTCAAGCCGCCGTATTTTTACAACCGCACGCTGATCGATCGGCTCTATCGGGCGGCGATGCCGTCCCTGGTGGTCTGGGGATCAGAAGATCACATGGTGCCGCTCGCTCACGCCGAGGCCTATGCCGCGCGGTTGCCGGGGGCCGGTGGCGCAGTTGTATTGGAAGGTGCAGGTCACGCCGTGCACCTGGAAGCGCCGGATGCAGCGGCCGAAGCGTTTTCCGCTTTTCTGGCGCCGTGAACTGACCGTCCCTTGCGCCTTGGTCCGATTCCCCGCTACCCGGCCAGCGCCTGAACCATGGCCTCACGGCCGTGCGGTTCGTTGAAGTTGATGCCTTCCGGGCCTTTCGGGATCGTACCCAGCGGATTGACGCGCGCGCCGGACCAATACCCGCCCTTGATCGCCTCCGGATACACGAGATCGGCAACGCCGGGTTGTTGATACAAGTCCCGTGTATATGGCCAAAGGTGTTCGTAATCGCGCAACCGCTTCTTGTTGCACTTGAAGACGTAGTGGTAGGCGTTGTCGAACCGCGTGAGCGTCGGAAAAGCCCGCCAGTCCGCCTCGGTAATTTGATCGCCGCACAGGTAGCGCTGTCGCGAAAGAATGTCGTCCATCCGGTCCATCGCCATGAACACGTCGTCATAGGCCTGCTCATAGGCGGATTGTTCGGCGGAAAAACCGGCGCGGTAAACACCGTTGTTGAAATTTGCGTAGACGAAGTCGTTCATCGCATCGATCTCGCTGCGCAAGTGTTCCGGGTAATAGTCCGGGGTATCAGGCGCGAGCCCGTCGAACGCGGAATTGAACATGCGCACGATCTCGGACGATTCATTGGACACAATCGTTCGGCCTTCTGAATCCCACAAGGTCGGCACGGTGACGCGGCCGGTAAACGAATTGTCGGCGAGCGTGTAAATTTCGTGCAGGTATTTCAGTTTGTGGTCCGTGCCGGGAACAACGTGCTCGCCGTCGTTGTACGCATATCCCTGGTCGCCGAGGCCGACGATCGTCAGGCTGACGAAGTCCTACAGTTTCTTGAGACCGCGCATCAGCAGCGTGCGGTGCGCCCAGGGGCAGGAGCGCGTGATGTACAGGTGGTAGCGGCCGGCTGCTGCAGGAAAACCGGAGGAGCCGTCAGCCGTAATGAAACTTCTGAACGGGGAAACGTGGCGTTTGAACGAGCCTTTGTATTTCGGCCCGTCGTCATCGGTCCACCGGCCATCAACAAGCATGCCCATTGCAAAATTTCCTGTAATTGAGAACGCGGTGGTCTGCCGCCACCGCGTGGAAGAGCCGCGCAATTCCGTCAAACTCAATTCAAGCTAGCCGCCGACATTGAATGCTGCAAGCGCCGCCATGTTCACGATATCGGAATCCTTGGAACCGAGCGGGACGATCTGGATAGGCTTGTCCAGGCCGACCAGCATGGGCCCGATAAGCGTGGCGCCGCCCAGTTCCTGCATCATGTTTGTGGCGATCGATGCGGAGTGGAATGCCGGCATGATCAGCACGTTGGCGGTGTCAGACAACCGGCAGAACGGATAGGCCTGCATCTTGTCGCGGTTGAGGGCGACATCCGCCGCCATTTCCCCATCATATTCAAAGTCGAGCCGCTGGCGGTCGAGAATTCGAACCGCTTCCTGCACATGCCGCGTGCGTTCGCCGGGCGGTTGTCCGAAGGTCGCGAATGCGAGCATGGCCACGCGCGGCCTGTACCCGAGCCTGCGGGCGACGCCAGCCGCTTCCACGGCGATTTCGGACAAGTCCTGCGCATTCGGCAGTTCGGTTATGGCTGTGTCGCCAACGACCACGGCACGGCCGCGGGTGACGAGCAGGGATACGCCCATCAGGCGATGCCCGGGGCGGGTGTCAATGACAAGCCGGATATCCTCCAGGGCGGTTGAGAAGTTGCGCGTGACGCCGGTCACCATTGCATCGGCATCGCCGAGCGCCAGCATGGCCGAGGCGAAGGAATTGCGGTCCTGGTTGATCAGGCGCTGGCAATCGCGCAGAAGATAGCCTTTTCGCTGCAGCCGCTGGAACAGGTATTCCGTATAGGCCATGTTGCGTTTCGACAGGCGTGCGTTCTGGATTTCCACGCCGGAAGGCAATTCGACCCCGGCGGCAGCGGCATTCTCGCAAACCAGGTCCTCGCGTCCTACGAGGATTGCCGTGCCGAGGCCCTGGTTGACGAACGAAGCTGCCGCGCGAATGACCTGTTCTTCTTCGCCCTCGGCAAAGATAACCCGCTTTGGCGACCGCCGGACCCGCTGGAATACGGTCTGCAAGGCCCCGGCTACCGGGTCGCGCCGCGCGTTGAGGGCATGCTCATAGACCTTCATGTCCGAAATCGGCTTCATCGCAACGCCAGAGTCCATGGCCGCTTTTGCCACCGCCATGGGCACCACGCTGATCAGCCGGGGATCGAACGGGGCGGGAATGATGTATTCCCGTCCGAATTGCGGACGCGCACCCTGGTAGGCCAGCGCCACTTCATCGGGCACGTCCTCTTGGGCGAGTTGTGCGAGCGCTTCAGCTGCCGCGATCTTCATTTCCATGTTGATCGTAGTAGCATGAACGTCGAGTGCGCCGCGGAAAATATACGGAAAGCCAAGGACGTTGTTGACCTGATTTGGGTAATCGGAGCGGCCGGTGGCCATGATCACATCGTCACGTACGGCTGCAGCCTCCTCGGGCGTAATCTCCGGATCAGGATTGGCCATTGCAAAGATGATCGGGTCTTTCGCCATGGATTTGACCATGTCGGCGGTCAGCGCTCCCTTGACCGAAAGACCAAAGAAGATGTCCGCGCCGACCATGGCGTCGGCCAGCGTCCGCGACTTGGTAATGACCGCATGGGCCGACTTCCACTGGTTCATGCCTTCGGAACGGCCCTGGTAGATCACGCCTTTCGTGTCGCAGAGCGTCACGTTCTCCGGTGCGAACCCCATTGCCTTGATCAGGTCGAGGCACGCGATTCCGGCTGCCCCGGCGCCGTTGCAGACCAGCTTGGTTTCCTTGATGTCCCGGCCGGTCAGCTTGATTGCATTGAGCATGCCGGCCGCGCTGATGATTGCTGTGCCGTGCTGATCGTCATGAAAGACCGGAATGTCCATCAGCTCGCGCAGACGCTGTTCAATGATAAAACATTCCGGCGCCTTGATATCTTCAAGGTTGATCCCGCCGAATGACGGGCCCATGAGCTTTACCGCATTGATGAATTCGTCCGGGTCCTCGGTATCCAGTTCGAGGTCGATGGAATCGATGTCCGCGAACCGTTTGAACAATACCGACTTGCCCTCCATGACTGGCTTGGATGCAAGCGCCCCCAGATTGCCCAGCCCGAGAATGGCCGTGCCATTGCTGATCACCGCGACGACATTTCCGCGCGAGGTGTAGTCGAAGGCCGTGGCCGGCTCCTTCGAGATTTCGATAACCGGCACGGCGACCCCTGGCGAATAGGCCAGCGACAGGTCGCGCTGGGTCGCCATCGGCTTGGAGGAAATGATTTCAATTTTGCCGGGCCGTCCCCTGGAATGAAAATCAAGCGCTTCCTGGTCGGTGATAAGCCGGCGGTTCGCCGGTTTGGACGTATCCTCGGGCATACTTAATACTCATGTACGCGTTTACTGATCGTTTACTTTACCATGCCGGGGCCCTGCCGCAACGCGGACAAGCGCGAAACCGGCGCAAAGGCGGGTATTTGGGTGCGATTGCGGTCGTTATGGTTAATACGGCGCGTCACCGGCTATGACCGTCCGGTGCATTAACCGGACATCTGGATAGGTATAGCCGCCAGTGGCGCGATGAATGACACAGCGGTTGTCCCACATCACAAGGTCATTGTCGCGCCAGTGATGGTAATAGACGAATTCGGGCCGCGTCTGATGCTCGAAGAGAAAATCCAGGATCGGATCTGCTTCCTCTTCGCTTATGCCCTCAAGACCGATGGTGAAACGCTGGGAGACGTAGAGCGCCTTCTTTCCCGTGACCGGGTGGGTGCGGATGGCCGGGTGCAGGGCGTCGGGAATGGCGAGCTGCTCGGTATATTTCTCCTGTGCATCAGGCCGCCGTTCTGACGCGGCGACGCGCTTGTTCTTGAACTTGCTGACCGCCTGCACCGCACGCACGTTTCCCAGCTTGCCCTTGATATCCTGCGGCAGCGCCTCGTAGGCGGCATACATGTTGGCAAATCCTGTATCGCCGCCCTCGTTAGGGTTTTTCAGCGAATACAGGATCGTCGCCATGCTGGGC